>CEAR01022538.1_pt1 | contig 168934 bp, 126 predicted proteins | sample 557461 | NCBI WGS metagenome assembly CEAR01 (sample SAMEA3182075, study PRJEB8094) | gut metagenome | biome: human; feature: gut; material: Stool; isolation source: human stools | place: Canada | collected 2012-03-14 | reverse complement strand
GGCTGGTCCCGGAGGGCCCAGCTCCTATATTAGCCACATCTCGACCCAACTATATATGCACCGTACTTTCGGCTTGTGCCGAGATGAGGGTTCTCAACGATAGGAGCTTGACTCTCCGAGGCAAGCCATAGGTCAGCCATTACATTTAACCGCTTGTGTATAAATGAAAAGCATTGCCTCGAAAATGGCTGGTCACGGAGGTTCCAGCTCCTACATTAGCCACAACTCGACCCAACTATATACGCACTGTAATTTCGGCTTGACCCCATTTTTTTCTAATGCACCGTACTTTCGGCTTGACCCCATTTTTATTATTTACTCAATGGTTATTAAGACATATTTTTGAGTGCCAAGACCTAACTCTTCGGCATAATCAAGGAGATGGGTGCCGTTGCGCTCTGCTATACGCTGTTCCATGTGGATTTTGCCGTGGTCCGGCGAATTGTGGATAGCATCTACGCATGCCCTGTCGAGAGCGACCGGGTCGAGTGATGCTAAAATACCTATATCAGCCATCTGTATGGGTGCGGGGTGTGCTACGCAGTCGCAATCGACCGAGAGGTTGTTTACGACGGAGATGTAAAGGATGTGGTCGCCTGCATGGTCGATGATTGCTTTCGACGACTCTGCCATTGATTCAAGGAAATCGTTTTGTTCTGCCCTGTCTGCCCACCAGTTGTCGGCGTCATGGTTCTTTCCGGCAGTATGCACCCATGCCTTGCCATTGCTCGATTGCATACCGATTGCCATGTTCTTCAACGCTCCACCGAATCCTCCGCTCGGGTGGCCTTTGAAGTGCGACAATACGATTGTGAAGTCGTAGTCGAGCCAGTTCTTCCCGATATAGGCGAGGTTGAGATGTTTGCCACCGGTAATCGGTAATGCGGTTTCGCCATCATTATCCATTATATCTATCGGTGCTATTGCCGTAAATCCGTGTTCCTCGGCTGTTTTCATGTGGTCGGATGAATGACGCCTCGAACTTTGATAGGCGGTGTTGCATTCTACAAGTGTGGCGTGCAACCCTTGAACCAAAGGGGCAATCAATGCCGGGGCGAGATGGTTGGGATTACCGCTCTCGCCGAAAGATAGTTTTACACACACTTTGCCTTTGGCCCGACGGTCGAGCGCGTCATAAATCTTCAGTAGATTTTCGGGAGTTATCTCCTTAATGAAATACACTGTGGCAACTGAATCCGATGTAGTTGGGGCGACCTGTTGAGCCTTAATATTTCCAAATGTAATAAGAGCCATGAACCCTGTAAGAATATATGTGAGCTTTTTCATTATAATCCATTATTCTTATATTGTTATTCCTGACATGGAATTGGATAGAAGTGTTTTCTCTTGTCCGCTTTTACTATTTTATTTGATATAATTTACAACTTTATTTGATGGGTTAAGTTCAGTCTGGTCAAGAAGCTGGAGATTTTTTACCATGTGGAGCGTGCCTTGTTTGTATTTCTGGAAGTAGGCAGAGGCTATATGTGAGCGATAGGCTTCCTGAGAGGCATATGTTTCGAGAATAGTTATGATGCAAGGATTGTCCTTTTCCTGCACGGCATACATGGTAAGCACTCCGGGTTCTGTACGCAAGGAAATTTCGCCGACTTCGGTTGCAAACTTCATATACTCGTCAAGATATGCCGGGTCAACTTCGACTTTCGACAGGCGGATTATGCCGTTGGCTGACATCGGCAATTTAGCGCACATCGTGGATTCGCTTTTCAGTTCGAACTTGACCTTTATGTCTCCGCCTGCACTAATAGTCTTTATGCCGTCACCGTCGATATGGCCAATTTTAATCAGGTTGTTGCTATAAGTCCATTCTTTACAAAATATTGCTACATTTCCCCAAGGAATATAGATAGTGATATCGCCTGGAGAAGGGGTACAACCACGATTCACCCCATCAATATTAAGGGCGGGGGAGGGATAGAAAATTTTCTCTGTCGTGTTATTGAAATCTTCAAGAGTTACTTCTAACGGCAGGCGGGAAAGCAAATCCCTGCCGGCAGCATTGTCTTCAATCGTTGCCGTGATGGTTTTGTCGCCAATTATAATATTCATTTTCATTGATTCTTTCGATTCATCCTTGTCTTCGTTCGTTATTTCAGTCTGCATCGGTGTCTTTGGCTCGTCGTTTTCATCGCCACAGGCAGCCATAGAAAGTGTTGCAAAGATAAGAATCGGGATAAGCATGGTTCTATTCATTGTCTTGATTTTATGTCATAGATTCAATATAATAGGGGCGAATTCTCATATCGCGTAAAATTGGTATTTCATTTTCTTAAAATAAAATCTTTCTTACGCTGCCGGTCTTATTCTCATTGCAAAATTATACCAACTTTAGGGAAATATAGCATCCATTTCCTTTGGTATTTGTATCAAAAACACTGAATTGACTTAAAATCTCCGCTTACTTATAGTAATCAATAGCCCTATGGTGAAATTATCGGCCTGCGTGTCTTATATCTAATTGGATGAGGAAATCTTTAGTTAAACTAACTTGTTTATATCGGATAGATGAGTGTTTTGTTACCACATGTTGCAGACGTGACCATCTCACATGTCGTCGAAGTCGATGAGGAGCTGGCGGGTGTTGCCGGCGCGGTTTTCGCCTTTGGTGGCCTTGCTCACGGTGAGGCCCATCAGGCGTATGGGGCGGCCTTCGATGTCGGCTTTGTCTATCAGGTCGTGGGCGTAGCGGAGCAGGGTGGCATGGTCGAGTTGCCGTGGCATGCCAGATAGGCTGCGCGTGATTTGGGTGAAGTCGGCAAAGCGCACCTTGAGAGTCAGCACCGTGCCGTTGAAACCGGCCTTGTCGAGCCGTGCTGTCAGTTCGGTCACAAGCCGGGTGGTTGCGACGGCGATTTCATCGTCGGTCGAAATGTCGTGGTCGAATGTGTGTTCTACTCCTCGCGACTTTCGTTCGCGGGTAGCCTCGACGGGACGGTTGTCGATGCCTCGCGCAAAGTTGTAGTATAACGGTCCGGCCTTGCCGAAATATAGCCGCAGTTCGCCCAGGGTGAGTTTGCGCAGGTCTTCGCCGGTATATATGCCCAGGTTGTGCATTTTTGCGGCAGTTACCGGCCCGACGCCCCAGAAGCTCTCTACGGGCATTTTGGCTATGAAATCGAGCGCGTGTTGCGGCGGGATTACGCACAGGCCGTCGGGCTTGCGGTAATCTGAGGCAATTTTGGCCAGGAATTTGTTGTACGACACTCCCGCCGATGCAACCAGCGAGAGCCTGTCGCGTATCTTGTGCTTGATTTCGCGCGCTATGTCGACGGCAAGATCGATGCCGGCGAAGTTTTCGGTTACGTCGAGAAATGCCTCGTCGAGCGAGATTGGCTCTATGATGTCGGTATATTCGTGGAAGATGTCGTGGATGCTGGCTGAGACCTGTTTGTAGACGTCGAAACGGCAGTTTACGAATTTCAGCCCGGGGCACAGTTTCTTTGCCTTTGACGACGACATGGCCGAGCGCACGCCGTAGCGCCGTGCCTCGTAGCTTGCGGCGGCAACTACACCACGGCCGTCAGCCTGCCCGACGGCAACGGGGACGCCTTGTAGCGAGGGGTTGTCGCGTTGCTCGACCGAGGCGTAGAACGCATCCATGTCTATGTGTATGATTTTTCGGGTCATGAGGAGGGGGGATAAAAAAACAGACCGCCGTGCGGTCTGTAACTTAGTAGCGAGTCCGGGATTCGAACCCGAGTCTCCACCTTGAGAGGGTGGCGTGCTAGGCCTCTACACTAATTCGCCATGCTCTTGCAGCAGCTTTTTCGCTTTTGCGATGCAAAGTTACGACTGTTTTCGGTAATATGCAAATCTGTACGCGCTATTTAACAGTCGTTAACTTTATACCGGGTCTACGTCGTAGTAGACCGTGAGCGACCGCATCAGTGGGTTGGAGGCCAGGTTGACGTATTGGTCACGCAGTATCTGCTTTACCTGTTTCATCGATATGCCGGTCTCGGCCTTGAGCATGATTTTGCGTATATATAGTGACTGGATACGGGCAACTGGCGGCTCCTGGGGGCCGCACACGCGGTTTCCGAATACCTGACGCAGGGCCGAGGCAAGGAGCGAGGCGCACTCGGCGGTCGTAGATGCCTCGCGGTGCTTGACGTAGATGTTGATTATGCGCGAGAAGGGCGGAAAGTTGAAGGCGCGGCGTTCTTCGAGTTCGTGACGGTAAAATGCCTCGTAGTCGTGCCGGGCGGCGTAGCCGAGTATGGGGTGGCCGGGGTTATAAGCCTGGATTACCACCTGTCCCTTGCCGTCGCGGCGCCCGGCGCGTCCGGCAACCTGTTCGAGCATATTGAACGCACGTTCGGCCGAGCGGAAGTCAGGAAAGTTGATTAGCGAGTCGGCGTTGAGCACGCCCACGAGTTCCACCTCGCCGAAGTCGAGCCCCTTGGTCACCATCTGGGTGCCTATGAGTATGTCGGCCTTGTGCTGTGAAAACTCGTCGATTATGCGGCTGTAGCCATCTTTGTTGCGAGTGGTGTCGAGGTCCATGCGCAGTACTTTTCGGTCGCGGAAACTCTCGGCTATTTCTTCTTCAATCCGTTCGGTGCCATAGCCCACAATCTCTATGGCCGGTTCCTTGCACTCGGGGCAGACGGTAGGTATGGCGTATTCGGCACCGCAGTAGTGGCATTGCAGTTTGTTGTCGCGGCGGTGATAGGTGAGGCTCACGTCGCAAAAATCGCATTTCGGTGTGAAGGCACACATGGTGCATCGTGCCATCGGGGCATATCCACGACGGTTGTGGAAGAGGATAGCCTGCTTTTTTGCCGAGGTCACGGCGAGCGTGGCGTCGAGCAGGCGGTGCGACAGGTAGCCGCTCACAGCCTTGCTGCGCCGCTGGGCCTTCATGTCTACAATCTCGATGGCCGGCAGGGCGACGCCGTCGTAACGCTCGGTCAGCGTCACCAGCCCGAACTTGCCGCTCTCGGCCTTGTAGTATGTCTCGATTGAGGGGGTGGCACTGCCATAGAGGGTCTTTGCCCCGTGCATGGCGGCCAGCATGGTGGCGGCGTCGCGCCCGTTGTAGCGCGGTGCCGGGTCGTATTGTTTGTAGCTGCTCTCGTGCTCTTCGTCAACAATCACCAGCCCGAGTCTGTCGAACGGCAGGAAGCACGCCGACCGTGCCCCCACGGCGATGACGGGCTCTTTGTGGTCGAGCATGCGGCGGTATAGCTCTACGCGCTCGTTGTCAGAAAACTTCGAGTGGTAGATTAGCACTTTTTCGCCGAAAACTTTTTGCAGCCGCCTTGTCAACTGCGTTGTCAGGGCGATTTCGGGTACAAGGAACAGCACCTGTTTGCCCTGGCGCATCACATAGTCGGCAAGGTGCATGTAAATCTCGGTTTTGCCCGAGGCGGTTACGCCGTGGAGCAGCGTCACCGACTTGTCGGCGAAGGAGTGCAGTATTTCGTCGTGCGCCCGCTTTTGTGCCGTCGACAAGGTGGGCAATATACCCGTGGCGACCCCCGAATATGAGAACCGCGAAATCTCCTTATAGTAAATTTCGCATAAGCCTTTCTCGCACAAAGCCTTTATCACCGCACGACTTGCATCGGCGCGTTCGCATAACACCTCGAGCGGTACCTCGGCAAGGGGCTGGTCTGCCTTGTAGAACTCCGAGAGGGCGATAAGGGCCACGAGGGCCTCCTCTTGTTTGCGCTTTACTTTGGTAAAGGCGGCTTCGAGGGCCTGGGCGTCTCCACGGGTTATGAGCGGCCTCACGTAGGGGCGTTTGATTACGCGGTAGCGCTCGACGAGTTTCTCTGATACCGCCAATAGTCCGGCCTCGGTCATGCGCGTGACCGTCGAACCTATGCCTCCAGTGCCGAGCTCTTTTTCTATGATTTCTACAGTCGCGCTTTTCTTGCGCCTGAGGTAGTCGAGTATGCGGATTTCGAGGTCGGAGCAGCCGGCAAACTGCTCGTCGGTGGCTTCGCTGTCGATTTCTATGCGTGTCTCGCTCTCGATTTTGAGGCCCGAGGGTATGGCGGCCTTGTAGACATCGCCGACCGAGCACAGGTAGTAGTCGGCCATCCATTCCCAAAAGCGCAACTGCATGTTCGTGACCACAGGCTTGTCGTCGAGGCACAGGGCTATTTCCTTTAGCTTTACGCCCGGGGGCGGTGCTACCGGCGTGACCGAGGCCACTATGCCGGTATAAAAACGCTTAGGCCCGAATTGCACGGCCACGCGCAGCCCCGACCGCACCTTGTCGTGCAGATGCTCGGGCACTATGTAGGTAAAGTTCCCCGCCAGTGGCAACGGCAGGATGACCTGGGCGTAGAGTGCTTTCATATCAGTTGGTGAAGTCTACCGACAGTCCTAATTGCAGTCGCGACGGGTTGAGGGGGTAGAACGGCATCGAGAAGTAGTCGCTGCCGCCGAAGAGGCCCTTGTTTGCGTGCGAATACATCACGTAGAATCGTGTCTTGCCGAGTTTGCAGTTGAGGTAGGCGTTGCAGAATGGGTAGTTGCCCACTTTATATTCACTCTGATTGGTGAAAGATACCGTTGCCGGCTGGTACATCGGCGCATAGTAGCGTGTGTAGTAGTCGCAGTCGATGCCGAGCTGCACGTTGAGCGTTGCGATATTGAATAGCAGGTAGAGGTTGGAGTACACCGCGAGTTTGGGCAGTGGTATGACGGCTTCGTTCGAGCTCGTCTGATATGTCACCTTGTTGTCCCAGTGCAAGATACCGACCTTGAAGTTCTGGCGCAGCGTCGCCGCGAGTACCTGTACGCTGCCGCTGTTTTGTCGCGGCGTGCCATCGCTGCCGAAATATATGTAGTTTTGCAGGTTCGATACGGCCAGGCGCAGGTGTGTGTCGCTGGGGCCGAAATCAATCTCGCCGCCAAAGGTAACACGGCGGCGTTTGCCGAAGTCGTTGTCCCACACGAAGTGGTTCGAGATATATTTCTTGGTCAGGTATGGTGCTTCCTCGTTGTGGAAGGCTCCGAAGGCTTTGATTTCGAGACTGTCGCGCAGCATGGCGAAGCGGGTCGACAGTTCTCCGTCGAGCCTTATGTCGCCTGCGGCCTCTCCGAGGAAGCCGAGTTCGGCCGTGGCCTGGTAGCGCAGCAGGCTGCCGCGTTGTTTGGTGAGCTGCGCGCCTACCCATGCCAGTTGCTGGGTCTCTTTGGGCTTTATCACACCTATGCCTTCGGGGAAGGGGTCGAGGCCGAGCTCGGGGTCGGTGCGGTCAAGGGTATCGGCGGTCTGCTTGTAGCCGCGTACCTGGTGCGTCACATAGGCGGCAAGGCCGAATTTGGCATATTTGTGGAAGCCTTCGAGCAGCGATACGCCAAGCGTGTTGGTCACGGCCCAGTTGCTCGTATAGTCGCGGGTCATGGTAGGGTCGAGGTAGGTATGCTCGAAGAATTTTCGGGTCTCTTCGGTGTCGTAATCCAGGAAGAAGTGCTTGTTGCCGTTATAGCGCAGCGTGTAGATAAACGACGACACCGGTATATAGGTGCGGTGGGTAGTTGTGTCGTCGATTTGTTCCTCGTGCCAATAGCCAACTTTATACCTATTATTTATATAGAACTCTTCGCCCGATACTCGCGTGTGCGCGTCGGAGAGGTTGGTTGGGATAGATTTGGGGTCTATCGATGCCACGCCGCCCTGCAGCTCGGCAGGGTCGGTGATATAGAGCATGTCGGTGATGCCGCCGTTTTCCTTGTTGACCGAGTTGTAGTGATAGTAGTATGCCTGCATCTCGTAGCGGTCGCCCAGGTACGACCCCGAGAAACCCCACGATAGGTTTTTGACGGCCTGGTTGGCATAGCTGCCTTTTGAGTAGAGGTAGTCGAGCATCGCGCCTACCTGTGCCTTTGCGTTGATGTTGCCCGAGAAGGTGCCGCTTAGCCGTTCTTGCGACGTCTCGCGGCCGCCCGAGGTGATATAGCTCAGCAGCGTCATAGGTATACGGGTGTTGTAATACCGTATCTTGTCGTGCGAAGGCAGCCAGTGCGACAGGCCGTCGCGGAAGAAGAAGTCGCTCATCGGTGCCCGCTCGTCAAATATCATGTTCATGCCTTCGCCGCCAAGGTTGCCTGTGGTGGCATAGGCCGACGATACCATCGACGGCACCGACTGGCGGTAGTAGTTGAGCGGCAGAGTGTCCATCGGCGCCGGTTCGCGTAGGCCAAGTGGCGAAAGCAGCCGCCAGCTATACGATGGCGCTATCACCGGCTTGCGACTCGACGGGGTGGTCGACATCGACCCATGCGACGTGAGGCTCGGGTTTTCGATTAGTCGCTGCGCAGCCGACGGTAGCCATAACAAAAGCATAGTGACGACAAATGCCGTCACTCGCATGATGTGGATATGTTTCTGGGTTATTGCCATTAAGCTATACGCTTACTGGTTGGCACTTAGGCGGCTGAACGTTAGCTGTATCTTGGCTTTGTCGAGATGCAACTGGCCAACGGCCGGAGAGGTAAGGTAGGGCTGTACTTCCGATTCGATATACTTTGTCTGGCCATAATAGCTGTTGTTGACGAGTTGCTCGAAGTTTACCTGCACCGGTATGAGGACGAAGGTATAATCTTCTTCCTTGACTTCGTCGCGTGTGAGCATTTCCATCATATATGCGCGTAGCGATGAGAAAACATATCGGCCCGTCGCGCTGCTATATTGGGCATAAAACGATGTGATATTATTGGGCAGCTTGTTTTGTGCGAAAAACTCGTCGCGGTCTTTTTGGAGTACCATCAGCACGTAGGGGGGCGGTGTCACGCCGGATACGAGGCTGTCGACGGGTATGCTCATCGTCAGACCGTTGACCACGGCCTGACTGCCGCTTTGCTTTTTATAGCTGGCGACAATATCTTTAATCGGGAATACGAACTCTGTCTCTGTGCCGGCCGGTGCAACGAGTATGTCTTCGCCGGCGGCGAGTTTAGCCTCAAGGCCGGCATCCATGCGGTATGTAAGGTCGTTGTTACTGATAACCTCGGGGGTTACGAGCATATACTGGTGCTGGGCCGTGGTGGTGTCGTTTTTCTCGTCGCCCTCGCCTTCGGTTATCTTGGTGAAGTAGAAGCCCAGGCCGGTAGATTTGACAACGGTTAGTCGGCCGCTGCCAAACGAGTTTTTGAGATATACGCCCGGGAAGACGTTTTTCGAAAATACCTGGCCGTTGGCAAAGTTTTCAGGATTTTCTATGAAGTCGTTAAATATCCTCTTGCCTAATTCTACGGGCAGCTTGATGTCGACTGTGCGGTAGCCCTGCTTGGCGGTTGTTGGGTCGTCGATGGTCGAGGCATTGTAGATTGCGCTGCCCAGCGGGGTGGGGTTGTAATATCCGGCCGGGTCGAAGTCACTCGATATGTCTTTGGGCAGCAACTGGGTCAGGGGGTAGGCCGTGATGCCTAAGGGTGCTACCGAGTCACCGATAAAATCGGTGGGGAGATAGCTAAGGGTCAGCGCCATGGAGTCGAGGTTGTTGGCACTGAAATTGGCGGTGTCGAGCAGGGTAGAGGGTAGGAACTGCGTTACCACCTCGCTCGACAGTGTGCCGTAGCCGGGTATGGTGATGCTGCCTATTAGCTGCTCGGTAGTCCTGGGGCTGATGGCCGACACTCGGTGTGTCGTGCCGCTGACCGTGAACGACGAGTCGATGATGATTTCGACCGAATCGCCTGTCAGTGAGCCGCCTATGGGTGAGGTTTCGTCGTCACAGGCTATCACGGCGATTGTCATGGCCGCAACGACGGGGAGGATATGTAGACTGCGGAATTTCATGTGATGATATTGCAGTAAGCTGTGTCAGAGTGTTTTGTAAAATTCGTAGTATGCGGCGGGGCCTTCTTTTGCCTGCTCGTAGGGCAGGAAGGGCTTGCCGCTTGCCTTGGCATATTCGACGAGTTCTGCCGGGGTGTCGGCGGTGCTGTCGACAACAGCGTCGGCAAAGTCTATGGCAATCTTGTTGAGCTTGATATAGTCGATATGGCCTTCGGCGTCGGCAAACTCTTTGAGCTGCTTGGCCGTGAAGCCCTGCTGCGTGAGCTTTTCGACGAGGCGTCCGTCGAGTTCGCCCTCAAACGGCTGGTTGTAGAGCGAATATACCACCTTGCTTGTCCTGAAGGTAGGGTCGTCGCCATAGAAATCTTTCAGATAGAAAGGCACCATGGCCGTAATCCAGCCCGTGCAGTGCACTATTTCGGGGTCCCAGCGAAGTTTCTTCACGGTCTCTACCACGCCACGGACAAAGAAGATGCTGCGCTCGTCGTTGTTGGCGGCATCGCTGTCAACCTCGAGAGGCTGCCCCGAAACGTGGTGGAAGAAGTAATCGTCGTTATCTATAAAATATACCTGGAGACGTGTGGGCTGCAGCGTGGCAACCTTGATTATGAGTGGATGGTCGGTATCGTCGATTGATATGTTGAGACCCGACAGGCGGATAACCTCGTGGAGTTGGTTACGACGCTCGTTTATCGCTCCGAATTTTGGCATGAAGGTGCGCACTTCGGCGCCTTTTTCCTGTAGGCCCTGTGTCAGTTCGCGGCCGAAAACACCCATGGGTGTCGAGGGTAGGTAGGGGTCAATCTCTTGCGAGATGTAAAGCACTTTTTTAACGTCCATTCTCGGGTCGGTTGAGGGGAGAGCTTGTTTGTGATACAATTAACACCGCAAAATTACGAAAAATTTCCGACATATCCACCAACCCACTTCCCCTGCTTGCATTTTTTAGCTTTTTTTACGGTAATTGCGACAATTTTATAACATCGCACACATCGTCATTAATCGTAGGTGTTTTCCAATCTTGAAAATGCATCCGAGGGGGTCAATCCGTAGCGTTTCTTGAAACAGGTTGCAAAATGGGTCGGATTCTTGAAGCCTGCTTTAAGATAGACTTCCGAGAGTGGATATTTCCTACTTTCAAGAAGTTTACGTGCGTATTCAAGTCGCTTGTCCAAAATCCATTGATGGGGAGTTTGTTCGAAGATTTTAACGAATTCTCTTTTGAAAGTGGAAAGACTACGGCCGGCAAAATGAGCGAACTGTTCGACACTCATATCGCTAAGAAAATTATTTTCCATAAAAACGCGCAAATCTGACCTCCATTGCTTTGAAAAATCGAACAATAGGGGTGCAAGCTCGGGTAAAAGTTGCAGGAGCACAATAACTGTCTCCTGCACTTTTGACTTTATAAGCGATGTCGGTATCGGAGAATCAGATGAGAAATACTGGTCAAGCGACATGAACAGCCCTTTGAGGAAAGGGTGTGGTGAAAGAGTGACGGCGAGTTCTCGTTTCAACGATTCGTTGATTCTTACTGTGGGTATTTCTATTTGGTCTTCAATATCTTTAAGGTCGGAGGTCTTGAGATGGAAAAAGAGTCCTTTGAAAGGTTCTCCATTTATGCCCGGTTGTTTATATTCTTTCACAAGATGGTTACGCCTCACAAATACGGCTTGACCATTTGCTACATCTACCTTGCGGTTGCATGAACGCAAAGTGAGTCTGCCCGACATGATGTAGACGATTTTGTGTTCCTCTACCATGTCGTGGCAAATCATTTTAGTTTCTGTTATGCATCGGTAGAACGTGTCAAGGTAATTTTGATGTATTTCTTTTCCAGCGTTTGCCATATTATATAAAATTTGAATTCTCAAAGATAGCGAAAATCAGGCAAGCTAATCATCTGAGTTCCATTTTCAGTAGCACGACACCTTGTCTTGGCAGCACGACACGGTCTTTGACAGTGCCGTGATTTACAGTTTTCCATTCAGGAGAACCAGTCATTTCTAAGTCGCCTGCTTGCTGCAGTTCGCTCAACTGTGTGTCGTCAGGGTTTTGAGGACATCCCATGGCAATCCATTTCGAGTAAGAATTGCTGTGGCTGTCGTCAATACAGTATCGGGTTACTAATACTTTCTTAGTGTCATTGCCGACATTTACTTTCAAGTCTATATCGGCGGGAGTCACATCCGTGTCGTTCACATCGTGGTAATTCCAAAGCATGACAGATGCGTTTTTGTTGTCGCGCGAGGCAAGTACACCGACATCCGGCATGTTCCTTACGCTATTCCTGACAATAGAATCTACCGGAATCATTCCTGTAGATGATGCCTCAACCAGATTGCCTCCCATTTGGCCAAACATCCTGAACACATTGAGCACCGGTTTGACAACTCCGTTGGTCGACAGGTCGCGAAATCCGGCAAACCAAGGCTGGTCTTCAAACTCGAAAGCCCATGTCACGGCTCCTACGAGATTGGAGTCATATTTACGGGCAAGTTCGTACAGTCGGGCGTATGAATCTGCCACCGTGCTTGAATACATCGTTCCATTCCTGTAGTTATACTGGGGTGTGTACTCCGACGAACAGGCTGCGCACCCCTCGGGGTCGAACTCTCCAATAATTATAGGTAGGTCTTTCAGTTGGGGAAATTCACTTATGAGCTTTAATCCGGCGTCAACATCGTTGAGTTGGGAACCTAATCTCATAACTACGGTTTTACCGTCAAGGCGAGGGCTTCCTTTGGCATGGAACCCGATATAGCCTAACGGAGCTCCTTTTCCGCCGGTAGCGTAATTGGTCCCGTCTATACAATGCTGAAGAAATTTTCGCAAATATTCACGGGCATTCTTGCCGCCGGGTCCTGTGGAATGAGGACCGCCTATTACGGCGCCCGGAAGAGCCTTCAAAAGTCCGTCTGCGGCATAATCGTAGATTTTGCAATAGTCTTCAAAACTTCCTCGGAGGTAGCCGTTCGGCTCATTCCAGACTTCCCAGTACCATTTTGAGACTTCGTCTTCTCCATATCTCTCCTTACAGTGTTTGGCCCATTGATAGATGAGTTCCCTCCATTTGTCGTAATCATTCGGAGGATAGGCCCATCCTGTGAATATCTCGTCGTATTTGGCATCTGGCGTCCAGTGGTGACGATAGGGATGCGGATTCGTAGACAGGGCCTCTGGTGTGAATCCAATCTGTACGAGAGGCCGCATGCCGCGCTCCACGTATGTGTCGAAAATACTATCGATTATGTTCCATTGATACACAGGGCGCCCTTTCTTGTCTTCAGTATAGATATTTGTAGAACCCCATTTCAGAGCTGCCTCGCCGTCGCCGCTGGTCAATAGATTGTGCGCACGGACATTTATTGGCACCGGGCTGAGACGGGAAATCTCCGTAAGAAGTCTTTTCCCGTCTTTCATATAGGTATAATTAGGCTCGTCGTATCCGAACCATGCCCAAAGAGGCTTCATCGGCTCGACCGTCTTGGTCAAATCTACATCGACACATACTTTGTCAGCCCAATACTTTTCGAGTTTATCGGCCTGCTCATTGGTAATAGTGATAATCGCGCCATGTTTGGGAGATGTAAAATTGGTGGTTACCATCGGACCTTCGTTGAAGTGCCCGAGGTCTTTGAAGGTCTTGAAGTCGGTTGTCTCGGCAAATCCGAAATTATGGGGGCTGATGCTGAATATGTCGTACATGAGTACCCATTTGTTCTCCCCATGCCGTTTCCATACATTGGGAGCCTCGCATGCTCCAGGCTCGGTATCAGCCCATTGGTCGGAGTACTTGTAGCCACGGTTTATCTTGTCGGAGAATGCCATCTTTATTCCGCCGGGCTGTTCCTGTGCCACATACATCAGGCAATATCGGCCGTCGGGCATCCGGGAGATGTCGGCGTCAAGAATTTGGACTTTGGGGTTCGGATATTTGAAAAGTTCCTTTGGCTTGCTTACAAGTTTGGTAAAATCATTGTCCGTATAGCTGTAATAAAGTTTCGTCTTGCCGTTACCGAGACGCATGGTAAAATAAACCATCATCTTTTTAGCCTCGGGGTCATAGATTGTTTCTGGTGCCCAGGCGCACCCTACATCAAGTCCGGGAAACATCTTGTCGATATGTGCGATGCTTTTGGTCCAGTTTATGAGGTCGAACGACTTCATCAGAATGAAGCCATGGTTGTTGCCCCAACCGTACATGTCCTGGTCTCGCTCCCACTTGGTGTCACGGTATCCCATTTCCTTTCCTCTCAGGTTAAGGTCGGTCATGGCAAGATAGAAGGCACCGTCAGGCCCCTGGTAGATATGAGGGTCGCGGATGCCATGCTGCGTGGCCAGGGTGTCGCCCGACATCACTGGGTGCCCGTTATTGAGCGCCGTGAAAGTGTATCCGTCGCGGCTTGTAGCCATATACAGGCTGCTCGTGGGGTCTTGATGGAAGACGAATAAATAGGCCTCTCCTTTCTCTCCTATGTTTTTGTTTTCATCTTGCGCCGCGGCGTGCCATGGTATCAGCGCGGCAAGGAACAAGGAAATTTTAAGAAATGTTTTCATGTGTATTGACGGTTTATTCTATTGTAATCAGTTCTATTCCCTCGTTTTTGCCAAGGTTGCGGCTGTATTGTTTGTCGAGGGAATTATTCCAGTGTTCGAAGACTCCGAGGCTGCCGGTTTTCACTCCATTAGGACGATAATCGCCCAATTTGTCATTCTTGCCTTTAGCCGCTTCTTTCAGATAGTTGTCGCAGTTGTGATTTGACCCTTTGGGAAATTGCGGTGCACCGCTGAATCCGAGATTGTCACCAAATTCTGCGTAGAGTAAATCGAGACAAACGCACTCTATGGCTACCGGGTCGAGCGACATAAAGACGCTCGAACTCCATCGGTTGCCGAGGGTTTTCCATTTGTCTCGGTCAGGCTTCGGGGCTCCTACGTTGGTCTGCATTCCATACAGACCGTCTACGATATAGAGGAGCGTCTTCTTGCCCAGGTTGGGAGAGCCCATAAGGTCGACATATGCGCTGTAATCCCCTTCCCGGCCTTTCATCTGACTGACGGTTGTCGAGCCGTGCATCTTTGCCGGAAATGGAATGGAACCGAAATGATTTTTGGCACATAGCGTCACCCCGGTAATCTCATGGCCTTTAAGAAGTGCAGTGTTGACTAAGTAGTCGGCTTCTACTACGGCGCGAGGTAGCACGGTACCCAATGTAACGGTCGAGTCTGTGTATGATATGGCATTCTCTACCCAGTCTGCCGCCTCTACACCATCCGAGCCTTTTGCACTCATCCACCGTACTTTCGGGAAAAGCTTGTGTACGGGCTTGTAAAGTCTGTCTGGAATCGCACGTGGCTTCCAGCCGACAGTGGCATCGTATATCACTATGCAGTTTTGAGGCACCCCGGCCTTTTGGATAAGTTGGTGCAAGAGGGCGATTGTAGCCTGCGGCGATTGGTCTATATCGTTGTCCCTGTCATCAGTGCCGAATGTATTGTTAAGGTTTATTTTTACAGCTATTGTCTCTCCTTGTTTATAGCCGTGGTTTCCTTTCCCTCGGGTTATATTGTGATATTTAAAAGTCTTTTCCCATGCTTTCCCGATATCGTTTGTGCCGGCGAGGGTGCAGAGTGATTTTTCATACATGTTTTCAAGAACGGTTTGGTCGATGTTGCCGTCATTCCACCATTGGCCGGTAGCACCGTCCCATTTAGACACCGCAGAATCCATTGCCCAAACCACTCGGCCGGGGAAAATACCTTTTCCTTCACCGATGGGTTGATTTGGAATCACGCAAAGTCCCTGAGAAAAAGTGGATATGCCTATAAACAGCGAAAAAAGAGATAATACAATTTTTTTCATGGCTACCGATTAATATGAATTCAATAATACATGGTCGGCAGTTCCCATACGACTGCGTGTGAAGCGCGACTGATGCCAGTAGGGATATAGTAATGGGGGCCGACTCACTACATTCAGACTTTCGGACTCTTCTGTTGTAAGCCTGACATCGACTGATTTTAATGTGTCCTTTAGTTGTGTCGCGTTTCTTGCTCCTGCGACTATGGAGCATACACCCGGGCGCGACAGTGTCCAGGCAAGAGAAAGTTGAGCCACAGTAACACCTTTTTGCAACGCAATTCCCTTAAGTACATCGATGATACTCCATAATTTGTCTAAATCCTCTACGGGAGGTTCATCCCACCCGTTTGCAAAACGTCCTCTAACGTTGTGATTGTTGTCGCGGTCGTATTTCCCGGAAAGTAGTCCTCCTGCAAGTGGGCTCCATATCAATGCTCCGAGTTTTTGGTCTACTCCTATTGGTAGAAGTTCGTATTCTGCTTCGCGTGCCTGGAGCGTGTAGTGAATCTGCTGGGTGACAAAACGTTGGCAGTTATGACGGTCGGAAGCCATAAGGCATTTCATAATCTGCCATCCGGCAAAGTTGGAGCATCCGGCGTATCTTATCTTACCTTGTTTTATCAATGTATCGATGGTCTCCATGAGTTCCTCCACGGGAGTCAGACCGTCCCACTGATGGATATAATATATGTCGATATGGTCGGTTTTCAACCTTTTGAGGCTCTTTTCGCACTCGCGAATTATGTGCAGACGCGAGAAACCTTCGTTGTTGACGCCGTCAGCCACCGGCATGCGCGCCTTGGTGGATATCAGCACATCATTGGGACGATGGCCATCGAGAACTTGGCCCACTATTTCTTCCGATACGCCGTTTGAGTATATGTTTGCAGTGTCAATGAGATTCACTCCGTTGTCAAGCGCGAGATTTATTATCTCGCGGGCTTCGTTCACTCCGACAGTGCCGACTTCGGCAAACTTGTTCTTGCCACCGAAAGTCATTGTGCCCAACGACATTGCGGACACCATCATGCCTGAATTCCCTAATTGTCTATATTCCATGAAACAAAAAGATTAATTACTTGGCAAAGGTAACTATTATTAATGTACGTCAGCTTTCTATTTCGTTCAATTATTCTTTTGAAAAAGTCCATAATTGCCATTTATGATTTGTGGTAGCTGTTTCAAAACCGGTACTATTAAAATGTTACTCGAGTTCCAGGAAAATCAGTTATATTGAGGGAGGCTTGATAATTCCCCCCTCTTCCATCCCCTACTGTCCACGCTGTCCACGCTGTCCACGCTGTCCACGGGCGGTGCTTCGTGGACACACAGACCTCGAAATCAAAAAATCAACATTGTTGAAAAAATGCGGATAAATGCTTTTCGACGCATCGTAACTTTGCAACGTGACACATAAAGAGTCACAAAATCAACTTAATAAAACTCCAAACACTTCAACACCATGAACGAAATGAACGATACCAACAACGAGAACAACATGACGAGTGCGAAAATCGCAAAATTGTCGAGAGCCTTCGACATCCGCCCGGCCAAACAATGGATGGCAGAAGCTGCCAACCGTCCCAACCCCAAGAGCTTGTGGCTCAGCCTGTGGTATGAAAACGAGGTTGCCTGTCTCTTCGCCGATACCAATATGGGCAAGAGTATCTACGCCGTCCAAATCGCCGAGCATGTGTCGCAGGAGCAGAAAGTGCTCTATTTCGACTTCGAGATGACTGATAAGCAGTTCCAGTTGCGCTATACCGATGCCGAGACGGGGAAACTGCATGATTTCAACGACAACCTTCTTCGAGTCGAGCTCTCGCCGGTATACGTCGACCTCTCAAACATTCACTCTATTATATCACATATATCTGATGCTGTCGACATCTCCGGGGCGAGGGTGATAATCATCGACAATATCACGTGGATATGCAACCGCGCCGAGAGTGGCGATGCTGCCGGCGAGCTGATGCAGATGCTGATAGACCTCAAACGCCGCAAGGGCTTGTCTATATTGGTCTTGGCGCACACTCCGAAGCGCAACACGGCCTCAAAGCTCACTCAGAACTCGCTGGCCGGTTCGAAGCGCATAGCCAACTTCATGGACTCGATGTTTGCCATCGGAGCCACGCAGACCGACCGTCCCGCCGGTCGATATATCAAGCAAATCAAGGTGCGCAGCAGCGAGATGGAGTATGGCGAAGACCATGTAATCACGGCGTGGCTGGTAAAAGAAGGTGACTATGTATCGCTTATGCACATCGGCTTCGGCCGTGAGTGTGACTTGCTTGCGCCTGTCGATAGTAATGAGGCAAACCTAAAGGAACGTGTGTCGGCTTTGTCTGAAGAAGGTTTGTCTGTCCGTAAAATCGCCGAGCAGTTGGGCGTGTCGAAATCTTTGGTATTCAAGGTAATGAAAGCCGGTTAACCTTCAATGACATGAACTGTCCACGACTGTCCACGCTGTCCACACCCTCGTCTGCCGTGGACAGTGGACAGCCGTGGACAGCGTGGACAGCTCTCGCTTTCGATACAAAGCGGCGATGCTTACCACATTTGCCCGATAGCTTACATGTGGTTTTTGATATCGGCTATCAGTGTGTCGAAATACTTTTCAATCTCTTTGTCGCCTTTGCGTGAGGGATGTATGGTTCGCGCTGCATATTTTATGCCGGGCAGGTTGACGCGGTGTATGAACATGTCGGGCTGAACCGCTTCGAAGGCATCTTTGTCTACATCGAAAGTCTGCATGATAGCATTGTCGGCGTGGCTGCCTGTCAGGAATATTACGATGTCAGGACGAAGAATTTCAACCTCGTCGGGTACGACGTTAAATCTTCTCTTGACAATCTCTCTGATTTCGGCCGTCGGTTGTCCGCAGCAATTGCCGCTGCCGGCACATCCTTTACCAATCTTATGGATGTTGTTCCATACGACCTCCACTTTTTTGCCGGGCATTGATTGTTTCAGTTTCTCGACAAGTTGGTTAAACCGTCTGGTAAACTGTGTTGGTTTGGCTTCTGCGTCGGTTGCGCCGGCAGCGGTTGCTGCGCAGTAGCTTTCGTAGGTGTCGCAAATACCGTATATCTCGTCCTCGCTATCATGTTTACCCATGATTTCACCGAGAATGTCGTCGCTTGTCTCCAGGCCGAAATTGTATGTGCCGTTTGGTAGGTTCGAGCGTCTTGCGTCATTCCAGTTGTTGGTCTCTCTTCCGAATATCATAACTTTGACATCGGCTTTTTTGTATGCTTCGTCGTCAAGAAGCCATAACAAGAGTGGAAGTGAAGGCTTTATATTGCCCTCGCGCTCGAACAGGGGCTCGAGGTCGGTGTACAGACCTACGAGTTTCGAACCATAGAGGTTGACCAATCGGTCGTTGAGGTCGATTTCTTCTTTGGGTTGAAATACGATTTGTTTCATGGTTTGGTTTTGATTATATTTCTATGATAAGCCGGAGTTGGTTCAAATGTATCCGGCCTTGCAAAGCTAACCAATAGGAAGCATACGAAAAAATATTTTTTGGTTCAAGTTGGTTCACAATTCTGAATTTGTTTTGTGTGCATGTGCAACAATGGTTCCATCTCGCTATCCTGTATCGTCTGATACATATTTTTGGGTGGGGAAAGAAGATGCTCTATATCTAAAAAAAGACCTCGGAGAGGACGCACTGCAATACGGTGCATCCTCTCCGAGGATATTTCTCTTGGTTGTAAATTCCCCATGGAAAATCATGGGGTTTCACAAATGGCGTCGTCTCCGACGACTGTCCTGATAAGCAATTAGTTTAGTTTACGAAACTCAGTATATTCAAGTTTCAGTGATAACAATCAGCTATCTAAAACTAACCACTAAACGATAAACTATTAACAGTTAGCAAGTCATAGACTTGCGAAACTTAAACCAGTTTATTTAAACTTGGGTTTGAGCTCGTCGGGGGAGTCGTTGGTGTACATTTGGATTGGCGGTGTACGCTTGGTAAACATGTCGGCTATGCGCTCGGCGGGCAGCTTCATCGCCGGGGCGAAGTCGGGGCTTGCCATATAGTCGAGGATGGCCCGACGCATCTGGCGTGCCACGGGGCGGCGGTCGAGATTGTTGTCGATATCCATGGTGGTAATCAGCAGCTTGCCGCCTTCTACCTCGGCCTCGACGAGCATACCGAGTTTGCGGCTCAGGTGCCACGTGTCAATCGGCTGTACGGGCGACTGATATTCCTTGGGCAGGTCGACGAGGTTGATTACCTGGGCGCGGTTTACAAGTTCCCACCAGTTGAGGTTGCTCCAGTCGTCGGTCGGGAAGCCGTGGGCAAAGAGCGGGTGCGAGGTGTCGATGCTTACGCCGGTGGTGTGGGGCGGACGCATCTTGAACCAGCTCGTATTCCAGAACACCGGTGTGTAGTGCTGCACCACGTCGTCGCCGAGGGTCACCTTGCCGGCGGCGGTAATCAGCACCTTGCCCCCGGCGCGGAGTGTGGCGAGGGCCTTGTCGTCGAGGGTGTCGGTGACAAATATGCAGTCGGGCACCGACGTGTCTACGCGGTCGGGGTAAACCCAGAAGTCCCACGTGTTTGTCACGGTATCGTTGCCGTAGGCCATGTTGGCCGAGAGCGTGTATTTTGCCGGCGAGGGCAACTTGTCAAGAGGCAGCGAGAGCGTGCCGAGCTTGTTGCCTTTGCCTATGGCGATGTCGGTATTTCCGAGCGTCTGCGACCATATTTCCTTGCCTGAGGCGTCGCTTACGGTGCAGTTGAGCGTCGTGGGGGTGATGACTTCTTCGGTGGCATTCACGGCCTCGATTGGCGCGGTGAGTGTCTGCGAATTGGTGTAGACAAACTTCGGCAGACGCGCCAAGAGTACTACCGGCGCGCACCATTGTTGCCAGGTGGGGCCGTCGATATATCCCTTTTCGCGCCAGAATACATTGAGTACGCCTTCGAGGGCCGTGCCCTGGCCGCTATAGTCGTTGAGCGCCAGCAGTTGATAGCCCGGGTATTCAGGCGTGCGCAGGTTGCGCTCGATTTCGTATTTGTAGCACAGGGCCTGCAGCTTGCCGCTGGCGTTGAGGAACTTTTTCTCCATGCCCTTCATGCCGTTGTTATATAGCAGGTCGCGGAAGATTTCGAAGTTGCGGGCCTTGTAGGGGCCGGTGTATTGCGAGGTTTCGTCGAGGTCGGGGAAGGCGCACCACTGGCCCTGCTCGTGGGCGAGGATGGGGCTTGTGTTCACGGTGTCGTTTTTGCCCGGTGCGGGTGCGAAATTGCGCGGATGCAAGATGTCGGCAGTGAAGTCGTCGTCGCATCCGGGAGCCTTCTTGCTCCACGTAAGGCCGCGACCGCCGCCTTTCACATTGTATTCGCTGCCGTAGTCCCACTGCCAGCCACCGCCTACCGACGCGCCGCTGTAGATTTTGGTGGGGTCGTAGGCCTTCATCTGCCTTACCCAGTCGGCGCAGTATTCTACCCAGTCGCCGGCCGGTTCGTTACCGGCGGCCATCATCGCGAAGGAGGGGTGGTTGCCATAGGTGTCGATGATACGCCGCCCCTCGTCGAGGAGGTATTTGTCAATCGGCATACCCACACCGAGCTTTACACCGTGGTTGGGCCACGACGGGCCTTCGGGCTGAAGGTAAATGCCCACCGAGTCGGCGGCTGTGAAGGCGGCCTCGGGCGGACAGTAGCTGTGGAAACGCATCATGTTGATGCCGTATTCCTTGCATTTTTCGAATACCGCCATCCACGATGCCACGTCGGTCGGTGGATAGCCGGTAAGTGGGAAGCAGCAGTTTTCGACCGTGCCGCGCATCAGTGACGGGATGCCGTTGACGGTGATTTGGCGAGTGTCGACGGCTATGTCGCGCAGGCCCATGACAGTGCTTACCTTGTCGTCGCCGACTGTGACTGTAACGTTGTAGAGGTCGGGGTGGTGTTCGCTCCACAGGCGGGCATCCTTACCCATGTCGAGCTTGAAGAGCAGGGTGTCGCCCACTACGGTCGACGGCTTGGTGGCCTTGACGGTGCGGCCTTTGAAATTGCGCGGCGAGGCGGTGACGGTCGCCTTTGTCTTGCCCGATAAGCCTCCGTCGACAAGCACCTTGACCGTGGCTGTGCGATTGGCGGCGTCGGGATATATGCGCACGCGCCCGATGCTTTGCCCGGCAGGGACAGCCGAGAGCGCGATGTCGCCCGCGATGCCGTTCCAGTTGCCCTGTGTCTGGTCGGTCACGCTGTGCGAGTCCTGGCCGACGCAGACGTCCTCGATGCCGTTGTATATTTCAATTTCGAGAGTGTCGGAGCCCCCGGGCGTTACATACGCGGTCAGGTCGAAGACATGCGGTGTCGATAGCGACATGTCGTGGCCCACGGTCTTGCCGTTGACTCTTACTGTAGTCTCGATGTGCGGACGCTCGAGCGTGAGTAGTATTTTCTGCCCTTTCCAGTCTGAAGGTACATTGATAGTGCGGCGGTAGTATGCCTTGCCTACGTACTCCTTGTCAGGGGTGAGGAAAAACGGGAATTTGATATTGCCCGGCTGGCGGTAGGGCTCGTACATGTCGGCATGATAATACGACATGTCGTAGAGCGAGCCGGTCCATTTGGTGTCGACCCCCACGTCGTTGCCCTTGCCGTTGGTCAGCATCGAGCCGGGGAGTATGATAGTGTCGTCGTAACGGACGGTGTCGCCATAGCCGAACTGCCACACGCCGTCGAGAGGCATGTGCTGGCGGCCCCATCCTGCCGTAGACATGAGCAACAGCAGGGCAGGGAGTGCGAAATGTTTCATATTATTCAATTTAAGTTTTGCAAGTCTATGACTTGCTCACTGTTAATAGTTTATCGTTTAAAGGTTAGCCTTAGTTCGCTAATTGTCAGCACTAATAATATTTTTATCTGCATTTATCAAACTATAACCTATAACCAAAAAACTACTGACAGTGAGCAAGTTGAATACTTGCGAAACTTGTGTTATTCAAGAGAATGTATTACAAGGCCTGAGCGGAGTTTGGGCTCGAACCACGTTGTCTTAGGCGGCATGATGTTGCCGGTGTCGGCGATATTCATAAGCTGCTCCATGCTCACGGGATATAGCGCGAGGGCAAAGGCCATCTCGCCCGAGTCGACGCGGCGTTTCAGTTCCTCGAGGCCGCGTATGCCGCCTACGAAGTCGATGCGTTTGTCGCTGCGCAGGTCGGTGATGCCGATTATGTCGCGCAGTATTAGGTCGGAAGATATGGTAACATCGAGCACGCCTATGGGGTCGTTGTCGTCGTATGTGCCGGGGCGCGCCGTGAGCGAGTACCAGCGGCCTTCGAGGTAGAGGGCAAAGTTGTGGAGCGCGTCGGGATGGTAGACCTCCTCGCCCTTGTCGACGACTACGAAGTCTTTTTCGAGACGCTCGAGGAACTCGGCCGGCGACAGGCCGTTGAGGTCGCGCACCACGCGGTTGTAGTCGATGATTTTGAGGTGAGATGCCGGGAATGCCACGGCGAGGAAGTAGTTGTATTCCTCGTCGCCACGGTGGTCGGGGTTCTGTTTTGCCTTCTCGTCGCCTACGAGCGCGGCGGCGGCACTGCGGTGATGGCCGTCGGCTATGTAGAGGTAGGGTATTTTGTCGAAGGCGGCGGTGATACGGTCGTTGAGGGCTTCGTCGACTACCCAGAAAGTGTGGCCGAAACCGTCGGGGGCTACGAAGTCATACTCGGGCTTGTTGGCTGTGACGGTGCGGATTACCTCTTCGAGGTCGGGGTTGTCGGGAAAGGCGAAGAACACCGGCTCGATGTTGGCGTTGTTGATGCGCACGTGTTTCATGCGGTCCTCTTCTTTGTCGCGCCTGGTCAGTTCGTGCTTCTTTATGCGGCCTTCCATATAGTCGGCCACGTTGGCTGCCACTACTATGCCATACTGTGTGCGGCCGTCCATGGTCTGGGCGTAGATATAGTAGTGCTCCTTGGCGTCTTGTACGAGCCAGCCGTTTTCGCGGAACTTGGCAAAGTTGCTGACGGCGCGGTCGTAGACCTCGGGGGCGTGTTCGTCAGTGCCGGGGGCAAAGTCGATTTCGGGTTTGATGATGTGGTAGAGCGATTTGGGATTGCCTTGGGCTTCGGCACGAGCCTCGTCGCTGTTGAGTACGTCGTAGGGGCGCGAGGCGACTTCGGTCACAAGCTCGCGGGGCGGACGGATGCCGCGAAAGGGTTTAACTTTGGCCATGATATAGATTTGGGTGGTATAAGGTGTGAAAAATAGAATAAGTGTCAAATGTGATTAAAAGTCGTCGGAGACGACGCTTTAGTGGTTAACCCCACGATTATTCGTGGGGTAGGTTATGCAGACTGTCGTATTGTCCTCGGAGAGGACACGATGTATATACGGGGCGTCCTCTCCGAGGACTGATGTTCCCTTGCAGTTTCCTGACCCCCACGAATAATCGTGGGGTTAACCATAAGAGCGTCCTCACCGAGGACTCTTCGGGCCTAATCGGCACTCACTCCATTTGTGTTTCTACAGGTTTCTGAAGATGGTCTCGGTGCGGTCGGGGCCTACCGAGATTATGGTCACGGGCACGCCTACCTCGGTCTCGATGAAGGCAACATAATCCTTGAACGACTCGGGGAGTTCGTCGTAGCTGCGTTTGTCGGCCAGGCTTGTCTTCCAGCCTTCGAATTCTTCGTAGACAGGGGCCATGGTGCCGGCGCCCTCGGCATTGTCGCCGATAGAGTAGGGGAAGTCGCGTGTCACGGTGCCGTCGGGCAGGCGATAGGCCGTTGCAACTTTTATTTTGTCGAAGCCGTCGAGCACGTCGCTCTTCATCATAATCAGGTCGGTGGCACCGTTTATCATCACGGCATAGCGCAGAGCGACGAGGTCGAGCCATCCACAGCGGCGTTCGCGGCCTGTCACGGCTCCGTATTCATGACCTATGCGGCGGATTTCGACACCTGTCTCGTCGAAAAGCTCGGTGGGGAAGGGACCGCTGCCCACACGGGTGCAGTATGCTTTGAAAATGCCGTAGACCTTGCCTATACGGCCGGGAGCGAGGCCGAGGCCGGTGCAAGCACCTGCTGCAACGGTGTTGCTCGATGTTACGAAGGGATACGAACCGAAGTCGATGTCGAGCATAGTGCCCTGTGCGCCCTCGCAGAGGAGGCTCTTGTGGTCGGCGAGAGCCTTGTTTACGAAATGCTCGGTGTCGGTCAGGCGGTATGAGCGCAGGTAGTCGATAGCTGCAAGCCAGTCGGCTTCGAGCTTGTCGAAATTGTCGGGCAGGGCGGCCCCTGCGGCCTTGAGGGCCTCGATATGCTGGTCGCGGAGGGCGTGGTAGCGGTCGAGGAAGTCTGCCTCGACGGTGTCGCCTACGCGCAGGCCGCGACGCGAGATTTTATCGGTATATGTCGGGCCTATGCCTTTGCCGGTAGTGCCGATTTTCGACGAGCCTTTGGCGCGTTCGCCGGCGGCATCGAGCAGGCGGTGGGTCGGCAGTATGAGGTGGGCCTTCTTAGAGATGCGTAATATTGCATGCAGGTCGAGCCCTTCGGCCTCGAGTGCGGCTGCTTCATCACGGAATAAGACCGGGTCGAGCACCACGCCGTTGCCTATTACATTGGCACCGCTGCCAGTGGCAAAAACACCCGAGGGTATGGAGCGTAGCACGTGTTTGCGGCCATCGAACTCGAGGGTGTGACCGGCATTGGGGCCACCTTGGAAACGGGCGACAATGTCATATTTAGGGGCCAGGACGTCGACGATTTTGCCTTTGCCCTCGTCGCCCCACTGGAGACCTAACAGTATATCTGCTTTCATTTTCTCTTGTGAGATTTAGATATTGTTGAGTTTGAAATATTGTTTTTCTTAGCAGCAGCTTTCTTGGCCCTGGCGCATGCTGAGCAAATGCCGTAGACGGTCATTGCGAAGTATGCCGGGGTGAAAGCCGTGAAACGCCTCGAGTGGATGAGAGTCTCGAGCGAGCCGTCGCGCACGTCTTTGATTTTGCCGCAGAGCGAACATACCAGGTGTAGGTGCGACGGGCCGGTACACTCGTAGCGCGTTGCCCCGTCGTCGAAGCGTTGTCGCGTCACGAGACCACATTCGCCTAACAGTTGCAGCGTGCTGTAGACCGTGCCTACGGCGACAGGTTTGTTCTCTGATGCCAGACGGGCCATTATGTCGTCGGCTGTGAAATGACCCTCCATGCCCCGGGCGCAGTCAAGAATCATAAATCGCTCTTGTGTGCGCCTACGATGAGTGCGCTGCAGATACTCGTCGAATATCTGCCGGCTGTCTGGACTTTTATGTTTGTCGGCCGTCATCGATATAGCACTTTGGGTATTTGTTGCAAAAGTACGAATAATTTTTTATTGCACAGCCAAAATTTTGTACCTTTGTGCATTATTAGACATAACTATGAGTAAAACCGAGTGCGCCAAGGCGCCTAATATGAATGATTACTACCGGGTGTCGTTTGTCATAAGCCCGGCCATTGTCGATGCCTGCGACCTGCTTGCCGCATTTCTGGCCGATGCCGGGTATGAGAGTTTCGAGCAAGACGAGGCCTACCCCGGGGCGACTATGACGGCCTATGTCGCAGCGCCGCTCTACGACTGCGAGGCCACCGATGCGGCTGTTGCAGAGCTTCCATTTGATGTCGAGGTAAAATACAGCAGCGAGTTCGTGCCGGGTCAAGACTGGAATTCCGAATGGGAACGCCACTATTTCAAGCCTATCATCGTAGGTGGCAAAGTGGCCGTGCACAGCAGTTTCCATACCGATGTGCCCGAGGCTCAATATGATATCGTAATCGACCCCCGTATGGCTTTCGGCACCGGCCACCATGCCACCACCACGCTAATGATGCAGTTTATCCTCGGTCATGAAATGGCCGGTAAGCGCGTTGTCGACATGGGCACCGGTACGGGCATTTTGGCCATATTGTGCAGCATGTGCGGTGCCTACGAGGTCCTGGCCATCGAGATTGACCCGGCGGCTGCAGAAAATGCCGTAGACAATGTTGCCCTCAACCTGAAAGGGAAGGCTGACGGAGTTACGGTAGTACTTGGCGATGCTACGAAGCTGCCTGCGGACTTTGGTGCCGACTATCTGCTTGCCAATATCAACCGCAATATAATTACCGGCGACATAGACCGCTATGCTGCCGCGTTGCGCCCCGGTGCCATGATGGCCGTGAGCGGTTTCTATGTGGCAGACCGCCCTGTGGTGAAAGCCGCTGCCGAGGCTGCCGGGCTTGAATTCGTCGAGGCCCACGAGCTTGATAACTGGTCGTCGATGGTATTTGTAAAACGTTGATACCGATGAACAGGATATTATTGACCCTCGTGGTGATGTTTATGTCCGCGTCGCTGTGCTTGGGCCGCGACACCACTAATGTGGCACAGCACCCGGCTTTGGCCTTTGCATGGGGAGCTGATGCCGGTGCCTCGATTGACCAGACGGGCAACGATATGAGCGACATTAATTTCAGTGCCTATTTCGGCATGAAACGCGGATGGATAAACTTCCTCGGCGTAGGTGCAGGGGCCGACATAGTGACTTCGAATTCGTGTAGGTCATACGACCTTTTCGCGGCCTTCCACACAAACTTTGTCAATCGCCCGACGCTCTTCTTCTGGCCCGTCAGGGTCGGCGTGTCGCTCAACTATCTTGAAAATAATCATAACCAGGCCGGGGCGTATGGCAGCACGGGCCTTGGTATAAACCTTGCCCGTGGCAAGAGCTATTGTTCTTATATCATGGTAGGATACACATTCCGTCAAAGGCGAAATGTGGTAGTAGGCGAAGAAACCCTCGAATTTAAGAACCTGCACTACGCCACGGTGAAAATCGGTATTTCGTTCTGATGTCGCGCCTGCATCTCTTTTTTCCTGAAAACGACCTGGCGTTGGCGCACGGAAAGGCATCTTATACCCCACCGCCTGCCGCCGTAAGGCTTCGCCGTGCCGGGGCCACACTGCCGTTGTGGTATGGTAGCCCGGGCGACAGCGTGATTTGCGACGGCGTAAATGCGGCGTGGTTCAGAGAGGTGTGCGACCGATTCGGGCTTGGCACAAAAATCTTTGTTGATTATCAGGACGGCATGGTGCCTGCTCCGTGGGGGTGGTCGCTTGCGTCGCGAAAGGTATTCGAGATGCGCGGAGTCCCGGCGTCGGTATTGCCTACCGAGGGACAGTTGGAACGAGTGCGGACACTTTCGCATCGTCGGACTGCAATGCTTGTTGGCGAGGCCCTTGCAGATGCAGTGCCTTTCAGTCTCGCGCCTGTGGCAAGAGAAGTGAAGACCATTGATGAAGTCAGTCAGGCTGCTGACAAGTATGGCGATGTCGTGGTCAAACTTCCGTGGTCGTCGTCCGGGCGCGGGGTGATACCGGTCAAGGCTGACGACCTCGACCGCCAGCGGCAGTCGCTCGAAGGTGCCCTGCGGCGCCAAGGGTCGCTGATGGTGGAGCCGCTGTACGACAAGTTGCTTGATTTTGCCGCTCTCTATACCATGGCTGACGGACTGTGTAATTTCGACGGGCTGTCGGTCTTCGAAACCGCCGGCTTCGGTTCGTATACCGGCAATATACTGGCCTCGACCGAAGAGTTATACGCCAAAATCTGCACGGCCCTCGGCGGTCGCAAGCAGTTCGATGCCGTGCTCGACTATCTTCCTGATATACTGGCCCGGGTGATTGGAAAAGATTATAGCGGGCCGCTCGGTGTCGACATGATGGCGGTGCGCGGCAAGGGCTATAGCCTTGTGCCGGTGGTCGAGGTAAACCTGCGTATGACGATGGGGCATGTGTGCCATCGTTTCTACCGAGACCATGTGGGGAGCGGCTTGTCGGGGGGCTTTACGGTATCGCAGTCGCATGGTTCCGGCATAATCGATTGTGAGACACGCGGTGGCCGCATAATAAAAGGCCGGGTAGATATGGCTCAACCCGGCAGTGATTTTTCGTTTGTGGCAGAGGTGTATTGACTCCCGATTATTTATCTGAGTCGAAGCGGTCGGCGAGTGCCCGCACGGCCTGGCGTGCCGTGTAGTCGCACGATACCGGCACAATGCTGATATAGCGGCGCTGCAACCAATATTCGTCGGTATCGACTGCATCGGGTTCGAAATTGACAAATTTTCCTGTCAGCCAGTAAAATGGCACCCCGAGGGGGTCGAGATAGCGTTGGTAGCTGTCGACCCACTTGCCTTTGGCTGCGCGGCATACACGTATTCCTTCGGGCATTACACGGGCTGGGATGTTGACGTTGAGACATATCCCGTCGGGCAGCCCATGCTTGATTACGTTGGCGGCTATGGCGGCGACAAAGGCTGTAGACAGGGTGAAATCGGCCTTCATCGAGTGGTGCATGAGCGAAAAACCAACCGACGGTATTCCTTCGATACAACCCTCGAGCACGGCGCCCATGGTGCCTGAATATGTGACGTTTACACCGGAATTCGAGCCGTGGTTGATGCCAGCGAAAACAACGTCGGGGCGCCTGGGCACGATGGCATGTAATGCCAGTTTTACACAGTCGACGGGTGTGCCGTTGACTGTGAAGAGGCGTATGCCGTCGCTGTCGGACGATAGCTCCTTGATGCGCAGCGGCTGCCCTACGGTCATGGCCGCCGACTGACCCGAGTGAGGGTGTTCGGGGGCGACGATATACACGTCGCCCATCGAGCGTACACATTCGGCCAGATGGTGTATGCCGGGGGCGTTGATGCTGTCGTCGTTGGTGATAAGTATGAGCGGCCGGGTATTTTCCATAATGTGCTGAATTTGTGAGTTATGCAATCGTAAGTGGCCTGCGATTAGGTCGTAGGCTGTATTTATAACGCAAAAGTATGGCAAAATGTTGCAGCGCGCGTGATATTAGCGCGAAGCGATTGCTGCCTCGATGGCATCAATGTCTGAGGCAAGTTTCTTCTCGGTGACAATCCGGTTTTCGATGGTCTGACAACCATAAATCACTGTCGCGTGCGAACGGTCGAGTCGTTGGCCTATGGTGGTAAGCGGCATCTTGACGAGTTTCTTTGCCAGATACATCACCACCTGGCGTGCATCTGATACCTCGCGGCGGCGGCTCTTGGTAAAGAGTAGGTCGACGCTGATATGGTAGTGCGATGCCACGGCGTCGGCAACCATCTCGAAATTGACCTGGTGGCGTTTGATTTTTACGGCGTTAGACACCACGCGCTTCGCTAAGTCGAGCGATATGTCGCGGTTGAAGACCGTTGCATGTGCAAGCAGCGATACGACTATGCCTTCAAGTTCGCGCACACTCTGAGTCACGTTTGCAGCTATAAACTCTGACACGTCTGTAGGTAGCAGCAGGCCGTCGCTGTCGGCTTTGAGTTTTAGCACGTTGCGCCGGAGGGCTATGTCGGGGCGGTCGAGCTCGACTTGCATTCCCCACTTGAAACGGCTTAGCAGTCGTGCCTCGAAGCCTTCCATCTCGCTGGGCGCACAGTCGCTCGACATTATTATCTGTCGGTCGTGCTGGTGCAGGTGGTTGAAGATGTGGAAGAAGGTGTTCTGCGTGCCGGGCAGATTCTGCAAATCCTGTATATCGTCGATAATCAGGGTGTCGATGCTCTGATAGAAGTGGAAGAAATCGTTGATATTCTTAGCTGCGGCAGCGGTGTACTGGCTTTGGAAGAGTCGGGCGGTGACATATAGCACGCGGGCCTTGGGGTTGCGCTCCTTGATGCGTATGCCGATAGCCTGTATGAGGTGTGTCTTGCCAACACCTGAAGGACCGAAGACAAACAGGGGGTTGAAGGTCTTGAGCGATGGATTGTTGGCGATGGCTTCGCCGATTGAGCGTGCTATTTTGTTGCTGTCGCTCTCGCAGTAGTTCTCGAAAGTATAGCGAGGGTTGAGCTGCGGGTCGAAGTCGCTCTTGCTGACCGGGGCGAAGGGGTTCGCCGCCGGGGCCTTGCTCTGGGCCATAATCGAGGGCGACGGTTCGCTTCCTTTCTGGAAGCTCATCGACTGCGGGTCGTCCTTCTTGAGTGGGTAGAGGAACTCGATATGTACACCGGTGCCATACACTTTCTTGACACCGGCTCGTAACAAGGGCAGGTAACGAGCCTGGATTTGCTCGATGAAGAATACAGACGGCACCAACAGCTTGAGTTCCCCGTTTTCATAACTTACCGAAGTCATGTCGCGGAACCAAGTGTCGAATTGCTGGACTGAAAGATTGTCGCGGATAAAGTCGCGACAAGCTGCCCAAAGTTCTTGGTGTGTCTGGTTCATCAGTGTCGATTGATTAATTTTTTCGATTACAAAATTCCAAATATTTTTTTGAAAAAACAAACGTTAAAATATTTGGAAATTCAAAAACTTGTGCAAGTGTGTTTATGACAGCAAGTTAGCTTGATGTGGTTTGGTTTGCCTTGCGTACTATAGTAAATTGTTGATTGATAGTGCCCTATATGGCCTTTGTGCTTTGCGCAGATATAGAGGTAAAGATGCTGTAATGGCTGATAGATGTTCTTTGAAACAAGATTTTATGGAAAAAACGAACGCGGTACTTATTTAAAATTATTTCAAATAAGCACCGCGTCGCTTATGCGTGGGTTTTAGAATACTTTGATGCTGATATAGCGTTTTGGGTTGCGCTTGATGTCGACAAAGAGGGAGTCGAGCGAGGCGACGGTAGAGTTGAGGTTGTCGTACAGGGCCGGGTCGTTGAGCAGTTTGCCTACCGATGAGTCGGGGTTGTTGAGCTGGGCCGTAAGCTCGTTGAGGTTGGCAACGGTGGCCTGCAGGTTGTTGACGAGGCTGTCGATAGGGGCTTCGCGCAGATGGCCGGTGACGACGGCGAGGTCGCCGGTTATGGTGTCGACATTCTCGGTGATGCTTTTTACATTCCGTGCCACCGGCGTCAGTTGCGCCGTTGCCTGGTTGAGCTGGCGCAGGGTGGCGTTGAGCTGGGCCGTGATATCGTCGAGGCGGCGTATGCTTGTCACCAGGGCCGGGTCGGCCACGAGGGTGTTGAGGCTCGTGAGCAGGGTGTCGACCTTGGGGACGATGGCATTGACTGCCGGCAGCAGGTTCTCGCTAAGCGCGGCCATCATGCCCGAGTTGAGGTGACCGGGTATTGTGTCGCCGACATTGTAGAAGCCGTCGGACGGATTGCCGAGCTGCAGCGAAATCGACGCCGTGCCGAGCAGGTCGCTGCCCAGGGTGGCGGTTGAGCCGGCGGGAAGTTTGAGCGACTTGTCGAGGCTCATCTCTACTGTCACGTGGCCTGGGCGGGCGAAATCATACTGTATCTCGCGCACAAGGCCTACCTTGTAGCCGTTGAGCGTCACGGGGGCCGACACGGCAAGCCCCTCCACGTTATTATAACTTGCGTAATAGTAGTTGGCGGCCTTGAATATATTGACGCCTTTGAGGAAGTTGATTCCGAAATAGAGTATTACAAGGGCGACGATGACCAGCAGGCCTATCATTACTTCTTTACGAAAGATTTGTTTCATTACCGGTATATGTTAGTTTCTATTATTCTTGATGCTTGCAGGGTGTTTGGCCCTGTATTCTTTTACGGCTTCGGCGATAGCCTCGGCACATTTCTGGCGTCCGCTGTCCGAGCCGAGGAATTTCTCGGCCTCGGCATTGCAGATAAAGTCGAGCTCGATGAGCACCGATGGCATACGGGTGGCCCACAGGACGAGAAAGCCCGCCTGGCGCACACCTTTGTCGGCTCGTCCCGCGTGGGATACAAGCCCCGACTGGACAAGTGATGCAAATTCAACACTCTTCTCCATGTGGCGGTTCTGGGTCAGCTCGAAAATAATATATGATTCCGACGAATTGGGGTCAAAACCCTGGTAGGTCTCGGTGAAATCGTTTTCGAGTTCGATAACGGCATTCTCGCGCATGGCTACGGCAAGGTTGGCGTCGCTTTTGTGCAGCCCGACGGTATAGACCGAGGCCCCGTGTACTTTCTCGCGGCCACGGCTACGGCGGTCGATAGAGTTGACGTGTACGGAGACGAAAAGGTCGGCTGCGGCATCGTTGGCTATGGCGGCACGCCGGGTTAGGGGTATGAAGGTGTCGTCGTCGCGGGTATAGACAACCTTGATGCTGTCGCCAAGCGATTTGTCGAGCAGCCTGCCGGTGCGCAGGGCCACGTCGAGGGTAATCTCTTTCTCTTTCTGGCTCTTGCCCCGGCACCCCTGGTCGTTGCCGCCGTGACCGGCGTCGAGCACGACCACAAACTGGCTTGCATTGTCTGACGCATACGAGCATAGTGCGCCGCACGCCCAAAGGCAGGCGAAAGCTATGCACCTTAATATAATATTATGACGCGCCATGATGCTCTAATCTCAATTCGAATTGCAAATTTAGTACTTTTTTCTCCAAAATGATTGTTCCCAAGGTCGAAAATCTTCACCGTGCAGTCAAAAGTAGGCATTAATAGTAGTAGACAGGTTGCCAAAAACAAAAAATTGCGCTGATAAGAAAAAAAGTTTGAAAAAAATTTGGCAGAGTAAAAAAATGGTCGTAACTTTGCACTCGCAAAAGGGAAACAACCCCGAGCCACCCTGCCTTGTGGTGTAATGGTAGCACGTCGGATTCTGGTTCCGCCTGTGAGGGTTCGAATCCTTCCAAGGCAACACAAGAAAGAGCTAAGTCGCAAAGATTTAGCTCTTTTTTTTGTATTTATAATATTAATGCACCGTTCTTTCGTCGTGAGCCAAAAGAACGGTGCAAGCCGAAATCCTACTTACCCCACGTAATGGTATAATAGTTTGAGATTCCGTTACGGGTTTCGATATAATCAGCGATTTTATTATCAATAATATTATATTGATAGGTAATCTCTGAATTAGACGCATTTGGGCGTATATTCTCAATACCGATGATAAGATTTGCCGGTTGTGCACCGAAATATCCTTTAAGCTGCAAGGGGAAATACTGGAATCTTGTCAAATGTATTGGCTGAACATTTTGGACACCTGACACTGAAGAATAACTATATTTGTAAACGTATGTTGGAGTTTTGTTACCGGCGTAATCCTCAATGGTTATAAGGTTATTATTCTCCCAAATATAATAATTCTCCCAAGACCAGGGATTACCGTCTGACCAGGAAGCTCCCTTTTTATTCCATTCGGTATTCTTTATGACGTTCAGATGGTTGTCTGTTGTGTATATAAATTCGTGCCTATATTTTTTGGGGAATAAGGAGCCTTGTTCAAGTTGAGTACTGTATATGCCATCACAATATTTAGCTCGACCATTTTCTAAATGCAGTTCATCCTCATACTGAATTATCGCATTGTCGCCATTCAAAAAGCCTTGAACGATATGCTCCGTATGAATATTAATTATGTTATCGTCAACATAGGTATAAGTTGAATTGATGGTTTCGTCAGGAAACGTAGCAACGTATTTAATAACACGACCATAATCATCATAGAGAATAGTCTTAGATTCCGATTTGCCATTTGTTATTTCGGACACCTGTGAGAACTCATCGGGCCTTGGCTCGTCATTGTTAGAACAAGACGATAGAATCAACGATGCAGGAACGATAATCAAGACGTACTTCATTGTATTATAGTTTTATAATACAACGCATAAATGTTCCAAATATTGCTATCAATATATATGATATTGCACATTCGACAATGCTCAGTATAATATCGAGTCTTCATCGGAGTTAGTTGCAATGCGAAGTTGTTGATGGATTGCAGTCTTACTTACACGGAACATTGATAATATTAGTTTCCAAAATGCCCAGTTACTTTCTTTCACAGTTTGAGCGAGTTATAAGGGATTGTAGCCATCGGGGACTGTGGCGTCGTTAATCTTCCACGTGCCGTCGGATTCAATCATGGTAAATGTTGTAAAGCCTTTGTGCCCCATGTCGGACCAGCTAACAATCACAGTGTTGTCCTTGCCCGGGATGATAGATGTGACCTTAGATAGTGTGTCGTCGCCATCTTGCATCCCAGACCTTAAGAGCCAGGTGGCATAGCCCTTGGTGTCATAGCCGTTGGCCTTCTCTAACCGTTGTAAAAAATCGGGAGTGCAGATTTCTGAAATTTTGAAATCGGAGTCCTTTGCAGTCTCAAATACTACATTTTCGTATAGTTGTTTGATTTTGCTTTCGATTATCGGGAACAGCCCGATAAATGAATATTCTCCACCCCTTATAATTATTGCGCCAGGTTCTTTGAAAGTTATGGACAGGTTATAACCGAGGCGTGCTCTTTTTGGGGTGCAAAATTTCACCCTGAATTTAGGCAGTGTATTGATATTATTCATCACCGATTTTAACCGACCGTGATAATCGGTTTTCCGAAGAAGGTGGAAAGCATTGCGAGAGTAGCGATGGTGAAATTGTGCTGACCGCTTAACCATTTAGTGATTTCGCTTGGTCTGCGTACAAGGGCCTCGGCAAATTGTTTCTTCGAGTGTCTTGGAAGTGCGTCTCATAGCTCAAATATATTATAACGCAAAGGTACAACAAATACTTCACTTAAAGATGAAATAAAAACGTTTTTTATACTCCAATTATTTCTTTGGAGAAAACCATCACTTAGAACGTAAAAATCCATAGCCCGGGTATATGTGCCGGGGCTATGGATTTTGATTTTTAATGTTTGAAATCAGAAGGCCGGGTATCCGGGATTTTGAGTGTATTTGCCGCCGGAGAAATTATATTGAGCCGTGGGAATGGCGAAGTATTCTTCGCCGGTCTCAAATGAGGCGTTTTGATAATACATGCGGTTGTCGCGTTCGGCCGCAAAGTAGTTGTTCATCGTCTCCTTTGCTATGCCCCAGCGCACGAGGTCGTAGAATCGCTCTCCCTCCATGGCCTTCTCAAGTCGCATCTCGGTGCGAAGGGCCTTTCGGGCATAGTCCTGTGTCCACCCGGTGGCGGGATAGAGGCCGATTTTGTAGTTGGCTGCATCTTTCGAGGGGTCGTTGAAGTCCTTTACATATTCGCTATTCATTGCACGCGAGCGAACGCGGTTGATGAGGTTGCGGGCTTCTTCGAGGCCGTTTCCGCCGATTTCAATCAGGGCTTCAGCCTTGTAGAGAAGCAGGTCGGCATATCTGATAAGCTGCCAGTTGAGGGCCGACGCGCCCCAAGGCCACCCTTGCTGTGCTTCGGGTGATTCAGGTGACAGCCAGAAGCGTTTGGTGTTATTGTAGCCGTAAGTATCAGAGTTTCTTACCCACAGGCCGCAGGGGCTGCCTTTGTATGTCTTGTATGTTATGGTCGGGCGACCGGTTACGAAGTCGAGACGCGGGTCTACGTTACCGCCGACATTTGCCAGGTGATAGCTGCCGTCGGTGTCAAACTCGACCACGCCATAGTCGGGGCGTGCCTGGTAGTCGAACACGGGGAGGCCGTTTGCATCTGTCTGGTAGGCGTTGATAAGGTCTTGCGAGGGTAGGAAGAAACCATCGCCCTGCCATGGGCATCCGGGGCCTGTCATCGAGTTGAGGAGGTTGCCCCAGTTGATGCGGCCTACACCGCCTGAGCCGTCATCTTTTGAGAACTGCACGGCCAATACCGATTCGGGGCCATTTTCATATTCGAGCAAGTCAAGCTGTTGGAAGTCGGCAAGAAGGTCGTAGCCGTCGATTTGGTCGATGATGTCAACAACTTCCTGAAGTAGTTCCTTGTTGATGTTGACTACGGCATTGGTCTGCGGGTCTTCCTCGTATGCCTGGTAGAGTTTTACCTTCGCGGCCAGGGCGAGGGCGGCGCGGCGGTTGATGCGTCCTGCTTCCGACTGTGTGTCGGGCAGGTTGTCGGCAGCTTCCATCAGTTCAGATGCAATCCGGGCCAGGTGCTGTTCGCGTGTGAACTCGTCATTGCGTACATTGATATATTCTGTCTCGGGCAGGTTGATGTCCATATAGGGGATTCGGTTGAACTGGCGCACGAGGTCGAAATACCAGAACGAACGAATGACGCTTACCTCGGCTATACGGCTCTTTATGTCCTTGTTGACGCTTTCGTCAATCTTTCGCAGGGCGCGGATAGCCGAGTTGCAGCGCGAGATGCCGCAGTAGACGTTGAACCATTTGCCGTCGAGCAGTCCGTTGTTAGGCTGCAGTTTTGCAGTCTCCATGTCGTGGAACTCCCATATGTCGGTTTCGCCGCCACCGCCTTTGTAGGCATTGTCGGCGCGGACCTCGCCATGGCTCCAGTTGGTGATGGAGTAGAAGTGAGGGTCGTTAGAATCGGCATATCGGCATCCGAAAGTGGCGTATGCGCTCGACACGAGCAGGTCGGCTGCCTTGGGGTCGTTCATATTAGCCTCCGACAGTGGGCCCTGGGGTTCGTTGCGGAGGAAGTCGTCGCTGCAAGAAGTGATGCCGAGGGCGGCTACCGTCATTGCTGCTATTATATTTAGTTTCATCTGATATGTCAATTTAAAGTGTTAGAAACCGAACTGAATACCGAATGTATACTGGCGGGGAAGGGCATAAGGATAACCGAGACCTTCGGGGTCGGCGCCGCTATACTTGGTGATGGTAAATACGTTTTGCGCCTGGAAATAGATGCGGGCGTTTTTAAGGAAGAGTTTGTCTTGGATTTTTTTAGGTATGGTATAGCCCACGGTAAGCGTCTTGAGGCGTAGGAACGAGCCGTCTTCGATGTAGTATTGCGACCCTTCGTTTTCGCTGTTGGAGTTGTCGACTGTCGGAGCCGGAACGTTGGAAGCATAATAACCTGTGCGGAGGTAATCTTCATATGCCTTGGCGGCGTCGAGAAGCTGTGTGCCGTGGTTGCCGGTCCAGAGGGGGAAGAAATCGGTGTAGTATTTCGAGTTGTTCCACGCATCGCGGATGATGCTGTTGAAGAACAGGCTAAGGTCAAAACCTTTCCAGTTGGCACCGAGGTTGAGGCCCAACTGTGCTTTGGGCAGGTCTGAGCCGACCCATTCGCGGTCGCGGTTGTTGATTACGCCGTCGCCGTTGGCATCGACATACCTTACGCGGCCGATGCCGGGGCGCCCGAACTCCACTTTGTATTGCTCGTTGTAGGCATCGACTTCTTCCTGGGTGCGGAATACGCCGTCGGTCTTATACACGAGCCACGAACCGAGGGCGTTGCCGACAATAGTCTTGTCTATGCCGTTGCCGCCACCCCAGGTGTAGTATATGTCTTCCATCAGGCCGGTCACTTTGTTTTTCATTGCCGTAACGTTCAGACCTATGTTGTAGCTGAGGCCGTTTGATAGCGACTGGCGCCATTCGGCAGTGATTTCCACGCCTTTGTTTACCATCGAGCCACCGTTGTACCAGCAGTAGCCGCCTTCGCCGATTGTGGCTATATAGGGCTTCTCTACGAGCATGTCGTTGGTCTTTTTGTAGAAGTAGTCAAATGTAAAGTACAGGCGGTTGCTGAGTAGCGCGGCATCGAAGCCGACGTTTGTCTGATGGGTTTTTTCCCATGTGAGGTCGGGGTTGGTTGTGCGGTAGCGGAGTGCGCCGGGCGATAGGGTGTTACCGCCGCCGAGAGCGTATGCCGCACGGTCGAGGTCCATAGAGTACTTGGCATAGAAAGCGTCGTTGGCGATAAGGTCGTTGCCGTTGACACCGTAGGCACCACGTATTTTGAGGTCGTTGAGCCAGTTGCGAGTATCTTCCATAAATTTTTCCTGAGATATGCGCCAGCCCAGCGATACCGATGGGAACCAGTCGTAGTTATGACTGTCGGAGAGGCGCGACGAGGCATCGCGACGGATGGTGAGCGAGGCGAGATATTTGTTGTCCCAAGAATAGTTGACTTTGCCAAAGACCGAGAACATCGAGTAGTTCGAAGCACCCGAGCCTGTGTTCTTGTTTGATGTCACATTGCCGAGGTATAGGTAGTTGGGGTCTTCAATTTCAAGACCCTTGCCTTCGCCGAACATGTCTTCGAAGTGGTTGCGCTTCGCTTCGATACCGATAAGGGCCATCAATGAGTTTTTGCCCAGGTCGATATTGTATTGGGCTGTATTTGTCCACACCCAGTCGACAGTCTTGCTCGAATATTGATAGAGGTTGTTTGTCTTGTCGCGCAGGTTAGCCGGGGTGAAGTTCTTGTCGGAACCATTGTGGTAGTTGAGGCCGAAGTTGGTCTTTATGATAAGGTTTTTAACCGGCTCGACCGACAGGTAGGCGTTGCCGAACACACGCCAGTATTCATGCTTGTTGGCGGCTTCCTCGTTAATCAGTCTTACGAGGTTGGGCGTATCGTTGAGGCCGAATGCCACCTGGTCGTTGTAGTTGCCCTCGGCGTCGTAGACGGTGCGGGCCGGATGCATCTTTATGGCGTTTTCCTCTATGCCGCCGGGGGCGTTGTGTTGGCGCCACCAGTTGAGGGTGAGGTTGCCGCCGACTTTCAGGCGGTTGTTGATAAAGCCGTAGTCTGAACTGAAGCGTGTATTGGCTTTCTGGAAATCACTGCCTTTTATGATGCCGTCGTGGTCGAGATAGCTGAGCGAGAATGACGAAGAACCGTTCTCGCTGCCTTTCGACAATCCTATGCTGTATGTCTGCATGAGTGCGGTGCGGTGGATTTCATCTTCCCAGTCGGTATTTTGTGGATTGACTGCCACACCGTTGAGATTGGTATAAGGCTGTAGCTTTGGCGTGGCCCCGTTGCCGTATAGTTCTGACGTAGGCGTGGTGCCGTAGGCATATTTATAAGCGGCCCAGTAGGTCTCGCCCCACTGGTCGGCATTCATCATATTGAGGCCGCTTTGATAGGTCTGGAGTGTGAGGGTTGCGTCGAAGGTCACGCGGCACTCGCCCTTCTTGGCACGCTTGGTTGTAATGATGATTACGCCGTTGGCGGCCTGGGCACCGTAGATTGAGGCCGAGGCGGCATCTTTAAGTACCTGGATAGACTCCACGTCGTTGCTGTTGAGAATAGTGCCCGGATTTTCGCGGGTCATTACTCCGTCAATCACGTAGAGAGGGCCGTTTGCATCGCTACGGAACGAAGAAGCACCACGTATAGAAGTACCCGTGCTGAGACCGCCGGGGGTGCCGTCGGTTGTAATATTCATGCCTGCCACGCGGCCTTGCAGGGCTTGGACAACATTGCCCGTCGGGGTGTCGGCAACATCTTTCATTTTCACTACCGATACCGAACCGGTCAAATCGGCTTTTTTCTCCGACGAGTAGCCGACGACTACAACTTCGTCGAGAAGCTTTGTATTTTCCTGGATATAAATCTTCATTTCGGGAGTCGCCTTTACTTCGGTAGGATTAAAGCCGACATATGTTATTTTGAGTTTGGCCCCGTCTGGTACCGACATTGTAAAATTGCCATCAATATCGGTGGTAGTCGCAGCTTGGTTGGCCTCGCAAACCACCGATGCGCCTATCAGTGGCTCGCTGTCGGTCTTTGACAGCACAGTCCCATGCACAGTGATGTTTTGTGCCTGTGCTACGATTGCCATGATAAGCAGCAATATCGCACTGAGAATTGTTTTTTTCATGTGATTAAAGTTTTTGGTTAATTTTTCTGACGCAAAATTAGCTTATCACTTATCATAGAGGATATAAAGAATGTTGTAAGGGCTATCAATTTTTAGGCTTTGCACGATTTTTTATAGATAATGCACTATTTTTGATAGTTGTTGGTGAAACAAAAACGCACCGCCAGTGGGATTGCCCTGAGCGGTGCGTGGTATCAGTGTTATTTCACGAGTTTGCCACGGACTTCGGTCGGAGTTTCGCCGTAGGCGTCGCGGTAGCATTTGGTAAAATATGCCGGCGTGGAGAAGCCGGTCTCGTAGGCAATCTCGCTTATGGTCTTATCCGTGGTGGTGAGCAATATGCGCCCATGCTGCAGCCGCAGGCGGCGCATCAGTTCTACAGGTGCATAGTTGGTCAGGGCCTTGATTTTGCGGTAGAACTGCGACCGCTCCAGGCCCATCATCGAGGCTATCTTGTCTACATTGAGGTCGGAGTTGCCCATCTCGGCCTTGAATATTTCGAGGAAGCGGTTATAGAAATCGTTATCGATATCGCCGGGAGCAAGTGGTTTCCTTGCCGCAGGGCTTTCTTCACCCTTTATAGTAAGCGGACTTGCCGACGCCTGCCACAACTCTTTTATGCGCTTGCGGTTGGCGATAAGGCTGCTGCACTTGGCTTTGAGCACGGCGCTGTTGAATGGCTTCGACAGGTACCCGTCGGCACCGCTGTCGTATCCCTGCACCCTCTGCTCGTCCATCGAGCATGCCGTGAGCATCAGCACCGGTATGTGCGATGTCGAAATCTCGCCCTTGATGCGCCGGCAGCACTCGAGGCCGTCCATAACGGGCATCATCACGTCACATATTATGAGGTCGGGCACATAGCGCGCCGCCATCATCACGCCGTCTTTGCCATTTGGCGCGGTGATGATGTTGTATTGGTCGTTGAGCAGTTCGCCTACGAGCTTGCGTATATCCTCGTTGTCGTCGATAATCAGTAGTATCGGCTTGTCGTCATCGAGTGTGATATTGGTCGCAATGACATCGAGCTCGGCTGTCACTACCTGCTTGTCAATACATTTCGAGGCATCGGCAGTGGAGTCGGCTACGTGCGTCACGGGAAGCGTGACTGTGAATACCGAGCCTTTGTTCAATGCGCTCTCAACCGATATGGTGCCTCCGTGCAACTCCACGAACGCCTTTGCCAGCGACAGGCCGATGCCCGACCCCTTGGGGTGGATGCGGTCAACCTGGTAGAAGCGGTCGAATATATTGCCGAGGTCGCGTTCGCTTATGCCTTCGCTGGTGTCGGCTACCTTGAAGGTGAGCATGTTGCCGTCGCAGCTATACGACACCGCTATCGAACCGTTGTCGGGCGTATATTTAAAGGCGTTAGAGAGCAGGTTGAAAAACACGCGCTCGATTTTCTCCGAGTCGAGGGCAATCGGCATGGCGTTCCCGGCAGTGGGCGACGACAGGGTCAGCTTTATGTCGCGCTTTCGCGCTACGGCATAGAAAGATTCCATCCAGTCGTTGACGGCCTTGTCGAAATCAATTTCGGCCAATCTGAGGTTTAGTTTGCCGTTTTCATACTTGCGAAAATCAAGTATTTGGTTGATAAGGCGTTGCAATATTCTCACATTTTTATCAGCTATCCTTATCAACGTATGCTGCTGTGGCGTAAGGTTGTCGGCGGCTGCAAGCTGGGTCACTGGCTCGGCTATAAGTGTCAGCGGGGTGCGCAAATCATGCGACACGTTTGTAAAGAACATCAGCTTAGACTGGGTGGCGTCGTTGAGCTGTTCGTTGAGCTGTTTTTGCTTGTCGCGTTCCTCCTCGAGCAGCTTGTTCTGCGCCATGAGTTCTTTCTGATGCCTGCTGTGCTGCCAGTATGCCCTGAGCAAGAGGAAGGCCACGCCGAAGAGCAGTATGATAATCGCCACGCTGGCATAGAACAACGACGTCTGCGACGAATGACGGGCCCAGTAATCATCAATACGGGCCTTCAGTATCTTCATCTTGCCGGTTTCTTCTTTCAAAGTCTCGTTCTGGAGGAGCAATATATCGGCATTGGTCAAGTCAACGGCCGATGATGTCGGCAGTATTGTCTCGCGATTGTAGGGCATGCCTTTCAATATGGCTAATGCTGTACGAATCAGCCTGTGCCCCTCGGTAGGGTAGAGGAAGGTGGCATCAATCACACTGTCGGCTACGGCCTGTATGCCAATCTCGGGGGCGGCATCAATACCTATGATTTTTATATCGTCGCGCCCGTGACGGCGGGCGACTTGTGATGCGCCGATTGCCATGCGGTCGTTGTGGGCATATATCAGGTCGATATCCGGGTATATTGTCAGCAGCGAATCAGTTATGGCCATTGCTTCGTCTTGATTCCAGTTTCCGGCCTCTGATGCTAAGAGTTTGCCGCCACCGCCTACGAACTCGGCTGCAAATCCTTCGTGGCGACCTTCGGCAGGCGTGGAGCCCCTCAATCCATAAATCTCGATTGCCTTGGCCCCCTCGCCGAGAATATGTCTGGCATAGTGGGCCGCAGACTTGCCGATACCTGCGTCGTTCACACCTATTCGGGCGGTGTAGGCTTCGCCATTGATATTCCTGTCGAAAATCACGACCGGCATGCCGCTTTCATACACCTTTGTTATAATAGGTGTCAGTGCTGCTGCCTCGTTGGGCGAGACTATGAGGATGTCAAAACCGTTTTCGGCAAAATACTTTATATCTTCGATTTGCTTGTCGTTGCTGTCGTCGGCCGAACGAATTTCTACGGCGGCATCTTCGTGAAACATGATTTCACGATTTATCTCGTCGTTCATCTTACTGCGCCAGTCGTCCTGGCTGCATTGCGAAACACCTATTTTGTAAACTTTGTCTTTTGTACACCCAAAGAAAGTAAGCAGTAGAGCCGACAAAAGAACATATGATAATATCTTTTTCATAGTATCGATTTGCAGAGCTTGCGCAAAGTTAGTCAAAATCCTATGAAAAAAAGTGCGTTAGGTATCAAAAAATGGGCAATACAACATTTTTGATATACTATGCACGATTTTTTATAGGCTGTGTTTCAGCTTTGTAGTAGTTTTGCATTACCGAAACTAATATTATGATTGAAGACATGAAAAAAATAACACAGCGACTTGTGAGCATGGCAATGCTCGGGGCTTTTTCAATGGCCCAGGTCGCTTCTGCCGCAGACGGTGTGGATATAAGGTATCTCGGAGTAAACAATACTCTTGTCAAAATAACAGGCGATAGTAAGTATGTGCTGCTGCCGGTTCAGGAGTCGTCGGACGATGCCAAAATCAACGTGCTTGTCGACGGCAACATTGCCGAGACTATATATGTGCGTCTTGCCAAGTCGAAGACCGATTATACCGTACCATTCGACCTGACGCCATATCATGGCCACGAGGTAATCCTCGACGTGGTAATACCTCAAAGCCGTGGTTCGGTGCGCGAGGCCAAGGACGATGCCTGCTGGAAGGGGATATGTCTGACCGATACTTTCGACACGGCAAATCGCGAGAAATACCGCCCGGCTTTCCACCACACGCCGCTCTATGGCTGGATGAACGACCCCAACGGAATGTTCTATAAAGATGGGAAATGGCATCTCTACTATCAATATAACCCTTACGGTTCGAAATGGCAGAATATGAACTGGGGCCACTCGGTATCGACCGACCTTGTCCATTGGCAGCACTTGCCCGTCGCAATCAAGCCCAACGGCCTCGGCTCGGTGTTCAGTGGCAGTTGCGCAGTCGACAGCGAAAACACCGCCGGTTTTGGCAAGGATGCCGTGATAGCGATGTACACCTCGGCCGGTACGAGCCAGATGCAGAGCCTTGCCTCAAGTAACGATGGCGGAGACACTTTCGCAGTCTACCCTGGCAATCCCATCGTGACCCTCGAGAGCGAGGCGCGCGACCCAAAAGTGTTCTGGAACGACCATACCGGCGAGTGGAACCTCGTCCTGGCCCATGCCCTCGACCACGAGATGTTGATTTTCACTTCGCATGACATGAAGAACTGGCAATTGCAAAGCAGCTTCGGCAAGGGCCTCGGAGCACAGGGCGGAGTATGGGAGTGCCCCGACCTGTTCGAGCTTCCGGTCGAAGGCACCGACGATACCAAATGGGTGCTGCTGTGCAACATAAATCCCGACGGCCCCTTCGGCGGCAGCGGCACACAATATTTTGTCGGCGATTTCGACGGCAAGACATTCAAGGCCGACACCGACAAAGACGGCAAGGTCGCTACCAAGTGGCTCGACTATGGCAAAGACCATTATGCCACCGTGACATGGAGCGACGCACCCGATAACCGCCGCGTGGCAATAGGCTGGATGAGTAACTGGCAATATGCTGCCGACGTGCCCACGATACAATTTAGGAGCGCCAACACCCTGCCGCGCGAGATGGGGCTTTTCCGTGCCCCGGCCGGCGAAATCTACGCCTCGTGCGCACCCTCGCCCGAACTCGAGGCCCTGCGTGGAAAGCTCGTACAAAAAGCAAGCCGAGCCACCGTGGGTAAGAAACAGCGCGTCTATTCATTACCGACTGCCAACGACGGCTTATGCGAACTCCTCTTCGATATCGACGCTGCGAAATCGTCGGCAGTCGCTATCACCTTGTCGAATGACAAGGGCGAAAAAGTAGTCATGCTCTACGACGCGGCCTCGCGCACCTTGTCGTTCGACAGGACCGAGAGCGGCATCATAGACTTCAGTGAAGGTTTCCCGGCAGTGACCGCGACACCGACACACGAAATCAACGGCAAGATATCGCTCAGACTCTATGTCGACCGCTCGAGCATCGAGGTATTTGGCAACGACGGCCGCTTTGTGATGACAAACCTCGTATTTCCCACAAAGCCCTATACCACGCTCTCGTTTTCATCGGCCGACGGCAAAGCAAAGATTGAAAACCTGAAAATTTACTCTATAAACGAATAATATCATGGCAATGACACAATCGCTTGTCAACAACCGCAAATCGTTCGTACTCCAAATCGTACCCGTTATGCTCTGCTTCTTCGTAATGGGATTTGTCGACCTTGTTGGCACTGCTTCAAACTACGCTCAAAAAGACCTCGGGCTCAGCGATTCCCAGGCCAACCTGTTCCCCTCGCTGGTGTTTTTCTGGTTCCTGATTTTCTCGGTGCCCACCGGCATGTTGATGAATAAAATCGGTCGCAAGAAGACTGTGCTAATCAGCCTGTTTGTCACCGCCGCGTCGCTCTTTATCCCGGCCTGTGGCGACAGCTATATGGTCATGCTGGCAGCGTTTTCGTTGCTTGGTATAGGCAACGCCATAATGCAGACCTCGCTCAACCCCCTGGTCTCTAACCTGATAAGCGGCGACAAACTTGCCTCGACTCTCACCTTCGGGCAGTTTGTCAAGGCCATAGCCTCGTTCCTCGCCCCGATAATAGCCGCTTGGGGCGCAACTACCGTATTCCCGACCTTCGGGCTGGGCTGGAGGGCACTGTTTGTCATCTATGCCGTGGTGAGCCTGCTGTCAATATCGCTTCTTGCCGCCACGCCGATTGACGAGGAGAAGCCCGACAAGGCCACCGGTGTCGTGGAGTGCCTGAAATTACTCGGTCGGCCGTTTATATTCCTCTGCTTTCTCGGCATCATGTGCCACGTGGGCATCGACGTGGGCACCAATACTACGGCCCCGAAAATCATAATGGAACGCCTCGGCCTCCCACTCGAAGAAGCCGGTTTTGCCACGAGCATCTACTTCATCTTCCGTACCCTTGGCTGCTTCCTGGGCACTTTCCTGCTCCGCGCAATGTTGCCGAAACGTTTCTTCGCAATCAGCGTGGTCATGATGTTGGCCGGCATGGCAATCCTGTTTGTCGCCGACACCCTCTCGCCGCTATATGTGGGCATCGGCCTGATTGGTTTCGGTAATTCTAATATCTTCTCCGTCGTATTCTCGCAGGCCCTTGTCTATACCCCCAACGAGCGCAACGAGGTATCGGGCCTGATGATTATGGGCCTCTTCGGTGGTACAATTTTTCCCCTGGCAATGGGCTACGCCGCCGACGAGGTCGGGCAGGTCGGGGCTGTGGCCGTGATGACCGTCGGCGTGGCCTATCTGCTCTATTACACCTTAAAAATTCGAAAAATTTAACTCTAAAACATTAAAATAATGGATAACGTAGTCGTAGGCATGGGCGAGGCCCTGTGGGACGTACTCCCCGAAGGAAAGAAAATAGGCGGCGCACCGGCTAACTTTGCATATCATGTGTCACAGTTCGGATTGCCGAGCTGTGTGGTAAGCGCCGTCGGTGGCGATGTCCTTGGCAATGAAATAATAGAGAACTTTACATCGAAAGGTCTCAACCACCTCTTGGCCGAGGTTCCATATCCCACCGGCACCGTACAGGTCGAAATTGACCAGGCCGGCATACCTCAATACGAAATCAAAGAGAATGTAGCCTGGGACAACATACCCTATACCGCCCATCTCGAGGCCCTTGCTGAAAAGACGCAGGCCGTGTGCTTCGGCTCGCTCGCGCAGCGCAACGTGGTATCGCGCAATACTATCAACCGTTTTCTCGACGCCATGCCCCAACACGACGACTCGCTGGTGGTATTCGACGTAAACCTGCGCCAGGGCTTCTATAACAAAGAAATACTCTGTAACTCGATGAAGCGTTGCAATATCTTGAAAATCAACGATGAGGAGCTGGTGACTGTCAGCCGCATGTTCGGCTATCCCGGCATCGACCTGCAAGACAAATGCTGGATACTCCTTGGCAAATACAACCTCAAGATGCTCATCCTCACCTGCGGCATCAACGGCAGCTATGTCTTCACGCCGGGCAATGTGTCATTCCAACCCACGCCCCGGGTCGAGGTTGCCGATACAGTCGGTGCCGGCGACAGCTTCACCGCCGCCTTTATCGCATCAATACTCAAGGGCAAGAGCGTGGCCGAGGCGCACTCCCGTGCTGTGCAGACTTCGGCCTTCGTATGTACCAAGAAGGGTGCGATGCCCATACTTCCTCCAGAGCTGACCGCATAAAATAAAGCAACGACAGGAGTTTGAGCGAACTCCTGTCGTTGCCGTAGTCATCAACAATTTATCTATCACGGTATCAAGGCCATCGATTTGGCCTTGTTCTTTTTCAACTTTATCACAGCCTTGTCGAGCGACTCAGTAGGTTCGATTATATTATATCCGCTCCAGAAATCCACGTCCCAGTAATCGCCTACCTTGTCATAGAATATGTCGTTGTTGCCAAAGGCCTGCTTCCTCGATATTCCCTCGTCGGGATTGTCCACCCTGTCGACCATGACCATTTCGGTATAGGCGGTATAGGTCGACGAAAAAAGCCGCTTTTTCCAATCGCATTTAAACCGTGCCTTGGTCTTTATATAGTTTAGATATGTCACGCCGTCGGCCAGTTTATAAGTGACGGTAAATGACACCTCCTGAGGCTTGAAATTCAACCCTCGCGGTTTTCTGCGCAATATGGCGTTGGTGGCCTTGGATTTGTCCGACATATCGAGGGCGAACTCGGCCTTGCTGAACGACAAAGTCTCCTGGTCGATATATAGCAGCCCCTCGCACAAGGCATAGTCAAGTTTCACTTTCGGCGAAAAGCGTATCACATATTGCAGCCGGTCGTCAATGCTGACAGGTTTTTCCATGCTGAAATCATAGTAGTCAAGCTCGTCATAGCTAAACAACAGGTCGCTGTTTTTCACAAAATCGAAGACTACAGGCAGTGTGGGCCCTCCGACAATCTTGACCGACAGTGTATCGCGTCCGTTCTGGCTTATCAGTCTGCGCCCTTTTTTGACTTGCACACGTTCGCCGGCGTTTATACGCTGCTTGTAGGGTGTTTTAAATACATCCATCACGGCTTCTGACACACCGATATAACGCTTGCCTTTCTGCACCGTCTCGCGATAGAAGGCTGTAAACAAATTCTTGTCCGACGGATAATTGTCAGGTATTTTCTTTAGGGCCTCGCCCACGATTTCTTCCGGTTTTCCGCCACGTACCACTATCTCTTTGAGCATCTTGGCCGACGACGACAGCATGATGGCTGTCGGCCCGTCGCCCTTCCTCAAATCAGCGATAGATAGTGTGTTGCTGAAATATCCCAATTGCTCGGCTTTGATTTTGCCGCTGGAATATTCTGCCGGTATTTTCAAAGAAAAAGTACCGTCGGCGTTGCTGACGGTGCCGATATTTGACCCGGGCACCGTGATACTCACATTTTCCAGTCCTTTTTTCGACGAGCTATCCCTGACCGTGCCATGGATGGTGATAAAGGCTGCACCGGCCGACTCTTGGGCAAACAACACGTTTGCCGCCAGCATGTATAGCAATACTATAGTTACAAACCTTGTCATAAGTATCCCTCTTTGTTATTTTCTGCAAAATTAGTAAAATTTATGTCATTACCATGTTGTTTTTCACGGTCTTTGATGCCGTTTTTTCCGATATCGGTAATAATGGTAGCAAATACCGTTTTTTGTATAATGACGCATTGCGCTATTTGAGCGAATTTTGCAGTCGAAATCATAGACCAGAATATTCATGACACCAAATGTAATATGCCACATCATGGCCTCGGTTGACGGCCGTCTGCTTCCTGACCGCTGGACACCGCCCTTCGACGGCACAAAGCCGGCAGAGCTGTTCAAAGAATATGCCGCGATAGGCAAGACCCTCGGCACCGACGCTTGGATGTTTGGCAAGGCTACCGCGCGTGAGTCTTTCCCATATAAATTCGTGCCGAAAGTAAAGGAGTATCCGCAGGCCGGTGAAATACATATCGGCAAGCGCGGCTCGGAGAGGATGTTTGTAACCGTAGACCCCGATGCCGATATATTCTACACATCCGACAGACTTCGTGGCGACCACATCATTACCATCATCGGCACTAACGCCACGCTCGATTATCTCGACATGCTCCGCGAAAAGGGTATCTCCTATATCGTGCTCGACGACCCTACAGACCTGTGCGAGGGCCTCGAAATACTTCACGACAGGTTTGCCATCAAGTCAGTCTCGCTGCAGGGGGGCGGCATCATCAACGGAGCCATGCTTGCAGCGGGCCTCATCGACGAACTCAGCCTCGTCATCTATCCGGGCATCGACGGCCTGGCTGCCTCGCCGTCGATATTCGAATACATAGGCAACGCCGACACCGCTCCCGCTGCCGGGCAGTCGCTCGAGCTCACGGCTGTCGAAAGAATGAACCACGGCATAGTATGGCTGCGCTACAAATTTCACAAAGAAGCCGACTAACCGACAAAAATGCAACACAAACCGAATAATATGCAAGCACCCTCGCGGTGCCAGATTGTTACAATATTGACTGATAACTACTAAAAATGAACTATATAAAACTAATTTTCGTAACCCTCGTGGCAAGTCTGCTGTCGTGCACGGTAAGTGCCGGCAAGCAAACCGCGCCCGACGAGTCTTCAACTTCAAGTAATATGAAATCCGTAATCGTCTATTTTACCCATTCGGGCAACACCGAGCTCGCAGCCAAAGAAATAGCCGCAGTCACCGGTGCCAAAATGCTCAGGCTGCAGCCCGGGCAGCCATACACGTCGGAAGACGTAGACTGGGTTAACGAGCAATCGCGTTGCACGCGCGAACACCTCGACCAGTCGCTGCGCCCGGCAATAAAATCGGTCGATATCAACTTCGCGGAAACCGACACACTCTTTATCGGCTTCCCTATATGGTGGCATGAGGAACCGGCTGTTATCCGCACCTTCCTTGACAACTATAAAGAACAACTCAGCGGCAAGGTTCTCTATCCCTTCTGTACCTCATACGAAAGCCCGATGTCAGAAGCCGACACGACCCTGCGCCGAGGCTTCCCGACATTTGACTGGAAAACCGGTCTTCGCCTCCCCGCCTCGGCCGAGCAAATCAAAGCCTGGATTAATCAATAATCCTTCTCGACAAGCGAAAATTGAATAAATTGAGACACATACCGACAGCTTACTATTCTTTCAACAAACCGGCCGAGGCATCCAAGCCCCGGCCGGTTTTTATTACCTCAATTCCGATTGAGCTATCCTTCATCCTCAGATTGTTCTTTAAGGTAATCTGCATAGTATTGAGAAGTTATATTGCGTTGTAGAGTGCGAATGCTCCAGTTCTGATTCAATGCCTCCGCGTCGTATCATTGTTGTGTATTATCGTTAATTTGGGTCAAGTTGAAATGGCGGTGCATTAGGAGAAAATGCTCGAAGAGCATTACTTTGCCGTAACCCCGGCCTTACGAAGTTGGCCGGGGTGGGTATATCTCCTCATACGATTAGTGTCGAAGACACTTTCCAATCTATGTATATATTTGAAAGACAGGGGAAAGGCCTTCGACCTTTATTGTGGGGCCTTTGCCCGCATCCCCACCTAACTGCGTAAGGGTGGGGTTTCATAAAGCTACAGTCTTCGACTGTTGCAGATTTTCCACTCACTGTGTGGAAAATCTCAGGAAACAATTCGAAAAAGCGCACATAACTGTATAGATTGGTCTTAGAGAACCCTTTCCATATAGTTTAACAAACCGGTCGAGGCAGCCAAGCCTCGGCCGGTTTGTTATTCAATGGCCATCATAGATTTCTGCCGAAGAATTCGGTGAGTTTGCCCACGGCGGCATCGACATATTCGGGCACATAGTAGGTCTGTATGTGCGAGGCACCTTCGATTACGAAGTATTCTTTATCGGGCGCGGCCGTGGCCTTGATATAAGCCTCGCGGCTCATATAGTCGGAGTCAGACTTGCTGCCCGACATGATAAGGAGCGGGCAATCAATCAGGTCGGCATATGTGGTGGCATCCCATGTCATGAGGTCCATGAGGCTCGAGGTCGTATAGCGGCTTACCGAATTGGGGTGCGCGTGGGTTATGCCGTAGTACTCGAGTCCGTCGTGATAGAGCGTGCCGGGCACCAGGTGGCTCATGGCTTCTTCGATTTCCTGACGGGTCTGCGTGTGTGCAGGCCCCTCATAGTCGGTCTGGCCGGTAAGTACGAATTTCTGACGGGCGTCGGCTGCACGCTTCAGTCGCTGCTGCACGGTCGTCATCTGCGAGTCATGGTAACCAAGACGGCGCACGCGGCCGGTATTAAAGAGACTCAGTGTCGCAGCGGCCTTAATCCTCTTGTCTGACTGCACGGCAGCAAAGGTGTAGCCACCGCCGCCACAAATGCCGAGGGCTCCGATGCGGTCGGGGTCTACGCCGGCGTACTGCGAGATGTAGTCGACCATGCCGCGCACGTCGTTGATGCGGTTATGCGGTATGTCGAGATTACGGGGTTTTCCGCCGCTGGCACCTTGGTACGACGCATCGGCGGCGATGGCTATATACCCCTGCTCGGCCAGGCGCTGGGCATAGAGGCCTGCAGCCTGCTCTTTTACACCTCCATTGGGGTGCGACACCACCACGGCGGCATACGTTTTTGCCGGGTCATAGTTTGCCAGGGTATAGATATTGGCGGCTATCTCGTTGCCGTTGAGCTTGTAGGTGACGGGGTGTATATTCACTTCGCCTGGACGATTTGCCGTAATCGCACCGCGATATACGAGGCCGAAGGGATTTTTGGTATAATCCGACGCTTCGAGAGCTGAAGCATTGATGTTTGTCGACATAAGCATAAGTGTTAGTATTGATAATATTTTTGATGATACATTCATATTCGTTACCGATTAGATTATAATTTTCCTGTTGAGGCGTTGTTTCCCAACACCATACACCATCGAGAGCAAGTAGACCGAGCGCGAAGGAGCCGTAAATGAATACGACATCTTGTCGGCCATCTTGTAGACCAACCCACCGCTGACATCGTAAATCTCAATCGTGTTAGGCAGCATGTCGCTGTCGAGTTCGACATGCACGATATCGCCATGGGTAGAGATGCGAACTTTCTCTACCGCGCCGATATCTACCGTGCCGGTATTGCCAATCAGGTCGAGGCGTGTAAGCCAGGTCTCTACACCGGCAGCATTGCCGGGCATATATATGCCGGCATCGTCGGGACGTCCGGGACGGGTAATATCGTCGGCGTCAAGGTCTTCGGGGAGCACTTCGGGCACGTGCACCGAGTTTGGCGTACACTTGTAAATCTTCTGCATCGACTCGTTGAGATACGTTGTGGCACCATATGTAAAGAAAGGCACGACTACATGTTTGCTCAAATCGTAACTCTCGAGGAAGGTACACACTACCATCGCCGGCTGGTGCCACCAGCATGGCAAACCGATGAATATACGGTCGTATTGGTCAATCCATTCTTGCGAGGGCAGATTTGCTACAGCCGGGCGCAGGTCGTTGTACGCCTCGTTTTGTATACGGTCGCTATCGTCATAGGGGTTGGCGGCGTATGGTTCGGCTGCCTCTATCCTATAGATGTCGGCACCTGTCACCTCGGCTATACGTTCGGCCACGGCCTTGGTATTGCCCTGGGCCGAGAAGTATGCTACAAGGTCGCGTGCACGGGCCGGAGTGACAGCCACGGCAAGGAGTACGATTACGCTTAATATCAGATTTTTCATAACTGTTGAATATTTATGTTGTATATTTATATTCTTAACAGCACAAAATTACTCAGTCAACCCCAAACCATACCTATCTGCATTACGGTTTAGAATATAACTTTTACCGAAAATATTCAAGTTTTTGTGATTTGACATTTTATAATTAAATTTGCAATCATCAATACATCAAGGATATGGACAAGATAATCAATATTCCCACCGTTAAAGATTACAACGAGCATTGGGGTGTCGCAACCCGCCACCCCTATGTAAACGTGCTCGAAGGTTCGCAAGTTACACGCCCCATACCCAACTGCCGCAAAAACATGGGTATGTATGTCATATTCCTCAAAGATGTGATGTGTGCCGACTATCTCACCTATGGCAGGCAGGAGTATGATTATCAGGAAAATACCCTCGTCTTCATCGCTCCAGGCCAGGTATTCGGCCACCCTCATGACGGGTCGACCTATCAGGCAAAAGGCTGGGCATTGTACTTCAGCCCCGAGCTTTTGCACGGAACGTCGCTCGGGCGGCATATCAAAGACTACACCTTCTTTTCCTACGCTACTCACGAGGCCCTGCACCTCTCGCAGCGTGAGCGCGACACCATAATTGACTGCCTGCGCAAAATCGACGACGAAATCAACTATGGCGGCGACAAACATAGCAACACCATTATAGCCTCGGCTATCGAGCTATTCCTCAACTATTGTCTACGATTCTACGACCGCCAGTTTATTACTCGTAAGAAAGCCAATAAGGACGTGCTCATGCGGTTCGAGGAACTTATCGACAGCTATTTCATCTCTGGAAACGCACAAACACATGGCACACCAACCGTGGCATGGTGTGCTGACCGCCTGTGCCTGTCGGCCAACTACTTTGGCGACCTTATAAAGAAAGAAACAGGCACAACGGCGCAAGAATACATACAGCGACACATAATCGACGCAGCCAAAGACCAGCTCGCCGACGGCTCTAAGACCATCAGCGAGATAGCATACTATCTCGGTTACCAGTATCCGCAGTACTTCACCCGTGCTTTCAAAAAAATCGTCGGCCTCACCCCTAACGCCTACCGCCACACTCTACAAACCAGACAGTGATTACAAGGAAGCATTACCTTTGCTTCTGAATAATTTCTCAAGCAGTAATCTTGGCGAGGTATGTATAGATTCAAGTTGCGCGATGTAGAAAGCTATAGAGAGCGGTTAGGGCTCAAGCCGAAATGTCGGAGCATCAATATTATAAATGCAGACGAAGAAAAACAGTCGAAGACTGTAACTTTATGAAACACCACCCTTACGCAGTTGGGTGGGGAAGAGGGCGAAATACCTACAATAAAGGTCGAAGGCCTTTCCCCTGTCTTTCAAATTTATATATCGATTGGGAAGTGTCTTCGACACTAATCGCCTAAGGATAGTTCCACATCCCCGGCCAACTTCGTAAGGCCGGGGTTACGGCAAAGTAATGCTCTTCGAGCATTTTCCCTAATGCGCCATGATTTCGGCTTGACCTTATAATTTTCTATTTTATTGGATTGGGAATAAGGCTGTTATTTGAGATTCGGGAAGGGTTACGGAGCAGGCTCCGGTGCTTATCTTCATTTTGACGACGGGTGTTGATACTATCTGCCCGTTGATGCCTATAGCAATTCTTTTGCCGATATTTTCACCTGTGATTTCGGCATACTTAGTCGTGTCGGTAAAATGAAATGGCATCGTAATCTCTTCGTCGTGGGGATATTGCAATAGCTCGGTAATGTGCACGGTCTCTTCTAAGAGACATTCTGTGGTTGCTACTGCAGAATTTACGGTGTCGGATACTGAATAAACAGCAGCTACGACATTTCCGTCAACATTGATTTTCGACGGCGTTTTTGTTGTGCATCCCGTCAGGCTGATGATGGTTACAATCAGTACTTCTAACAATAGTATTTTTGCTTTCATATTACACATGTTTTTGATTTTTCCTGTCTGATTTATTCTTTGTCCCAATTACTGAGCCGGTTTAATTGTTTAAGATTACTTCGATACCATAGAAATTCTGCAGCGAAGCAGATGATTGTAAGTCCGAAAATAATAGTCCTGTCAAGCAGATTATTAAACGGAGGTATGAACGAGAGCCATATAAGCGACAAGATGACGAGTGTGCTTGTTACCAATTCTATATTCTTATATAGTTTTTTTATCTTGACAATGGCAGACAATATGCCGACATTTGTATCTTTCCAGAGATTGATACGTTTAATTGACTTATAGAGATATATTTCGCAGAAAACAGCGACTGAAATAATGACGCAAAAAGCAACAAGCCATAAGTTTGACAGTTTTGTCGGAGACCATAGGTGCGAGGATGCCAGTAATATGAGACAGACGAATGAGAAGAAGACTCCAAAGCCCAATCGTCGTAAGAGCCTCGACTTTACATCAGCTTTTCGATATATGGACTCTCGTGTATTTTTCATACAGTCTGTCGTCGTGATATGTGGCTTTACTGATTGCCACGTAGCTTTCAATTCCTCAAGTTCCATAATTATATCTCCTTTATTGATGACAATTTTTCTTTAATACGGTGTAGGCGCGAAGCGACCGTATTTCTCGGTATGCCCATATTAGCGGCAATATCCTCATAACTCAACTCGTCAAGCCACATTAGTATCAAAGCCTTATCCATCGGATTGAGCTGTCCTATCAATGTGTAGAGCCATTCGATTTTCTCTCTATATTCGTTATCATTTTCATTTTGGAAATGTATAGACGGAATTTCATCTAATGGAAGCATCTTTATTTTTGATTGTTGTCGCAAAGAAAATAGGCAGGTATTGATGCATACCCTATAGACCCATGTTGCTTCGGAACTTTCGTGACGAAAATGGCTGTAACCCCTAAATAATGATATTAAAACTTCCTGTTTGATATCTTCAAAAGGGATTCTGTTATTGGCATAGAAAAAACAAACGCTGAAAATTATTTTTTCATGCCGTTCAATAAGCGAGATAAAGGATTTGTTATATTCGGAATGATTTTCCATAAGCTTCTTTTTATATAGTTAGTTGCTATATTTGCGCAATAGTTCCCCCTAAGCTGTTGGAAAATCCATAAAAATTATTACTGTCTGCCTCAAGAAAATTTTGGCAGACAGTAATGCGCCTTCATTCGGCTTGATACTCTTCTTTGGTCATTATGTAGAAATGCTCTGTGCGTTTGTCGCCGAGAGGGGATATTATGTCGTGGTTAGAGTGGTGGTACCTGAAGCCGCATTTTTCACATACACGTTTCGATTTGGTGTTACCATCGTAATACCCGCACCATACTGCGTCGAGCATCAGGTCTTTGAAGCACCTTGCAAGAAGGGCCTTGACGGCCTCGGGTATTAATCCCTGACCCCAGTAGGGTTTGCCAATCCAATATCCGATTTCGGCCTCGGCTTGCCCCATATCTGCCGTATGAAGACCTTCTGTGAACATGATTCCGCAGCTCCCGACCGGTTCGCCTGTTTCTTTTAGAACGACAGCGTATGTTTCGGGGGCCGAGAACACGGTGCGTATGATTTCGAGGCTGTTTTCGATAGATGTATGTGGCGGCCAGCCTGCAATAGGGCCGATGTCGGGGTCGCTGGCATATTTGTACATTATCTCAGCTTCCGATTCGTGCCACGGCCTAAGTAGGAGTCGTTCGGTTTCAATCATTGTTTTTTTATCAAGCTCATTATAATTAAAGCACAAAGGTACAAAATAACAAAGGACGCATCAAGGAATTGACGCGCCCTATTTATTTAAAAGTATTTTTTCGACTAAAGAGTGATAATCATTGAAGCGGCTGTATCTTCGGCCACCTTGTCGCCTTTTGTCTGACGTATGATTTCGATGGCGAAAGGTAGCGTTGTGCCGGGCCCTTCAGATGTTATCAGATTAGGGGCCACTACAACTCTTTCTTTGACATACTCGCCGCCGTTATTATTGATTTGGTCACCCAGGCCCGGATAGCAGGTTGCTTTTTTACCTTTAAGTATGCCCAGGGGTGCGAGTACTACTGCCGGACCGGCGCATATCGATGCGATACGGCCGCCTTTGCCGAAATGTTCGAGCAGCATACGGCTCACGGCCCCAGAAGCATGAAGGTTTGGCGCACCAGGTACGCCCCCGGGCACGATGAGCCAGTCGGCATCGTTGATGTTTATTTCTGAAATTAGCGAATCGGCAACTATAGTCTGGCCGGTTGCGCCTTTGATTTGGAGTGTGGTGTCGACGGCGACTGCCACTACCGGGATTTCGGCTCTGCGCATAGCGTCGATTGTGGCCATAGCCTCGATTTCCTCTACACCGGGAGCGAGGAAAATATAAGATTGTTTTGCTTTCATAGTCATAACACAAATTGCTAAGAGAGCCAGTACGGCAATTCTTTTGACAGGTGACATTCTATATAAAATTTGATACAGTAATAAAACACCGCAACAATGCAAACTGTTCTCAAGCCCGGTAAACTCAGAGGGGGGATTAAATTTTTAATTCTAAATCATTCGTTTGGGTGTTGTTCCTAAAATAGATGGTTTGTTATTCAACCCGGATTCATTTATCCAATTATCGAAACTTAGTGCTGCGTTATAGCCTTCAATATGACTTAAATCCTCAATACGATGCAATTTATACACTTTATCGTCGTATATAATTTCTGAGACAGAATAAATAGATAACTCGTTGCAAACACTATCTTTCGATACACAAATAAATTTCAACTTATGACAATCGAACGTATAATCTTCAATTTCTAATAGCCAATACGTGTCTATATATTCCTCGATATCTCCAAATTCTTTAATATTCTGATTACTTAAATTGTCAATTTCTTGAAAAAGAATATCTTTACCTTCTGCGTGAACAGATTTTACAGCTATAATTCCATATTCAGGATTATTATTAAATCTTACCAAATCTGATTTTATTCGGAGGATGACCTTATATCTTGGTTTCGACTTTTTTACAATCTTTTTCTTTCCTGAAGCGAGAGGCGCGATGTTTCTCTTTATTTTCTGCGGAGTATCTGAAGGCTGAAATGTTTCCTTATTTTTTCTGATTAAATGTTCTAAAAAGCGGATTGCGTAAGATAGAATATAAACAAACCCAACGAACAGTAACCCTTGCGCAATTAAGGCTGGCATGCCATATAAGAGAATCATAACACTTATGTTTCTAATTTATTCGGGTTCGTAGCCTTCGTAGTAGTAGGACTGGTCGATGCCATGGGAAATTACATCGCGGTTATCGGTTTCCACAGTCAAGGCATCTTGAAGAAGGAAACGAAGTTCAAGGTCGTTGACCGGGGAGCGCTCCATCGCCTGCATGTAAGCTTCGCGAGTGATTTTGCGCCAATCGACAACTTGACCGAGCGAACGACGGAGCATCATATCGAGCCAGATGCGCGTAGCGCGACCATTGCCTTCCATGAAAGGGTGGGCAATATTCATCTCAACATATTTCGCAATGATTTCATCGAATGTTGTCTCCGGCATCTTTTCAATCGCTTCAAGAGCCGGAATGAGATAGAGTGAATTGGCAAAACGAAATCCACCTTTCGAGATGTTCAGTTTGCGAATTTCTCCGGCAAAAGGATAAAGTCCATCGAACAATGCACGATGAATCGCTTGCAGTCCGGCAGTAGTGCCAACTTCAATTTCGTATACTTTTTTTGAGGCAAACAACTCCTTAGCCTTTTCGATACTTAGCCGGTCAATTTCGTTTTGTGTCATCTCGCGTTTGGAAAGAAAGGCAGGGATTTCAACATTTGAAATCCCTGCCTTTTTAAACTTATAATTTCCGAATAAGGGATTACTCTTCAATAGCAGCCTGCGCCGCAGCTACGCGGGCGATGGGCACGCGGAAGGGTGAGCAGCTGACGTAGTTCATGCCGAGTTTTGCGCAGAAGATTACCGACGAGGGTTCGCCGCCGTGTTCGCCGCAGATACCCACTTTGAGTTCGGGTTTCACGCTGCGGCCTTTCTTCACGCCCATTTCTACGAGCTGGCCTACGCCTTCCTGGTCGAGTACTTCGAACGGGTCGGTCTTGATGACACCGTGCTCTTTGTAGAATTTGAGGAATTTGGGAGCGTCGTCACGCGAGAAGCCGAAGGTCATCTGGGTAAGGTCGTTTGTACCGAACGAGAAGAAGTCGGCAACCTCGGCAATCTGGTTTGCGGTGAGGGCGGCACGGGGTACCTCAATCATCGTACCAACGAGGTAGGGGATTGAGTCGCCCTTCTCTTCGAATACCTTGACGGCGGTAGCGTTGATGACGTTGGCCTGGTGCTGGAGCTCTTTGAGCGAACCTACCAGGGGCACCATGATTTCGGGGTGAACGTCGATACCACGGGCCTTGCAAGCGAGGGCAGCCTCGATGATAGCGCGTGTCTGCATCTCTGTGATTTCGGGGTAGGTGATGCCGAGACGGCAGCCACGGTGACCGAGCATGGGGTTGAACTCTTCGAGCGAGTCAACTTTGGCTTTTACTTCGGCCAGTGAGATACCGAGTTTGTCGGCAAGCTCTTTCTGGGTAGCGGTCTGGTGGGGTACGAACTCGTGCAGAGGGGGGTCGAGAAGGCGGATTGTTACGCCGAAGCCATCCATTGCTTCGAAGATGCCTTCAAAGTCGCCACGCTGCATGGGAAGCAATTTAGCAAGAGCGGCACGACGGCCTTCGAGGTCGGAGGCAAGAATCATTTCGCGTACGGCATCGATGCGGTGGCCTTCGAAGAACATGTGCTCTGTACGGCAGAGGCCGATACCCTGGGCACCGAATTTACGGGCCTGACGTGCGTCGCGGGGAGTATCAGCGTTGGTGCGAACGTAGGTCTTGGTGAACTTGTCGGCAAGGTTCATGATAGCGAGGAAGTCGCCGTCGAGTGCGGGCTCGGTGGTGGGCACCTGGCCGTCGTAAACTTCGCCTGTCGAACCGTTGAGCGAAATCCAATCCCCTTCGTTGTATGTCTTGCCACCCATTTCTACGGTCTTGGCAACGTAGTCGACCTTGATTTCACCAGCACCTGATACGCAGCATTTACCCATGCCACGGGCAACAACGGCAGCGTGCGATGTCATACCGCCGCGCATGGTAAGGATACCCTGTGCCACAGCCATGCCACGGAGGTCTTCGGGTGAAGTCTCGATACGAACGAGAACGACTTTGCGTTTCTTCTCAGCCCATGCCTCCGCATCTTCGGCCGAGAATACAACCTGGCCTGAAGCTGCACCGGGAGATGCGGGCAGACCCTTGGCTACGACAACGGCACGTTTGAGCGAAGCCTTGTCGAATACGGGGTGCAGGAGCTCGTCGAGTTTCTGGGGCTCCATGCGCATGAGGGCTGTCTTTTCGTCGATTTGGCCGGCGCGGAGAAGGTCCATGGCGATTTTGACCATGGCGGCACCTGTGCGTTTGCCGTTACGGGTCTGGAGCATCCAAAGTTTGCCGTCCTGGATTGTGAACTCCATATCCTGCATGTCGCGGTAGTAGTCTTCGAGCTTGGCAGCGATGGCGAAGAGCTCCTGGGCGCATGTGGGCATAGATTCTTCGAGCGAGGGATATTTTGCAGCGCGCTCTTCTTCAGAGATGCCCTGGAGAGCAGCCCAACGACGAGAACCTTCGATAGTAATCTGCTGGGGTGTGCGGATGCCGGCAACGACGTCCTCGCCCTGGGCGTTAATCAGGTATTCACCGTTGAAGATGTTTTCGCCTGTGGCAGCGTCGCGGCTGAATGCCACGCCGGTAGCCGAGTTGTTGCCCATGTTACCGTAGACCATAGCCTGTACGTTGACGGCTGTGCCCCATTCTTCGGGGATTTGGTTCATGCGGCGGTAAACGATGGCGCGTTCGTTCATCCAGCTGTCGAATACGGCGCAGATACCGCCCCAGAGCTGTTCCCAGGCATCGTCGGGGAAGTCTTTGCCGGTGTGTTCCTTAACGGCCGATTTGAAGAGCTTGACGAGGTTCTGGAGGTCTTCTACCTGGAGCTCGGTGTCGAGTTTGTAGCCTTTTTCCTCTTTAACCTTGTCCATGATGGCCTCGAAGGGGTCGATGTCGGTTTTCTTGGCAGGTTTCATGCCGAGAACCACGTCGCCGTACATCTGTACGAAGCGGCGGTAGCTGTCCCATGCGAAGCGGGGGTTGCCGCTCTTTTCAGCCAGTGAGGCAACTGTTGCGTCGTTCATACCGAGGTTGAGCACGGTATCCATCATGCCGGGCATAGAGGCGCGGGCACCTGAACGAACTGACACGAGCAGGGGATTTGCAGGGTCGTTGAATTTTTTGCCGGTGAGGCTTTCAACGTGGGCGATAGCCTTTGTTACATCTTCGCGGATGCGGGCAACGACTTCGTCGCGGCCATACTGAGTGTACTCGGTGCAGACCTCGGTAGTGATAGTGAAGCCGGGAGGCACGGGCATGCCCAGGAGGTTCATTTCAGCGAGGTTGGCACCTTTGCCGCCAAGGAGGTTGCGCATTTGAGCGTTGCCTTCTGCATGGCCGTCGCCGAATGTATAGACTCTTTTCATTAGTTTGGTGTGTTATATTTGGTATATAGTGTTTATATGTTTCTTAGGTGGGCACCGGGCGACCGGGCTGGCTGGTCTATGGTGACGTTTGCAAAGTTAATAATTTTTTTGCCAATTCGTCAACTGTGATAACCCTAATTTTTCAACATATGTTGCAAGGTGTCCTCTTTTTTATCACATATTAGTACGACTGATGTCGTATTTGTGTAATTTTAACCGCCGAAGTTGTCGTAGTGTATGCTTGCCGGGTCAACGCCGAGGCTGTCGAGCATTCCCTCGACGGCCTTGCTCATCGGGCCGGGGCCGCACATGTAGTACTCGATGTCTTCGGGCGAATCGTGGTCTTTGAGGTAGTTGTTGTAAATCACCTGGTGCACGAAACCGGGGGTATATTCCACGCCGGCGGCGTCGGCTGCCGGGTCGGGTCGGTCGAGGGCGAGATGGAACTTGAAGTTGGGGAATTCCTTCTCGAGTTTGAGGAAGTCGTCGAGATAGAACACCTCGTTGAGCGCGCGGGCACCATAGAAGAAGTTCATCTTGCGGTTGGTGGTCTTGAGCGTCTTGGTCATGTGCATTATCTGTGCACGCAGGGGGGCCATGCCGGCGCCGCCGCCAATCCACATCATCTCGTTCTCGCTGTCGAATATGGGGTGGAAATCGCCATAAGGGCCGCTCATCGTCACCTTGTCGCCGGGCTTGAGCGAGAATATATAGCTCGATGCTATGCCGGGCATCACGTCCTGGAAGCCGACTTCGGGTTTGGGTTTGAACGGCGGCGTTGCTATGCGCACGGTAAGCATGATGCGGTCGCCTTCGGCAGGGTAGTTGGCCATTGAGTAGGCGCGCACGGTGGTCTCGGTGTTGCGGCACTTGAGGCCGAAGAGCCCGAATTTTTCCCATGCCGGCAGATACTGTTCGCCGATGAGGTCGCGGTCGATATCCTTGGCATAGTCCATCTCGTATGGCGGGATTTTGATTTGGGCATACGAGCCGGGGAGGAAGTCCATGTGCTCGCCCGGGGGAAGGGCGACGATAAACTCTTTGATAAACGTGGCCACGTTGCGGTTCGATATTACCTCGCACTCCCATTCCTTGACGCTGAGGGCCGATGCCGGCACGGTGATGTCCATGTCGGTCTTGACCTTGCACTGGCATGCTAGACGCCAGTGTTCTTTCAGTTCCTTGCGTGTGAAGTGCACGGCCTCGGTGGGCAGCGCGTCGCCGCCTCCGCTGGTTACTTGCAGGCGGCATTGGCCGCAACTGCCCTTGCCGCCACATGCCGATGGCAGAAAGATGTTGTTGTCGGCCATTGTCGACAACAGTGGCTTGCCGGCGGCGGCGGTGATTTTTTTATCGTCGTTTATGGTGATTTCGACTGGTCCCGACTGCACCAGGTAGCGCTTGGCGATAAGCAATATTATCACCAGGAGCAGAGTGACGCCGAGGAAGAAGCCGACACCGGCCTCGACGGTGAGCCACGCCGAGTGGTCGAGCTGGCAGATGATATAACTGAGTGTCATTGATGCTTGCTAAGGTTGTGTTTTAAATCTTGATGCCGAGGAAGCTCATAAAGGCTATGCCCATGAGTGCCGTTATTATAAATGTGATGCCTACGCCACGCAGGGGGCCGGGGATATTGGAATATTGGGCGATGCGCTCGCGCACGGCGGCGACGGCGGTGATAGCCAGCAGCCAGCCGATGCCCCAGCCGCCACCGGCACAGACGGCCGTCCATACCGAGCCGAAGTCGCGCTGCTGCATGAACAGCGAACCGCCGAGGATGGCGCAGTTGACGGCGATGAGTGGCAGGAAAATGCCCAGCGAAGAGTATAGTGCCGGGGCATATTTCTCTACTACCATTTCTACGAGCTGCGTCATCGAGGCAATGACGGCGATAAAGACTATCAGGGAGAGGAAGCTGAGGTCAACATCGGCAAAGTCGGGGCTGAGCCACGTCAGTGCGCCCGAGCGTAGCACGTAGGTCTCGAGCAGGTAGTTGATAGGCAGGGTGATGGTGAGCATAAATGTCACCGCGATGCCAAGGCCGAATGCCGTCTTGACATTTTTGCTCACTGCGATAAACGAGCACATGCCAAGGAAGTAGGCAAATATCATGTTGTCGATAAAAATCGACCGTATAAAGAGATTTAGATTGTCCATTTTGTCAGGATGTTACGGCGTTCGACGATTTACTTTTCCTGGAGGTCTTTGTTGAAGCTGCGGTGTACCCATATGATGCATGCCACAGTCACAAGTGCCATGGGCGGCAATATCATCAGGCCGTTGTTTACATACCCGGCCTCGTAGAAGCAGTCGGGTACGACCTGTATGCCGAGCAGTGTGCCCGAGCCGAGGAGCTCGCGGAAGAAGCCGACAATAATCAGTATTATGGCGTAGCCGATGCCGTTGCCGATACCGTCGAGGAACGACGGCCACGGTTTGTTTGCCATGGCGAAAGCCTCGAGGCGTCCCATCAGGATACAGTTGGTGATAATCAGGCCGATAAATACCGACAGCTGCTTGCTTACATCGTAGGCATAAGCCTCGAGGAGCTGCGACACTATGACCACGAGCCCGGCAACCACGACGAGTTGCACGATGATGCGGATGTTGGTCGGTATGGTGTTGCGGATTAGCGAGATGATGACGTTGCTAAAGGCCAGTACGGCGATTACCGAAAGGCCCATGACGATTGCTGGCTCGAGCTTGACCGTGACGGCGAGCACAGAGCAGATGCCAAGAATCTGTACTATGACAGGATTGTTCTTGGAAAAAGGATTGAAAAATACGCTTTTGTTTGACATAAGACTCTGGCTTTTATTTGTTGGCGGCAAGGTTTGTCAGGAACTGTCCGTAGGGCGCGAGGCAGTTGTCAATCATGGCACCGACGCCTTTGCTGGTGATAGTGCCACCCGACACGCCGTCGACATAGTCGGCGCCTTCGGGAGCCGGCATTCCGGCTTTGACAACGGCAATCGGGGCAAAGTTGCCGTCGATTAGCAGGTGCTTGCCCTGAAACTGGTCGCTAAACTTGGGCTTTTCAATCTCGGCACCGAGGCCGGGAGTCTCGCCCTGATGTGCAAAATATGCGCCATAGATTGTAGAGCCGTCGGCATCGACCGAGGCATAGCCCCATATCGGGCCCCACAGGCCGGCACCATACATCGAGAGGATATATTTCACACTTCCATTGGGCAATGTACATTCGTATACCGGGAGCAGTCGTTTGTCGGCCGGTTCCTTGCTTTGGGCGGCGACATTTATTGTAAATGCGTCGGGTGCGTCGGCTACCTTGTTACCTTCGCTGTCGACGACAAAGGTGTTTGTGATGAGTTTGGCGTATTCTGCGGCAATCTCGTTTTGTGGCACCTCTACTCTCACGCTTGCCAGGATTTGGCGCATCTTGTCGGCGTCGGCATTGGCCTGCTGGCGGTCTTTGAGCGAGATTGACGTAAACGCAAGAGCCGCGCCTACGACTACGACCATAACTATTATATATATTATGGTGTATGTGTTGCTTTGCTTATTCATTCGTTTACGGTTTTAGTGTTTGCACGGCGCAGGCGGCGGCGTATGTTGGCCTGCACTACGCAGTAGTCGATAAGAGGTGCGAAACAGTTCATCAGCAGCACGGCAAGCATGGCGCCCTCGGGGTAGCCGGTGTTATAGGTGCGGATGATGATGGCGATGGCACCGATGAGGAAGCCATAGATATATTTGCCTGTCGTTGTGCGTGCGGCTGTCACGGGGTCGGTGGCCATAAACACTGCCGCGAAGGCAAAGCCGCCGAGCAGCAGTTGGTCGGCGGCCGGTATGTATGATGCCGGGTAGAGCGGTGTGGCGCAGGCGTTGGCTATCCAGCCCATCACAAAGCCGCCGGCGATGACCGATACTATGATGCGCCACGACGCTATGCCGGTGGCAAGTAGTATGACGGCACCGATAAGTATACACAATGTCGAGGTTTCGCCGAACGAGCCGGGTATGAGGCCGAGGAAGGCCTGCCATGTGTCAATCACTTGGCCATCGATACCGGTCAGGGTAATCTCGGGACCCGTCTGTGTGGCGATTTGGCCTAAAGGCGTTGCCCCGGCGAAACCGTCGGGCAGTGCCGTGCCGTAGCCGAAGGGTGTGCCGCCGGCGACATAAACCTTGTCGCCCGACATCTGGGCCGGGTAGGCGAAGAAGAGGAAGGCGCGGGTGACGAGGGCGACGTTCATCACGTTGTAGCCCGTGCCGCCAAAGACTTCTTTTGCAAAAATCACGGCGAATGCCACGGCCACGGCAAGCATCCACAGGGGCACCTCGGCCGGGCAAATCATCGGCACGAGTATGCCGGTGACGAGAAAGCCCTCTTGTATTTCTTCCTTGCGCCACTGGGCGAAGGCAAATTCGATGCCGAGTCCTACGACGTATGCCACCAATACTCGCGGCAAAATGGTCAGGAATCCGTACCACAGCATGCTCCAGAAGGGGAAGTCGGTGGCCCCGAGTGCCAGTTGGTGCTGGTAGCCGGTGTTGTACATGCCGAAGAAGAAGCACGGCATCAGTGCCATGACCACGATAATCATGGTGCGCTTGGCATCGATGCTGTCGTGGATATGTACGGCACCCGTGGGCGCCGATGTGGTGCGGGGTGTATATAGGAATGTCTCAAAGCCGTCGTAGACCGAGTGGAAGGCGTGTAGCTTGCCCCCCTCTTCGAAATTGGGCTTGATTTTGTCGAGAAAATTGCGTAATCGTGCCATGTTATTCAAGTTCTTTGCGGATATAGTCGAGTCCGTTGCGCACTATCTGCTGCAGTGGCAGTTTCGACGTGTCGGCGTATTCGGCAGCGGCGAAGTCTTCGGGGGCGACTTCGTAGATGCCGAGACGTTCCATGTCTTCGATGTTGTTTGAAATGATAGCTTTGAGCAGGTATTCGGGCAATATGTCCATCGGCATCATGTCGTCGTACTGGCCGCTCATAATCATTGCTCTGCGACCGCCGTTCAACCTGGCGTCGGGGCGGAACATGCGGCCGAGGAAATGGCCCGGGAACGAACGACTCTCGCTCATCTTCGACGGCGACAGCGACGCCCAGCCCATAAATTCGTCTTTATCATCGCCCTCGGCAATTACAGTGAGCTGTCGGTAGGGATAGCGCAGGAAGCCGTCGGTGCCTACGACCTCGCCGGTCAGCACGTTACCGCTGATTATGCGGCGGTGATGGTCGGCCTTGTCGAGGTGTCCGGCAAGCATGGGGCCTACCTGTGCGCCCACGAGTGTCTCGAAGAGTGCTGGCGATGCAACCTCGGGACCTGTCAGTGCCACCATGGTGCGGAACTCGGGTGCTTTGCCCTGCGCAACACGGCCTATGCGGCCGAGGGTGGCTAAATCGAGGGTCCAGATTATCTCGCCTTTGTTGACTGGTGCGATGTTGGCGGCCTGCACGCCGGCGTTGCCTGCCGGGTGTGGCCCTTCTACTTCTACCATTTCGGCACCGGCGATGTCGCCGAGCTGCCAGTCGGAGCCGTGACAGAGATATACCTTGCCGTCGGTTACTTTGCGCAGCAGGGCTATGCCGGCGGCATAATCCTCTTTGGTAAATATAGAAGAGAAAACGGCCGATGATGCTGCCAGCGGGGCGGTATCAAGAGCCGTTACGAAGATGTCGCGTACTTTGTCGTCGGGCGATGGTACAATGTCGTAGGGACGTTGGCGCATCAGTGCCAGGATGCCTGACTGTGCCAATAGTCGGCGGGCAGATGTGGCGTCGACGGGCGAGGGTAGTGCCGGGGCGGTTGCATCGGTGTCGGCAGCCTCGATTTCGACACGCATGATTTTGCGGCGTTCACCGCGCACGACAGCGCGTACTCGGCCGCCGACAGGCGATACAAGCTTTACCTCGGGGTGGTTTTTGTCGAAAAGCAGGGGCGAACCGGCAGCGACAGCGTCACCGTCGTGTACACATGCTTTAGGCACGAAACCCGGGAAATCGTCGGGCGTGATGGCATATAGCCCGACACTCGGCTTAAGAGCCTTGGTGTCAGTTGCGAGACCTCCGGCGATATTGAGCTTCAAACCTTTCTTGAGCTTCAATTTCATATTGCAGATGTAATGATTTCTAATAATCTGCAAAGGTAAGTTTTTTTAGCTAAACGCCCATGTTTCTTAACATATTATAACACCTGCGCCGCAATCTTGCCACTCGGGTCAGAAAAAGTATGATGATGATAGAATGAAATTAATAAGGTCGTGCACCGATTTATTCGTTCAAACGTTTTATCTTTGCACTACTTTTCAGACATGAGTACGTATTTAGGCAGAATATTACTGGCATTTTTGTTGCCGCTTGCGTCGCTGACTGCAGGCTCGGCAGGGTCTACCACCCAAGGGCGGCTCGAAACCGGGCGTTATGTCTATACCGGCGGTGTGTGCGACGGTAAGCAGAACGGCTATGGTGTGTGCCGCTACCATAACGGCAACACCTATTACGGGTATTGGAATATGGGCTACAAGGACGGTCTTGGCCGTATGGTGTTTGCCGACGGTACTATGGATTTCGGCCGTTGGCGCCAAGGTACATTGCCTAAGAATAAGAATAAAAAGTTCAAGGTCGGCAAGAAGGTATATGGGATTGACGCTGCCAAATACCAAAAGCAGATTGACTGGGCCAAGCTGTCGCTACGTGCGCGTCGCGACGGCTTGGTGACCAACGGTAAGAGCGGCTCGTTTTTACAGCCGGTGTTGTTTGCGCTCGTAAAGAGTACTGAGGGAGTCACGATAGTCGACCCGATGTTCAAACGCAATTTCCGCGAGGCCAAGCGGGTCGGTATCGTCCGTGGCGCCTATCATTTTCTCAGTGTCAGTTCGCCGGTAGAGCAACAGGTGAAATATTTTATCGCCAATACGCCTCTTGAAAAAGGTGACTTGCCACCTGTCCTCGACCTCGAGATTAGCAAGACGACCATGCAGAAGCAGCATAAAAAGGTGATAAGCATGGCTAAGAAGTGGCTCAAACTCGTGGAGAAGCACTATGGGGTAAAGCCGATAATATATACCTATAACAACTATTACAACGACTATATCAAAGGTCACGGTCTCGACGACTATGATTATTGGATAGCGCGTTACGGCGCGGAACCCTCGGCACGCCATTGGGAAATCTGGCAGTTTACAGACAAGGGTACGGCTACAGGGATAAACCACGCGGTCGACATAGACCTCTTTCGAGGCGACTATGCCGACCTGCTGGAATACGTTAAAGAAAAGGGAATTAAGTAGAAGTCTACACCAGCTTGCAGAGCAAAGTGGCCGACGTTGCGTCGACTACTTCTACTGTCACTGTGTCGCCTACGTGTGCGTTGCCACGGGCGAAGACGGCGGTCTTGTTCTGGCTCGTGCGGCCTACCATCTGCTCCTTGCTGCGCTTGGCCACGCCTTCTACGAGCACCTCGAAGCGTTGCCCGATGTCGCGGCGGTTCGATTCTAACGACAGCTCGTTCTGCAGGGCTATCATGCGGTTGAGGCGGTCTATTTTCACGTCCTCGGGTATGTTGTCGGGCATTGTGCGCGAGGCAAGCGTGCCGGGACGTTCGGAATACTTAAACATATAAGAAGCGTCGAAACCGACGGTGCGCATCAGGTCGAGGGTCTGTTCGAAGTCTTCCTCGCTCTCGTCGTGGAAGCCGGTGAAAAGGTCGGTGGTGATACCGCAGTCAGGTATGGTGGCACGTATGTCGGCTATCCGGTCGAGATACCACTCGCGTGTATATTTACGGTTCATGGCCTTGAGTACACTGTTGCTGCCCGACTGTACGGGCAGGTGTATCCACCGGCATATATTGTGGTGCGCGGCAATGGCTTCGAGTGTGTCGTGACCCATATCTTTGGGGTGTGAGGTAGTGAAGCGCACCCTCATGTCGGGCGCGGATTCGGCCACACGCGATAATAGCTCGGCAAAGCCTACTGCCCGGCCTTCGGGGTCGGTATAGTTGTAGCTGTTTACGTTTTGACCAAGTAGCGTGACCTCTTTGTATCCCTTGGCGCGTAGGTCGGCGACCTCGGCAAGTATGCTGTCGACGGGTCGCGAACGTTCGCGACCGCGTGTGTAGGGCACTATGCAGTAGGAGCAGAAGTTGTTGCAGCCGCGCATGATGCTCACAAAGCCCGATACTTGCCGTCCGGGCAGACGCACCGGCACGATGTCGCGGTAGGTCTCGGTGGTCGACAGCTCTACGTTGACGGCGGGATGCCCCGTCTCGGCAGATGCGAACAGGGCCGGCAGGTCGAGGTAGGAGTCGGGTCCGGCAACGAGGTCAACCCCGTGTTTTGCTACCAGGTCGTCTTTGACTCGCTCGGCCATACACCCTGTGACACCGATTATCAGCCCCTTGCCATGGGCCTTGCGGTCGCGCTGCAGGGCGCGGAGGGCTTGTAGGCGTCCTACGATTTTTTGCTCGGCGTTGTCGCGTATCGAGCAAGTATTGAGCAACACAGCGTCGGCATCGTCCAAACTGTCGGCAATGCCGTAGCCCTCCATGCCCATTATGGCGGCTATAACCTCGCTGTCAGCGACATTCATCTGGCAGCCGTAGGTTTCGATATATAATTTGCGGTCGTTTTCCATTGAAATAATTTGTTTATTGCTCAATAATGAGTAATTTTGTGCAAAATTACTAAAAAGAAGTGGATTCACAACTCATCTCCGTACTAATAGGCATAGGAATGGTGGTCGGTCTGCCGCTGCTTGAGAAATGGATAGAAAAAATCAAGCAGGACCGTCGTCGTTCTGCGCCGTCGGCCGCTATGCCGGTGGCCCCGCACCAGCCGCGCCACCAACGAGTGCCGCGTCCTCCGCGTCAGCCACGCCAGCCAAGGGCTGCGGTCCCCAATCCGGCCCCGCAGGCTGCACCGGTGACTATAGAGGGAGAGCGAGTCACTGCCGACACTCCCCATATCGCCCCGCCGGTCACGACCAACCACGCACCCGTCAGCCCCGACGACCTGCGCAAAGGCGTGATTTGGAGCATAATACTCGGCAAGCCACGCAGCATGGAGTGATAACCATAGAAAAACATAATAAAGCATAATCTACATTACAATGGCATTCAACGTTTTAACGGCTCAAGAAGCCGCAGAAATGATTCCTAACAATGCAACGATAGGATTGTCGGGCTTCACAGCCCCCGGCACACCGAAATTTATCACCGAGGCTCTTGCTGCGAAAGCAGTGCGAGAGCATGAGGCCGGCCGCGAGTTCAAGGTAAACCTGTTTACCGGTGCTTCGACCAGCGACCATGTCGACGGCGTTATGGCACGTGCCAACGCCTACAACATGCGTGCCCCCTATCAGAATGTGCCCGACCTGCGCAAGCGCATCAACAGCCACGACTGCCACTATTTCGACCGTCACCTCTCGGAGATGGCCCAGGAAGTGCGCTATGGCACATACGGCCCGATTGATTTCGCAATCATCGAGGCAGCCGACATAACCGACGATGGCGAAGTGATTCTCGGTTGTGGCCTTGGCAATGTGCCCACCTATGCCATGATGGCGAAAAAAATCTTTATCGAACTTAACGACAAGCTGCCCAAGGCCCTGCTTGGTATGCACGACGTGTATCTGCCCCTCGACCCTCCCCGTCGTCGCGAAATCCCAATCTATGCCGCCAACGACCGCATCGGTTCGCCTATTCTTAAAATCGACCCTGCCAAAGTGGTCGGCATCGTTCACACAAGCTCGTATGACTGTGTGAAACCCTTCACCGCTCCCGACGAGATTTCGAAGCAGATTGGCTCTAACGTGGTCCGCTTCCTCGTAGGCGAATACACCGCCGGCCGTCTTCCCAAGGAATTCCTGCCGCTGCAGTCAGGCGTGGGCAATGTGGCCAATGCCGTCCTCTACGACCTCGGCGAGAGCAAGGAACTGCCTCCCTTCATGATGTACACCGAGGTAATCCAAGATGCCGTCCTCGAGCTGTTGCAGAAAGGGAAATGTACCTTTGCCAGCACATGCTCCATGACATTTACCGACGACACCGAGAAGATTCTCTTCTCCGACATGAAGTTTTTCCACGACAAGATTCTTATGCGCCCGGCCGAGATTTCTAACAATCCCGAGGTTATACGCCGCTTAGGTGTCATCGCCATGAACACTGCCCTCGAGGTCGACCTCTTCGGCAGCGTCAACTCTACCCATGTGCTCGGCACAAGGATGATGAACGGTATCGGCGGTTCGGGCGACTTCACCCGCAACGCCTACCTGTCGATTTTCAGTTGCCCGTCAGTGTCGAAGGGCGGCCTTATAAGCAACATCGTGCCCATGGTTGCCCATCCCGACCACAGCGAGCATAGTGTCGACATCATCGTTACCGACCAGGGTATCGCCGACCTCCGTCACAAAGACCCTGTAGAACGTGCCCATGCCATCATCGACAACTGCGCACACCCGATGTATCGCGAGTTGCTGCGCGACTACCTCAAGATTGGAGCCTCGGGTCAGACCCCTCATACTCTCAAAGCCGCGTTTGCGTTCCACAACGCATTTAACGACAGCGGCGACATGCGCAATGCCGACTACTCGAAATACTTATAAAATTGTGGCCAACCCACCCTTCTTACCGTAGGGTGGGTTGGGCCTCATTAAAATGAAAATTAATTTAGCAAATAAAATCAGCGAGTTTTTTGTCAACTACTTCACGTTGACGGGCCAACTCGTATCGCAGGCCGAAGCCGAGAAGAATATCCGCGAGGGTGTGTCGTTTCGCGGCACCAACATCTTGATTCTGATTATAGCGATATTCATCGCGTCGCTCGGCCTCAACACCAACTCTACGGCAGTCATCATCGGCGCGATGTTGATTTCGCCGCTCATGGGGCCTATCATAGGTATCGGCCTTGGTGTCGGTATCCATGACTTCGACCTTATCAAACGCTGTGTGCGCAACCTTGCCATGGCTGCCGGTTTCTCGGTAATCACGGCTACGATTTATTTCTTCATATCGCCGGTCAGCGAGCAGCACAGCGAATTGCTTGCGCGCACCTCGCCGACGATTTACGACGTGCTGATAGGATTTTTTGGCGGCGGTGCCGGCATTATTGCGCTCGGGGCCAATAACAAGGGTAATGTAATCCCCGGTGTGGCAATCGCCACGGCCCTTATGCCGCCCTTGTGTACTGCCGGATACGGCATTGCCACCTGGCAGCTCAATTATTTCTTCGGTGCATTCTATCTTTTCTTTATCAACTCGGTCTACATCGCCTTCGCTACCTTTATCGGTGTGAAGTTGATGAAGTATCAGGCGCATACCGTTGGCGACAACAACCGTGCCCGCAGGGTCAGGCGCATTGTATATTCGCTGGCCATACTTACTATGCTGCCCAGTATATATCTGACCTACAATATGCTGCGTCAGAATAAGTTTACGATGAATGCCGATACGTTTGTCGCCGACGAGTGCCGCTTTCCCGATACCCAGGTGATAAGCCACAAAGCCTACACCGACCATGGCGAACGGGTGCTGTCGATGACCCTTATAGGGCAGCCTCTGCCGGCCGACTCGTTGCAGCTTGCTTTGTCGTCGAGACTTAAATTTTACGGTCTTGCCGGCACGCGCCTCGTCATAATACAGGGCGTACAGGCCCATCGCGATGCCGCGCAGTCGCAGCAGACAGCCGCCGTGGGCGACATCTACCGCCTTGCCCAGGGCACCATCAGCCGCCAGCAGGGTACGATTGATTCTCTCAAGACAATCATTGCCGAGGAGCGCTCGTCGTTTACGGCTTCGTCGGAGGTTGCCTCTGAAATCAAGGTGGTTTTCCCGAATATACACCGTATAGGCATCTCTACGGCGGTATTTAATAATATCGGCGAACACGAGGGCACCGATACGACTACAGTCGCCATGGTGCATACCAAGGGTAAGCTGACAAAGGCCGAGCGTGTCAAACTTGCCGAATATCTCGAGGCAAGGCTGTCGGTCAAATCTATCGAAATAGTAGAAGTACCTTAAAATGACACATCACAACGACAGCTATATGCCCGGTGCTGCCACCGTGGTATTTATAGCGGCGGCTATCTTGCTACTGCCGTGGCTTGGCGAGACTATGTTTAACAGCAAGGGCGAACCTCGCGAGGCTATTGTCGCTGTTTCGATGCTGCAGGGTGGAAACTGGCTGCTGCCTGTCAATTTCGGTACCGACATACCTTTTAAGCCACCGTTCCTGGCATGGCTAATCGCGATTTTTGCCAAGCTCTTCAATGGGGGCGTGGTCAATGAGTATATCTCGCGCCTGCCGTCGGCCTTGGCGGCTATTGCCATGGTCATGGCCGGGTATCACTGGGCTTCGCGTGTGCGTGGTCCCCGCTTTGCCATAATCTTTTCATTTGTTACGCTGACCTGTGTCGAGGTCTTCCGTGCCGCAGTGGCCTGTCGTCTCGACATGGTGCTTACGGCCTGCATGGTCATAGCGATGTATATGTTGTATGACCTCGGCGAACGTAAGGGGCGCCTGCGTTGGCTGCGCTATATCGGTGTGGTTTTGCTGCTGAGTTGTGCCACTATGACCAAGGGTCCTGTCGGTACCCTGTTGCCGTGCCTCATCGTTGGCATATACCGTTTGTTGCGTCGCGACCGATTCTTCGCCGTGGTAGGCAAGCTGGTTGTTATCGCTGTGGCATCGCTGCTTATACCGGCCATGTGGTACTATGCCGCGTATCTGCAAGGGGGGCGCGAGTTCTATGACCTCATGCTCGAGGAAAACATAGGGCGTCTGACCGGCACTATGTCGTATGACAGTCATGTCAACCCGTGGTATTACAACTTTATGACCCTTGCCGCCGGACTCTTGCCCTGGACAGTATTGCTTGTCGCTGCACTTTTCGGGCGTCGCAGTGTGCATCGCAGCCCCTTGTCTCCGGCTGCTATTTTCAGTATCTGTGCGGCGGTGATAACCGTGGCTTTTTATTGCATACCGGCAAGCAAACGCAGCGTGTATTTGTTGCCGGCCTATCCCTTTATATGCTATGGCATCGCGTCGCTTCTCGACGCGAGAGAGACGACTGCCCGGGTCGTGCGTTTTTTCGCATGGTTTGTCGCCATACTTGCCGTGATTGTCCCCGTGGCAGTCATAACTGTCCAATTTGTCGATATCAAAGACTTGCGGATTGAGCCGCTGCCGTGGTGGCGCTATGTGTTTGTCCTTGCCCCGATGGGTGCGGGCATTGCATGGTTTGTCAACCGGCACAGCCCCGTGGGGCATATTGCAGTGACAGTATGGAGCCTCTTCCTTGCATACGCCGCTGCGGTGATGCCGGCGGTGCTAAATCCGAATAGTAACCGCCCCGAAGCACGGCATATCGCCGAGGTCGCAAAAGAGAGCGACATAATAACCCTTGGCACGCCGCGTTACTATACCCTCGGTTTCTATCTCGACGACCGCATAAGGCAAGTGCCCGATGTTGCCGCCGCTGCCACATACCCGGTCGGCACGGTACTGTTGGTGCCTCACGACGCCGATACTACGGGCCTTCATCAATACTACGATTATGAACTGCTTACCAAGCGCGGCAGCGACTACCGCAGGCCCATCGGCATGGCGGTAAAGAAAAGGTGATATCGTATGCCGTAGTTAAATCACATAAGAAACAAAAGAGTAGGCAGGCCGATGGCTTGCAAGACTTAATAACTAATAATCAATATTATGATTAGTCCTAAAATCCAAGACGCAATCAATGCGCAAATCAATGCCGAGTTCTGGTCGGCATATCTCTACCTCTCGATGGGCATGCACTTCGAGGCCGAAGGCCATACGGGCATTGCCAACTGGTTCCGCATCCAGTTCAAAGAAGAGCAGGCTCATGCCGAAATCTTCATCAACTATCTCCTTAGCCGTGGCGGCCGTGTAGAACTCAAGGCCATTGCCGATGTGCCCACCACATGGGAAAGCCCCCTCGCAGCATATACCGATACCCTTGCCCACGAGGAGAAAGTGACGGCTCTCATCAACAACCTCTATGCCCTGGCCGAGGCTGAACACGACTATGCCACCCGTGGCAAACTTGACTGGTTCGTCGCAGAGCAAGTCGAGGAAGAAGAGACAGCCAAGAGCCTCATCGACCGTCTGAAACTCATCGGCGACAACGGCCTGGCCCTCTATATGCTCGACCAGGAACTGGCTCAGCGCGTTTACAACGTTCCCTCTCCTCTCGCTGCTAAGGCATAATAACTAATCCAACTTTCGCAAGCGAAAGGTTGGAGTTTGAAATTTAAGGTTTAAGGGCCTTTTCCTAAGCTCCTTAGACCTTAAATTTTATTTAATTCCAGATACAATATGAAATTCGACCTTGTTGGTCATGCCTCGATGCTTGGGGCTAATACCTTGTGGGGGCTTATGTCGCCGGTTTCGAAGCTGCTTATGGCCAGTGGCGCCGTAACTCCTTTTGTCGTTACCGACATGCGCATAGGGGGCGCCATGATGCTTTTCTGGCTTCTTTCGTTGTTCTTACCGGCAGAAAAAGTGAGCCGTCGCGACCTTTTGAAACTATTTTGCGCGTCGCTTTTCGGCATAACTTTGAACCAGGGGTCTTTTATCTTCGGTGTGAGCATGACCTCGCCAGGCGACGCATCTATCATCACGACCAGTATGCCCTTGTGGGCCATGATTTTGGCCGCGTTGATACTCAAAGAGCCGATAACGGTCAAAAAAGTGTCGGGTATAGTGCTTGGCGCAAGCGGAGCTTTGCTGCTCATCCTTGGCGGAAGAGTGATGCCGGGTGTCGATGGTGGCAAGGCGATATGGGGTGACCTGCTGGTGCTCTTCGCCCAATTGAGCTTTGCTTTCTACCTGGTGCTGTACAAGAACTTTGTGAGCAGATATTCGCTTGTGACAATCATGAAGTGGATGTTTACATTCTCATTTATCTGCATTTTGCCTTTTACCGCCCACGACCTTGCTGCAACAGGGTGGAGCGGCCTTACGGCTGCGCAAATCGGTGCCTTGGCATATATCGTGGTAGGTGCCACTTTCTTGAGCTATATACTCATGGTGGCCGGGCAGAAGCGCCTGAGGCCGACAGTGGCCGGCATGTACAACTATGTGCAGCCCATCGTGGCATGTATGGTTGCGGTAAGCATCGGGCTCGACACATTCAATATGACCAAGCTGGCTGCGATATGCCTGATTTTCGGTGGCGTATATCTTGTTACGGCAAGTCGCAGCAGGGACGACATGGAGAAAACCGACAAAGTGGCGGTGCCGTAGAGCCACGTCAGACATCCATCACGTCGGATGGCACGTCGGATGTGCGCCCCGGCTTGAGCCAGTGTCCCCAGCGCATTCGTCCCAAGAAAATAAGGCCACGGAAGGCAAGCTCGGCGCACATGGCTATCCATACGCCGCGAAGGCCGCATGTCGGGGCCAGGATTGCCGCAAGCGGTATGCGCACAAGCCAAATACTGCCGAAGTTCATCGTGGCGGGGAGCATGGTGTCGCCCACGCCTACAAAGGCCCCGTAGGCCACGATTGAGGCGGCATACATCGGCTCGGCCCACGCCTCGATGCGCAGCACCTCGGTGCCGAGGGCGCGGATTGACTCGACTGGGGTCATGATGCCCATCATCATGTCGGCGCAGACATACATCGCCACGGCCATGACCGTCATCACCGCCATGCCGAGCAGCGTGGTCAGGTGGGCGAAGCGGCGCACAAGGTCGTAGCGCCCCGCGCCGTAGGCCTGGCCGCAGAGGGTGGTGGCAGCCTCGCCGATGCCGAACCCGGGCATATAGCACAGGCTCTCGGCTGTCACCGCAAAAGCGTTGGCCGCTATGGCCACGACACCGAGCGGTGCCACGATGATGGTAACAGTAATCTGGGCTCCGCAGAACACGATGTGTTCGACCGTCATAGGCACGGCAATCTTGGCGGCACGTTTGAGAACCAGGCGCGTGGGGCGGTAGCTCTTTACGGCTTCCTTGCCGCGAAGGCTCAGGTCGTGTTGCCGGCGACATACCCAGTACATCATCGCGGCGGCGCATACACACTCGGCCGCTACAGTGCCGAGGGCTGCGCCGAGTATGCCCAGCCCGGCACCGGGCATCGTCAGTTCTATGCCAAATACGCTTAGGTCGCGTGTGGGGAATATGAGGAAGAAATTGAATATTACGTCGAGCAGGCACATCCCCACGTTGAAAAGGCCAGGGATTTTCATGTTTCCGGCGCAGCGCAACATGCCACCGGCGAGATAATTCATTATCAGAATGGGCAGCGCTGCTACGAATGTGGCGAAATACACCGACGCACCGTGGCATATCTCGCTGCTGCCCCCGAGCCATACGGGCAGTTGCCACGCAATTGCCACGCCGAGGAGTGCCATAAATAGACCGGCCATGGCACAGGCTACTATTCCCTGGCGCAACACGGCACGGGCACCGCCTGTGTCGCGCGCACCAAGTCGGTGGGCCACCTGCACCGAAAAGCCCATGGTTATGGTCGAGCATACGCCCCAGAACATCCACAGGCTCGAGTTCATCAGCCCGACCGATGCCGAGGCATCCGCGCCGAGGTGTCCGACCATCGAGGCATCGATATACTGCATCATTATGGTCGATAGCTGCGCTATGATGGCCGGCACCGACAGTTTCGCTGTCAGGGCGATTTGCTGCCTCAGCGTGAGGCTTTCTCCGTTCTGTATTTGTGAAATATCAGCCATTGCTTGTGCAAAATTACGCAAAAGCCACTAACTTTTTGCAATTTTTGTGATGGATTATGCAAGATTTAATAGCTTTTAAAATCTTATTTGGATTTATTTGCGTATATTTGCACATTGAGACTTACACCATTCAATTAACACGCATGAAACACATAATAGCAGTCAGTATTGTGGCAGTCAGCACATTAGGTGCTGTTGCCGAGGCTCCGCTCTGGATGCGCGACGCCCGTATATCGCCTGACGGCAAAAATATAGCATTTACCTACAAAGGCGACATATTTACTGTGCCTGTCGGAGGCGGTACGGCAGTCAGGCTTACATCCGACCCTGCTTACGAGCAGTTGCCGGTATGGAGTCCCGACAGCAAGACAATTGCTTTTGCTTCGGACCGTTACGGAAATTTCGATATCTTCACGGTTCGTGCAGATGCTCCAGGCAAATGGAACCGACTGACTTACAATAGCGCATCCGAACTGCCCGAAGCCTTTACCCCCGACGGCAAGTCTGTGCTTTTCTCTGCCGCCATACAAGACCCTGCGGAGAGTGCCCTTTTCCCAACCGGGCGCATGACCGAGCTTTATTCCGTCGACCTCGCCGGGGGCAAGCCGCGCCAGATTTTGGCAACGCCTGTCAACTCGGTGTCGTGGGCTCCAGACGGAAAGAGTTTCGTATATCAGGATGTCAAGGGCTTCGAAGACACCTGGCGCAAGCACCACACTTCGTCGGTAACTCGCGATATATGGCGCTATACGCCCTCTACGGGCCGTCACCAGCAGTTGATAGCCAATCCGGGCGAAGACCTGAGCCCTGTCGACGGCGGCGACTATATCTACTTCCTGAGTGAGCGTGCCCCGCAGAAGTCGCTCAACGTATACCGCGCCCCTGCGTCAGACTTATCTAAGGCCGAAAGCCTTACCTCGTTCGGCACGCACCCCGTGCGTTTCCTCAGCCGCGCCAACGACGGCACACTCGCATTCGGATATAACGGCGAGCTCTACACCATGAAGCCTGGCTCGAAGCCCTCGAAGGTGGCTGTCAGCATCAACGCCGACTATGCCGACGAGTCCCGCAAACTGCGCGGCACACGTGCGTCTGATGCAAAACCGTCGCCCGACGGTAAGAACATGGCCTTTATTTACCGTGGCGATGTGTATGTGACCTCGGTAGAATATCCCACTACAAAGCAGATTACAAGCACTCCCGAGGCCGAGGGCAATGTTTGCTGGGCCAATGACTCTACCCTCTATTACGACAGCCAGGCCGGCGGCCGTTATAACATCTACCGTTCGACCCTCGGGCGCGCCGGCGACCCCGACCTTGCCCATGCCACTGTCATAGATACCAAGCCTGTATTCAAGGCCGACAAGCACGAGCGCATGAAACCCCTCGTGTCGCCCGACGGCAAGTCGCTCGTCTATATACTTGACCGCAACAAACTCGCCCTTACCGATATAGAGTCGGGCAAGACCCGCGAGTTGACCGACGGCAGCACCTATCGCCAACGCAACGGCGGTTTCAGCTACTCGTGGTCGCCCGACTCCAAGTGGCTTGCCCTCGAGATTATCGACCGTCGCCACGACCCGTACACCGATATCGCAATACTCGATGTCGCCACCGGCAAGCTGACAAACATCACCAACAGCGGCTATTTCGACGCCATGCCCAAGTGGGTGCTCGGCGGCAAGGCCATAGCCTTCCAGAGCGAACGCCTCGGTATGCGCAACCATGCCTCGTGGGGGTCGCAGAGCGATGTGTTCTTTGCCTTCGTCAACGAGGATGCCTACCGCAAGTTCCTGCTGCCCAAAGAAGAGCGCGAACTTGAGCCTAAAAATCCGGCCGACACGAGCGACGTTGTCACTGTCGAACTCCCCGGCATCAGCGACCGCCAGGTGCGTGTGACGCCTATGTCGACCGACCTTGTCGACTTCGTGGTCGACAGCGACGGCAAGACCCTCTACTATATCTCCGAGGCCGACAACGGTGCATTTATCTGGGAATACGACCTCGACAAAAAAGACCTTTCGATGAAGCGTCGCCACAGCGAGACAGCTTCGTTTGAAACTACACCCGACGGCAAGAATATATTCCTTGCCGGCAACTCGCTCTATAAGTTCGGCAATTCGCCCAAGAGCATCAGCTTTACCGCCGAGAAGACCCTCGACCCTGCTGCCGAGCGACAGTTTATGTTCGACTTCGTAGAGCGCGAGGAGCGCGAACGATTCTACACCCCCGATATGCACGGCGTAGACTGGAAGGCACTGAGCGACAACTACCGCCGCTTCCTGCCCCATATCAACAACAACTACGACTTTGCAGAGCTGTTGAGCGAATGGTTGGGCGAGCTCAATGTGAGCCACACCGGCGGCCGCTATATGGGCAGTTCGACTGTTGGCGCCCCCGAGTCGACAGCGTCGCTGGGCGTGTTGCTCGATATGGATTACGACGGTGAGGGTGCGCGTATAGCCGAGGTGCTCGAGCGCGGCCCGCTCTGCGCCCTTACCCCGGCCATAAATCCGGGCGATGTCATAATGGCAGTCAACGGCAACAAGGTTACCACCGAGATGCCCCTCGACAGGCTGCTGACCGACCTTGCCGGCAAACGTACTCTGGTCGAAATCAAGGGCACCGATGGCAAGACCGAGAGTTATGTTGTGCGCCCTGTGTCGCGAGGCCGTCAGCAAGACCTGCTCTATGACCGCTGGGTGCGCCGCAATGCTGCGGCTGTCGACAGCCTGTCGCACGGACGCCTGGGGTATGTGCATATCTCGTCGATGGACGACGAATCGTTCCGCAAGGTTTATTCCGACCTTCTCGGCAAGTACAACGACAGAGAGGGCGTGGTAATCGACATACGCTGGAACGGTGGCGGACGTCTTCACGAAGATATCGAAGTACTCCTCAGCGGTAAGAAATACTTCACCCAGGAAGTGCGCGGCAATGCCACGTGCGACATGCCCTCGCGCCGCTGGAACAAGCCCTCGATAATGCTCATGGCCGAGCCCTGCTATTCTAACGCCCACGGCACGCCCTGGGTCTACAGCAACCGTGGCCTTGGCAAACTTGTCGGTATGCCCGTGCCCGGTACCATGACTTCGGTCAACTGGGTACGTATGCAAGACCCCTCGCTGATATTCGGCATACCCGTGGTCGGCTACCGCCTGCCCGACGGCGGCTTCCTCGAGAACCGCCAGCTCGAGCCCGACGTCAAGGTGGCAAATCGCCCAGAAGACATTGCCAAGGGTATCGACATGCAGCTCAAGACGGCTGTAGACACCCTCCTACACGATATCGACACTAATAAATAGAACAGCTATGAACATAATCGCCGAGAGCAGCAGCACCCGTACCGAATGGGTCATTGTCGATGGTAGCGACATCATCGAACATGCCTTTACCAGCGGCCTCAACCCCTACTTCCAGAGCCGACGCGAAATCTCGCACAGCATACGCCTGGAGTTGCCCGAGGCATTCTTCCGCCGCCGTTGGAACCATGTCTACCTCTACTGTGCCGGTTGCTCGACGCAGGAAAAGAAGAAGGTCATGGAGTCGTCGCTGGTGGCGCAGTTCAAGACTCCTGTCACTGTCGAGAGCGACTTGCTCGGGGCGGCGCGAGGCTTGCTCGTGCACAAGCCCGGCCTTGCCTGCATACTCGGCACCGGGTCGAACTCATGTCTCTATAACGGCAGCGAAATCACACGCACGGTGGCGCCGCTCGGCTTTATCCTCGGCGACGAGGGGTCGGGGGCATACCTTGGCAAGACGCTCATAGCCGATATGCTCAAGGGCCTCGCACCGGTAAGGCTCACCGAGGCGTTCTACGAAAAATTCATGGTCACGCCAAACGTGCTCATGGACGACGTTTACACCAGCCCCATGCCCAGCCGCACCTTGTCGAAATATTCGACCTTCCTTGCCGAACATCTCGACGACCCATACGTATATAATATGGTATATGCGGCCTTTATGCTCTTCTTTAATAGAAACATCGCCCAGTATGACTACCGTGAGCAGCCACTGTGCTTTGTGGGCTCTACGTGTACACTCTTCAAGCCTATATTGCTCAAGGCGGCTTCAGACTTCGGAGTGGAAGTGGCAAAGGTCATACGCTACTCGATGCCCGGCCTGGTAGAGTACCATGCCGACGAAAAATAATGAATAAAACTCCTTCGTAATCAGATATCAATGAAAAAAATCTTAGCATTAGCTATCGCCGGCATCGCGGTCGGCGCGACGGCCCAGCGCAGCGAGACTACGCTCAACGAGGGTTGGCAGTTCTCGAAAGGCACATTGGCCGAGCCCACGGGCTGGCAGACGGTGCGTGTGCCGCACGACTGGGCGATTTACGGCCCCTTCGACCGTGCAAACGACTTGCAGACCGTGGCCGTGGTACAAAACGGCGAGAAAGAAGAAACCGTAAAGACCGGCCGTACCGGCGGCCTGCCATTTATCGGCAAAGGCGTGTACAAGACTACCTTCGAAGTGCCCGATACTGCCGGCCGCGACGTGACCATCCTCTTCGACGGAGCCATGAGCAATGCCCGCGTGACACTCAACGGTAAAGAGGTGGCCTTTTGGCCCTATGGCTATAACTCGTTTACGGTCAATACCGACGGCATTGTGCGCCCCGGCAGCAACGACCTTGTTGTAGAGCTCGAAAACAAGGAGCGTGCCTCGCGCTGGTACCCCGGTGCCGGCCTCTACCGTAATGTACATGTCATCAATACCGACCGTGTACATATACCAGTGTGGGGCACATATATCACCACCCCCAAAATCACCGACGACTATGCATCGGTGCATCTGCGCATGAAAATCGACGGAGCCCGAAAGGGTGAGCAGGTGACGGTCAGCACCGATATCATAAACCCCGAAGGCAAGGTCGTGGCAAATGATAAATCAATCTACTATGCCCATGGCCAGGAGTTTGCGCAGAACTTTCTTGTCGACAAGCCCGAATTGTGGCAGCTCGACGACCCGAGGCTCTACACTGCACGTACTACCCTGAGTGTCGATGGCAAGGAAGTCGATAGCTACGACACGCGCTTCGGCATACGCTCGATTGAATATGTGCCTGAAAAGGGCTTTTTCCTCAATGGCAAGCTGACCAAGTTTAAGGGCGTCTGCAACCATCACGACCTTGGCCCCCTCGGGGCGGCTGTCAACAAGTCGGCACTTCGTCACCAGATAGAGTTGCTGCGCGACATGGGCGTCAACGCTATTCGCACCTCGCACAATATGCCGGCGCCCGAACTTGCCGAACTTTGCGACGAGATGGGCATGATGCTCATGGTAGAGCCTTTTGATGACTGGGGTTTCCGCCCGAAGTCGCCCAACGGATATGGCTCGGTATTCAACGAATGGGCCGAGCGCGATATAACCAACATGGTAGAGAATTACCGTAACAATCCCTCGGTGGTGATGTGGTCGATTGGCAACGAGGTCCCCAGCCAGTGGGGCCCCGACGGCCTCAAGGAGCTGACCATGCTCCAGGACTTGGTTCACAGCCTCGACCCCACGCGCCCCGTGACCTGCGGTATGGACCAAATCCGCGCCGTGCTTGATAATGGTTTTGCTGCCGCCCTCGACATACCCGGCTTCAACTACAAGCCCCAGCACTACGACAAGGCTTACGAAAAGCTGCCCCAGAAGCTCATCCTCGGCTCGGAGACAGCCTCGACTGTATCGTCGCGTGGCAAGTATTACTTCCCGGTCGAGTTCAAGGACCATAATGTGGTAATGCACCCCGACAATCACAGCAACAGCTACGACAACGAGTCGTGCTCGTGGTCTAATACCCCCGACCTCGATTTCGCCATGGACGATGACCGCGACTGGGTACTCGGCCAGTTCGTGTGGACAGGCTTTGACTACCTTGGCGAACCGTCGCCCTACGATACGGACGCATGGCCCAGCCACAGCTCGTATTTCGGCATTATCGACCTCGCGTCGCTGCCCAAAGACCGCTATTATCTCTATCGTTCGAAATGGAACGACAAAGATGCAACGCTTCACGTGCTGCCGCACTGGACATGGCCTGGCCGCGAGGGCAAGGTGACGCCGGTATATGTATATACGTCATATCCCTCGGCCGAGCTGTTTGTCAACGGTAAGAGCCAGGGTCGCCGCACCAAGGACGCATCGAGTGTCGTAGACCGCTACCGCCTACGCTGGAACGACGTTGTCTACGAGCCGGGAGAAATACGTGTCGTGGCCTACGATGCCGATGGCAATGTGGCCGATGAGAAGACTGTCCGCACGGCCGGCAAGGCAAAGGCCCTGCGCATCAAGGCTAACCGGCCCGAGCTTGCCGCTGACGGCGACGACCTGGTCTACTTTACCGTAGAGGCTGTCGATTCCAAGGGTAATCCTGTGCCTGATGCCGACAATATGGTAAAATTCGAGGTTACAGGTGCCGGTGCGTTCGAGGCCACCGCCAACGGCGACCCCACATGCCTGCTGCCTTTCCAGAAGCCCGAAATGAAGCTTTTCAGCGGCGCGGCAACTGCAATCGCACGCTCAGCCAAGGCCCCCGGCACGCTCACCATAAAAGCCACCGCCAAAGGCCTCAAACCCGCCACTGCCACGGTAGAGGTGAAATAGTTAGTCAGACAGGTCAGACTTGTCTGACTTGTCCTACCCCCTAAACACACAGCACCCCCGGCGAAATCGCCGGGGGTGCTGTGTGTTTAGGGGGTATCGCTGTCGATTAGATGCCGTAGGCGGCGAGCTGGTCGATGGCGAAGTTGTCGATAAAGTCGGTGTGGCGTGCTACCTCGGCCTGTGCAAGCTTGGTGTAGACCGTGGCGGTGGCAACGAAGCTCTCGTTGACCTTTGCGCTCTGAAGGAGCAGATATGCCATGATGATGTCGCCGGCCATTTCTACAAGGCGGCGTGCCATGAAGTCGAGATAAGCCTGGTTATTGGCCTCGGTGACTTTGGCAACGGCTGCTGTGTAGCGTTCGGTGAGGTTGGCCAGGATGTCGGCCAGGGGTGCCAACGGGCCGCTATAGCCAAGTGCTGCGTAACCCTTGATAAGGTCGGCGTAAGTACCTGTGGTGACGTGGCGGATGGCTGCCACGACCTGAAGCTGGGTTGTACCCTCGTAGATTGACGTGATGCGTGCGTCGCGGTAGAGGCGTTCGCAAGCATAGTCTTTCATGAAGCCCGAACCGCCGTGGATTTGGATGCAGTCGTAGGCGTTCTGGTTGCAGTATTCGCTGCCAAGACCCTTAGCAAGGGGTGTGAGGGCGTCGGCAAGGCGGCTGTAGTGCTTCATCTCGGCGCGTTCGTCGGGAGTGAGGCTGCGTTCGCGGGCGATGTCCTCGTAGATTTTGTACATGTCGACGAAGCGCGAGCATTCGTAGAGGAGTGCGCGGCTGGCATCGAGTTTGGCCTTCATCACGGCAAGCATCTCGCTAACAGCGGGGAACTCGATGATGGCTTTGCCGAACTGGCGACGCTCCATGGCATACTGGTGAGCCTCGCGGTATGCGAGTTCGCTCACGCCGACGCTCTGGGCGGCGATGCCGAGGCGTGCACCGTTCATCAGGGCCATAACGTATTTAATCAGGCCCATGCGGCGCGAACCGCAAAGCTCGGCGGGAGCGTTCTTGTAGACGAGTTCGCATGTGGGCGAGCCCTTGATACCCATCTTGTTTTCGATGCGGCGAACGGTTACTCCGCCGTTGCGCTTGTCGTAGATAAACATCGACAGGCCACGACCGTCCTTGGTGCCTTCCTCGCTACGGGCGAGCACAAGGTGTATGTCGCTGTCGCCGTTGGTGATGAAGCGTTTAACACCGTTGAGCACCCATGTGCCGTCCTCTTTCTGAGTAGCCTTGAGCATTACGCTCTGCAGGTCGGAACCGGCATCGGGCTCGGTGAGGTCCATCGACATGGTTTCGCCCTCGCATACGCGGGGGATATATTTGGCGCGCTGCTCCTCGCTACCGAACTCGTAGAGAGTCTCGGCGCAGTCTTGCAGGCCCCAGAGGTTTTCAAAACCGGTGTCGGCACGGCTGACGATTTCGGCAGCCATGATATAGGGGGTGATGGGGAAGTTGAGACCGCCGAAACGACGGGGCATAGCCATGCCCATAAGGCCGGCCTTGCGGCATACGTCGAGGTTCTCGACGGTGGCGTCGGCATAGTGGGCGCGGCCACCCGAGCACGATGCGCCCTGGTGGTCTACGGCCTCGGCATTGCCGGCTATGGTGTTGCCGCAGATGTCGCCCATGATGTCGAGCACACGCTCGTAGTTGTCCATAGCGTCGTTAAAATCGGCGGGGGCGTAGTCATATTTGTCGGCTTCGGTGTAGTTTCTTTCGCGGAGCGCCACTATCTTCTCCATCAGCGGATGGTGCAGATGGTGCTTGAGGTCGGCGTTGTCTGTATAAAAATTAGCCATAGCTTTGTGATTTTTTTGAATTATTTATCGTTGTTGGCAGCCTTTATGCATGCCCCTATTACATAGAAATGAGGTATATGGGCGACAATGTCGCTGGAAAGGTCGGGCGAAATCTCGTTTTCGCCACAAAACCTGTGCACGCCGAATTGTTCGTCCCACCAGACAGACCCGATCAGCACGAGGGGTGTGAAATCGCCATAGCCGATTTTGCCCGTTGTAAAAGGCCGGGTGACATAGGCATAGAATTTTTTGCCGGTTTCACGTACTGTCTGAGGTTTGAGATTGAGCCGCCCATATGCCGAACCCATGTTCTCGACCGTCATTTCGACGGTCTTTACCGAGTCGGCCTCGGGCACAAACCCGATTTTGAGTCTGCGGGCCATGCTGTAGATTCCGCGCTCGGGGTCGGCCATTTTTTCGGGGTCGACGTCGGCCCTGGCCTCCTCGCTGAAATCTGTGACATATCTGATATTGTCGTATGTGGGTTCCCACGGCAATATGTTGCTGCTGACTAACTGCCCGTTGTCATATTCCCTGATTTGGAATGTGATTTTATGGCGTTTGTCGGCAAGGTCGGCGATGTCGAAAGCGTAGGCATCGTAGCCCGACTTCTGCAACAGCGATATGTAATCGTCGGCCGTGGCCGGGAGTGGGTGCAAGTCTTGCGCAAAGCATCCCCAGCCAAAACTCATGGCGAATAAAACGGCCGATGTCAGACGCAGTTTCATGAATAGGGGTTGCGGACTGTCTTACTTCGAGTTCTTCTTATAATATTTGATAAGCTTGGGCACGACCTCTTCGATGTCGCCGGTGATTACATAGTCGGCGATGGTGTTGATAGGAGCGTTGGGGTCGTTGTTAATCGAGATGATAATCGAGCTTTCCTGCATACCGGCGATGTGCTGTATTTGGCCCGAGATACCGCAGGCGATATAGAGCTTGGGTCGAACGGTCACACCGGTCTGGCCGATTTGACGCTCGTGCTCGGTGAAACCGGCATCGACGGCGGCACGCGAGGCGCCAACTTCGCCACCAAGGGTCTTGGCAAGGTCGAAGAGCAGCTCGAAATTTTCTTTGCTGCCCACGCCGTAGCCACCGGCAACGATGATGGGGGCGTTCTTGATGTTGATTTTCGATTTCTCGATTTGGCGGTCGATGATTTCGACAACGAAGTCGGTGTCGTCGACATATTTCTTGGCGTCGAGCTTGATAACCTCGCCCTTGTGGTTGGGGTCGAGGATTTCTTTCTTCATCACACCCTCGCGCACGGTAGCCATCTGCGGGCGGCACTCGGGGTTGACGATGGTGGCGACGATGTTGCCTCCGAAAGCGGGACGAATCTGATAGAGCAGGTCGGTATATTCCTTGCCTGTCTTAGCGTCCTTGTGGTCGCCGATTTCGAGAGCTGTGCAGTCGGCGGTCAGGCCGCTGTGGAGGCACGAGCTGACGCGGGGACCGAGGTCGCGGCCTATGCAGGTTGCGCCCATCAGGCATACCTGGGGCTTGATTTCGCGGAAGAGGTTGATGAGCACTGCCGCGTGGGGGTTAGAGGTGTAGGGGTAGAGGCGTGGGTCTTCTACTTTATATACCACGTCGGCACCGTAGGGGAAAATCTGGTCTTCGATGCCGTCGAGCTTGTCGCCAATGACGAGGGCTTCGAGTTTGACACCGAGACGGTCGGCAAGCACGCGGCCTTTGGTAAGGAGTTCGAGGCTCACATCGGCTACGCGGCCTTCATCGTATTCGCAGTATACTATCAGGTTGTTGTTGTCTGCCATAGCTTTAAATGATTGGGGTCGGGCTATATTAGCCGATAGTGTGGTTGGCGATAAGTTCTTTTACGAGGTCTTCGATTTGTGCGTCGTCGTTGTCGAGACGGCGGCTCTCCTTGGCGGTGAAGACTACGTTTTCGATGGTCTTAACCTTTGTTGGCGAACCAGCCATGCCGATTTGCTCGGGGTCGGCGTCGACAAATGCGGCACCCCACTCGGCGATAGACAGCTCGGGGTGGGCGGCGATGAGGGCCTGTGTGCGTTCGTCGAGGCTCTTGGCTTCGCTCTCCGATGCGGCACGTTTATATTTCATCACGCGCTTGGCGTTGCGCGGGCGGCACTCGGCGGCGCTGCCGTTGACGGTGACTACGCAGGGCAGGGGAGCCTTGACGGTCTCAACGCCATGCTCGAGGCGGCGCTTGACGATGATTTTGCCGTCTTCGACACCTACGATTTCTTCGGCGTATGTTACCTGGGGCAGACCGAGCTTTTCGGCAATCTGGGGGCCGACCTGGGCTGTGTCGCCGTCGATGGCCTGGCGCCCGCCGAGGATGAGGTCGTAGTTGCCGTGTTTGCGAACGGCCTGTGCCAGCGAGTAAGAGGTTGCCAGGGTGTCGGCACCGCCGAGAGCGCGGTCGGTGAGCACTATGCCCTTGTCGGCACCACGATACATGGCCTCACGAACAATTTCGGCAGCGCGGGGAAGACCCATGGTAAGAAGGGTCACCGTGCTGCCGGGGTGTGTCTCTTTGAGACGTAGGGCTTGTTCGAGGGCGTTGAGGTCTTCGGGATTGAAGATTGCAGGCAGGGCGGCGCGGTTGATGGTGCCGTCTTCCTTCATGGCATCTTTGCCTACGTTGCGGGTGTCGGGCACCTGCTTGGCAAGCACTATGATGTTCAGACTCATAATCTCGTTTTTTATCTGTGTTTTGTTAAATTTCTATTCAATCGCACAAAGTTAGTGAAAATTTGCCTATTTATCAAAAGATTATATGCTAGGGTGCGTTAAAATTTCTTATTCGGGCTTTGGCGGTGCAGTCGGGCGCACGCTGTTTCAGACGGCAGGTATAGTCAATTTCTCTCCTAATGACACAAAAACAAAAATGACATAAGAGACTATAAAGTCAAATTTGTGATTTATGTCTCTTATGTCATTATGTTTTAATCTTTTGTTGCGTAAGATGCCCCCCAATAAAGGTCAGGCTGCTATTACTGCACGTAGACTTTCGTGGCCTTGGTGCCTGTGCGCTTGATGTAGTAGCCGTGCGAGGGGTTATCGACGCGCACGCCCTGCATATTATAGTACTCGCCCTCGCCACCATCTACTGTCACATCCTCGATGCCGGAAACGCCAGCAGTAAAATAGACATAGTTGCTTATGGGGACGAACTCGCCGTCGAAACCATATCCGGCAACGGCTTTATATTCCTTGTCTGCCTGGCAAGGTGCGATATCGCCGCCGACATTTATGGTCTTGCTTTCGCCTTTGTTCAGGAACGCGAAAGTCGTAGAAGCCGAAGCCCAAGAAATAGGTAAGTCTTCACCCGGTGTGTCCTCGACATTGTAAATACGCACAGCCAAGGGGTTACCAAAGTATCCTTCGATGCAGCTTAGAGTTCCGCTGAAAGAATATTCGAATGTGTTACCCGAAGGAATGATATTTGTGATATGCAGGTCGTTCATTTCGACAGTTGGAGCTTCGGTCATAACTCCGAGGCTTGTCTCAATGTCGTTTAGATTGATGGTAGGCCGTCCAACCTCGTCAATCCCACTAAGAATATAGACCTTGCCTTCGTAAGGTTTGAATTCTACGTATTGGTGTGTGTAGGTTTGCATTACGCCCTCGAAAACAATGTCTTTTCGACTTTTTGGAGGCAGCTCAATAGCAACCCCTTGACCATAAACAACGCCAAAGGTGGTATGGTCTTCATAAGTCCAGAATTCTGGTCTGACGTTGTCGTAGTAAGTAACATCGTTATCGTTTACAATGGTGCAAGTCAGGCGGTAGGCGTGGTTGAAATAAAGCGGAGTTTCGAGTTGTAAATTCTCAGTATATATAGGAGAAACATATATGTCGTCGTAGTAATTTACCTCGCCATCAGTAATTTGTAATCTAAGATAGCTTTCCGGGTTCTCATAACAGGGGATATCCTGCCATTCTCCGCCAGAGGGACGGTAGACCGGGGTTACAGTATAGAGACCGTCGGGCAGTGATGGCGACTGGCAATAAACATTTGAATAGTATCCCTGGTAGAAATCAAACTCATGCTCCGGCGACGGTTCGCTATATGTGATAGTGCCGTCTGCGGCCATATATTTGATGCCTAATGCACCCTTTGTCGTTTTGACGCTGTTATTGCGTAGTGTTACGTATAATTTTACCCGGCATCCATTTTGTTTGCCGACAGGGCTTATAGACCAGTTGTTAAATCTAACGAGCTCGGGACGAGTACTAAGTCCGAGCTGGTGTGGCGACACATTGCAAATCATTGAATGACCTGTGTAATAGTTTCTTTTGCCAAAGCCGGTAGCCGGGGTATCGGGGCACAGGGCATCGAGGCGGTAATAGCCGTCGCACCACCCGGCAAGGTTCCAATTGACATGGAAGAAGCCGTTGCGGTAACCGTCGAGAATAATTACATTGGTGTATTGCTCATCAGCAGAATAATAGACCACCGGACCGTATTCGACGAGTTGGTCATATACCAGTTTGTGCCATTGGGCCGAAGAATAGAGGCCTCGTTGGGCAATGTAAATATCATTGGAATAGCCGAAATACTTGTTCAGCGCTTTGGCGAAATCGCTAAATTTGGAGTATGCCCCCCCTTTGGTAAAAATGCAGTTGGCAGATAAGGCAACAGTGTACATCAGACGCGACACGGCATCGATTTGAGCCTCGCTTGACACAGTGCCGTAGTAGTCGGTCATGTTTGACCAATCAAAGTGTTCTTTAGAAAAGTCGATTGTCAGCTCGGTAACGTCGGAGATATATGTGTTGGAGCCTTTGCCGACTTCGGGATATTTGTGGTAATTCATCAGTTGCGCCATAGCACAAACTGATGAGCAATAATAGCCTTGTACGCCGTCGACTTCGGGAACATATTTATTGTAAGGTTCGCGATAGCCCCAATGTGTGCGAAGCATGGGCGCGATGGGTGCCTTTGTCGCCTCTTCGGCTGTTTGTAGGGTCTTGGGGTATGCTTGTGCTGTCTCGATTTGTTGAGCGTAGCCTTTGAGCCACTGCGATAGCTCCTTTGGCATTTCCGATATGTCGATTGGCGAGTCAGAGTAGCCCAGGACTGGGTAGGCCACGTCGTCGGCCGAGAGTATCATGTAGCCCTTTTCGCCGGTGGCAAAGACGTAGACCGCAGCTTCGTCACTGTTGGTGCGAGGCTCGGTGTAGACAAGGCGGTAGTCCTTGGCCGTCCGCGAGGGCATGTTCTTGTGGCCTTTGTCGCCAATGGCGCGGCTTAGGGCCGCTTCGGGCGTGAGGGGCGAGGCATAGCAAGCCCCGCTGATTAGCGAAGCGATAGCCATGAGGCCCGGTATGGCAAGTGTTATTAATTTCATATTGAAAGTGTTACTAAATTTGATTAGATGTTATTGCACGTAAACCTTCGTGGCCTTGGTGCCGGTGCGCTTGATATAGTAGCCGTGCGAGGGCTTGTCGACGCGGACCCCCTGCATATTATAGTACTCGGCCTCGCCACCATCAACCGTCACATCCTCGATGCCGGATGTTGCCATGGTGACAGGTATAGACCGAATTACAGTAATCTCGTCGTCATGCTGTTTTGCCAGCATAATATAATATGATTTCCCGGCCTCGGCGCCTAGCCTCGAAATGTCTATTGTTTTTTCATATTCTTGTAGAGGCATAAGTTTTGTGTCGTCGCCGAAACACGAGTTATCAATCATATATATATACTTGTCATCAGAAAGTACTAATACCAAATCAGATTTCAAATCATGTATACCCGATAGGTTTTTCACGGATAATTTTATCTCAAGATTTGTAGGGTCGGCGTTCCATCTGTCTCCTAAAAATCTGAAAGTGTTAATCTTTAGCGGGTCAGGGCATTTACCGGAATGAATGTTACAATTTCCATAAGGGGAGACTTCTCGGTCTATTGTTTGAGGGTCAACGAATTGGATATAATATTCCCCATCACCGCACTGCGATTCGATGAAATGGGTGAATTTAGGATAGAGGGTCATATACATTGCTTCTTCATCTGTATCTATATTGACCGTTATCGGGTCGCACCATGCAGCCAGACGTCCACATTTAGTATTATAGGCGCAAAGATAGAGTTGCTTCTCAATCGGCCGAGGGGTTAGACTTCTGATTCTCGCTTCGACAAAGAATTCGTCTTCCCAATAAATATCTCCTTGCGGATATACATCAGCAATAATGATGGCCTCACTCTCGTAAGTTATGTCTAAAGTTTTGTCGGTGACTGTGCCAAATATTTGGCTGTCGCTCAAATTGTGTTTTATCGGATGTAAATTGCCGTCTTCGGTTTGAAATTTAAAAGCTATATCGTATTGGCCATCTGCAACTTCGGGTATGCGTATTTTATATGACCCTATATTTTCGCCAGGGTTTATTGTATGGTTTTCTTTAGGATAGACGTAGGCATAGCTGCGCTGACCTTCTGGTGAAGTAAATTCTATAACAGGCATACCTGTCACCGGCTCTACACCGTGATTGGTTAGTGCTGAGCCGACTAAGATTAGGCTTCCAATTTTCATTGTCGGACCGGACAGTGGCGAAAAATTCAGGTTTTGGCGTAAACCGAGGTTACACATTGCTTGCGAGTCTTCGCGTGCTGGGTAGATATTGCTTATGATACAATGGTCCGAGAAGTCAATCCACGATTTTTGGGATAATGCTGACAGCCTGTAATAACCGTCATTTTTTCCACCAAGGTCGGCGTTGAAATGGAACAAACCCTCTCCATCGTAGCCGTCGCAAATATAGTAAGAATAAAATGGATTGTTTCTATAGTTATAGAAGTGGTAGATTATCGGGCCGTCTTCGACAAGACGTTTGTATACCATTTCGTTCCATGTTTGCAATGTGTAGTATGTGCAACAATCAACGTTGATACCTTTGTCGTAGCCGAAATGCTTTACGAGTCCCAGTGCAGCTTTTTCGAGGGACGTAGTACTTTCTTTCGTGTCATACTGCATATTGGCTGCCACTCCGCAGGCATAGATTAGCTCTGCTATGGCTGATTTTTGCGCGTCGGTGCAGCTCTCGTCATATTTGGGCAGCATAGAGTCCCAGTCGAGTTTCAATGTTGAGAAATCATAGCTGAGGGTTTCGCCCTTGCTGCTATATGTGTTTTGTCCCTGGCCGACGGAGGGGTATTTGTGGTAGTTCATAATCTGCGCCATGGCCACGGCGAGGTCGCCTGGGTGGCTGTTTTTGCCGTCGATTAGAGGCGTTTTATCTCGGTAGATTGTGCCGTTGCCCCAGTGGGTCTTAATCATCGGTTCGATGCGCTCGTAATCAACGAACGGATAGTTGTCGGCTGCGGGGATGTCGCTGTCGGTAGCTGAGATTTGGCGGGCATACTCCTTGAGCCAGCCGAGGCTCATTGCCGACTCGTCGAATTGCCGGTCAGAGTAACCAAGGACAGGATAGGCCACGTCGTCGGCCGATAGTATCATGTAGCCCTTTTCGCCGGTGGCGAAGACATAGACCGCAGCTTCGTCACTGTTGGTGCGAGGCTCGGTGTAGACGAGGCTGTAGTCCTTGGCCGTCCGCGAGGGCATGTTCTTGTGGCCTTTGTCTCCCATGGCACGGCTCAGGGCCGCTTCGGGCGTGAGGGGCGAGGCATAGCAAGCCCCGCTGATTAGAGAAGCGATAGCTACGAGACTCGGTATGGCAAGTGATGATAATTTCATATTGAGAGTGTTATTAAATTTGACGAGATATTACTGCACGTAGACCTTTGTGGCCTTGGTGCCTGTGCGCTTGATGTAGTAGCCGTGCGAGGGCTTGTTGACGCGCACACCCTGCATATTATAGTACTCGCCCTCGCCACCATCAACCGTCACATCCTCGATGCCGGATGTTGCCATGGTGACAGGTATAGACCGGATTACAGTAATCTTGCCGTCATGCTGCTTTGCCAACAAGATGTTATAAGTTTTGCCTGCCTCAGCCCCGTCTATTGACATATTTATTGTAGAACTATATTCTTGTAGAGGCATAAGCATGGAGTAGTCGCCGAAACATGAAGAGTCTATAAAATGGTCAGATTTACCGTCACTGTAGCCTATGAGGTATTCTGATTTTAAATCGCGGATACCCGATATGTTTTTAAGGCTCAATTGGATATTTAGGTTCGTCGGGTCGGCATTATTCCTGTCACCGATAAAACTAAAAGATTTAATCTCTATCGGGTTGGGGCATTTGCCAGGCAAGATTTGATGGGGATATAAGCCGATAGGCAGGAAGTCCATTGACTCTATGTCGGTAAATTCGATATAATAAAAGTCTCCTTTACACTCCGACTCAATAAAGTGAGTGAATTTGGGATAAATAGGAGTGTAGTCTGTTTGTTCGTATGCATCCAGTTTGACAGTTATAGGGTCACACCAGGCCGCCAGGCGATAACTTGTGCTATTATAGGCGCATAGATGGAGTTGCTTTTCAACCGGTGCGGAACTTCTATTCTCAAATCGAGCATCTGCAAAGAACTCTTCATTCCAGTAAATATGTTCACGTAAAGATAACCGCGATATAATCGACATGTCGTAGTTTTTCACAACCGAAACCGTTTGGCCAGACACAGTGGCCGTCATGGTGAGGTATTCACTGTTTTTGATTGGGTGGATGCGGCCGTCTTCAGTCTCGAACTTTAGTGACATATCATATTGACCCTCGGCGAGGTCGGGAAGTTGAATGAGGAAATACTTTAAAGTCTCACCAGGTTTGAGGCTGATACTTTGTTTGGAGTAGATATAAGCATACGTCGGCATACCGTCCTTGGGCTTGAATTCTATCATGGGCATACCTGTTACAGTCTCAATGCTGTGGTTCGTCAGAGAACCTACTTCGATAAGTCCTCCCAATGTGCCTGTTTTTAAGCCTTCGATTGACATATAAAGGCCATATCGGATACCAAGGTTTACCTCGGCCTGAGTGTCTTCGCGTTGAGGTCTGAGATTGCTTATAAAGCAGTGAGTGGAATATGGATATGGATTGTATAGATTATATTGATTTTTTAAGATTGCTGTCAGACGGTAATATCCGTCTTCGCTGCCACCCTTGTTTGCATTGAAATGAAAAAAGCCCTCGCTGTCATATCCATCGCAGATATAGCACGCATAAATCGGTGTGCCGGAATAATTTGTATAATTCGATATGAAGAGGTAAATCAGTGGCTCGTTTGCTGCAAGACGATTATATATTTTGTCAATCCATGTGCCAATGTTGTAGTATGAAACAACATTCACACTTATACCCTTGTCGTAGCCGAAGAATTTGACAAGTCCGCGGGCGCCGTCTTCGAGGGTCATGGTGCTGTTGTCTGATTCGTACTGAGTATTTGCTGCTTGACCGCAAGCGGCGATTAGCTCTGCTATAGCCGATTTTTGCTCGTCGGTGCAGCTCTCGTCATATTTGGGCAGCATTGAGTCCCAGTCGAGGTTCAAGGTCGAGAAATCATAGGTGAGGGTTTCGCCCTTGCTGCTATATGTGTTTTGACCCTGGCCTACGGCAGGGTATTTATGGTAGTTCATAATCTGCGCCATGGCCACGGCGAGGTCGCCTGGGTGGCTGTTTTTGCCGTCGATTAGAGGCGTTTTATCTCGGTAGATTGTGCCGTTGCCCCAGTGGGTCTTAATCATCGGCTCGATGCGCTCGTAATCAACGAACGGATAGTTGTCGGCTGCAGGGGTGTCGCTGTCGGCGGCTGAGATTTGGCGGGCATACTCCTTGAGCCAGCCGAGGCTCATTGCCGACTCGTCGAATTGCTGGTCAGAGTAACCAAGGACAGGATAGGCCACGTCGTCGGCCGATAGTATCATGTAGCCCTTTTCACCGGTGGCAAAGACATAGACCGCAGCATCGTCACTGTTGGTGCGAGGCTCGGTGTAGACAAGTCGGTAGTCCTTGGCCGTCCGCGAGGGCATGTACTTGTGGCCTTTGTCGCCCATGGCGCGGCTTAGGGCCGCCTCGGGCGTGAGGGGTGAGGCACTACATATTATACTGCTGAGAGTTAATGCAATAGCAAAAGTACTTAGTGATGGTAGCTTTGATAGTTTCATGGCCTAATGGTTTAGAATAGACAAATTTAGACAATTAAGTTGGACTTACGAAATTTTTAGTGTTAAAAATGCGGCCGTGCCATAAATGTGCTGAGATGAGGAGACATAAAGACATAAATTCAAAAGGGCATAAAATTGCTGAGAAGAGGAAACATAAGAACATAAATTCAAAAAAGGACATAAGACAAAAGGTTGTAAATAGTTATAATTCCTTTTGTCTTTTATGTCCTTTTTGTCTTTATGTTTTTAAATATCAGCACCGCTGACGGCATCGGCTGATGTCTCGCCACGGTGGGGGTGCTATTCTACGTAGAGAACCAGACCCTTGAGGTATTCGCCTTCGGGGTGGTAGATGTTGATGGGGTGGTCGGCCGGCTGGGTGAGTTGGTGGAGTATGCGCACCTTGCGGCGACTCTGGGCGGCGGCACTGAAGACGGCCAGGCGGAATTGCTCCTTGCTCACGGCCTGCGAACACGAGAAGGTGAACAGTATGCCGCCGGGGGTGATTTTCTCGAAGGCGCGGGCGTTTAAGCGGCGATAACCCTGTAGGGCGTTGTGGAGCGCGCTGCGGTGCTTGGCAAAGGCCGGCGGGTCGAGGATGATGAGGTCGTAGGTCCCGGCAGTCATCGCGTCGAGATATTTGAAGGCGTCGGTGGCCTCGGAGTCGTGGCGGTCGGTAGAGGGGAAGTTGAGCTCCACGTTGGCATTTGTCAGCGATATGGCCTTGGCCGATGAGTCGACCGAGGTCACATGCTCGGCGCCGCCGGCGAGGGCATAGACCGAGAAGCCGCCCGTGTAGCAGAACATATTGAGCACCCTGCGTCCACGGCTGTAGCGTGCAAGTAGTGCGCGGTTGTCTCGTTGGTCTACGAAGAAGCCGGTCTTTTGGCCGCGCAGCCAGTCGATGCGGAAGGTGAGGCCGTTCTCGAGAGCAGTGTCGTGGTTGTACGAGCCGATGAGGTAGTCGTTCTGCGGGTCGAGGTGCGCCTTGTAGGGCAGTGTGGTGTCTGACTTGTAGTAGACGTTCTTCACGCCGAGCTCGTCGATGTCGACGAGTACTTTGGCTATGATGTCGCGTGCATAATGCATGCCGGGCGAGTGGGCCTGCATCACGGCGGTGTCGCCGTAGATGTCGACCACGAGGCCGGGCAGGAAGTCGCCCTCGCCGTGCACCAGGCGGTAGGCGTCGGTGTCGGGGCGAGGCAAGCCCAGGGCGCGGCGCAGCTCTACGGCCTGTAGTATTCGGCGGCGGTAGAGACCCTCGTCAACGGCCTCGGAGGGGTCGAAGGTGAGCATACGCACGGCGATGCTACCAATCTGGTAGTGTCCCTGGCCGAGGAAACGGCCGTCGTTGGCGGTGACTATCACCGTCTCGCCCTCTTCTATTTCGTTGCTGCCGGGCTGTGGCAGGTTGGCGATGGCCCCCGAGAAGACCCAGGGGTGGAAGCGGTCGAGAGATTCCTCTTTACCGCGTTTGAGTCGTAAGGTGCTGACTTTGGCCATAGTGCTATTTGAGGAAGTAACGGTATATGTCGTTGCCGTTGGCATAGACGAGGAGTAGGATTAGGAAGAAGAAGCCGCAGGTGTTGGCAACCTCGAGGAACTTGTCCGACGGTTTGCGGCGTGTCACCATCTCGACGATGAGGAAGAGCGTGTGTCCGCCGTCGAGGCCCGGGATGGGTATGATGTTCATAAAGGCGAGGATGATTGACAGGAAGGCCGTAATCTGCCAGAACGAGTACCAGTTCCACTGGTTGGGGAAGAGGTCGCCGAGGGTGCCGAAGCCGCCGAGGCTCTGCGCCCCCTCTTTAGTGAATACGAGTTTGAGCGACGACACGTAACTGCCGAGGCGGTCGGTGCCGATTTCCCAGCCTCGAGGTATCGACTCAAAGAGGTTGTAGTGTATTTTCTGGCGGTCGAATATTTCGTATGGGCTGAGCATCTGTATGCCGATTTTGCCGGCCTCGTTGACTGCGAGGTTGACGGTGGTGTCGGCGCGGCCCTTGCGCTCTATGTCGGCGGCGATGGTCTTGCCCTTGTATTCGGCAAGCATTGGTATGAACTCGGTGATTGCGGCCACGCGGCGGCCGTCGAGGGCCACGATATGGTCTCCGGCCTCAATCCCGGCTTCGGCAGCGGGTTCGCCCGGCAGCGTCTTGGCCACGTAGACGGGCACGCGCATGGTCATGGGCATGTAGTCCTTGCCCTTGGTGGCTATCTGGCGGATAAGGTTGTCGCTGACGGTAATCACGGTGTCGCGGCCGTCGCGAATCACGCCTACGCGCGCACCGGGCTGCAGCATGTCCCACTGCAGCGAGTAGTCGGTGGCATCGAGGGGGCGTCCGTTGAGGCTCACCAGGCGGTCGCCGTTGCGGAAGCCTGCCTCTTGCAGCTCCTCGCTGAAGTCCATGCCCTCGGTCATAGCCTGGAAGGGCACCACGTCGTCGCCCCAGTGGAAGGCGATGCCGATATAGATGCATATTGCGAGAACGAAGTTGAGCACCACGCCTGCCACCATGACACACAGCCGCTGCCATGCCGGTTTCGAGCGCAGCTCCCACGACTGGGGCTCCGATGCAAGCTGGGTGGCATCCTTGGTCTCGTCAATCATGCCGGCGATGTCGCAGTATCCGCCCAGCGGCACCCAGCCGAGGCCGTAGATGGTGTCGCGCCATGTGGGCTTGCCGTCAGGGCGCGGTGTGCGTTCGCGGCCCACGCGCAGCGTGGCAAGGGCCTTGGGAGTGCCGTCGGCCTTGTTGCTGACCAGCAGCTCCACGGTGCCCTTCATGGGGTTGTAGCGCACCAGCGAGAACCAGGGGTTGAAGAAGAGATAGAAACGGTTGACCTTCACTCCGAAGATGCGGGCGAAGATGTAGTGGCCGAACTCGTGGATGGTGACAAGTATGACCAGTGCCAGCACGAGCTGGGCGGCTTTGATGAGGATTTCCATTAGTTATCTTGGATGTTTAATGTTCGAAGTTTATGGTTTTAGAAGCTGGTATCAAGCGTTCTGCAGGAAAATTTCGAGTTAGTCTCATTAAACCTTAACCATTAAACTTCAAATTCTTGATTTTTCGGCGACATACTCGGCTGCGACGGCACGGGCGTGTTCGTTGGTGTCTACGTAGTCTTCATACGACGGGCTGGCCACGTAGGGCACCCGGCCGAGTGTGCGCGTTATGATTTCGTAAATGTCGTTGAGGCCTATGCTGTCGCGCAGGAAGGCTGCAACGGCTATCTCGTTGGCAGCGTTGACGATACAGGCCGTGTTGCCTTTCTTTTCGAGGGCGAGGTGTGCCAGGCCGAGGCAGGGGAATTTGTCGGCGTCGGGCTTCTCGAAGGTCAGCGTGGCGTAGTCTTCGATTTTGAGGTGCCCGGCGGCCTCGGCGAGGCGGCAGTTCTGCCCCAGGGCGTAGGCTATGGGTAGGTGCATGTCGGGCAGGCCGAGCTGGGCCTTGATTGCGCCGTCGGTATATTCGACCATCGAGTGTACGATTGACTGCGGATGCACCACGGCCTCGATGCGCCCCGGCTCGATGTGGAACAGGTGGTGGGCCTCGATGATTTCAAAGGCCTTGTTGAGCATCGTGGCCGAGTCGATTGTGATTTTCGCGCCCATGTGCCAGTTTGGGTGTTTGAGGGCGTCGGCGGCTTTTGCACGGGCTATCTGTTCGGGTGCCCATGTGCGGAAGGGGCCTCCCGAGGCGGTGATGAGTAGGCGCCGCACCTTGGCCCGGTCTTCGCCGGCAAGGCATTGCGCTATGGCGGAATGTTCTGAGTCGATGGGGTAGAGCTTCGATTTCGATTGCGACAGCAGGGCATTAACCAGGTCGCCGGCAACGACCAATGTCTCCTTGTTGGCCAGGGCTATGTCTTTGCCGGCCTTGATGGCGTTGATGGTCGGTTCGAGGCCGCTGTAGCCCACGGTGGCCGTGACCACGGTGTCGATATCGTCGGTCAGTACGGCCTCTGCAAGGGCTTGCGGCCCGGCGGCGGTGGCTATGCCCAGGGGGGCGAGGGCGGCGCGGAGCCTCGGCAGCAATGCCTCGCGGCCTATTATGGCAAGGCGTGGGCGGTGTTGCCGCGCCAGGGCTACGAGGTCGTCGACTCGCGACCCGGCTGTCAACACCGTGGCGTGGTAACGTTCGGGGTGTTGTTCTATTATGTCGAGAGTCTGGCGTCCGATACTGCCGGTGGCGCCCAGGACTGCTAATCTTTGTCTCTTTTCCACGTGCTACTGTGAAGTCTTGATTTCAATCTGCAAAAATACGAATAAGTCGAGGCAAAAGCAAATTTATTTGATTTTTGCCGAGCGTGCCGAGCGTTGCCGAGCGATGCAGAGCCAAAAATACGAAATTTTTTCAACAAGGCCAAAACGTTATATTCCCCGCCAGTTACAATTCTGAGGTGAGTAAACATAATGTTGTTGAGATGAGGATGCAAAAGGACATAAATCCAAAAAGGACATAAGATGAAAAGGCCCTAAATATGGTATGCAGATAGTTATAATTCCTTTTGTCAATTATGTTCCTTTTTGTCTTTATGTTTTAAAATATCAGCATCGACGAAGGCTAATAAAAAAGGCCGCTCCTTGTGCAAGGGCGGCCTTTACTACAGTATGCTAATCTATGTTATCTAATCACAACCTTGTCGGTTTTCTCGAAATTGTCGCCGGTGAGGCGTACAACGTAAGTGCCGGCGCCAAGTTCCTGGCAGAGGGCATTTACATTGCCTGCGGTGGTAACGGTGTCGAGGAGCACGATGCCGTCGATGCTTACAATCAGGCAGCGAACCTCGGCGTCGGCAGCGATGTCGTCAATCGCGGTGTGGTCGCTGACAATCACGCGGCCTTCAGCAGCTGTTACCTTCGAGGTATCCCAACCGAAGCCTGCCGGCAGTGCGGGGAACTGTACGTTGGGCTTGACGGTGTTCTCGGGAGCTTCCCAGAGGATGAACTCGTCGCCGAGCTTGGGCGAATAGCCGTTGAGGTTGACAGTGGCATTTTGCGTCAGGGTTGTTGCGCCTTCACAGAGGAGCTTGCTATACTTGTCGGCTGCTACGATGTCGAAGACTATCGACGATGCAGGGTCCATCACAACCTCGCCGGTGAAGCGGATTGTGCGGCGTTCGGTCTTCAAGGCTTTGGTGGTATGGGTGGGGTTGAGTACCGAGCCGGCGTGGAAGGTAACCTTGGCGTTAGGCACGGTGCCGTTGCCCGAAAGAGTACCTTTGACATTGATGTTTCTCGAACCTGTGAATTGTACGTTGGTATTGCCACCCTTTATCATCAGTTCGCCTTCGTTGACATGAATTGCGATTACGTTAGGCTGTTCTTTAGTAATCACCATGCGTCCTGCGCCTTCCTTGATAACGCCGATTTCTGCAAATGTGCCGTTGAAGGTCGATGTTTCTCCAAGACCGCCTACATAGTAGTTACCCGAACCACCAAGTACACCAGTGCCGGTAATGTTGCCAATTTGGAAGCCTGTCCCTCCGGCACTTGCGTTGAAAGTTGTCCCAGACGAGATGCTGAGCGTGGTCTTGGGCAGGCTGCTGCCTTTGTAAGAGAAGTCGGCGCCTGATGCCTGTGAGGCAATAAGTGTACCTTCGAATGCGCTCCAGTTGCCGTAGAGGTAGTTGCGAATCCACGGTGCATAGACTTCGAGGGTTCCCTTGCCTGTCAGGGTGCCACGGTAGTTGCAACGGCCAGTAAGGCTCATCTTGCCGCTCTTGCCTTCGGGTACTTCGTAGTTGATGCTGTTCTCGCTATATGCGTAGTGGTCGTCTACCATGTTGTATTCTACTTTGGTGCCGTTGAATACTACAGTCTTGGCAGTGGCATGGGTGTTACCTTCGTCATAGATTTTGCCTGCATCGATGCGGCAAACTTCGAGGTTATTGGCTACACTGAAGTTCAATTGACCGTTGCCGGCTTTGATAAAGGTGTTGCCGTTAACGCCTACGCCCGATATGGTCAGTGTAGTGGTGCCCATTACTTCAATACCGCCTTCGGTCACGGTGATGGGGTGGCTCATCTTGCCGGTGTAGTTGGTGGCAAGCATACCTCCGCCGTTAAGAACGATTGCATTGTTGTAGTGACCCAGTGAGCCTGTGGCCGAGCCTTCATTGGCACCGAGACCGGCTACCTCGAGGGTACCGTTGTTGATGGTGATTTTGCCGGTGAAGTTGCTGGTGCTCTTGATGATTGCGCGGCCTGTGCCTCTCTTCTCGATGTTGACATTGCCTTCGAAGGCTGCACCTGTAATGGTATAGGTCTTCTCGCTGTTGTTGAAGATTACTTCGCCGGGATAGATGGCTGTAGGCAGGTTGATTTCACCGCCTGCCGCGCTGTCGTCAAATATTACCTTGTCGCCCGATACGAACGTGGTGGGTTCGCCTGTAGCACGGATTGTGAAGTTGTTTGTCAGTCCGTTATCCCATGTGTTGCCATTGGTGCCTGCCCATACGATTTCGGTGGCAGCACGGCTCTGGCTTATTACGTTGAGGACAAGTTTGCCGTCCTTTACAGCGAGGGTAGCGGGCTGGCCGTTGAGGCCCTCTATTGCGATGTCGGAGAGCTGGCCTGTCACTTTGCCTGCGGTACCGAGGATATACTCACCGCCGGGGAGGGTTGTCTCGCCGGCTGCATAGTGCGGTGTGAAGGCAAATACGGGGGTGCTATACTGCGGCCCGTTGTTCCAGGTTTTCTTTTCTACGGTGATGTTGCTTGTGTTGAGCGCGTCGGCCTTGAGGCCGTCGGCGAAGAGGTCGAGGCATACACGTGAACCGAAGCCTAAGTTGAGGTCGCTGATGGTCACGCTGCCGGCCTTGTCGGCACTGCCTACGTGGAGCTCTGCACCGTAGAACATCTCGACGCGCTTGCCGAAGTTACCGCCGTCGCTCTCGAGCTTGGTGTGGCGGTTGAGCCATACGTGGCTGTTTGGCATCGAGGCGTTGGTGGCAAGTGTGCCATACCATACCTCGGTGGCACCGCTGTGGTTCTGGGCCGAGCCGGTGAGGGCGAGCTTGCCGCCGCCGAGCTTAACGACTTTGGTCGAGCCGCTGAAGCTGCCATTGAGGGTGTGGGTATAGGTGGTGTAGGTGATGTTGTCGTTGTTGTCGTTACCCTGTACCCATGTGGGGGCGTTGTCAACGAAGAGAGCGGGTGTTGCACCGCTGCCGATGCTGGCGGTGGCATCGCCCACGTGGGCGAAGACTACGTCCTTGCCGTTGGTCGAGCTGCTTATGCTGCCGTTGGCGGTCAGTTCGGTGCGGTTATTCATTGTCGGAGCAGGAGGTGCTACGGTTATGCCCTCGAGTTCGCCAAGGAAGAAGCTGGGGTGCGGAGTCTGGTTGTAGCCGTTCATCTGCCATACCATGGCGTTGCGGTATTGCGGGTCATGGAGCAGGGTATAGATGCGGTGTTCGGTCGGTATGTTGGTCGAGTAGATGCGGAAGCTCTTGTTGTCGTCAGAGCGGAGTATGATTTCCTCGCGCCAGTCACCGAGGATATCGCCCTGGAAGCAGGGGGTAGCTTTGGTGTCGTTGTTGGTCAGGGTACCGGTAAAGGTTTTGATGGCCCCCTGGCGGTATTTGTAGATAACGCCGTTTGAATTTCTCACAGCCGAGCCGTTGAATGTCTCGTCGAGAAGGTCGCCGTCCCAATAGATGCGGAAGTTCTGGGCTACATTGTTGGTGCCGGTTGCTCCGGGGATGTGGGCGTTGGTGACGCACGAAATCAGGGTCTCGCTGTCGTGCGAGGTGATAAACTGCGCGCCGGGGTAGTCGTTGCTGAAGTTGCCGGCGATGGCGCGGCCGTCGTCGGCGGTACCGGTCACACGGTAGTAAATCTTGCTGGTGGTAGCGTCGCGATAGTTGTTCGACGGGCGGTCTTCGTTGCAGGCTGCAATCTCCTGTCCGTAGATATAGGGGTTGAGGTCGCCTACGTGGTGGCTGTCGCCGTGGCCGAGTCCTGTTGTCGACAGGCCGCGACCGTTGTCGTCAATCACCATAGAGCCGAATACTATTTCGTCGCGTCCGTCCCAATCTACATCGGCTACCGAGTAGTTGTGATAGCCCTGGCCGTACCATGGTGAGCCGGGGGTGTTGTTGACCCAGCGCCAGCGCTCTACGAGTCGGTGGGTAGAGGGGTCCACATCGTATGCGACCATTTTGTGGCGGGTATAGATACCGCGTGCGAGGAAGATGCTCGGCTTGCGGCCGTCGAGGTAGGGTGCGCCGAAGAAGTGCTTCGAGCTGCGGTGGCCGTAACCGTCACCCCAGGCTGTCGCGAGGTTGTTTTCGCCCGGCTCGAGACGTGCGAGAGGGTAGGCCATATCAACGTATGGCTTGCCGGTCTCACCGTTGAGATAAAGCAGATATTCTGCGCCCGAGTGGGTAAATCTCTCGGCCATGCTGCCGTTTTGCAGGTCTCCCAGGGTATTGACATTGGGGTCGCCTACAACATATTTGGTACCGTCGGCCAGGTGGATGGTGGTGCCGTCTGCTGCGCGCATCACGCACTCGGCTTTGCCGTCGAGGTCCCAGTCGTATGCTGCAATGTTGATTTCGTTGCTCTGGAAGTCGACCATGTTGCGGCCGCAGTCAATCCACCACATCAGCTTACCGTCGAGCTTGTAGACCTGGATGATATCGAAGTCTGTCGAGTTGGTAGGATATCCGTTGCCATGGAAGGTGTTGTTGCGCAGCTTGATGAGGATTTCCATCTCGCCGTCACCGTCGAGGTCGGCCACGGTGGCATCGTTGGGCTCGTAGTGCGACGATATGTCGCTGCCGTCGGCGTTCGACGGCACGGGCGCAACCTTGATTTCGAGATAGTCTTTGCCGAAGTTGATGCCGGCTTTCGAGGTCTCCTTTTCTACGCCGTCGACCACGGTTTTGACCACATAGCTGCTGCTTGTGGTGCCCGATGCGTCCTGGAAATTTGATACGGAGAGGGGCTCGCTGTTGATTTTCGAGCCGTCACGGTAAAGATTAAACTTTACATTGTCTGCATCCTCGCCGAGTACTCGCCAGGTGACTAAGTTGCCGTTGTCGGCCTTGACGGCTACGACTCCTCGGCCGAGCTTGTCCATCACGCGCTGGGCCTGGGTCGTGCCGGCCATCAGGAGCAGTGCCGGGAGGATTAAAAATACTTTTTTCATCTATGATATTTGGTTCTTAGTGTTTTTCTTTACTAGTAACGTAAGTGTAGTCAGTGTATTGTGGCTAATTTTATGAATTTAAGTTAATTGTTGACTGCAAAAACATATAGTAGGAGCTTGGACCTCCGGGACAAGCCATGTGTAGGAGATGGTAATATAGGAGCTTGAACCTCCGGGACAAGCCATGTGTAGGAGATGGTAATATAGGAGCTTGAACCTCCGGGGCAAGCCATAGGGTAGGCTACGTATTTATTAACACCGCTTCGATGAAAGGCTTGCCCCGGAGGTTCAAGCTCCTATATTGGCATTGCCTTTACTGAGCCGAAGGTATTTTTCAAAAAAATCATCAATATATCCATACGTTGGCATACTACCGACATAATGGATGTATTGATGATTTTATTTTATTCAGATACCGCTATGGGGGTATCTGCTATGCTCTTGTCAGAGGCTTAACGTACGATATATTTCTTACCGTTGTGGATGTAGATACCGGCCTGGGTGGGTTTGGCGATTTCGATACCCTGCAGGTTGTAGTATTTGTCGTTCTTAACAACGGGGGCAACGATGTCGTTGATGCCGGTAGAGGGTTCCCAGCCAGAGTTGGTTACGAAGCCAACGAGGGGAATATTTACATTACCGCTGGGGTTAGTTACTGCCATCTTAACGGGTTCTGGATCTGTGCCACCTGCGGGAACAGTAGGAACAGAGTAGTCACCAGCCTCAATTTTGGCAATCTCGGTGTTCACCCATGTTTTAACTTCTTCTACGTCTGTTGTATCGAAACGACGGAGTATGAAGTTGTCAAATGCTATGCGTGCTTTGGAGACAGCAACGGAATTACCATCTGCATCAACATTGTTGGGATAGCCAAAACCGAACTCAAGGTCAGTTTCTTCATCAGTGTATGTGTCGGGTGAGCAAACATGTATCACGAAATAGCGGCTAAGTGAGAACCACTTGTTACCTGTGCCTGAGCCACGACCGGTAGTCCATAGTGCGGTAATACCGTCACCTTCTTCGGTGGCTACGCCTGGAACGAGTTTGTCGGGTGTCGCCGAAGGATAGTTGTCCATAATATAGGCGAAGCCATAATAAGTCGCAGTCGTTTCTCCTTCCTCATTTTTAATGATGAGGTCGTCTTGCCAGTTGTTTCGGGCAATTTGACCGTCGAATTGGAGTACGTAGATGCCGGGGGTAAGGCCTGAAAGCTTCTGGTAGATGTAGTTAGCACCCTCGACGTTTGGCTCTGCGGCACTACGGTTGCCCCAGTTGCCGTTTGTCCAACTTTTATTGCGATATTGTACTGCGTAGAAGCCGCTTGCATCGCCTGATTCATTTATTCCGGCTGACCCCATGATGTTCCAACCTGTGAATTCTTTTACGTTTGCATTGGCTGCGCCTGCTACATAATCGCCTTCCTCAAACGAGAAGTTGGCAATTTCGACCTCGACGGGTTCGACTGCGTTTGCGCTGAAAGTCAGTGCGGCAGCAGCCATAAGTAGAGTAGAAATTTTTTTCATGCTACTGAGTTTAGGTTTGTGTGTTTTTATTTGTTATTGGTTTAGTCTCGTAGGCAACTCGGGCGATTTTGTCGCTTTTGTTGCACATCGCAAAATTAGAGCCATTCTACAATTTTTTGAAACAATTTCTAATTAAATAGGGTCATATTTTGACTTAAAAATCAATATTGACTCGTTTTTACCCCGAATTTTACTCAAAATCAGCCCTCGCATCTTAGGCGCACCTACAATATCCTTGTTTGCCTGCACCACAATCCCCCACAAAACCGATGGTAACTTAGGAACTCTAACCTCCTATTAGAAACATTGCCGATGCTGACATTTATATATTCTACTCAAGTTTTGGTCTTGGAAAACTGTCGAAGACAGTTCCTATGTCTTAACCCCAGCTTTACGAAGTTAGCTGGGGTAAGTGGAAAAAATGAGTCAAGGTCGAAGACCTTGCCTACTTAGAAGTGTAACAGTGCTGCAGGCATACAAACAAAGAGGGTAAGGTCTCCGACCTTGCTCTGATTATGCCGTATTATACCCCAGCTAACTTCGTAAAGCTGGGGTTCCTGCAAATATACTGTCTACGACAGTTTCACTTAACCGCAACCGTCGTAGACAATTCTCATATTCTTATTAAAAACGCATTGCAGCACGCCGACACCCAAATGGGCGGATGCCTTTTACCTTATGTCCTTTTTGACTTTATGCCCTTATATATCCTCATCTCAGCAACTTATAGGCAATCGCCTTATCATTCTATCTGCGATACTTGGTCAGGAAGCCATCGTCGAAGATGAGGTAGATGCCGTCGGTATAGGTCCAACGCTCTTGCATGCCGCCGTAGGTAGGTATGCGCAGTATGTCGGACGGCTGGCCAAGGGCGAGACGGCACTCGTCGCGAGTCATGCCTTCGCGTACACGCGACCGCGTAATCAGTTCCCACACGTCGTCTTTGATTTCCGGATAGCGGTTGCGCGGATTGTCGAAGGCGAAGAGACTGTCGAATGTCCGCGTTGCTCCCCGGCCTTTTCCCACGCTCATCAGCAGCACGTATTTTTTGTCATTTCCCGATGCCTGGTGGAAGCACACAGCCGCCGGGAAATCGGCTGTTCCTGCTACTACGCTGTCGACTATGATGCGGACATGGCGTAAGCCCGACAGCGGCGTGAGTGCACTGTCGGCACTATACCACGACGGGGTGCGCACGTAGAAGTGCTGTCCCTGCATTTTTGTATTTACTGCCGACACAAGCTCGAGGTCGACGGTAAACGGGACCTCGAGTGCTGATACGGTATCGAGCCGTTCGCGGCCATAATTATTGATGCGGTAGTAATATTTACCCCCGTGTTCGTCGGCAAACCTCATGACCGATGCGTCGTTGCCGGTAAGGCTTGTCGCCCCGTCGGTACCGAGATATATTATGTCATGCCCGACAAGTTTGTCGGTAGGGTCGGACGGAGGGCCGAAGATGAGCGATATACGGTCGTCTACCACATGGAAGCGTTTGCCCACGCGCCACTTCGCCGGTGCCTCGGGCTTGATGTCGGCGAGATAGGAGGCCTCGGCCACAGGGTCGGCGGCACGCTGTTCGCGCACTGTCGAGGCATCGATGCGCGGGGTGCTTTCGACTCCTGTAAAACACGAAGCAGCCCCGACGCACATTAATACGCCAAGTAAAGACTTAGTTATTGTGTCAAAAATCATTTTAGTGGGTCATGATTCGCCTAATATAGGAGCTTGGCTCTCCGAGACAAGCCATAGCAGTGCTGAAATGAAGATACATAAGGACATAAATACAAAAAAATACATAAGGGTAAAGTCTTTGTATCAAATCACCCGCCAGTAGGGACGCGCCATGGCGCGTCCGGGTAGGCGAAACTATCTTCTTGATATCCAGTGATGAATGCTTTTGATGTCCGGTCGCGGCATGCCGCGACCCTACAGTGGGCGGTTTGATAAAATGATTTTCAACGTGAAGTTAATAACATTGATACTTAATTTCTTTTGTAAATTATGTTCTTTATGTCTTTATGTTTTTAAATATCAGCAACAGCAGTGGCTCACTTCTGAGCTGTGCCGGGCTCGATGCCGAGGTTGTTGTAGATAAACGAATAGATGTCGGTGTACTCGTCAATCACTTTGCTGATTGGCTTGCCTGCGCCGTGACCGGCCTTGCTGTCGATGCGTATTAACTTTGGTGCGTCGCCGGTGTTGGCTGCCTGGAGCGTTGCAGCATATTTGAAGCTGTGCGCCGGCACCACGCGGTCGTCGTGGTCGGCTGTCGTGACCATGATTGCCGGGTAGGGTGTGCCGTCGTTCTTGATGTTGTGGATGGGTGAATAGCCCAGGAGGTATGCGGCCATTTCCTCGCTGTCGTCAGCAGTACCGTAGTCAGGTGCCCAGTTCCAACCGATGGTGAAGAGGTGGTAGCGCATCATGTCCATCACACCCACGCGCGGTATGGCCACCTTGAACAGGTCGGGGCGAAGGTTGACGGTTGCGCCAACGAGCAGACCGCCGTTGCTTCCGCCTTCGATGGTCAAAAGTTCGGGCTTAGTCCAGCCCTGGGCTTTCATGTACTCGGCAGCGGCGATGAAGTCGTTGAACACGTTGAGTTTCTTCATCTTAGTGCCGGCCTCGTGCCATTCGTCGCCATATTCGGCACCGCCGCGTAGGTTGGCCTGGGCATAGATGCCTCCGTTTTCGAGCCACAGCAGGCGGTTGGCGTTGAAGCCCGGGTTGAGGGTGATATTGAAGCCGCCGTAGCCGTAGAGGTAGACGGGGTTTGTGCCGTCGGCAACGACATCTTTGTGACGCACGGTGAACATTGGCACACGTGTGCCGTCGGCCGAGGTGTAGAACACTTGCTCGGTCACGTAGTCCTCGGGGTCGAGGCCTTCGATTTCGGTCTGATGATAGAGCTTGCTCTCGCCGGTGTCGAGGTCGTATTTATAGAGTGCCGAGGGGTAGACAAACGATGAGAAGGCATAGAAGACCTCGTCGTTGTCGCGGCTCGACGACACGCTCACGGTGCCGTAGGTGGGCAGCTCGATTTCGCGCACGAGCTTGCCATCGACAGTGTAGAGGTAGGCGTGGTTAGAGGCGTCGCGGTCGTAGACGGCTATGAGGTGGTCGGGACCGGCAAACTGTACCGAGGTCAGCACGCCGCCGTCGGGGTCTTCGGGTATGATTTCCTTCCAGTCCTTCGAGGTCGGCTTTTGGGGGTCGACGAGTACGAAGCGGTTGCGCGGCGCACCTACCGAGGTGAAGAGGTACATCTTGCCGTCGATAATCTCGACGGGGAGGTTGGTATAGTCCTGCGATGCTTCTACGACAGTCCACTTGTCGCTGTTGGTGCGGTTGTCGCGCATCATTACCGACTCGCCTGTGCCTTCGCCCGAGCCGATGATGACCATCGCGCTGCCGTCCTTGGCAAGCATTGCGCTGTGGAAGCGCAGAGGCTTTGCCGGGTCTTCGTAGGCCAATTTATCCTCGCTCTGGGCAGTACCTATTTTATGATAGTATATTTTATGGCCCGAGTTAGCGTTGCTGAACTCTTTGCCGGCCTCGGGGGCGTCGTATGCGCTATAGTAGAAGCCATCGCCCTGCCACTGCGCGTCGGTAAACTTGGCCCATACGATGTGGTCGTCGAGCAGTTGCCTGGTGGCGGTGTCCATCACGTAGATTTCGGTCCAGTCGCTGCCCGAGCGCGAGATGGTATAGGCCGTGTACTTGCCGTCGGGGCTCTGATATACGCCTGTCAGGGCCACGGTGCCGTCGTCGCTGAGCGTGTTGGGGTCGATAAACACCTCGGGGGTGCCGTCGTAGCTGTCGGCGCGGTAGAGTATGCTCTGGTTCTTGCTGCCGTCGTTGGCGTAGAAGTAATATTTGCCGTCGTTTTCTTTCGACGGAAGTCCCTGGCGGCCAAAGCGGTTGAGTGCTTCGAGACGGCGGTGTATGGCGTCGCGGTAGGGGATTTGCGACAGGTATTGCTGCGTCACCTTGTTCTCGGCCTCGACCCATGCGCGGGTTGCGGCAGAGGTGTCGTTTTCGAGCGGTCGGTAGGGGTCGTTGACCGTCATGCCGAAAGCCTGGTATGTCGTGCTATCGCACGGGGCGGCGGGATATTCGATTTTTGCCTGTTTGCTGCAGGCGCCGGGGAGCAGTGCTGCCATGGCGATGAATGGGATTAGTCGCATTGTTAAGGGGCTATTTTTTGAACATGTACGTCGAGTTGCGGGAAGGGGAAGTTGATTCCGGCCGCCGGGAGTTCCTTATAGAAACGCTCGTTGAGGTCGTAGAAGACGTCCCAGTACGAGCCGGCCTGGGTCCAAACGCTGATTTTGAGGTCTACGCTGCTTGCTGCCAGTTCGTTGACGCGAACCACGGGCGAACGGTCGACGGGCTTGGTGTTGAAGATTTCGCTTGCGCGCGGCAGCTCTGCCGGCTTGGGTAGCGAGGGGCGGCGCTTGCGGTGGAAGAGTCGCGACACCCATCCGCGTGGCTGCTCTTCTTCGACCTCTACGGGGTTTTCGAGGCGTTCCTCGGCCTCGCGCTCGGCCTGCTGTTCACGGCGCAGTTTGCGGTCGTCTTCGATATAGCGTGTGACTATGCGGTTGTCGGAGGCAATGATGTCGAGTATGGCGCGACGGGCTGTGTCGACATCGTCGCCATAACTTATGCCGACCACCCAGTCTACGCGGCGGTAGTCTTCTTTGTTGTAGTTGTTTATTGTGCCCGTCGACAAGCCGCCGTTGGGTATGATGATTGATTTGTTGTCGGGTGTGCAGATTATGGTGCTGAATATCTGTATGTCGCGCACCGTGCCGGCATAGCCCTGGGTCTCGATGAAGTCGCCGATTTTATAGGGCTTGAGGAGCAGTATGAGCACGCCCCCGGCAAAGTTCTGCAGCGTGCCGCTAAGTGCCATACCTATGGCGACGCCGGCCGAGGCAAAGAGCGCGATAAACGACGAGGTCTCGATGCCGAGGATGCCTATGACAGTGACTATCAATATGAAATATAATACTATCCGCACAAGGCTCAGCACGAATGTGGCCAAAGACTGGTCGAGGTGCCGACGCACGAAAATGCCGCTGATAAATTTATATAACTTGTTGATAACGAGCCGGCCGACATAGAATACGAGGATTGCTATGGCCAGGTTGATGGCAAAGGTTACTACCGAGCTTGCCAGACGCGACATGAGTTCGTCGAATGGCAGAGTCTTGAGCATCGACACTTCTTCGCGGACGGTAGGGATGGAGTCGGGCAACTGGGGCGTTATGTCGGGGATTTGAAGTAGCATGTACCTGTAGTATTTGTATGGTCACGGTAGTCCGCGACCGGGTGTGTTATATGTTTTAGAAATTTAAAAAAGAGGCCACGTCGCGGTACCACGACAGCTCTTCGTAGTTCCTGGTTGTGTGCGAATTGGGGTTGCGCAATATGTATGTCGACATGCCACAGTGGTTCTCGATGGGAAATTGGCGTAGGTAAGGCGTGGCAGCGTCATAGAGCACGGCGTCAGCAAGAACCTTGTCGAAGACCTCACTACCGCCGAGGGCGTTGACATAGTGGCCGAAGTCAAAGTATTTGCAGCTCTCTTGACTCTCGTTTGAATAACGTTGTGGCTCGAAGCCATCGGGGAAGGAGGTTTGAGCAGCCTCATATACCTCGCGGGTGACACGGGCAAGCTCGTCGAGGGCCGATGCCTTTACCACGCTCATGGTGCAGTAATTGTTGCCTTGGTCGGTGGGGCTTGCGGCAATTCGTTCCTGGTAGTATTCGAATGTGCTACGGGCGGCCCCGACCAGGTCGGTCTCACCGGAGGCGAAGAAGTATTTGAGATTGCGGTCGTAGGGCATGCCGGGCACCTGCAGCTCGGTCACGCTGCCGGCAAAGAGGCGCGCTGCATGGCGCAGCTCGTAGAGGCTTTCGACCGACATCATATAGCAGCAGTCGAAATATAACCAGTCGAAGCCGCCGGCCTGTTCAAGGGCTGTGGCCAGGTCGGTATTGTTCATGCGCTTGCCATGGTCGTCGCCAAAACTGCGCTTCATGTCGGTGGGCTGGCTGATGCCGTCCTGGAGCCAGCCTGAGCCGTGACTCCACAGCACAAGGCCGTGCTGCTCGGCGTTGGCATAGCGCTTGGCGTCGTTGATAACCTCGACCATGCGGCTGATTTCAACCGAACTCGTTTCGGTGTGGTAGATGCGGAGTGTGTCGATGCCGTCGGCCTTGACCTCTACGAGCATGGGGCTGACGGTGCGCGTGTGGCGGTAGACGAGCAGATGGTTGTGGCTGCCTATATCGCGGGCACCGGCAATCATCTCGTCGAAGTCGTCGTTGCTATATGAGCTTAGATTGTTGTTTGCCACCTGGTAAACAAGCACCATGCGCTCCGACTTCTCCACAACCGGTGGTTCGGGGTCGTCGTCGCAGGCACTTGCGCCTATGGTCAGCAGGGTGATAATGAGATATTTGGTATATAATATAAATCGCTTTTTCATAACATACAAAGTTACGAAAAATCCTCCACGCCTCAAAATCACTTAAAGACTTTTAACTACTAATTCAAGTTTCGCAAGTATGCAACTTGCTCACTGTTAGTAGTCTTTTGGTTATAGGTTATGGTTTGATAAATGCAAATAAATATTTAGTGTTCAAAATTAGCGAACTAAGGCTAACCACTAAACGATAACCTATTAACAGTGAGCAAGTCATAGACTTGCGAAACTTAAGCTACTAATTATCAAATAATAATGCGAAGATGTCCGTGAATTGGCACTGAAAAGTCCTCAATGATTTGCCTACCCTTTGGCTCGACTCGGAGAGCCGGGCTCCTATTATTGCTTCGGCTAAGCTTTAAATTCTTCTTTTGTAATTTTTATCTTCATGACATTTTGTTTCCACTTTTCAGAATAAAAGCCTATTTCTCGGGGACAATGCCTTCGGAGCGGAGGAAGGGAGCTGTGGGAGAGTTGGTGGCGGCTACGGCCTCGGGTGTGCCCTGGGCCAGGATGCGGCCACCGCCGCGTCCGCCTTCTGGGCCCATGTCGACCAGGCGGTCGGCAAGGCGCAGCACGTCGAGGTTGTGCTCGATTACAAGTACGGTGTTGCCTCGGTCGACGAGCTTGTCGAGAATTGCCATAAGCGTCTTGATGTCGTCGAAATGCAGGCCGGTGGTAGGCTCGTCGAGGATAAAGAGCGTGCGTCCCGTGTCGCGCTTGGCAAGCTCGGTGGCGAGCTTCACGCGCTGGTTTTCGCCACCCGACAGCGTGGCCGACGGCTGTCCGAGTTTGATATACCCCAGGCCGATGTCCTGCAACACCTTGATTTTCTTGTAGATGTTGGGTATTCCGGCGAAGAAATCGCAAGCCTGGTTGATGGTCATGTCGAGCACGTCGGCAATCGACTTGCCCTTGAAGCGCACCTCGAGGGTCTCGCGGTTGTAGCGTTTGCCATGGCACTCCTCGCAGGGTATGAGCACGTCGGGCAGGAAGTTCATCTCGATGGTCTTGTAGCCGTTGCCCTTGCATGCCTCGCAGCGGCCACCGGCCACGTTGAAGCTGAACCGCCCCGGCTTGTAGCCTCGGATTTTGGCCTCGGGAAGTGCTACGAAGAGGTTGCGGATGTCGGTAAAGACGCCCGTATATGTCGCAGGGTTCGACCGTGGCGACCGCCCGAGCGGCGATTGGTCTACGGTGACGACCTTGTCGATATTTTCGATGCCCTCGATGCTGCGATAGGGCAGCGGCTCCTCGAGCGAACGGTAGAAATGTTTGCTCAATATGGGCTGAAGTGTGCCGTTGACGAGCGACGATTTGCCCGAGCCCGACACGCCGGCAACAACCGTAAGTGTGCCGAGGTCGAGGGTGAGGTCTACGTTCTGAAGGTTGTGACCTGTGGCGCCGCGCAACGTCAGTGTCTTGCCGTTGCCTTTACGACGCTGAGCCGGTGTCTCAATCTTGCGCGTTCCGTTGAGGTATTGCGCTGTCACGGTGTCGGTCTTGAGCATCTCGGCCGGTGTGCCCTGGAAGACCACTTCGCCGCCCTTGCGCCCGGCTCCGGGGCCGATGTCGACCACATAGTCGGCCTCGAGCATGATGTCCTTGTCGTGCTCTACGACGATGATTGTGTTCATGGCGTCGCGCAGGCGTTTGAGCGAGTCAATCAGTCGCCGATTGTCGCGCTGGTGAAGGCCGATTGACGGCTCGTCGAGGATATATAGCACGTTGACAAGCTCGCTGCCAAGCTGAGTGGCAAGCCTTATGCGTTGGCTCTCGCCCCCCGACAGCGTGGCCGAGGCGCGGTTGAGTTGCAGGTAGCTGAGGCCCACGTCGACGAGGAAGCGCAGTCGCACCGATATTTCCTTGATTATTTCGGCCGCAATCTTGCGGTCGCGGCTATCGAGGCGCGACGTCACTGTCGAGGCCCATTCGGCAAGGGCGTCTATGTCGAGCGCCGACAGTTGGGCTATGTTCATGTCGTCGACAAAGAAGTGCAGGGCCTCCTTGTTGAGCCTTGCACCGTTACACTCCGGGCATACGCAGCGCGTGGCGAACTGGCCGCTCCACTTGCGCTCCTGGTATGAGCCGTCCTCGTCGGCATTTTGCTCGATAAACTTTATCAGGCCGTCGTAGGTGCGGAAATAGTCGAGGCCCGAGTAGGTGCTGTCGGCAAGTCGCGGCACCGAGGTAGAACCGTTGAAGATTTCGTCGACGACCTCTTCGCTAAGTTCGCAGAATGGGGTCTTGATGGTATAGCCGTTGGCCTCGAGTATGGCGCGTATTTGTAAGAAAATCAGCGTGTCGCGATACTTGCCGAGTGGGGCCAGGGCGCCGCCGTGTATGCTCAGTTTCTCGTTTGGCACCATTTTGGCGCGGTCGATGATGTTGACATAGCCGAGGCCCTTGCATCGCGGACACGCGCCCTGTGGCGAGTTGAACGAGAAGTTATGTGGTGCCGGGTCGTGGTACGATATGCCCGAAATCGGGTCCATCAGTTCCTGGCTGTAGTATGCCACCTCGTCGGTCTCGGCATCGCACACGAGCATTTCTTTGTCGCCCTGGTCGAGCGCGCTGTCGACCGACGCCAGTATGCGTTCGTGGTCTTTGGCATTGACCTTTAGGCGGTCAATCACCAGCTCTACGCTGTGGTTGCGGTAGCGGTCGAGGCGCATGCCGGGCGTGATTTCCATCAGTTTGCCGTCGACGCGCACGTTGAGGAAACCCTTGCGCGTGAGTTGCTCGAAGAGTTCCTTGTAGTGTCCCTTGCGGTTCTTGACCAGTGGCGCGAGTATATAGACCTTGCGCGCCGAGTATTTGTCGATGATGAGGTCGGTGATTTTTTCGTCGTTATATTTTACCATGTTCGCCCCCGACACGTAGCTGCGCGCCTTGCCTATGCGGGCGAAAAGCAGTCGCAGGAAGTCGTAGATTTCGGTGGTGGTGCCTATGGTGCTTCGAGGGTTGCGGTTTACGGTCTTCTGTTCGATTGCGATTACCGGGCACAGGCCGCTTATATGGTCTACCTCGGGGCGTTCGAGCTTCCCGAGCATGTTGCGCGCGTAGGCCGAGAAGGTTTCGATATAGCGGCGTTGGCCCTCGGCGAAGATGGTGTCGAAGGCCAGCGACGATTTGCCGCTGCCGCTGAGGCCCGTGACGACCGTCAGTGACTGGTGCGGTATGGTCACGTCGATATTCTTGAGGTTGTTGACACGCGCGCCTGTAACCTCGATGCAGCCCTCGGTGCCGTCGTCGGCCACCGGGGCTTTGTCGTTGTTTATATCAATATGTTTTTGTTGTTTCGTGGTCATAGGGTATTGTTAGTTTCCCGAAGTCCATGCTTTGTTGTAGGTAGTGGTGCCGGCTGTGCGGCGCGACATCGACTTTGCTTCGGGTATGCGCACTTTATAAGTCTTGCCGGCCTTGTTGGTCAGCTTCTTGGCCCTTATCCATGGGTTCTCTTCGCGCAATACCGAGTATGTGATGCCGTGCTCCTTGGCCCAGGTGGGCCAGTCTTCGACCGGGCCGCTCACTTCGACAGTCTTGAATTTGTGTGGCTGGTACAGCTGGTTGTCTCGCAGGCGGAAGCCGTATTTGGCCGGGTTTTCGAGCACGGTCTTCATGGCCATTACGCGGTAGGGGTAGCGCGTTGTCTCCTCGGCCAGGTAGAGGTCGAGCGACGTGTCGGCGTCCTGGGCGTCGAGTTCGCGCGATATCCGCGCCTGGCCGCCGTTGTATGCAGCCATTGCCGAGGGCCAGTCGCCGTAACGCCCGTATGCCTTCTTGAGGTAGCGGCATGCGGCTGCCGTGGCCTTCTCGAGGTTGTAGCGTTCGTCGACCTCGTCGTTTACCTCGAGGCCGTATTCTTTAGCAGCCGAGGGTATGAACTGCCAGAAACCCGCAGCCTTGGCCGGTGAGTATGCCCGGGGGTTGAGCGAACTCTCCACACATGCGAGGTAGAGCAGGTCTTCGGGCACGCCGTTGGCCCGCAGTATGGGGGCGATTTCGGGGAAATAGCGGTTGGCGCGTTTGATAATCAGCATGGTATTACCGTGGGTGTAGACTATCGAGCTAAGTTCGCGGTCATAGCGTTCGTACATGTCGGCGCGGTCGAGGTCGATGGTCTTGCCGCATAGTTTTACCGATGCTGGCACTTCTGGGCAGTAGACTTCGGCAAACTCGGGCTGTACACGCTGGGCCGCAGCCACGGGGACCACGGCGATGAGTGAGAGTAGGGCTATCTTGATATTCATTCGTCTATGTCTGGATTTCCTTGGTTGGTAGTATTGTCTTTATAACCGATTATGTTTATGTCGCCGGCGCGGTCGTATTTCACACCGTCGGCCCCGACGGCCTTGATTACGTAGAAATATACCCCGGGAGGTACGACTTTGCCGCCCACCATGCCGTCCCAGCCTTGCGACGGGTCGCTGCTCTCGAAGAGTTTCTTGCCCCAGCGGTTGAAGATGGTGCATTTGTAAGTCACGATTGATTTATAACTTACCTTCCACTCGTCGTTTACGCCCGGCGAGGCACCTGGCGAAAAGGCATTGGGTATGTCGAGTTTCGACTCGCCGATAAACACCTTGTATGTCTCGCTTTCGAGCGGGCACGTGCCGGCAGCGTTATTGACTGTAAAACGCACGTATGTCGTGCCTTGTTCGGTAAAAGTGTAGGTAAACTCGAGCTCGTTGAACGAGTTGACGACGTCGGCAAAGTCGGCTGTTCTCGAAATCTGCCACTCGGTGAAGATGGCGGCGTCGGTTACTGCGGCCTCGAATGTTATGTCGGCCGGTGCCGAGCCTCCGAGGCCGTCGCCTTCTACCTTCTGCTCGTTGTCGGCGTCGCGTTCGGCCTGGGTGGCGCGTGTGCGTGCATCCACGGCAACAGTGGCAAAGGTCGGCGACTCTATGCTCTGCGTCCGGCCCCATGCCTTGAGGAAGCGGTCGCCGCTGAGTGTAAACTGCGTGTCGGTCAATGGTGCGGCGACGCTGAAACTCGTCGCTATCCCGTCGAGCGTGACTGTCGTGGTGACGGGGGGGTATGAGAATGACTCGTCGTCGAACTCGAGGGTGTTGTAGCTTACTTCGAGGTCGCGGCCGACCACCACGCGGCGTCCTAAGGGCGAGAATGCCTCGAGTTCCTCTGCCTTGCCGCTGAAGTCGAGGTGCGTGCGGTCGCAGTCCTGCTCGGGCGACAGTGTGACAGACTCGAGGTCGAGGGTGTGGCTGGCATAGTTGATAATCCAGTAGTAGCGGCTGCGGCCGTTTTCTTCGATTACATAGCCCATATCGTCGTCGGTGCAGGGCAGGGTCAGCTTGGCCCCGTCGCGCACTGGCGCGACTTCTTCGGCATAAGCCGCGCCCATGCGTGAGTAGCGCGACCATTTGACTGCCGACGTGGCCGACGATGCAGTATAGGTCATCGTCGCCCCGTGTGTGTCGGCCACGACATATACAGCGTCGAGGCCGGTCGATGCCTCGACGGTCACTTCGACCGGCTTGAGCGCGGTGCCTCCGAAATCGAGGGCCGACATGCCGGCGGCGGTCAGTAAGGCAGATATTGAGAGAAGGTATTTCATAATCGGGAAGAAGTGGTAGTGGTCGGTATGTCGCTCCGTGCGGCATACCGTGCTTTATTTGTTCGAGTGGCAGATTTTTGCACCAAGCCGTGCGAATAACCGTATAACCTTTGGCGAGAGGCCCAGCAGGTAGATTATCAGCATCGAGGCGAGATAAATCAGCAGTACCAGTGTATGCAGGCGCCCATCGTCGGGAACAGCGAGATTGTCGAGCACCGTGGCCGACGAGCTGTCGGGCAGTTTGCCGGGCATCGACCTGAGGGTGCGTTTCCAGCGTATGGTGCCTCCGTCGGTATATATGAGGGCCTCGCTACCTCTAACGAGCTGTTTGAGGGCTGTGGCGTCGGCCGTGTAGACGGGGAAGTCGGGGCGCGTCCAGTCGGCCCAGCGCTCCATGTCTACGCCTTGTGCGCCGACAACGGCTATAAATCCAACGCCTGTGCGCCGGGCAAACTCCGCAAGCCGCTCTACATAATGGGCGTGGATGAGGTAGTGCATGTCGGGCTCGGGCACGATAAGGAATAGCTGTCGGCCGTCTTCTATAATCTCGTCGGCAACGTCGTAGCCATCGTCATCGTTGACGGCTATGCCGCCGCCAAATCCGTCGCTGTCGGCCTGTTCGGCAGCCTCGACAAACGTCCACGTGCTGTCGGGTAGCGCGTCGAGGGCAAACTGTTCTCGATGCCCGTCTTTTTCGTAAATATAGTATGCCGTGCTACCGCCGTCCTGTGAGCCGCTAAATATTTCAGTGCCGAGTTTATATGGCCTGAAATCGACCAGGGGCTGTATCTGATAGCCGGTCAGGGCCAAAAACAGGGGGAAGGTGAGCGATACCGCGATTACAAGCCACTGTATGGCAGCTGGGTAGAGGCCGCGCACGCTGTGGTTGCGGACTAAAAGATAGGCTGTCAAAGCCGTCAGTACTATATTCTTGCCAAAGGTGGCCCAGTTGGAAATTATCAAGAAGTCGCCGAAGCATCCGCAGTCGGCCACGGGGTCGGCCACGGCGATATAGAGCGTGAGCGGCAGCATCACCACCATCATGGCCATGGCCTCGATGGCCGATGTGCGTTTCAACGCGCCGGTGGCAAGCAGTATACCTGTCAGGAACTCGATACACGCCAGTGCCACGCAGGCAGCGGCTACGGCCTCGTGCGGCACTGTAAGGCCCCACACTGCCAGGTATTCGTTGACCTTTATGACAAAGCCCCACGGGTCAATCGCCTTCGACCAGCCCGACACGATGAAAGTGCAGCCGACGATAAGTCTCGACAGCCACACAGCCATACCGCGCAGGCGGAGCCGCGTACTAAGCTTCATCATCGAGTTTTATGATTGCGAAGATGGCATAGTTGACCATATCGAAGTAGTTGGCGTCGATGCCCTCCGAAACCTTGGTCACGCCCTTGTGGTCTTCGATTTCCTTGGTGCGCTCGATTTTTGTGAGTATGAGGTCGTCGAACGACAGCACCCTCATCGAGCGCCATGCCTCGCCGTAGTCATGATTCTTGGCCTGCATCAGTGCCTTGGCCTGGGCTGCGACCTCGTCGTAAAGTTCGAGGGCGCGGTGCGCGTCGATATCCTTGGTATCGGCATATCCCAGGCGCAGTTGTATTACGCCGATGATGCCATAATTGACTATGCCTATAAATTCGGGCAGTATGCCTTCGCCCACTTTCGACACGCCGCCGGTCTGGAGGGTGCGTATGCGCTTGGCCTTGATGAAGAGCTGGTCGGTTATGGCCTCGGGGCGCATTATGCGCCACGACGCGCCGTAGTCGCCGAGCTTGGCAGCAAATATCTGTCGGCAACGGCCCAGGGCCGCTGCGTATTCTTTATCGGTATCGTGTGTAGACATGTCTTTATTTTTTTCGTAACTGCAAATTTACTAAAAAAAGACGGCTTCCGCAAACCGAAAGCCGCCTTTGTTAGTATTTGTCCGAATAATATTTACGAGCCGAATGTCACGTTGAAGCCGAGGTTGATGTTGGCTGTGGCGTGGCCCACGGGTACGAATTGCGGCGTGACGCTGAAGAACTGGTGGTCGCTGCCGATAAAGAAGTTGAAGCCTTTGGGGTGGAAGTTAATCATCCAGCCGAACGACGAGCCGTAGGTCGAGGCACCGTAGTTGACGGTGGCATCGAACCATTTCACTGGCTTGACGGTGGCATAGAAGCGGCCTTCGGTCCACGACGATATGCCGGCAAAGTGCGACGAGAAGAGGAATCCGCCGGTGAGGTTCTTGTAGAACGGCATCTTGTACTCCGCACCGAGGCGCAGGGTGGCGTGGAGTGCCTTGGTGTAGCTGCCCTCGCCGTTTTTCTCGCGGTGGATGTTGATTACTTCCTGCAAGTCGTCCCATAAGCGGTCGAGCTGCTCGTCGAGTTTGTTTTCCTCATAGTTGGGCTGGCTGCTGTCGACGGCGATGTTGTCGAAGCCGTCGAAGGTCCATGTGCCCTCGCCGGTGCGGCCGGTGATGGCGTTAGACCAGTTCATGAAGCCGAGGTCGTTGATTGCAGCCGACAGTTGCAGGTCGGGAAGAAGCTGGTAGGTGGCGCCGAGGTCGAACCCGAGGCCGAAGCCCGACAGGCCGAATTTATCGTAGTCGATATCGCCCCACGAAATCAGGTTGGCATCGCCGGGGGTTTTGATTTCCTTACCGGCTTCTTCCTTGGTGGGTACGTATAGTCCGCTGCCGCCCGAGAGCATCACCTCGCCGTCGGCTTTGATTTGCCATTGGTCATGGCCGAACTTCACGTCCATGTTCTTGAGGTGGGCGGTTGCATTGCCCACGCCGAGGAGCACCTTGACTTTAGCACCGACATTGAGCTTGTCGTTGATTTTGTGGCTGTGGCCGAGGGCGATTTCGGCTGTGGCCGATGCCTGCAGGCGAAGGTCGTCGAAATGGTAGTGCGTGTCGGGCCCAGTCTGTCCGAGTTTCATAAAGCGGAAGAAGTCTTTGGGCAGGTCGACACCCATGCCGGCATTTACGCCGATAGTGATGGTGTTGAATCCCTTGAAGGCACGGAAGCCGGTCGACAGTAGGGTGAAGTCGAAATTGCCGTTGATGTGGTTGTTGTTGCCCAACTTGTTGAGGAACGTGTTCGCATCTACGGTGGGGCTCATAAAGGTTGTGAGCTTGTATTGGCTGCCCGGCTGGGTCTTGTAGAGGAAGGTGTTCACGCCCACGTTGGAGAACAGGCTCAGGTCGATATTGGCCAGGGCCGGGATAGATATGTAGTTGCGTTCGCCGGCAAAGGCAGGGTTGAGCTCGTGGCGATACGAATATCCGTCGAGGAAGTATGCCGTGCGTGGGGCTTCTTGGGCTGCCGCACTGATTGCGCTAAAGGCGGCAAGGCTGATGATGAGTTTCTTGGCTGTTGTCATGATGATTAATCATTTAAGTCGACGAGTACGCCGCCCTTGACGGTTATACGTATGTTTTCAAATTTGAGTGTCTGCTGGTCGTTGAGGTTTATGCCCTGGAAGGCACTGTTAGATGTGGCATCGAAGACGAGGCGTACGCCGTCGAGGTCTTTGATGTTCTTGCCCGTCGAGCGCAGCGTGATTTTGAGGGCCGTGGTCGAGGGCTGTGCCGGTGTGCCGGCCTTGACCTCGTTTTCTACGGTGGCTGTAACTGTGCTGAGTTCGTTGCCGTTGTGGTCGAGGGCGATAGCGCTGGGCGTCATGTCGAGGGGTATGGCGTTGAACACGTCGGCTGTGACTTCGACGGTGTTGAAGTTATACTTTTCGAGGTCTTCATCCCAGTTGGCTTCCTCGTGGGTATAGTGCAGTTTCATCGACTCGCCGAAGGCAAGGGGTATTACGGCCTTGTATTCGCAGTTGTAGGTGTATGTCGTGCCGAGGCTGTACTCTGCAACCTCGGGGATGGCTTTCGACGTAGCGTCGTGGAAGCTGATGCGGTCGGGGATGGTAGCGATGAGTGAGTTGATGTCGGCGACTTCGATGTCGTTGGCCGAACCGCTGACCGACTTGCGGCAAATCACAAACTCGGTGGTGCTGTTGCCCTTTACAATGACAGGCTTGGTGCCGAATGTCGAGCCGACGCCTACGGTTGCTGTCTCGCTGCCTTTGCTATACGAGGTCAGCTTGCCGCTAAGTTCGATTGAAAGGGGCGACGAGTTGGTAATGGTGAGGTGGATTTGCGGGTTGTCGATGTCGAGGTTGTTCTCGGGGTCGCTAAGGAAGTCGGGTATGTCGTTGATATCGAAGCTGGTGGTATTGATATTGATTTTGGGGTCGACAATACCGCGCACTTTCAATATTTTGGCTGCTGAGACCTTTGTGGTGGTCACGAGGGTCAGGTTGGCCTTCTGCCCTACAGGCAGGTCGCTCATCATCAGGCTTATGTTGCCCGACGACTCGAGTCGGTTGTCAATCAGGAAGTGGCCGGGGGCATAGAGGCCCTGGCCCTGCGGTACCTTGGTAAAATCGATTTTAGTAAGTTTAAGTTGGGCGTTGAGAGGATGTGTGGGGGTTACGGGGTAGCTCTCTTTGAAGCGTATTTCGTTAGTGCTTACGCTTTCGATATATTGTGCCGTTGACGGGTCGCTGATTTCGACTGTCCACGAGGGGTCGAATGTGGCCACATAGCCTTTTTCGATATAGGCTGTGCCCCTAAAGTCGGTTGAGGTATAGCCTACTTCGAATATTATGTCTACATCGAGGTCGGCTGATTCGATTGATACCAGGTCGGTAGTAACATTATCGTCCTGCAGGTGTATGGCGTTGAACGACGGGTGGGCCTCCTGGGTGATTTTGTCGATGCCCACGTTGTAAAATTCGGGAAGCTCTGTCGTGGTGGTGTTACCGTTGATGGTTCCGATAGTAACCTCGGGCACATCGAAGTTCGACGGGGTAGAGGTGCCTTCCTGTATTAGCGCGTAGTCGCCTTTCTCAAGGCCGTATTCGCCGCTCGTTTCGATGGTTTTGATTGAACTGTCTTCTTTGAGGTCGAGAATCTGGGATAGGGTGATAACATCTGTACTGCTGGTTGGAACAGTGAGTGATTCGCCGCCGAGCTGAAGGGTCAGGTCTATGTCCTCGGTCAGGTCGTAGTCGTGGTCTACACAACTCGTCGCTCCTGTGGCAATAAGACAAACAGCCATCACTCGCGACAAATGCCGCTTAATAGCTTTTTTCATAAAGAATTAGTGGAATTGGTTTATTATAATGATTTGTTATTTACATTTCGCCTTGCAAAGTTAGAAATTTTTACCAATTTTACCAACTTTTTAACTATAAATCATTCGCAAATATTGCCACAAGCACTAATCTGGAATATGATAGATGCTCCTAACGCCACTGTCCACACTGTCCACGCTTTGTTATTCGTGGACAGTGTGGACAGATAACTTCTAAAAAGAACAGCCTCGTCTATGGCATATCAGCGGAGTGCATTGCTCCTATTTACTTGGCGATTTTGTCAATCAGGGACAAATCGTCGTCGCTGAATGTCGGGGCCGATACCGAGCTGAGGCTGTCGGCGAGTTGGGCCACCGAGCTGGCGCCTACGATGACCGATGTCACGCGGCTGTCGGCAAGCACCCACGACAGGGCCATCTGGGCGAGGCTTTCGCCACGCTTGTCGGCAAGCTCGTTGAGGGCCTTGATTTTTTCTACCACCTCGGGCGTAATCTGGTCGGCCTTGAGGTGGCCTCCACGGGCCGCGCGCGAGTTCTCGGGTATGCCGTTGAGATATTTGTTTGTCAGCAGGCCCTGGGCAAGCGGCGAGAACGACACGAAGCCGCAGCCGCCCTCGGAAATCGCCTCGAGTACGCCCGACTCGATTACGTGACGGTCGAAGATATTGTAGCGGTCTTGGAACAGCAGGCATGGCACATCGCGGTCGGCCAGATACTTCAGTGCAAACTTTGTTGCCTCGAGCGGCCAGCGCGAGATGCCGGCATATATGGCCTTACCGCGTCTCACGATGTCGACGAGGGCCTGGAGTGTTTCTTCGAGAGGGGTCTCGGGGTCGTAGCGGTGGCTGTAGAACACATCGACGTAGTCAAGTCCCATACGTTTGAGGCTCTGGTCGAGCGAGGCGAAGAGGTATTTGCGCGAACCCCAGTTGCCGTAGGGGCCCGGCCACATGTCGTAGCCCGCCTTGCTGGCTATGAACATTTCGTCGCGGTAGGGGCGCAGCGACTTGTTGAACACGTAGCCGAAGGTTTCCTCGGCAGTACCGTAGCCCGGACCGTAATTGTTTGCGAGGTCAAACGATGTCACGCCGTGGTCGAAGGCGTAGTGTATTATTTCTTTGCTGCGCTGCAGCGGGTCGACCTCGCCGAAGTTGTGCCACATGCCCAGCGATACTCGCGGCAGCAATATGCCGCTGCGCCCGGCGCGGGTGTACTTCATGCCGTTGTCGTAGCGGCTGTCGTCGGCGCGGTAGAGTGGTTCTATCATGGTTTGTAAGGATTAAAAATGAAAATAGCGCTCTGCGGCAAAGCCATGACCAGAGCGCCATAATTATGTTTAGTTTTGGCTATTTATTTTGCAGCAGGGGTTTTTACGCTTGCAATTTTTGCCTGTACCTGTTTGGTGACATCGGTCACGTCTGAGCCGACATAGAGCAAGAGACCCGGTTCGTTGGGCAATATCAGGGTATAGCCGCCTTCGGTGCCGACAGCCTTGACTGCGTCGTTGATTTTTGCCTGAATGGGGGCCTGCTTGGCTTGGATTGCCTTCTCGATTTCCTGTGACGCGGTATTGCGGAACTGCTCGGCTTTCTGCATGGCTTCCTGTATTTCCTGCATACGGCGCTCTTTGATAGACTGGGCGGTGTTGGGGTCGTCCTGGATAGCCTGGTAGTCGTTATAGAGCTTGTTGACCTGCTCTTGAAGTTTCTGGAGCTCGTCCTCGTACTGTTTTGAGAGGTCTTGTATTTCTTTTTGCATTTCGGTAGATTCGGGCATACCAGCAAAGACTGCCTGTGTGTCTACCACACCGAATTTTTGAGCCATCACGCTCATAGGCAGTGCCAGAGCCAGGGCCAGGATTAGTTTCTTGAACATATCTGTTTAGTGTTTATATTATTTCTCTTTTGCAAAATTAACTAAATTAATTGGAATAACCTAATTTGGCCAGCACATCATTTGAAATGTCGATACGCGGCGAGGCATAAACGATGTCCGATGCCGATGCACGGTCGAATATGGCCTGGAAGCCGCGTTCTTCGGCAACTTTCTTAACTGCGTTGTAGACGTCGTCCTGTAGCGGTTTGAGAAGGGTCTGACGCTTCTGATAGAGTTCGCCTTCGGGCCCGAAATATTTATAGCGGAGCTCGGTGGCCGATTTCTCCTTGGCCACGATTTCTTCTTCGCGCTTCTTGATTTGTTCGTCGGTGAGGAATACCTTGTCGGCAAGATAGTTCTGATACATGGTCTCGGCCTCTTTGCCGACGGCTTCGACTTCTTTCTGCCAGCGTTGCGACAATTGGTTGAGCTGCTCGTTCGCCATCTCGTAGGCTGGCACGTTCTTGAATATATACTCCATGTCTACCATAGCGAATTTCTGAGCCGAGGCGACGGCTATGCCGGCGAAGACAAAGAGGAGGATAAGGGCTGTTTTTTTCATTTTGCTGTGGTTTTTGAGTTTCTTATATCTATAAGACGTTTTGGGCTTGAAAAGGTTTAAAACCTTGCTATGTCGCTGCCTGTATTTAGAATTCCTGGCCGAGGATGAAGTGGAAGTGCGAACCGCCGCGTATGCCGTCGACCTTGTCGAAACCGTATGCCCAGTCGATACCCATCAGGCCGACCATGGGCAACTGGATACGCACACCGGCACCGGCACTGCGCTTGAGCGAGAAGGGGTTGAACTCGCCGACCGAGGTCCAGGCGTTACCGGCCTCGAGGAAGCCGAGCGCATAGATGGTGGTAGACTGCTGCAGCATCAGGGGGAAGTGGATTTCCATGCCCATGCGGGTGTAGGCATAGCCCTCGCGACGCCACGGGGTGAGGATACCGTTGTCGTAACCACGCAGGGCGATGGTCTCGGTAGCGTAGGTATATGAGCCCGACATGCCGTCGCCGCCGACATAGAATGTCTCGAACGGTGTCTTGAGATATTTGTTGTAGCTGCCCAGGAGGCCGAAGTCAAAGCGTGTCATCAGCACCGGCGTCCACTGCTGGTTGGTCGACAGCGGGGTGTAGGTGCGCGATTTAAAGCGGATTTTCCAATACTCAATCCACTGGTAGAGCTGTTTCTTCGATTCCACGGTGTTCTGCTCCGACAGCTTCTGCCAGTCACGTTTGCCGGTAAAGAGCTGGGCCGGGGGGGTGATTTGCAGGTTGAGCGAGAACTGCGAACCGCTACGGGTGTAGATGGGGTTGTCAATCGAGTTACGTGCGAGGGTGAGGCCGAGCACGATGGCATTAGACGTACCGGTATTCATGTAGTAGAGGTAGTCCCAGTTCTTGAGGTAATACCAGTTGTAACCGAGTTCGGCTGTGAATGTAAACCAGTCGTCAGGCCATTTGAGGCGTTTGCCGAAGCCTACGTTGACACCAATCATCTGCAACACCTTGTTGGGGTCGAGCGACTGCTCGTAGCTGTTCTGGTAATAGTCGTTGTAGTTGTATGAGTAACCGGGATAGTAGCCAAGGCCCGAACCCCACATCGACGACGATGCCCACTGGCGGTTGTAGAACGAGCTGTTGACACCCGTCTGGCGGCTATAGTAGGCCGATACCGACAGTGAGTTGGGGCGTTTGCCGCCGAACCACGGGTCGAGGAACGATATGGCGTACGACTGGTAGTAGCGTGCGTTGGTCTGGGCACTGATTGAGAATGTCTGACCTTCGCCCTGCGGTATGATGCCTCGGTAGGTGCTGGGGTAGAAGAGGTTCTTGATTGAGAAGTTGGTAAACTTCAACTGCAGCTTGCCGATGATACCGGTCTGGCCCCAGCCGAGAGAGAACTCTATCTGGTCGTTGGCTTTCGACTCGAGGTTGAAGACGATGTCGACAGTACCGTTTTCTTCGTTTGGCTGCGGCTGTATATCCATCGTCTCGGGGTTGAAGTGGCCTGTCTGGGCGATTTCGCGTGCCGAGCGCATAAGGTCGCTCTTGCTGAACAAGGCTCCCGGGCGCACGCGCAGCTCGCGGCGGATTACCTTTTCATAGAGGCGGTCGTTGCCGTTGATTATCACGTTGTTTATACGTGCCTGCGGGCCTTCCATCATGCGCATCTCGAGCGACACCGAGTCGCCGGTTACATCGCGCTCGATGGGTATGAGCTGATAGAAGAGGTAGCCACGGTCCATATAGAGGTTTGCCACGGCGTCGTCGTCCTCGTTGAGGCGTTTGCGCAGCATCTTCTGGTTATACACCTCGCCGGGCTTCATGCCCAGGTAGTCGTCGAGCATCTCGGTGGGGAATATGGTGTTGCCCACCCAGTGTATGTCTTTGATATAGTATTGCTTGCCTTCGTCTACGTCGATATATACGTCGACCCTGTTGTCGTTGTAAGGTACCACGCTGTCGGCTGTTATGCGCGCGTCGCGGTAGCCCTTCTCGTTATATTTGTCAAGTATGCGGTTGAGGTCGTCTTCGTAATCTGATTCGACGAATTTTTTCTGGCTGAAGAGTTTGAGCAGGTCGTTGTTCTCGTTAGTCTTCTTCATGGCCCGCTTTATAGCACGGTCGCTAAGGATTTGGTTGCCGTTGATATATATTTTGTGGACCTTGACTTTTGCATGTTTGTCGATTACGATGTCGACAAACATTTCGTTTTTGTTCGACAAGTCTTCGCGCAGACGCACGTTGCAAGTTGCGTTGCCAAAGCCTTTGTCCTTGTAGTATTTTTCTACGATATCTTCGATGCGGTTAACGATATTCTGGGTAATCTGGTTGCCCTTGACGAGTTGCAGTCGCTCCTGCAAGTCTTTGATTTCGCCCTTCTTGGCACCGGAATATTTGACATCGGCTATACGGGGCTGTGTGCGGAGAACGATTTTGAGCCAAGCCTTGTCGCCGACGGTCTTCTCGAGTTCGATTCTTGCCTGGGCAAAGAGGGTCTGGCGCATTAGCCTCTTGACGGCGTTGGTTATGTCGTCGCCGGGTATGGTCAGGCGGTCGCCGACCTTGAGGCCGGCATAGCCCAGTATGAGATAGTCGTCGTAGTTGGGTGCGCCCTCGACACTGATACCGGCAATCTCGTATGTGCGCGGCATGGCCGAGTAGAGCACACGGGGGCTGTAGATGGTGTCGTTGGCTGTCTGGGCCTGCGTCGGCAGCACGGTGCCGACAAGCAGGAGGCTTAATAATGTAAGCAGAAATATCTTTAATCGCATGATGTGATGATGATATGTCGGTATATTATTTTGTTTGCTCAGTCGCGGCGACTTGTTCGCCTGTCTTGCCGAAGCGTCGCTGTCGGTGCTGGAAGGCGGCAATGTCGTTGCGGAAGTCTTCGCGTGAATAGTCGGGCCAGTATGTCGGGGTCACGAGCAGCTCGGTATATGCTATCTGGTAGAGGAGGTAGTTGCTCACCCTCATGTCGCCCCCGGTGCGGATTAGCAGGTCGGGGTCGGGCATCGAGGCCGTCTCGAGGTGCGAGGCAAACATTGCCTCGTCGATGTCGTCGGCATTGATTTTGCCTTCGGCGGCGGCCCGGGCGAGTTCGCGTGTGGCTTTTACTATCTCCCAACGCGACGAGTAGCTCAGCGCAAGCACCAGGGTCAGGCCCGTGCAGTGCGAGGTGTCGGCGATGCACTTCCTCATGCGCTCGGCTGCGAACGACGGCATACGGTCGAGGTCGCCGATGGTAGTGAGGCGCACATTGTTCTTTATCAGGTCGGGGGTCTCGCGCTCTATGGCGGTGACTATGAGCGTCATCAGGGCGTCGACCTCGGCTTGGGGGCGCTGCCAGTTCTCGGTAGAAAAAGTATAGAGTGTCAGATACTTGATGCCGAGAGCCGAGGCTTCCTCTGTGATGCGGCGCACAGTGGTGACACCCTCGACATGGCCTGCCGAGCGTTCGTAACCACGGGCCTGGGCCCACCGTCCGTTGCCGTCCATGATAATGGCGACATGCGACGGCATCCGCGTCATATCGAGAGTATATGTTGTGTTAGTCGACATAGTGGCAGGGTTCGCAGCGTTTGCCAAATTCATACGAGATACCGACCGTAAATCGCGAGTACCAGTCGGTGCTTTTGTAAAACGCTGTCTTTATTTGATTTAAATCGGCCAAATCGGGGCCGTCGAATTTGTCGCTGAAAGCCTTTGTCATCGTAAATTCCACTCCGAGGTTGAGGCGTTCGCGGAGTTTGAACTTTATGCCCAAGCCCATCGGTATGGTAAATGCCGCCAATGTGTTGCCGCCCGACGACGCCATGGCGCCGCCTATGCCGACGGTTATATAGGGCGTCCAGCGTTTGAGGCGTTTGTAGGTCTCTCCGATGCCGTAGGCGAAAAAGTTGAACTCGCCGCGCACGCTGAGCTCGTAGACTTGCGAGGTGAAGCTGTAGGTGGCGTCGCCCGGCAGCACGTCGGCCATGCCCTGAGTGTCGCCGCTGAGGCCGAAGGTCGACAGCACTCCGCGTACTGCCCAGCGTGCGTCGCCGATGTAGCGTACCGATAGTTCGCCGTCGAAGCCCGGCTTCTTGAATATGTTCGAGCGGTTGGCATCGCCTATATAGCCGCTCATGCCGAGCTCGGCTCCGAAGTCAAATTTATAAGGTGCGGTTTGTGCCGTCACCGTCGCCGCACATGCAAGGCACAGGCTTGCTGTAGCGAGACGCAGGCCTGTGGCGTGGCATAATATGTGGCGGAGGATACGCATTATTGCACCGGTTTGAATGTGAGGCGGTTGATGGTGCCGCGCCATACGTAGGGCGACAATGTGCCCTCGGCATTGTAGCCGCCGAAGAGGTATATATAGGGACATTGCCACTCGGTAATCGGCATGGTGGCACGGGAGTTTGCAAATTCATGCCACAGGCTGCCGCGCGAAACGGTGAGTGTCGATTCGGCTACGAAGGCTTGTGCCCCGTAGAACGACGGTATATAGCCTGGTAGCTGTATAAGGTCGCCGCCTTCAACCCAGCTCATGCCATAGTCTACCGAGGAGTAGACTGTGCGGTTGACGTTGGTGCCGTCGGTGCCGCCCATGGCCAGGATACATACGAATTCCTTGGTAGTATTGATGTTTACCGTGCGGAATGTATAGAACGGTATGATGGTCATATCGCTCAGTTGCTTGCTGAATGTGCGGTTGGTGATACGCGCCCACTGCGTGCCGTCGAAGGCCCATACGGCCGATGTGCGCTTGCCGTCGGCCTTGATGCCGCTCATCATCATTACCTGTTTGCTGTCGCTCATCGCAAAATCGAGGGGGAGCAACTGCGATGTGTTGCTCACCGGCATGTTTTCGGGGATGGCGTATTCGTTGTCGCCGGGGTAGAGGATACTCACCCATGCGCCGTCGCGCTTCACGCTGCCGATTACTTTACCGTCGTAGGCACCGTAGAGGTGGTCGAAACTGCGCCCGGTCGTAGTCCATGTGTTTCCGTCAGCCGAGGTCAAGAGCTGGCCGTTGTCGATGATATATAGTTTGTCGCCTGCGGCTGTAAATGACTCTATGTCGGCCTTGTCTGACAGCGAAGGGGTCGAGAGCGTCCAGTTGCCTGTGGGCTCGTCGGCCTTGGCAAGCGACCAGGCATTGCCTGTGCGTGTAAGGCAGTAATATGCTTTGCCATCGGATGCCGTCTTCTGCCTGGCCGGTTTGTCGAGGGCCGACGGCAGGTCGCGGCGTGCTGTCTCGGCCCACGACAGCGAGTCGCTTTTTACGTCGTAGACATTCACATTGATTGTATATGACCTTGTGGTCAGGCCGTTGGCCGATACTACATCCATGCGCACCGGGTTCGAGAAATCGATTGAGTCGTTGGGGTTTGTGCCGTAGTTATATACGGTATCTGCGAGGCCGGCACGACTCACGGTGAGCGTCACCGACGATACAGCGTCGACAAGCTTGATTTCGGGTACGAGTTTGTTGGTCGGCGTACCGTATGGCAGGGGCGTGGCGTTGAAAATACGTCCTTTCTCAAGGTCTATCGAAAAGAAGACCGAGTCGAGGCCCGTAAGCACTTTTGTGTCGGCCTGAAAGCCGAAAGAATATACTGCGGCGCTCGACGACGTGTCCTCCGAGGGGTACACTGTGTCGGAGTTGCATCCTGCCAATATTGCAGCGGACGCAAATGCCGCCAAGCTCATTGCTGTGATTTTCGTCATTGGGTAAAACGGTATTTCAAGATGCAAAATTAACTTTTTCGCCCCAACGAGGCAAACTCTTCGCCTTAAAAGTGGTCAAAACAGGCGCATTTATATGTTTTTAACGCCAAAGAAGCCTATGTGCGAATAAAATTTAACATCTTATAGTGGTGCCGACAGGTCGTTGACGCGCACAGCCGTAGAGGGTTCGCCCATAAAGATGGTGGCAAGGCCGCTAAATTTGTCGGCCTCTTCGGTTGTCAATAACTCGAGTGTGCCCCCGCGTGTTATCAGCCGCTCCATTTCGGGGTGGCGGCGTAGGTAGTCGAGCAGCGACGTTGCCACGATGCTGCCCTGACGCAATATCTCTATGCCCTGTGGCACATAGGCGCGGATTTTGTCGTAGAGCAGCGGATAGTGGGTGCAGCCCAGTATGATGGTGTCGATGGCCGGGTCGCTCTTGAGTAGGGCATCGACCTCTTTCTCAACGAAATAGTCGGCTCCGGGGCCGTCGGCCTCGAGGTTCTCGACCAATGGTACCCACATGGGGCAGGCATGGGCCGTAAAGGTGATGTCGGGGTGCAGTTTGGCAAGTTCCATGTCGTAGGACTGCGACGTCACCGTGCCCGGGGTGCCAAACAGGCCCACGTGGCGGCTTTGCGTGTAGTCGCCTATGATTTCGGCGGTTGGGCGTATCACTCCCAGCACGCGGCGCGAGGGGTCGATGCCGGGCAGGTCGTGTTGCTGTATGCTGCGCAGGGCCTTGGCCGAGGCTGTGTTGCAGGCAAGTATCACCAGTTGGCAGCCACGGGCAAAGAGATAGCGCACAGCCTCGAGGGTGAAGTGGTAGACTAAATCGAAAGAGCGCGTACCGTATGGGGCACGCGCGTTATCGCCGAGATAGATGAAATCGGCATCGGGTAGTGCGCGGCGGAGTTCACGCAATATGGTGAGGCCGCCGTAGCCTGAGTCGAACACCCCGATGGGGCCGGGATGTCCGACTGTGGCTTTTATGGCTTCGCTTATCTGCCTCATCCGAGTTTGGCGCGGATAGCGGCGGTGGCTTCTTCGTAGCCCGGCTTTTCGAGCAGGGCAAACATGTTTTTCTTATAAGCCTCTACACCGGGCTGGTTGAAGGGGTTGACGCCTAAGATGTAGCCGCTGATGCCGCAGGCAGCCTCGAAGAAGTAGATGAGCTGGCCGAGCACGTTCTCGCTGATTTCGGGCAGCTTGACAAGCATGTTGGGCACGCCGCCGTCGACGTGGGCGATACGGGTGCCGAGCTCGGCCATCTTGTTCACTTCGTCGATGCGCTTGCCGGCGATGTAGTTGAGGCCGTCGAGGTTGGCTTCGTCAAAGGGTATGCGTACTTCGTTGTCGCTCTTTTCTACCGACAGCACGGTCTCGAAAATCGTGCGTTCGCCGTCCTGTATCCACTGGCCCATAGAGTGGAGGTCGGTGGTAAAGTCGACAGCGGCGGGGTAGATGCCTTTGTGGTCCTTGCCCTCGCTCTCGCCATAGAGCTGTTTCCACCACTCGCCGAAATAATGGAGCTTGGGGTTGAAGTTGACGAGGATTTCGATTTTACGGCCTGCACGATAGAGGGCGTTGCGGGTCATCGCATACCTCAGGGCGGCGTCGCAAGTTCCGTCGAGTGTGGCTTTGGCCATGGCGGCAGCACCTTCGACGAGCGCGTGGATGTCGTATCCGGCAACGGCGATGGGCAGCAGGCCCACGGGAGTCAGAACCGAGAAACGGCCGCCAACGTTGTCAGGAATCACGTATGTCTTGTATCCTTCGGTAGTGGCGAGGGTGCGGAGGGCGCCACGGGCGGCGTCGGTAACGGCGACGATGCGTTTGCCGGCTTCTTCGCGGCCGAGCTGTTTTTCAAGCTGTTCGCGAAGTATGCGGAAGGCGATTGCCGGTTCTGTGGTTGTGCCTGATTTCGAAATAACTATGATGCCGAATTTCTTGTCGCTGAGATATGCCTGCAGCTCGGCCATATAGTCTTCGCCTATGTTTTGGCCGGCAAATACCACGCGGCATCCTTTGGCAGGCTCGAGGGCTGCAAAGTTGCTCTGCATGGCTTCAATCACGGCTTTCGCACCGAGGTAGCTGCCGCCGATGCCGATAGCCACTACGACTTCGCAGTTGTCGCGCAGCGATGCTGCCGTGGCGTTGATGTCGTCGAGCAGCGAGGCCGGGATGTCCTGGGGCAGTGTGACCCATCCAAGGAAATCGTTGCCGAGACCGGTGCCGTTGGTGAGTTTTGCCAGCCCGTCTTCGCCGGCGGCTTTGAGAGCGTCAATATCAGCCTGTCCTACAGTGCCTAAGACGTCTTTTGTTACTAATTTAATATGCTCCATTGTTAGTAAGATTATAATTTTATGCAAATATACTCAATCGCTGCCACATGGCAAAATTTTATATGCGGCTATGCCTCAAGCGCGCCGATAAGTTCGTCGAGCCTGTCGATTACAAGGTCGGCCTTGTCTGTGAGGGTGTCGCGTGGGTTGGTTGTCGCCAGGGCGACGACTGTGGCCCCTGCGGCACGGCCTGCCTCGAGGCCCGAATACGAGTCTTCGAAGACCATGCACTGCCGTGGGTCTACGCCGAGGGCCTGCGCACCTTTGATATACGGGTCGGGGTGGGGCTTGGAGTGCTCGACTTTCGAGTCGGTTATCACGGCCTTGAAACAAGCCATAAACGCTGGCTCGCGTTTTGTTATCAGGTCCATCTTTACGTCGCCGCTGCTGGTGACTATCGCTGCCGGTATGCCCTGGTCGGCAAGGTAGTGTAGAAAGTCCATCACGCCGGGGAAGACAGGGTAGTCCATGGCGTCTTCGCGCTCCTTGAGCATGTGCCTGATTTCGGCGTGGTCTTCGGGGCGGAAATATGTGTCGAGTATGCGGGGCAATGTGTTGCCCTTGATTACATGGGCAAAATCCGGTATGCCGGTGGGGAAATGCGACTCAATGTCTTTCCAGATGTCAGTATATATGCCCTCGGTGTCGATTAGCACGCCGTCAAGGTCAAAGAGGGCTCCTGCCGGTTTTGTCATTGTCATAGTTTTTTCCAAGTGAAACGTGCCGCGATGGCTTTGATGCCTTCGTGGTTTATGATTTCGCAATCTGATAGGTTGTCGCTGACCGACCGGCGTAGTTCTATCTCTTCGCCGAAGTGACATTCGTGATGGAAGAGTATGTCGAACCGGCTTGCGAACGAATGGTCGTAATGCTCGAGGGGCCACTGGTTCATCAGCAGCTCTACGTAGCGCACGGTGTTGACGTGGCGGTTGAAGTCGAGGTCGCAATATTTAAATGTATATTTCGACGACACTGCGTCGGCGGGGAGTGCCCCTATCCTCGGGGTCTTCGCCATAGGGCATGGCAGCTCGGCAGTGGGGAACGACTCGCGCTCGAGGGTGGTGAGGTCGGCTACCGTGCGTGTGGCGAAGTCCATGGCCACCCAGACGGTGCGTGCATAGCCGAACACCTTGCCGCCGTCGCCGGTGATAACGAAGTTGCGTTCGCTGAAACGCCGGTTATAGCTTTCTATCCACGTTGTCAGGGCGTAGTTCTCGTTGATTTCTGGCATCGAGACCATCTCTACACTCAGTCGGCTCAGTACCCAGCCGATATTCTGCCTGATTAGGGTGGCGTAGCCTATGTCAAGGATGTTGGCATGCTCGGTGGCTACCTCTATGATGCGTTCGACAAGCAGGGTCAGCGGCATGTAGCCTTCGGCGTTGCTCTCGCCGGCTGTAAGGGTATAGCTGTGGGTGAGTCTGTCGGGTTTCATAACTTTAGGAGTCCTTGGGTAAATGCCTGTTGGGCGGTTGCCAGTCGTTCGGGTGTGCCGATGTCATACCAGCCGTAAAGCCCCGTCGGTTCGTAGGCACGGATGGTTAGGCTGGCGCAGCGGTCGATATAGTAGGGTATTATGCCGAACGGGTGTAGCTCGTTGCCGCAGTAGTCTGAAATATCGGCCAATACCGCGCGGCGTATGGCATGTACGCCGCCGAACGCTGCCGCCTTATATTGCGCCGGGTCGAGGCCCGACGGCTTCACCGTGCCGTTTTTCTCGTCGAGCCATCCGGCCATGCGGTCATTGTCATCGAAGAGCAACCTTCGCGACGATTTGCGAGTGCTGTCTACGAGCACGCTTACATCTGAGTCGTTGAGGGGTGTGGACAGTTCGCCGATGTGGACAGTGGACACTATGTCGGCATTGTGGACAACTATGGCTTCGTCGGCCGAAGCACCCGCTATGATGCTGCTTTCGCGGTATATTTTTGCCAGAGCGCCGCCTGTGTCGAGCAGCTCGTTGCTTTCGTCGCTGATTTCGATGGGTACGGCATAGTGCCGTGCGCCGAGCCATTCTGTCACTTGCCCGGCAAAGTGGTGCACGTTTACCACTATTCCGTCGGCACCGGCTGCTATCAGCCTGTCTACAACAAGCCCCAAGGCTGTTGTGTCGCCTATTGGGGCGAGGGCCTTGGGGTGGGAATCGGTAAAGGGCCGCAGACGTGTGCCCATGCCGGCAGCAAAGACTACTGCTTTCATGCGTTTACCTTAAATGTTTGTTCGATATTTTGTTCCCGGTGGATGAGTTCGACTTTTACGTTGAATTTCTTTGCTATATGCTCGGCTGTGTGCTGGGCGCAGTACACCGACCGGTGTTGACCGCCGGTACAGCCGTATGATATCATCAGGTTCGTAAAGCCTCGCTCGATATATCTCTCGATGGTGGCATCGGTGAGCGCGTGGCAGTGCTCGAGGAAGGTCGTTACCTCGCCGTCCTCTTCCAAAAATCTTATTACGTTGGCATCAAGACCCGTAAAAGGTTTGTAGCGTTCGTATTTGCCGGGATTGTTGATGGCGCGGCAGTCGAATACGTAGCCGCCGCCATTGCCGGTCACGTCGTTGGGTATGCCTTTCTTGTAGGCGAAGCTAAACACGCGCACCGTCAGCCTCTTGCGGTCTAACTCGTCGGTAAACTGCTTCATGTTTACAAGCTTGAGCAGCAGTTCGTTGAGGTAGGGATATTCGGCATAAGGCTCGTTGAGCAGTGCCCTGAGGTTGGCAATTGCATAGGGCACGCTCTGCATGAAGTGGGGCTTTTTCTCAAAATACCCCCTGAAGCCGTAGGCCCCCAGCACCTGCAGGGTGCGGAACAGCACGAAGTGGCGCAGCCGCGACATAAATTCCTCGCGTGTTATAGGCTGGTATTTGCGCAGCGACTCCATGTAGACTTCGAGCAGTTCCTTGCGCAGGCCGTCGGGTATGTTGGCTTTTGCCTGCCAGAGGAACGATGCCACGTCGTAGTAGAACGGCCCTTTGCGGCCGCCCTGGAAGTCGATAAACCACGGCTCGCCATCGACTATCATGACGTTGCGGCTCTGGAAGTCGCGGTACATAAATGTATCGGTGTTGCTCTTCATCAGCACCTTGGCCATGGCCTGGAAATCGTCTTCGAGTTTGTCTTCGAGAAAGTCGAGCCCGGTGGCCTTGAGAAAGCAGTATTTGAAGTAGTTGAGGTCCCACATTATCGACCGTTCGTCAAAACTTACGGCCGGGTAGCATACCGAGAAGTCCATGCCGTCGGCCCCGGCAAACTGTATGTCGGGCAGGCGGCTTATGGTCTTCGACAGGAGCTCTTTCTCGGCCACCGAAAAAGAACGGGTCTGCCGGCCTTTCTCTATTTCTTTGAACAGTAGCGAGTCGCCAAGGTCGGTCTGCAGGTATGCCATTCGGTCGCCGCTGATGGCGAGCACACGGGGCACGGGTATGTTTTTCTCGCCAAAATGACGGGCCATGTAGATGAAGGCTTCGTTTTCGGGCGCCGATGTCCCCAGCACGCCTATGACTGAATTGTCGCCGGTGGCAGATGAGAGCCTGAAGTAGCGCCGGTTCGAACCCGACGAGGGCAGTTCGGTCACCGTTTCGGGCAGGCGTCCCTTGAGCTCGGTATATAGTTTTGACAGTATGGTTGTGTCCATGTCAGTTCCTTGGTTGTTTTAGTTCCCCATATCGGAGAGGAATTTTATGCGTACCAGGCGGATTTCTTCTTCCGAGAAGTCGTCGCCGAGTTCTTTGTATGCGTCTTCGAGGTTGCCGGTGTCGCTGCTGCGGAAGTATTCGAATATATCGGCCTGGTCGTCGGGGTCGATTACGTCGTCGATGAAGTATTTGATGTTGATGCGTGTGCCCGAGTGCACGATTGCCTCGATTTCGTCGAGAAGCTGGTCGAAGTCGATGCCGTTGGCCACGGCGATTTCGTTGAGGTCGATTTTACGGTCGATGGCCTGTATTATGGCTATTTTGAGCTTGCTCTTGTTGGCGACGGTGCGCACGCGCAGGTCTTCGGGGCGGTCGATTTCGTTTTCTTCTACGTAGGTGCGGATGAGTTTTACAAACTCTTCGCCGTAGCGTTTGGCCTTGCCCATGCCCACGCCCGATATGTTGGCAAGCTCCTCGATTGTGATGGGGTAGGTTGTAGCCATGGCCTCGAGCGACGGGTCTTGGAAGATGACGAACGGGGGCAGGTTGAGCCCGGTGGCGATTTTACGGCGCAGCGAGGTCAGGATAGAGAAGAGTTCGGGGTCGGCCGCGCAGCTTGCGCCGTTGCTCATGGTCGGTTCTTCGTCTATGATTTCGTCGGAATAGTCGGCGTCTTCGACGATTTTAAACGACACGGGCTCTTTGAGGAATTGTTTTCCCTTGCGGGTGAGCTTGAGGATGCCGTAGTTCTCGACACCGCGCTCGATATAACCGCTGATTATGGCCTGTTGTATTACTGTATTGATATATTTGGGGCTTGAGCCGCCGGCGCAGCCGAAGACTTCGAGGTCTTCGTGGCCGTATGACCGGACATCGCTGGTGGCGCGTCCGAGCATAACGTCGACTACATAATCGGTTTTGAATTTTTCTTTAAGGGCGGCAATTGTTTCGAGTGCCGCTGACAAATCATCTTTAGCTTCCACTTTTTTCTTGGGATTGAGACAGTTGTCACAGTTTCCGCAATTATCCTTCTCGAAGTTTTCGCCAAAATAGTGGAGTAGGGTTTTGCGGCGGCAAAGCGACGATTCGGCATAGGCGGCGGTCTCGAGGAGGAGCTGACGGCCGATTTCCTGTTCGTTGATAGGTTTGCCCTGCATAAACTTTTCCATCTTCTGGAGGTCTTTCCGCGAGTAGAATGTCAGGCATACGCCCTCGCCGCCGTCACGGCCGCTGCGCCCGGTTTCCTGGTAGTAGCCTTCGAGCGATTTGGGCATGTCGTAGTGTATGACGAAGCGCACGTCGGGTTTGTCGATGCCCATGCCGAAGGCTATGGTGGCAACGATGACGTCGACCTGTTCCATCAGGAAGGCGTCCTGGTTGGCCGAGCGTGTGGCCGGGTCCATGCCGGCGTGGTAGGGCAGTGCCCTGATGTTGTTGACGCGCAACAACTCGGCAAGTTCTTCTACTTTTTTGCGTGAAAGACAGTATATGATGCCCGATTTGCCCGGGCGTTGCTTGATAAAGCGTATTATGTCGCGGTCGGTGTTAGGCGTTTTCTGGCGTATCTCGTAGTAGAGGTTTTCGCGGTTAAACGACGATTTGAAGACCACGGCATCATTCATGGCGAGGTTTTTCTGTATATCGTGCTGTACCTTGGGGGTGGCCGTTGCCGTAAGGGCTATTACCGGGCGTGTGCCTATTTCGTTGATAATAGGGCGTATGCGCCGGTATTCCGGCCGGAAATCATGTCCCCATTCTGATATACAGTGGGCCTCGTCGACTGCGTAGAAGGAAATTCGAACTGTTTTGAGAAATTCTATATTTTCTTCTTTGGTGAGTGATTCGGGTGCTACGTATAGCAGCTTTGTCTGCCCGGCCACAATGTCCGACTTAACCTGGTCGATGGCAGATTTGGCAAGCGAGGAGTTGAGGAAGTGGGCTATGCTGTCGTTCTCGCTGAAATTGCGCATCGAGTCTACCTGGTTCTTCATCAATGCTATCAGCGGCGAGATGACGATTGCCGTGCCGTCGCTCATAAGGGCCGGCAGTTGGTAGCACAGCGACTTGCCGCCGCCTGTGGGCATAATCACAAAGGTGTCACGGCCCGACAGGAGGCTTTGCATTATTGCTTCCTGGTTGCCCTTGAATTTGTCAAATCCAAAGTGCAGCTTCAGTGCCTGCGCCAGAGAGTGTGCTTCTGTGGTCATGTCGTGGGTGGTTTATTACGGGTTATTGTGGCTGGGTGATGTGGTTATACGGCACTGGCGTCGAAGTGTGCCTCCTTGAGTTGGCGGTCGCAGAACTCCGGCGTGACGACAAACTCGGTCGGTTTGTCGGTCGGGATGTCGAACATGGCGTTCATCAGGATTGTTTCGACTATCGACCTGAGGCCTCGGGCACCGAGCTTGTACTCGATTGCCTTGTCGACTATGAAATCAAGGGCTTCGGGTTGCCACTCCAGTTTCACGCCGTCCATGGCCATGAGTTTGGTATATTGGCGCGTGATGGCGTTTTTGGGCTCGGTGAGGATGCGGCGCAGGGCGTCGCGGTCGAGTGGCAACAGGTGGGTCAGGATGGGCAGACGGCCGATAATCTCGGGGATGAGGCCGAAGGTGCGCAGGTCTTGCGGTGCCACGTGGCGCATGAAGTTGTCGCGCTCTATGCGCCGCGACTCGCCGTCGGTCGAAAAACCGACAAAGCTCGAGTTGAGGCGGTGGGCAATCGCCTGTTCGATGCCTTCGAAGGCTCCGCCGCAGATAAAGAGTATGTTCTTGGTGTCGACGGCTATCATCGGCTGCTCGGGGTGCTTGCGGCCACCTTGTGGCGGCACGTTGACCACCGAGCCTTCCAAGAGTTTCAACAGACCCTGCTGTACGCCCTCGCCGCCGACGTCGCGGGTAATAGAGGGGTTGTCGCCTTTACGGGCAATCTTGTCTATTTCGTCGATAAACACGATGCCGCGTTCGGCCCTTGCAACGTCGTAGTCGGCTACCTGGAGCAGGCGCGTGAGCAGGCTCTCTATATCCTCGCCCACATAGCCGGCCTGTGTGAGCACCGTGGCGTCGACGATGGTGAATGGCACGTCGAGGATTTTTGCTATAGTGCGTGCAATCAGTGTCTTGCCGGTGCCGGTGGGGCCGACCATTATTATGTTGCTCTTCTCGATTTCTACGCCGTCTTTGTCGGCGGGCTGGTCGAGGCGTTTGTAGTGGTTGTAGACAGCCACCGACAGGTATTTCTTGGCCTGGTCCTGACCGATGATATATTGGTCGAGGAAGTCTTTGATTTCTGCCGGGGTGGGGATTTTTTTCTTAGCTGCCGTTTTTTCGGGCACTCCGTGCGACTGCCGTTGTTTTGCCCTGGCCCGTTTTGCGGCGCCGGCACTGTCGTCCGAGTCGTCCATCATGCCGAGCATGGTCGCTGCCGTTTCGAGGCAGTCGATGCAAATGCCGGCGTTTTCGGCGGGCGAGGGGAGTATGGTGGCTCCTTGTGATTCCGTGCGGCCACAAAAACTGCAGTGCAGTTCGTCGTTTCTTTTCTTTGCCATTATTTCTTGGCTTTAACGAGTATGCGGTCAATCATCCCGTAGTCGAGGGCTTCCTGCGAGGTCATCCAGTAGTCGCGGTCTGAGTCGCGCTCTACTTTCTCGAAGGGCTGGCCCGAATGTTCCGAGATGATGTTGTAGAGTTCGTCCTTTAGTTTCCTGATTTCGCGCGCGGTGATTTCGATGTCGCTGGCCTGGCCCTGGGCGCCGCCCATGGGCTGGTGTATCATCACACGCGAGTGGCGCAGGGCAAAGCGTTTGCCTTTCTCGCCGCTGACGAGCAATACGGCGGCCATCGACGCTGCCATGCCAGTGCAGAGGGTCGACACGTCGGAGGCTACATACTGCATGGTGTCGTAGATGCCGAGGCCGGCATAGACCGAACCGCCGGGGCTGTTGATATAAATCGATATGTCTTTACCGGGGTCGGTGCTGTCGAGATAGAGGAGTTGGGCCTGGATTACGTTGGCGGTGTAGTCGTTGACCTCGGTGCCGAGGAAGATGACGCGGTCCATCATAAGGCGCGAGAACACGTCCATCTGGGCTACGTTGAGCTGGCGCTCCTCTATAATAGTAGGATTGATATACGATGCTACCGGGCTTGCGGCAGCCGAGGTGGCTGCGCTGTACTGGTCAAGGGCAAGGCCGTTCATGCCAAGGTGGTGTACGGCATAATTGCGGAAGTCGTTGTCAGTCATATATAACAATTATATAAGTTTCTATTTTTGTGAATAAGAGGTGTCTGTGTCACCTGTGCAAACTTAGTTACAGCCGCTGTCGCGGCGATATGCGGCACTGTGGCCGTCGTTTTTCTTTTTCAAAATTAAGCAAAATTTCTCATACCTACAAATATTTTGACTGCCGGGGTGAATTTTTTTTGTGAATAAGCCTTAACTTTGCAGTGTAAAATATAGCAGAATGGAAGAACAACAACCCCACTACAGCCCCATGCAGGCCATAAAAAGGCGTTTTTTCGCCATGCGCAACGGTGTCGTGGCCGATGTGCTCCGTCGTGCCGGGTCGCCTTACCGTGTGATTTTCGGCCTCAATCTGCCGCAGATTGTCGACATCGCGACCTCTACGGGGCCGTCGCGCGAACTCGCCGAGGACCTGTGGGCCAACAATGCCACCCGCGAGAGCGTACTTGCCGCCCCTATGCTCATGCCGCGCGACTCCTTTACTATCGACGATGCCAGGCGCTGGGTCGAAAACGTGCCCGACCGCGAGGCTGCCGACTATCTGTGCCACCGCCTGTTGCGCCACATGCCCTATGCCATGTCGCTTGCCGACGAATTGTCGCTTGCCGACGGCATGAAGTGCTATGTCGGTGTGCGTCTGGCTGTCAATCTTGTATATGCCCACCCGGCCGAGGCGATGACCATTGCCGGGCGTGTGCTGGCCGCCGACCACGGGTCCCAGGTTGAGAGGCTTGCCAACCAGATTGTGACCGAAGTCAACGAGCTTGGCCTGTTGTGAGGTGAAAAATACACTCCGTTTTATTTGCTGATATGTGAAATTATCATTATTTTTGCGCTCATAAATACAAATCAACCTCACAAAATGAAAACATGTCCCAGATGCGGCCGTAGTGCCGATGACGCAGCCCAGTTCTGCGCCGGTTGCGGCTACAACTTTGCTACCGCTAACCAGCAGCCTAACCAACAACCCTATCAGCCCATGGCGTCAGACAATGCTTTCGACCCCTGCGGCCCCGAAGGCAAAAGCCGTGGCGTGGCAGCCCTCCTGGCTATACTCCTGGGTGGTCTCGGCATACAATATTTCTATGTAGGCAAGACTACGGCCGGTATTATCTCAATCGTATTGTCCTTCGTGACATGCGGCCTCTGGAGCGTGCTTATGCTCGTACAGGGTATCCTGATGTTCTGCATGACTAACGCGCAGTTCCGTCAGAAATACGTGCTCTCTACTTCGACACTTCCTTTGTTCTAAGCTCTACCAAGTTTAGGACTTTGTAATCTGAAAAGAAGATACATACTACATACAACAACATGACAATCGATAATTTCAATTTCAAAGGTAAGAAGGCTATCGTACGTGTAGACTTCAATGTGCCCCTCGACGAGAATGGCAACATCACCGACGACACCCGTATCCGTGGTGCCCTCCCCACACTGAAAAAAGTGCTTGCCGACGGCGGTTCGCTCATCGTTATGTCGCACATGGGCAAGCCCAAAGGCAAGGTCAACCCCAAGATGTCGCTCTCGCAGATTAAAGATGCCGTTGCCAAGGCCCTTGGTGCAGACGTTGAGTTCGCTCCCGACTGCATGGCTGCAGCCGACATGGCTGCCGCCCTCAAGCCCGGCCAGGTTCTCCTTCTCGAAAACCTCCGCTTCTATCCTGAAGAGGAAGGCAAGCCCGTCGGGATTGACAAAGCCGACCCCGGCTACGATGCCGCAAAGAAGGAGATGAAAGAGCGTCAGAAAGACTTCGCCAAGAAACTCGCTTCGTATGCCGACGTCTATGTAAACGACGCATTCGGCACAGCTCACCGCCGTCACGCTTCGACAGCCGTGATTGCCGACTACTTCGACGCCGACCACAAGATGCTCGGCTACCTCATGGAAAAAGAGGTCAAGGCCGTCGACAATATCCTCAAAGATATACACCGTCCCTTCACCGCTATCATGGGTGGTTCGAAAGTGTCGACCAAAATCGGCATCATCGAAAACCTCATGGACAAGGTCGACAACCTCATCCTCTGCGGCGGCATGACATATACATTTGCCAAAGCAATGGGTGGCAACGTAGGCAACTCGATTTGCGAAGAAGACAAGCTCGACCTCGCTATCGATATCATGAACAAGGCTAAAGAAAAAGGCGTGAACCTCGTTCTCGGCAACGACTGTGTGGCTGCCGATGCCTTCTCTAACGATGCCAATACACAGGTATGCTCGGTAATGGCTATCCCCGAAGGCTGGGAAGGTCTCGATGCAGGCCCCGAAACACGCAAACTCTTCGCCGACACAATCCGTGGCAGCAAGACCATCCTCTGGAACGGCCCTGCAGGCGTGTTCGAATTCGACAACTTCACTGCCGGTAGCCGCGCGATTGCCGATGCCGTTGTAGAGGCTACCAAAAACGGTGCCTTCTCGCTCGTTGGCGGTGGTGACTCTGTTGCCTGTGTCAACAAATTCGGCCTCGCCGACGAAGTATCTTATGTATCGACCGGCGGCGGTGCCCTCCTCGAGGCTATCGAGGGCAAGGTTCTGCCCGGTGTAGCCGCTGTACAAGGCTGATAACTAAGACCTCATCATAAACCCCGGTGGGCACCCTCAATCAGGGCGCCCACCAGTTGTTTTTTGATGAAGGTCAGATTTGATATGGCGGTATGGTTTGTCCGCGCGTGAAAAAATGCTAAAATTATTAATCTTCAATTGTCATTTCAGAAAGTATTTGTACTTTTGCAGAGTAAAAAATGCGACAGTGGCTCAGTTGGTAGAGCATTGGCTTCCCAAGCCGAGGGTCGCGGGTTCGAGCCCCGTCTGTCGCTCTATCGTTCAATTCGCTCAAAATCAGAGCATAGCACTCCGATTTTGGGCGTTTGGTTTAATGTGATTGCATATACAATGATAACACAGGAACAATTAAAAGAGACTTTTGAGCGTATGCTTGCGCTGAGGAGGTATCTTTGACATCGACGGCAAGAAGATAGCTGTCGAAGAAGAGCAGTTGCGCACAATGGCCGACGGCTTTTGGGATAATGCCGAAGCTGCTCAAAGGCAAATGAAGAAAATCAAAGACCTGCAAAAGTGGATTGCTGACTATACCGAGCTCGAAGGCGCGGTCGACGAGGTGAAACTTGCCCTCGACTTCCTCAAAGAGGAACTTGTGACCGAGGAGGAGCTTGACGCCACCTATGCGCGTGCCTCGAAATTGCTCGAAGAGCTCGAGTTGCGAAACATGCTGCGCAACGAGGGCGATATCATGAGCGCGGTACTCAAAATCAATTCCGGTGCAGGCGGTACGGAGAGCCAGGACTGGGCTTCGATGCTTATGCGCATGTATATGCGCTGGGCCGAGGCGCATGGCTACAAGCTGTCGGTTGCCAACCTTCTCGAAGGCGACGAGGCCGGCATCAAATCGTGCACACTCAATATCGAGGGCGACTTTGCCTACGGCTTCCTCAAGAGCGAGAACGGCGTGCACCGCCTGGTGCGTGTGTCGCCCTACAATGCCCAGGGTAAGCGCATGACCTCGTTTGCGTCTGTATTCGTGACCCCCCTGGTCGACGATACGATTGAAATCAAGGTCGAACCGGCATTGCTGTCGTGGGATACGTTCCGCTCGGGCGGCGCCGGTGGCCAGAACGTCAACAAGGTCGAATCGGGCGTGCGTCTGCGCTATCAGTTTACCGACCCATATACGGGCGAGAAAGAAGAAATACTCATCGAGAATACCGAGACCCGCGACCAGCCTAAAAATAAGGAAAACGCCCTGCGACAACTGCGGTCGATACTCTATGCCAAAGAGCTCGAACACCGCATGGCCGAGCAGGCCAAAGTAGAGGCCGGTAAGAAAAAAATCGAGTGGGGCAGCCAGATACGCAGTTATGTCTTCGATGACCGGCGTGTCAAAGACCATCGCACGAACTACCAGACTTCGGATGTCGGTGGTGTGATGGACGGCGATATCGACGATTTCATCAAGGCATATCTGATGGAATTCTCTGAAAAAGAGGGTGAATAATGGCTGCTCTCGGACGCTGCATGATGGTTGTCAACCCGGCTTCGGGCACTGTGTCGAAGCACCGGATTGTGCCTCATGTGTGCAAGCGTCTCGACAAGTTGGGTATTGACTATACCGTGTCGCCCACGCGCTACCCCGGACATGCGCGCGAGTTGGCACGCGAGGCCGCTGCCGACGGCTACGACGTGGTCATAGCCGTCGGCGGCGATGGCACTGTCAACGAGGTCGCTTCGGGCCTTGTCGGTTCGGCGACGGCCTTGGCCATCATTCCCACCGGCTCGGGCAACGGCCTGGCGCGTCATCTCGGCATACCTGTCGATGTAGACAGTTCGATACGTGTAATCGCCAAGAACAATGTAATCAGTGCCGATTATGGCACGGCCAACGACAAACCGTTTTTTTGTACCTTCGGGGTCGGTTTTGATGCCGCAGTGAGTGAGCGGTGTGCCCGACAGAAAAGGCGCGGCATACTGATGTATCTCAAGAATACCATCAATGAGTACATGAATTTCTCGCCCGAGGAATATGTTATCGAGGCCAACGGCCAGGTTATTACCGACCGGGCCTTCCTTGTGGTTGTCTGCAATGCCTCGCAGTATGGCAATAATGCCTTTGTCGCCCCCGGGGCCTCGGTGACCGACGGCGAGCTCGATATCACCATCGTACATGCCGGCAACGTTATCACACAGGCTTTTGTAGGTGTCGACATGCTTACCGGCCTCATTGGCAAGAACGCCCTGGTCGACACCATCCGCACTCGCAGTGCCGTAATAAGACGTCGCGAAACCGGGGCAGCACATCTCGACGGCGACGCCGTAGAGATGCCGCCGCTGATTGAAATCAAGTGCCACCCCGGCAGGCTCAGGGTGTTGTCGCCGACAAATTCGACGCGCTTCGTGCCACTGGTGACTCCGACAAGGCTTTTCTTCCGCGACATGTTCCTGTCCTTGCGCCATCTTTTCCCTAATGCCAAATAGATGAGAAGCTTATTGAGATATATTTTTAGCCTTGTGTCGTTGTTGTCGGTAGTCCTTGCTTCGGCGCAGGTCAACACCGACCAGGTGCTTCGGATTGGCCAGAATGCCCTCTATTTCGAGGACTACATGCTGTCAATACAGTATTTCAACCAGGCAATCCAGGCAAAGCCATACCTGGCACAGCCATACTTTTTGAGGGCAATCGCAAAACTCAATCTCGAGGATTTCCGTGGTGCCGAGGAGGATGCCTCTAAGGCAATCGAACTTAATCCGTTTTTGACCGATGCGTGGGAGGTACGTGGCGTGGCCCGGCACAATACCGGCCGTCACCGACTTGCCGTCGAAGACTATACCGAGGCTTTGAAATTGTTGCCGCGAAACAGGCAGTTGCTCTTCAACAAGGCCCTTGCCCTCAACGACCTCAAGGAATATGGCGAGGCTGCCGAGGCTTTCGACGAAATCTTGCGTTATTATCCCCGATTTGAAAATGCGTACCTCGGCCGTGCACGCACGCGCCTGGCTCTCGCCGATACTGCAAAGGCACTTGAGGATATTGACAAGGCACTCGAAATCAACAAGAATGCGCTCAACGCATATATCATGCGTGCCGACATTGCCATAAACTCTGAGGGCGATTACGAGAAGGCCCTTGCCGATATCGACTATGCCATACGGCTCCAGCCCCGTGCCGCAGGTCTCTATATCAACCGTGCCTTTCTGCGATACAAGACCGACAGCTATAAGGGGGCGATGGCCGACTATGATTATGCCCTCACGCTCGAGCCCTACAACATGGCCGCCCTCTTCAACCGTGGCCTGCTGTTGATGGAGGTCAATGCCAACGACCTCGCCCTCGAGGACTTCAACCGTGTGCTCGAACTCGAACCCGACGATATGCGCGCGCTCTACAACAGGGCCGTAATCCATGCGAACAAGGGTAATGTCAAGGCGGCCATAGCCGATATTACCCGTGTGGCCGAGGCTTATCCCGAATTGCCGAGCACATATTTTATGCGTGCCGGCCTCTACAAGCAGCTCGGCCAGTTGTCGAAGGCCGAATCTGATTACAAGCATGCCGAAAAATTGGCCAAGGCCCTGCCGACTGCCGCACAGCAGGCTGCCGCCGAGGCTTCGTCGGGGCCTGCGCCCGAGATGGCCGACGATACTACGCCCGAGGAGATGAGCGACGATATGACGCGCCGGCGCTTCGCTTCGCTCGTGACGGTCGACGACAATGCCGATTTCCGCGAGGAATATAACAACAGTGCCATCCGTGGCCGCGTGCAAGACCGCAACCTCAATATTGAAATCGAGCCGGTGATGCTGCTGTCGTTCTATACCTCGCCAACAGAGTTGCGCCGCAACACTTATTATATCCGTGAGGTCGACGACCTCAATGCTACCCGGTCGTTGCGTTTTGTCCTTATGGTTACAAACGCTGTGCCCACGATTGACGAAGCCACGGCCGAAAGGCACTTCCAGTCGGTCGAATATTATAATTCCTACCTTGCCAGCCATACCCCGCGACCGGTCGACTACATAGGCCGTGCCCTCGACTTCATCACCGTCCGAGACTATGGCAATGCCCTCAAAGATGCCGACCGTGCTATCGACATCGCCCCCGATTTGGCCCTGGCCTATCTGGTGCGTGCACAGGCCCGCTACGGGCGCTATCTGCTTGGTCGCGACGAGGGCGAAGGTGTCGCCCGGCAAGCCTTGGCGCGTAAAGACCTCGACGATATTGCCGCCGACTATAAAAAGGTGCTCGAGCTGTCTCCGCGTACCCCTGTGGCTTATTTCAACCTCGGCAACATCTATTTCGAGATGGAAGATTATGATAACGCTACCGAAGCGTATAACCGCGCCATAGACCTAAAGCCTGATTTCGGCGAGGCTTATTACAACCGTGGTTATATCGCTTTGCGCAATGGCCACCGCAGTGCCGGCGTTGCCGACCTGAGCAAGGCCGGCGAACTCGGTATCGTACCTGCCTACAATCTAATCAAGCGTATATCGCAATAACGATACGGTTTAGGAGTTAAAATTAAGGCACTTGTGAGTTTTTCACAAGTGCCTTAATTTTAACTCTGGTAAGTCTTATTTAGACGTCGAGGTGTTGATGTGCGGTGTTACTCGTGCCACGGGGCTTCCCTGACCGGGTATTTCCTCCTCAGAGGCAACAACGTTGACATACATGAAAACGATAGCCGTGGCCGGTGATTTGTCTACGGCGAAGAGCGGGCACTCGATTTCAATCTGGTGTTTGCCGACAGGCACGTTCTCGGTTACGTCGAATTCGAATCCGAAAGGCGGCTGTACGGTGGTGCCGATATAGTAGCCGTCCCAATAATAGGTTGCGGCTGTGATGAGTGCACCCTTGTCGGCCTCGTTGTTTTGTACGTCGATACCTGTTATTTTCATTGTTTCGCCCTGTACGACGTAGAGCGAACCGTCGACCTCTACTGCGTTCTCGAAGCTGAGGTTGAAGTCTACATTAGGGATGTCGTTGTCATCGTCGTGGCAAGATACCAATGCCAGTGCCGGCACCAACATTACGAGGAGATAGATAAACTTTTTCATTTTGGTTATAAGTGAATTAGGTTGAAGAAAGGAAGCCGGGGCAGGGCATTTGCCATGCCCCGGCCTAATAGTTTAATTTGTAAATACGAGGTCGCCGTCTTTCACGTCAATCACGATTGGGTGGGTGCGGTCGACCTTTTGGGCAAGTATGTCTTTCGACAACTGGTTGAGCACCAGCCTGTGTATTGCGCGTTTTACAGGACGTGCGCCAAACTCGGGGTCGTAGCCTTCGTCGGCGAGGAAGCTCAGCGCGGCAGGCGTAATCTTGAGCTCGATGCCCGACGAGTGGGCAAGCATCTTTTGTATTGACTTGATTTGCAGGCCGACGATTTCTTCGATTTCAGCTCGGTTGAGCGGCGTGAACATGATGATTTCGTCGATACGGTTCAAGAACTCGGGGCGGATGGTCTGTTTGAGCATGTCGAGCACCTGAGTCTTTGTCTTCTCTACGACCTCGGTCTTGTTTTCGGGTGTCAGTGTGGCGAAATTTTCGCGTATGACATTCGAACCCATGTTCGAGGTCATGATGATGATGGTGTTCTTGAAGTTGACGTTGCGGCCCTTGTTGTCGGTCAGGCGTCCGTCGTCGAGAACCTGCAGCAGTATGTTGAACACGTCGGGGTGTGCCTTTTCGATTTCATCGAAGAGCACCACCGAGTACGGTTTGCGCCGCACGGCCTCGGTGAGCTGGCCACCTTCGTCGTAACCTACATATCCCGGAGGCGCGCCGACAAGTCGCGACACCGAGTGCTTCTCCTGGTACTCCGACATGTCGATACGTGTCATCATATTTTCGTCGTCAAAGAGGTATTCGGCCAATGCCTTGGCAAGCTCGGTCTTGCCGACGCCTGTCGTGCCAAGGAAGATAAACGAACCGATAGGTCGCTTGGGGTCGTTGAGGCCCGCGCGGCTGCGGCGAACGGCGTCGGCTATAGCCGTTATTGCCTCGTCCTGGCCGACTACGCGGCTGTGCAACTCTTCTTCGAGGTGGAGTAGTTTTTCTTTTTCGCTCTGCACCATCTTGTTGACGGGTATGCCTGTCCAGCGCGAAACCACGTCGGCGATGTCCTCGGCGTCGACTTCCTCTTTGATGAGGGCTTTTTCGCCCTGCATTACAGATAGTTGCTCCTGTATGGTCTGGATTTCTTTCTGCTTGGCAGCGATTGACGAGTAGCGGATTTCGGCCACGCGGGCGTAGTCGCCTTCGCGTTCGGCCTTGTCGGCTTCGAAGTTGAGCTGCTCGATGTCGATTTTATTCTGCTGTATGCGGCTGATGAGGTCGCGCTCGGCTTTCCATTTTGCCGAGAATTCCTTTTCTTCCTCGCGTAGTTCGGCGATGCTGCGTTCGATAGCCTTGACTTCTTCGTCGCGGCCTTCGCGTTTTATGGCCTCGCGTTCGATTTCTTTCTGGGCTATCTGGCGCGTTATGTCGTCGAGGGCCTGGGGCACGGAGTCAATCTCGAGTTTGAGCTTCGAGGCTGCCTCGTCGATAAGGTCGATGGCCTTGTCGGGAAGGAATCGGTCGGTTATGTAGCGTTCCGACAGTTGCACGGCGGCGATAATCGCTTCGTCGCGGATGCGCACCTTGTGGTGATTTTCGTAGCGTTCCTTCAGACCGCGCAATATTGCTATGGCGCTGGTTTCGTCGGGCTCGTTGACCATCACTTTCTGGAAACGACGCTCGAGTGCCTTGTCTTTCTCGAAGTATTTCTGATATTCGTCGAGTGTGGTGGCGCCGATACTGCGTAGTTCGCCACGGGCAAGGGCCGGTTTGAGGATGTTGGCGGCGTCCATGGCGCCCTCGCCTTTGCCTGCGCCTACGAGGGTGTGGATTTCGTCGATAAAGAGTATGATTTCGCCGTCAGCCTGCGTCACTTCGTTGACAATGGCTTTGAGTCGTTCCTCAAACTCGCCCTTGTACTTTGCACCTGCAACGAGCGCGCCCATGTCGAGCGAATAGATTTGCTTGGTGCGCAGGTTCTCGGGCACGTCGCCGCGTACAATACGGTGTGCTAAGCCCTCGGCAATGGCAGTCTTGCCCGTGCCGGGTTCGCCAATCAGCATGGGGTTGTTCTTGGTTCGGCGCGACAGGATTTGCAGCACGCGCCTTATTTCTTCGTCACGGCCGATTACGGGGTCGAGCTTGCCCGCACGGGCACGTTCGTTGAGGTTTATGGCATACTTCGACAGTGCGTTATATGTTTCTTCCGCGCCTTGGTCAGTAGCCTTCTTGCCCTTTCGCAGCTCCTCGATGGCAGCCTTGAGCTCTTTCTTGGCAAGGCCGACATCTTTGAGTATTGTCGAAGCCGGCGAGTTGACCTCGAATATGGCTACCAACAGGGCCTCGAGGGTCACATATTGGTCGCCCATTTCCTTGGACACATCGAGTGCTTTTTGCAACACGTCGTTCGAGGTGCGGCTCAGATAGGGCTCAGACCCCGATACCTTTGGCAGGGCGGCAATCTCGGCATCGACGGCACGGGTGACTGTCACCGGGTTGGCGCCGATTTTCTGGAAGATGAAATTTACCACCGTCTCGCCCTCGTCGATAACGCCTTTCAGCAGGCACACCGGCTCTATGGCCTGTGTCCCGGCGCCTCGAGTTATCTCCACAGCCTTTTGTATGGCTTCCTGAGACTTAATGGTGAAATTGTTGAAATTCATAATATGAAGTAGTGTGTTGAATGTTACGTGTTAATATTTATTCAATTAGTCTAACAAGTGGGGCGGCTGTTTGGTTTGCCGCAGCCGCCAACTAATGGGCAATATTTGTGCCAGAGGCGAAAAAGTGACAAAATTGACATTATTGCTACAATTTTTGGCCGATTTTTTTGCAAGATTACATTCTTTGTTATTAACTTCGCAACATGAAACGGCCCTTGGTGCCGCATACTCTTTAATCTGAAACTACTCTATATAATTATGATATTCAATTTTAGGTTAGTATCTGACGAGGTGGACAATTTCAAGCGCGAAATCCAGATTGATTCCACCGCCACATTCCTCGACCTTAAGAAGGCCATTTGCAAGAGTGTGGGCTACGACGCTACGCAGATGAGTTCATTCTTCCTTTGCGACCGTAACTGGGAGAAGGAAAAGGAAATTACCTTTGAGGACATGGATACCGATGATGACCAGGAGGTATATCTCATGGACGAATCGCCCCTCGACGAGTTTATCGAAGACGAGGGCCAGAAGTTGCTCTATGTCTTCGACTACATCACCGACAGGGCTTTCTTTATCGAGATGACCGAGATGATACCGGGCAAGTCGCTGCGTGAGCCATTGTGCACGCTCGCCATGGGTACTCCTCCGGCTGAATCGGTCGACCTCGACGAGTTCGATGCCAAAATCGATGCCAAGGCTGCCGCCGCGACTCCCGACCTCGACGAGGAGTTTTATGGCGAAGACGGCTTCAACGAGGACGAGTTCGACGCCGAAGGCTTCGACGAAATGAACTTCGACGAGTAAAGACTGCGTCGTCTCCTGCTTCTATAATATTCCCCGCTGGCGGTGCCTGCCGGGGCTTTAGTGCATAAACCGGCATTTGCCGGTATGGCATTATTGTAAATCTTTAAATTTATATAAAGTGTTCGACTCTCTCTCTGCAATATTCTCGGCCCACGACTGGCTCTACTCGGTGCTGGCCCTGATTGCCGTGTTGTCGACACTGCTCATTATCATAATCATTTTGTCAGAAAACCGAAACCCGGTCAAATCGCTTGCCTGGGTGACGGTGTTGCTCTTGCTGCCGGTTGTCGGGCTTATACTATATATGTTCTTCGGCCGCAGCATCAAGAATACACGTATGATATCGCGGCGTAGCCGGCGCAAACTGAGGCGTCGCGAGGGCCGCACTTTTTCAGACCCGAAGAGTGCGGGACTTACGCCCGAGTCGGTTCAGCAGATTAATCTGGGGCGTTCGCTGACCGGTGCACAGTACTATGCCGACAACAAGGTAGAGGTCTTTACTCGTGGAGCCGATAAGTTCGATTCTCTCGAGCGCGACCTGCGCCAGGCGCGCGACTCGATTAATATGCAGTATTATATCTTTGAAGACGATGAGACGGGGCGCCGTATTGCCGACATACTTGCCGAGCGTGCCGCTGCCGGGGTGAAGGTGAGGCTTATCTACGACCATGTAGGTTCGTTTCATGTCAGGTCGCGCTTTTTCAAGCACTTGCGTCAGCGCGGTATTGATGCCCAGCCGTTTTTCAAGGTCACATTCCCTCAGTTTGGCACGCATGTAAACTGGCGAAACCACCGCAAGCTGTGTATTATCGACCAGACAGTGGCCTATCTCGGCGGCATGAATGTCGCTAACCGTTATATCGACGGTGGCAAGAATTTCGCCTCGTGGCGCGATACGCACGTGCGTGTCGAAGGTCCCGTCGTACAGGCATTGCAGTATTCGTTTATCGTCGACTGGAATTTTATGGGCGGCGGCCTGATAGAAGATAAGGCTGTCGAGAACCCCGTGCTGCTGCGCGAACCACGTCACGGAGCCGTCGCCGGTGTAGGTGCCCAGATGCTCACTTCCGGCCCGACCGCACAGTGGTCAAACATTGCCTTGTCGCTGCATAAGGCCATTGCCAATGCAAGGCGGCGTGTATATATCCAGACGCCGTATTTCCTGCCTACCGAGGCACTGCTCAAGGCCCTGCAGTCTGCCGCCCTCGCACATGTAGATGTAAGGCTCCTCGTGCCTGAGCGCAGCGATTCGGTCATGCTCACCCATGCCTCGAACTCCTATATTTCCGAGTGTCTTAAAGCCGGTATAAAGATATATCAGTACAAAGCCGGCATGCTGCATTCCAAGATGATTATTGTCGATGACGAGTTTGTGACTATCGGGTCTACAAACTTCGACTTCCGCAGTTTCGATTATAATTTCGAGGCAAACCTCTTTTTCTATAGCACCGAGTTCAACCGTCGCATGCTCGAGGTTTTCAGGGCCGATATCGCCAACAGTGAGCGAGTGCTGCCCGAGCAGTGGCATCGCCGGCCGATGCCGAAACGTATGGCCGAATCTGTGTTGAGACTCTTGAGCCCGGTGCTGTAGGCGCTTGCTCAATAACGAACAATACATTTATTATATGATAACCAAAGACCCAAAAGACTTACGTGCGCGGTTCGAAAAATTATTGCGTGATACCGGACGCGAGAACATTGACTATGTAATCGAGGACCTCGATGCATGGGGCTTTTTTACTGCCCCGGCTTCGTCGCAGGGACATGGTGCCTATCCCGGCGGACTGCTTGAACATTCACTCAACGTATACGATGCGGCAATAGAGGCCCGACAGGCCATGCTCACTCTGCGCCCCGACCTCGAGGAAGACCTCGCCCCCGAGAGCATTGCCATTGCCGCATTGCTGCATGATGTGTGTAAGGCCGATTTCTACCGTCTTGTCAAAAAGAAACGCCGCAACGAGGTGGGGCAGTACGAAGACTTCGAGCAATACGAAATTCACGATGAAAATTTCCCCGTCGGTCATGGCGAGAAATCGGTAATCTTGCTCCTCCAGTCAGGTCTCGACCTCAAAGATGACGAAATCTACGCTATCCGTTGGCATATGGGGCCGTGGAATTTATCGCGTGACGATGAAAAATTTTATCGTCAGGCAGGGCGCGCAACGCCGCTGCAGCCCCTGATTCATGCCGCCGACACCCTCGCGTCGGCAATACTCGAAAGACCCGGCAAAAAATTGTAAACCGCTTAATGCTTGACAACCAAATCATTGTAAAAAATAGTGAATTTTTCTTTGAAAAAAGTTGCTCAAAAATTTGGTCATAACAAAAAAAGTGTCTAACTTTGCATCGCAATTGAGAAAGACACCACGCGAAAATAGCTCAGTTGGTAGAGCACGACCTTGCCAAGGTCGGGGTCGCGGGTTCGAGTCCCGTTTTTCGCTCGAAGAAAGAGAACATTAAAATTCTGACTTAGGCATCTTGCCACCGCAGCAATCATAGCTTGCGAAAATAGCTCAGTTGGTAGAGCACGACCTTGCCAAGGTCGGGGTCGCGGGTTCGAGTCCCGTTTTTCGCTCAACTTCCCTCCGTTGCGGAGAGCCTAAGTTAATATGTCCGGATGGCGGAATTGGTAGACGCGCTACTTTGAGGGGGTAGTGACAGTTATGTCGTGTGAGTTCGAGTCTCATTTCGGACACTTCAGAAAATCCCAAGTGATTATTAAATCACTTGGGATTTTTCTTTTATATTTACGTCTTCCAATCATTATATTGGGTCAAGCCGAAACCACGGAGTATTAGAAAAAAATGGGCTCAAGCCGAAATGTCGGTGCATAATTAAAAATATAAGAGATGAGGGTTCTCAACGATAGGAGCTTGACTCTCCGAGGCAAGCCATAGGTCAGCCATTACATTTAAGTGCTTACATATAAATGAAAAGCATTGCCTCGAAAATGGCTGGTCCCGAAGGTACCAGCTCCTACATTAGCCCATCTCGACCCAACTAAACATGCACCGACATTTCGGCTTGAGCCATAATTTTTATTGTTTTCTACAAAAATAGGTCTCCGGCGCAAAGATGCCGAAGGCCTATAAAAGCATTGGCGGGGTGTTTATTTATCTGAGATACTCGTCGAAGAATTTTTCAATCGAGGCAAAGGGGATGATGTCCTTTTGGTCGTAGAGGTCTGTGTGGCTTGCTCCGGGAATGACCATAAAGAGCTTGTTGTTGTCCTTGCCGGGGGTAACGGTCAACTTTTTATAGGCATCGCTGCCGAAATAGAACGAATGCGCTTTCTCTCCGTGTACAATCATCACAGCGTTTACAATCTCGCCGGCGCGGCTCATCAGGGGGAAGTTGAGCCAGGGGATGGGAGATGTCGCGTTGCGTCCGCCGTTTGAGTTGAGCGAACGCGGATGATAGCCGCGCTTGGTCTTGTAGTAGTCGTAGTAGTCACGTAGGAATTTAGGTGCATCTTCGGGCAGCACGTCGGGAACACCGCCGCCGAGTTTTGGTGTTCCGTTGACGTAGTCCTCGTTGCGCTGAGCGGCTAATTTTTCGCGGAGTGCGTTGCGGGCCTCGGCACTGTCGTCGGCATCGAAATATCCGTTGGCGTTGACACGGCTCATGTCGTACATCGTCGATGCCAGAGTGGCCTTGATGCGAGGGTCGGGCGCCGCAGCGTTGATGGCTATGCCGCCCCAGCCGCAGATGCCGATAATTCCTACTTTCTCAGGGTCGACGTCGGGGTTGGTGACCAGGAAGTCGACGGCCGCGCTGAAATCTTCGGTATTGATGTCGGGCGAGGTCATATAGCGTGGAGTGCCGCCGCTCTCGCCCGTAAACGACGGGTCGAAGGCTATGGTCATGAATCCGCGCTCGGCCATTTCCTGGGCGTAGAGGCCGGCTGCTTGTTCCTTCACTGCGCCAAAGGGGCCGCAGACGGCTATAGCCGCGAGTTTGCCTGTCGTACCCTTGGGTTTATACATATCGGCTGCCAGGGTGATGCCGTAGCGGTTGACAAATGTCACCTTGCTGTGGTCAACCTTGTCGCTCTTGGGAAATGTCTTGTCCCATTCATTTGTAAGAGTCAGATTTTCCATAATATTTTTGTTTTCTATTGTTTTATTCTCGGCCGCGTTAGTCATAACAAGGCTGCCAGTGATGGCAAACAGGCATATCGCTAAAATATTTTTTACCATCACTCATGCTTCTTAAATGGAGATTCGACCTCTTCGTCTGTTGCTTCGAGTAGGAAGTAGACAGGTCGTAGCCCGTCGTTACAACAACTTATGGCTGTGCCGGGTTTGCGTATCCAGTCGTTGAACCAGAATTGTTTCGAGCCGTTAGCCAACGCGAAGACATACTGATGAATCGAACGCCATGCGCCGTCACATAGTCCTTCAGGTCGGGTCGAACCGGCATAGAATACGTCGCCGACATTCATACAGGGGCACGGCGATACGCCTTCTACTCCATATTCCTTTGCAAGTTCTTCATGGAAATCTTTCTTGATTACTGTGATTTTTACTTTTTTCATAATTAGGGTTTGTCTATTGTATTGACTGTATTGATTGTATTGACTGTATTGTTAGTACCAATCGTGTTTTTCGCGTCGCTCGAGAGCGTCTATATGGTTCATTTCCGCTGGCGTCAGCTCGAAATCAAATATTGAAATGTTCTCTTTCTGGTGGTCTGGGTTGCTTGAACCGGGGATGACTACCACACCGTTTTGTAAGTCCCAGCGTAAGATTGTCTGCACAAGCGATTTGCCATGCTTACGGGCGATATCCAAGATTACCGGCTCTTCCATCAGCTCCGAGTTGAAGCCACGGCCTCCGAGAGGATACCAAGCTTCAACCACAATACCCTTGTCGTGTAGATACTCTATCACAGCCTTGTCCTGATAATAAGGGTGGATTTCGTTTTGGTCGAGTACGGGCTTGATATTTACTTTCGGCAGAAACTCCGACATCTCCTTTATGTAATAGTTAGAAACGCCGAGTGACCGTATTTTGCCCTGCTTTACATATTGCTCCATAGTCTTGTAGGCATCAACATCGTGAGGGCCCGGGTGATGGAGCAGCATAAGGTCGATGTAGCCTATATCGAGTTTGCGGAGGCTTTTTTCGATGTTCTTCTCTGCATCGGCAAACTCGTTTGGGTAGAGTTTTGTAGTCACAAAAACGTCCTCGCGCTTTATCAGACCTTCTTCGATTGCCTGACGTATCGCCCGGCCGACTTCTTCCTCGTTGCCATAAAAACTTGCCGTGTCAAACTTGCGATAACCGAGTCTGATTGCGGATAATATCGCGTTCACACATTTGTCGCCGCGAAGACTATAGGTGCCCAGGCCGACTATGGGCATGTCGTAGCCACTGCTAAGTCTTATTGTCGGAGGATTACCATTTGTTCCTGGCGAAAGGTCAAAGTATCCCTTTTCGATTTGTCCTGTTTGTGTTTGCCCCAGTTTGTCATTGGTGGTATTGTCACCATCGGGATTGTTACAGGCATTTGCTGTCACTGCCATAATTGCCGATATTATGAGATTTATGATTTTCATGTTGCAAAATTACACAAAGAGCCCCACAGCGGCATTGCTGTGAGGCTCAATCTTAGTTTCTGAAAAGTTCAATCAGCTGAGAGGGACCGCAGTCGGGGCGATACCGAATTCTCTTTTGAATGCAGTCGAGAAATGCGACGGGTTGCGGAAACCGACTTCGGCGTAGACCTCGACAACTTTCTTTCGGCCAGTCTTTATGAGTTCGTAGGCCCGTTCGAGCCTTTTCTTGATAAGCCATCTTTCGGGTGTGAGGTCGCTGATTTTCTTGAAGTCGCGTTTGAACGTGGCGAGGCTGCGGCCGGTATAGTGTGCTATTTCCTCAATGCTTAGGTCGCACATATAGTTCTCTTCCATAAATTCGATGATGTCGATTTTCCAGGGCTCGTTGAAGTCAAACATCGTGGGTATAAACCGGTCGTCTATCGCCAGGAGTGCCATAAGGCCTTCTTGCAACTTTAGTTCCATAAAGTTGTCCTTTGGCTTGACGTCGGGGTCGAAGTATGGCGTCATAGAGGCAAAGAGGCTGGCGAGTTCGACTGTCTTGGGCAACTTGATAACTCCGGGGTCGAGTTTTCCGGCCTTAGTTCTTACCTTGTTAATTGACAGCTTGCCATACATCTCCCTGAGGAAATTGCGCGTGAACATCAGGAATATACCGCAATAGCGTTCGCCGCCATGGGTCTTCTTATACATCGTGATATGGTGGTCGCGCGGTATAAACACGCACTCGCCTTTACGGACATGGATTTTTTCCTTACCATTGTCGAGAATCATCTCTCCGGAATACACATAGTTGAGCGCGTACTCGCGCGAACGGTGTATGCACCCGCTCAAATCGTCGTAGAAGAAGCTGTAGAATATATTGTTGTAGTTAAAAATCAGCTTCATCGGCCCGAGGTCCTCGTTGTGATTTATTGCCATAAGTTTCTATGTTCTGGTTTACAAAAGTAGCAATAAAAATCTATACGGCACTTTCTCTGCGGCTCATGTTTTGTTTCTCACAGGTTCATCGACATGCTTATTCCCTATATTGTGTAGGGTTGAGGCCGAGTGTCCGTTGCACGTAGCGGCTGAAATAGGCCGGCGACGAGAAGTGGAACATGTCGGAGATTTGCACGAACGACAATGACTTGTTGCGCAGAAGGCGCGCGATGTCGAGTGCGGTATAGCGGTTTATCCAATAGTTAGCAGGGTAGCCGCTGACCTTCTTCGATACTTCCGACAAATATTTGGGTGTCACGCACAGTGTGGCGGCATAATAGGTCACTTCGCGGTTATGGCGATAGTCGCCGTTTTCGAGCATGTCTAAGAAGCGGCTCATCAGCGTGGCGTTTTGCGTCGATACGCCTGACTCCTTGTTAATGACCGAATGAAAATCAAAGAAATCGAGTATGGCCGACTGTACCGCATTTATCAGCAGTTCGCGATAAAAGGTGTGGTCGGTCTGCGATAGTCGGTAGGCTATCCAGCCGAAATCGCGTTCGCACACGAAACGCTGCCTCTCGTCGAGACTCATTATCGGATTGAGAAAGAGCGACAACTGCCCTTTCATGCCATAGTTGGTCTGGGGAGTGCACAATTCGATAAAGGGAGCCGTGACATAGAGTGTCTTCACCACAAAGTCTTCCGACGGTTTCATATTGTCGAGCAGCTTGCCTTTGCGCACTATCATCAGGTCGCCTTCCTTCATCTCGAAATGATTGCCGTTGAAGGTAAAAGAGCAATTGCCGCCCAGGCAGAGTGCGTGGGCAAGATATTCCTCGTAGCGACTTGTACCGATGCCGGCGAGGGTTTCTTCTATAATTACATCTTTAAGCTGTCCCATGAGCTAAATAATTGGTAGAATATCTTGTGTGGGGGTTATCGTGTCATAATCTCTATTAGTTCCGAAGCATACTGCCGTCCTATCGGCAGCACGCAGCCGTTGTTGAGGAAGACTTCTTGCCTGTTGAAACTTTTGATTTTAGATTTTGAGACGACAAACGACCTGTGTATCCGCACGAAAGACTCGGCAGGAAGCATGGCTAACACGTTTTTCAATAATATCCTCGACACGACGCACTCACCGGTGGTGCGGAATATTTTAGAGTAGCCCTCAACGGCCTCGATATACACTATGTCGTCGATAGGGATATTGATGTTGTTGTAGTCTTGCTTTACCACTATGCATTGCGAAGTCGTCTTTATCGGCTCACGCCCTATGCGTCGCAAAGCCTTTGAAAAGGCAATTTGGAAACGGCTATAGGCAAATGGCTTGTGCAGATAGTCGACGGCGTCGAGGTCAAAGCCTTCGAGTGCGTAGCGCAGATATGCGGTCGTGAATATAAAGCACGTACCCTCGGGCAGCCGTCCGGCTATCTCGAGGCCGCTTATACCGTCCATTTCTATGTCGAGAAATACTATGTCGGGCCGCTCGCGGCATATAGCCTCAAGGCCGACTGTCGGGTCGGAATATTTCTCCAGTTCGATATTGCCTATCCGCTGGCAGAATTTTTCGATTATGTCGAGAGCCAATGGCTCGTCGTCAATGGCTATGCATCGTATAGTGTCAGTCATGTGCGTTGAGGTCTATTTTGAGGTAAACCATGAAAATCCCGTCCTCTTCCATTATGTTGAGCACATAGCGGTCGGGATATAGCCCCGATAGGCGGCTGCGGCAATTATTGATACCTACCGGCACGTCTTTGCGGAATTCGTCGGAGTGCTTTATAATCTTGTTCTCGGTCTTAAAAGTCAAAATCCCCTTGTCGAGGCGCAGCTTTATCAAGATTTTGCAGTCATGGCTTGTCGAGGCCCCGTATTTAAAGGTATTCTCTACGAATGTGAGGAAAATCATCGGTGCGATATTTGCCGCCGGGTCGTCGACCAGGCAGTCCCACTCGACGGCGGTGTGCGTGTTGAGCCTGATAAGCTGTAGGTCGATGTAATTGTTGATATAATTGATTTCGTCATCGATGGTCACCCAGTCGTTATCGGCCGTAACGTAGGTATATTTCAGCAGTTCGGTGAACTTAATAAATGCATCTTCTGCTTTTTGAGAAGTGCCGATTACGAGGCTGTAGAGCGAGTTGAGGGTGTTGAATAGAAAATGTGGATTTATCTGAGCCTTATAGAGGGCCAACTGTGCCTTGTCGCGCTGGTTCTCTATAATACTTTGCAACAGCAGGCGGTGATATAGCTCCTTGACAAACGCCACCGTGAGCGAATAGCATATTATGATAGAGAACATAAACCATACCGTAATTGCCATGTTGTAATTCCTCACTCGTGTCTGGTATTCGCTCATCGACGGTATCACGAAATCCATTTTAGGCAAGGGATACAGGGTCAGCAGATATGTAGCCAATATCATCGCAGTAAAGATGCCGCCCAGCTTGTAGTAGGATTTCGACAAAATGAGCCTTGGCAGGTTTAGAGCCTTGATTACAAAATAGCAGCCGTAGAGATAAATCGTAGTCAGGCACGTGAAAACCGGGGAGACACCCCACCAGTAGTGTACACGGCTCAGCACTATCATAAGCGGCATTATGACGATGCAGAAGAACAGGTCGAATATCAGGCTGGTTTTGTGCTCTAATGATTTCATATCGCAAAATTAATATATCTTCCTAAAAACAACAAATACGCCACGTTACGTTCATTGACACATTTGCGGCGTTCGTTGACACCCGCTATGTCGGTAGCCCGGTCTTATCTAATTTTATCAAATAATCTGACATAAATATGAAGAATACTATTAGCTCTGTTCTTTCGATACTTTGCCTTGCGCTACTGTTTTCTTGCAATAATAATAAGGAAAACGGTCAGTCTTTAGAGGAAATATCCAAGCAGGAACTCGCCACTGCCCTAAACGAACGCGACCAGCTACTCGCCCTGGTCAAGGAGATTTCTATCAATCTGGAGCAGATAAAGAAGCTCGAAAACGTCATGACCATCGCCGCTGCCCATCCAAATGAATATCCCGCTCAGAAAGCCCAAATACTTGCCGACATGGCGTGTCTCAAAGAAAAAATACAGCAGCGAAAGGCCCAACTGCAAGAACTGGAAGACAAACTGCAAAACTCTACCATCAACAATAAGGAACTCCATGAGACCATCGAGGCCCTGCGCATACAGATTGACTCGCAAATCGACGAAATCGAATCGCTCAAGAGGCAGCTCACTGCCGCCAGGGAGCATATTGGCGAGCTAAACGACACTGTAGACTCGCTAACGAATACAGTATCGACAGTGACCGGCGAGCGCAATATTGCCATTGAGGCCGCAGTATCGTTCGAAAACGAACTCAACACTTGCTATTATGTTGTTGCATCCAAGGCACAGCTCAAAAACCACAATATAATCGAATCGGCTTTCCTTCGCAAAACAAAACTGATGAAGGGAGATTTCGATAAAGACTTCTTTGTCGTCAGCGACAAGCGTGCACTCGGCACATTACCCCTTGGCTCGAAAAAGGCAAAAATACTTACCAACCATCCCGAGTCGTCCTACCGCCTCGTTGAGACCGATAGCCAAAAGGTGCTAAAGATATCTGACCCCGACCAATTCTGGAGCCTGACCAATTATCTTGTCGTGCAAAAAGATTGATACATTTTTGAATCAGTGTTAGGCTGCCGGGGGTTGTCTCTATTGAGACAAGCCCCCGGTTTGTTGTTATTCGGCGAATTTAGCAATTTGCTCCGTGTTTTTGATAATAATCCTTAGTCACAATAAACCTAACTTTGCATCACGACAAATAATATATGACTACGATGAAAAAAATACTTCCGTTCTTGTTGATGGTGCTTTTCACTACTTCGCTCGTTGCATGTGACAAAGACGATGCCGGACCCGAAATCCCGTCCGGCGACGGCACCGAAGTTCCCGAAAACAGTAAAATCCTTATTGCCTATTTCAGTTGGGGTGGCACCACGGCGCGTATGGCCCGGCAGATTTCAGAGCAGACTGGCGGGACACTTTTTGAGATTGTGCCCGTAAATCCATACCCTGCCGAATATACCCCCTGCACCGAGGTCGCCCTGGCCGAGCGCGACGCCGATGCGAGACCGGCCATTAAGGGCACGGTAGAGGATATGGATTCTTACGACGTAGTATTTATCGGTTGTCCTGTGTGGTGGCATACGGCACCAATGATTATAAACACCTTTGCAGAGTCTTATGACTTCAAGGGAAAGATAGTCGTGCCGTTCTGCACCTATGCCTCGACATATCGTGATGAGACTTTGCAAAAGATTGTATCGCTTACACCGCAATCTACCCACCTGTCAGGTCTCGGACTCACCTCAAGTGGTGTCGGCAATAGCGGCAATGTCACCACATGGCTCAAAAATATCAAAGTACTCAAATAATATGGAATATAGGACATTAGGATTGAGCGGTCTGCGCGTGTCGGCTGTCGGTCTCGGCTGTATGGGTATGAGCCATGGCTACGGCCTTCCGGCCGACAAACATGAGATGTCGAGGCTATTGGCTGACGCTGTCGACATGGGTTATACCATGTTCGACACTGCCGAGATATATGGTACGGTCGATGACCCTCATGCCAACGAGGAACTGCTCGGAAACGCTCTCCATGACTTCCGCGACCGAATTGTCCTGGCCACAAAGTTTGGCCTCGCTTTTGATAATCCCGGGGGTGACGGCCCCCATCCGCTTATTCCTGATTCTAAGCCCGAGACAATACGCAGGACTGTGGAGGGGTCTTTGAGGCGTCTTCGTACCGACCATATCGACCTGTATTACCAGCACCGTATCGACCCGGCGGTCGAGCCCGAGGTCGTTGCCGGTGTCATGCTCGACCTTATAAGTGAGGGCAAAATATTGCACTGGGGCATCTCTGAAGCCAACGAGGAGTATCTGCGTCGCGCCCATGCCGTGTGTCGTGTCACTGCTGTGCAAAACCGCTATTCGATGATGGCGAGGTGGCACGAGGCAATCTTCCCCTTACTCGAAGAACTCGGCATAGGTTTCGTGGCTTTCTCGCCGCTGGCCAACGGACTTCTGACCACCAACTACGATGCCTCCTCCAAGTTTGACCCTCACACTGATTATCGCGCCGCGATGCCGCAGTTCAGCAGGGATAGCTTCGACAAAAATCAGGAATTGCTCGACTACGTCATGCACCTCGCCGACGAGCATCATGCCACCCCGTCGCAGATTTCTCTCGCGTGGATGTTGTGCAAGAAACCATGGATTGTACCTATTCCCGGTACGAGGCACCTGGGGCACCTAAAGGAAAATGCCGGTGCGGCCGACATAAAATTGTCGCTCGATGAAGTCGTCACTATCGACCGCACTCTCGACGCTATGCCGATGAGCGAAGTATTCGGCGGCTCTAAAATATTGTCACGCGACAATTGACATTGTTGTCATGATACCAAAAAGGCCGGCTCCATTTGTTGAGTCGGCCTTTTTGTGTGGGGATAGTGCTTTGTCTTATTCGGTCGGGAGGCTCAGATATTGCTCGTCGCTGACGGGTTCGAGCCATTCATTGGATGCATTTTCTCCCGGAACTTCAAATGCTAAGTGGGCAAACCAACTGTCTTTCGCCGCTCCGTGCCAGTGCTTCACGTTGGCCGGTATGTGTATCACTGTGCCTGGAAGTATGGCTACCGCAGGTTTCCCTTCTTCCTGGTACCAACCACGGCCTGCCACGCCCACAAGCATCTGGCCGCCGCCCTTGCTTGCGTGGTGTATGTGCCAGTTGTTGCGGCACCCGGGCTCGAAGGTCACGTTGGCAAACGGCACCATCGAGTCTGATACACGGGCCAGATAGCTGTTGCCTTGGAAATATTTGGCATAGGCTGTATTAGGTTCGCCAATCGGGAATATCATTTCCTGTTGGAAACGTTCTTTCTCGGTTGCGCTGTCGGCTGGGTCGGCCCATACTTCTTTGGCTATTCTGAAGCCGGCCCAGGCATTTGGCCATCCGGCATAGAAAGCTGCCTGCGTGAGCAATGCGGCGATTTCCTTACGGGTTATGCCGTGTTTCTTGCCCATCTCGAGGTGTGCGCGAAACGACTGGTCGGTCATGCCTTTACCGAGAAGTATCGAGATGGTGACCATGCTGCGGTCGTGGAGGCTCAGGGTAGAGTCGTTCCAGACGGCGTCGCCGAAGAGCACGTCGTCATTTAGTTCTGCAAATTGCGGCGCGAAGTCGCCAAGGGCAGTGCGCCCTGCTGTTTGCGTTATCTTGTTTTGTGCCATAATCGTTGTATTGATTATCAGAGTCATAATCATTATTAGTATACTGCGTCTCATTGCTCGTGTGTTTTGTTAAATCTCATAAATATCAACCTTTAACAATGCAAAGATAAATACTTTTATACTAATTGAAAAACTCTGATATATTCTTCGGTAATAATGGTAAAAGATAGAGTGATTTTGGTAAGTCCCAACGGAGTTTTATTGTCTAATTTTGCACCAGTGGTTAGACTTTAATGATAAGCTTGATATCTATCAAATCTCTCCGCAGTAAGGCGGTAACTCTGCCATGGTGTCGATGACGATATCGGCGCCGGCAGCGGTGAGGCCGGAGCGCGACGAGTTGCCGTAACTTACTCCCACACAATGGCAACCCGCGCCCCGGCCCATTGCTATATCTACCGGCATGTCGCCGACGACAATACACTCGTCAGCCTTGCAGCGCAACTCGGCCAAGGTCTGTAGCACAGGTGCCGGGTCGGGCTTGCTTCGCACTACGTCGTTGGCACCGAGTATCAGGCTAAAATACTTCGCAATACCTGTGGCCTCACAAAACTCAATCAGTGATTCTCGCGACCTCGACGATGCTATAGTCATGACTATGCCTGCATTGGCAAGTTTATCGAGAGTTTCCACCACGCCGGGGAAAAGCTGCGGCACAAGCCGGGTCTTATTCTCGTTAAATATGCGCCTATAGGTGTTTACGCACAAGTCGAGTTGTGCATCGTTATATTCAGGATACAGGTGCCTGAAACCCTCTTTTAATGGAAAACCTATAGTCGCTCTCAGTTCTGCATCAGTTCGGTTATCGGCCTGTAGCTCGGCTATTGTTGCATGGTAGGTACTCAGGATTGTCGATGTTGTGTCGGCCAAGGTCCCGTCAAAATCAAATATTATAAGAGGTTGTTTAAAAACGATTGTTAGCGGACGTGAGTTTGCGTAGGGTAATCACAACCGCTGCGACCATGAGCATTTCGTTGGCGGATTCTGTAGTCTCTTCGTAGTTTCGGCATAATCGTCTGAAATTTTCAAGCCATGCGAAAGTCCTCTCCACGACCCATCTTTTCTTTGCCGGGACAAACTGACCGGAATAATTTGAATGCGTAATCTCTATGTCAATTCCAAAATCATGTTTGGCCTCCTCTATGAAATTTCCACGATAGCCTCTGTCTGCATAGATGCGTCTTATCCATGGAAAAGCGACGACAAGCATTGCCACAAGAGCATAAGCGGATTTGGAATCGTGAATATTGGCAAGAGTTGTGGATGCTTCCAGAATGTCACCGTCCTTATCAGTTATTATGTTGCGTTTTACGCCCTTTACTTTCTTATTCCCGTCAATTCCTTTTTGGGAACGGGGAAGAGCGGAACGGGAACTCTCACTGTCTATGGCACCGATGGTCGGGTGTGGCGATTCTCCTCTTCTGAGTCTGACTTTCTCCACAAGACTGTCCTCAAGTTCAGAAAAGGCATCCATTGCACCCCAGCGCCTGAAATAGTAATAGACCGTCTGCCACTTGGGATATTCCTCTGGAAGCAGTCGCCATTGGCAACCGCTGACATCTATGTAGATTATCGCGTCAAGTATGAGAAAAAAATCATATTTGCTACGCCAGTTGTCTATGAGAATTGTTCCTTTTATATACTCCTTCTGAGCATCGGTCAAATCGGTCAGATACATAATTCTTTGTGTTTGTTTATGTTTGTTCATTTATTTAAACAATTCACAAAGGATAAATGCCTGAGCATCCGACTGATGCTCATTTTTTATTCACATTTGTTTTTAAACAAGCTCTTAATTTGCCAACAATAGAATTCGGTGCCGTGTGTTTACATGGATATTTTTTGCTGAATCAGAGGATAGATTTGGCCGTGTTGGCGAAAAAGCATATATTTGCAGAAAAATAACATAAAACCCTCTATGGAAATGGAAGATACATACATTCGATTCGACTGGGCGATGAAGCACATGCTGCGCGACAAGGCAAACTTCGACATCCTCGAGGGTTTCGTGTCGGTGCTCCTTGGCGAGGAAATCAAAATCGAGGAAATCCTCGAGAGCGAGAGCAACCAGGACACCGAGAACGACAAGTTCAACCGCGTCGACATCAAGGCCAAGAACAGCCACGGGCACATCATCATCGTGGAGGTGCAGCTCACGCGGCAGCTCCACTACCTTCAGCGCATACTCTACGGGGCGTGCAAGGCCATCACCGAGCACATGAGCCTCGGCGACAAGTACGACAAGGTGAAGAAGGTCTACTCCATCAGCATACTCTACTGCGACTACGGCCAGGGCGACGACTACGTGTACCACGGCCAGACTCGCTTCAAGGGCATACACACGGGCAACGACCTGCTTGTGAGCACCAAGGAGGACGGCGTGATAGTGCAGCACCTTCCTCGCGAGGTCTTCCCCGAGTACTACCTTGTCCGCGTCAACGTCTACGACAAGCTGCCCGAGACGCCGCTCGACGAGTGGATGACCTACCTCAAGACGGGCAAGGTCAGGGAGGACACGCGCACCCC
>CEAR01008684.1_pt1 | contig 175003 bp, 184 predicted proteins | sample 557461 | NCBI WGS metagenome assembly CEAR01 (sample SAMEA3182075, study PRJEB8094) | gut metagenome | biome: human; feature: gut; material: Stool; isolation source: human stools | place: Canada | collected 2012-03-14 | reverse complement strand
ACTTGAATGGCGTTATAGATCCACGGCGGCACGGTATAGGGTTCCTGCTTGTACTTCCTCATGGCGCCGCGTCCTCCCGCTCCTCCATGATCGCACCGTCAGAGAACGCAGCCAGCAGGCTTTCCAACTCTTTCCGCATGGCCTTTTCCATGGCACGGATCGCCACTGTGTCAGCATAGCCGGACATGGTTCCGGCCATGCGCGGGGGTATATTCATGGCGAATTTCTTAAAGCTGGCCATGAACTCGGTTAGTTCCTCGGTGGCGTGATCTGCCGCCAGGTAACGCCCCTCTGCAATCGCCGTTTTCAGGCGGTGCAGCTGGCCTTGGCTTTCTTTCAGTTCAACCTCCGCCTCCAGCTTTTTCAGCGTCAACTCCGCCGCCCGGCTGTTTTCGCCGGTTTCCTGGGCTTTCGCCTCGACGTATGCCACATAACGCTGGACCGTGGCGCAGGTTCTATATTTGCGGGCACCGCCGCCGGGCGGGATCTCTGTTTCCAGGACGCCCTCCTGGGTCAGCTGTTGCACACGGCGGACCGTTTTCCCCAGCAGCTGGGAGATCACCGTGGTGCTGGACCACTCCGGCACCGTGCCGGACAGCACCGCCGGCTTTTCGCTCTTTGCCCGCTTTCCGGTGCCGCCGGTCTGCTTCTTTTCCGCCACCGGCGCCACCTCCTTTTTGCTCCAGCAGGGTGCCCCGCCGGTTTCGCTTTTCCGGTTTTGGTTGATTTCGTTTTTTTCGCCGCTCCTTTTTCGGCTTATACCCCCGTAGGGGGGTATAACTTTCCCGGCATTTCAAAAAACCGTAACGTAACCGCCGGATTTTTTTCTGTTTTCACAGGGTAAAACGTCGGGCTTTCCTTGCCCCGCACGGCTTTTTCTGCTGGGGAGTACCTACACAGGGGGGTGCGGGGTCCTTAACGGGTGCCCTGGGTGCCCCTCGGCAAAGGCACCCAGGGCGGGAGGGTTAGGCCGGGCCGCCGCGTATGCACACGCCGCAGCGGCGCAGGGTGAAAGGAGGAAAGCCCCCGCGGTACACTCCCCGGCCATGGTGTGGAAAGCAAAGAACCACCGGCCTTTCGGCTGGTGGTTCTCGGTATTCGTTTCAGGGCTTCACCCCTGCGCTGCTTTCCATGCTATCAGTATAGCACGGTCAATAGTCCAAAAGCGTCCAAACTTTTCAGGGGCGATTATTCCGCCCGTGCGGCCCTGCCCGCTGCTGCTTCCGGGCCATGTATTCCTCCAGCAGTTTCCGGTTGCGCTTGTTCTCCAGGATTTTATCCAGGGCGGCGTTGTAGTAGTTGAACACATTGGACCGGCTCATGTAAAGGGCCTCCGCGATCTTATCCCAGCCCCGGCAATCTATGTGACGCATTTCCACCACGGTGCGCTCGGTGGAGTTGGCGGGTAATACGTCGATCAAGTCCATAACGTTCAGGACGGCCTTGGCCATTTCCTCCCGCTGCTCCTCGATCCTGTCCTCCACTTCGGAGATCCGAAAGACAACGGACACGGATCCGTCCGTCTTTGTCGGCTTTGTCGGCGGCGTCAACCTGAACGCGGACCCCGTACTGGGCGCCCGCAGTTCGCTGGAAAGGACGCGGTGGCGCTCCTCCAGGATCCGCTTTTTCCCCACAGCCGTGTGGTACTGCTGCAGGTATTCCTTGACAGCCTCACGGCCCAGGGTTTCGTCCGTTGTCTTTTTGCTCATTCTCACACCTCGGTAATGTCGTACCCAAAACGGTCCTTTAGCATTTTCTTTTTCATGGCATACTTGGCCGTTCTGGTAGCCTTGCTCTTTACGTCCTCCACGACGAACTCCCAGGGCACCCCGCTTTGTTCTGCGTAGTATGGCGCATGACTTCCGTATAGCTGCCTGTTTGGCGGCTGGTAGTATGTAAAATCCGCCTTGTAGCGGATCGCCCGCACTCGCTTTCCCTCCGTGTCGGTAAAGGCTTCCTGCAGGGTGAAATCCACCTGGAGGCGCAGATCACGGATCTGCCCAGCTTCCTGGCGGGCGGCCAGGGCGTCGAACCTGCGGGCCTCTTTCTGGCTGTCGAAATGCAGGACGGCCCCGGAGGCTGTCACCCGCTCGGTGGGGGTGTTGTGGTATTTCGTGCCTTTTGCCGGATCCTGCGGCGGCGCGGCGGGAGGTGCTGGCCCCCGCCGCTGTTTCTGCTGCTCCATGTACTTTTTCATGGCCTGCGCCTGGTACTTCGGCGGCAGGTCGGAAACGTTTATGGCCATTTATTCGCCCTCTTGCGCGGCGTTGCTTTTCCCGTGTATGCTTGCGATCAGATATTCCCGCGTCAGCATGGCGGCCTCCGGCACGTCAGCGCCTGCGTTTCTTATGGCCGTGTAGAAAATCCACGCCATTTCTGCAATAGCTCCCACGGCGTTGGCCACGTCCTGGCTGTTACTCATGTTCTGGCTGTTACTCATGTTCTGCCTCCATTTCGTCCGGGATCTCAACGTACTGCCACGACATGGGCGGACGGTCCAGGCCGAACTCCGCCAGAGGGCTGGGCGCGTCGAACTTCTCCGGTGACTGGACGATCCAGCCGGAAAGCCGCCTGCCTTTTGCGTATTTCAGCAGATCCTCACGCGGAACGCATGACATTTCTTCCAGGTCTTGCATGGTTCGGTATGATACTTCCCCAGGGCAAAGGAATTGACCTTGCACCACTCCGGTGCCGCTGACGTACACCAGGACGGTCACGGGCCATTCAAGCCTTTCATTTTGCGGGTGTGTCTTTCGGATTTCCAACGTTTTTTCGCCGTCCAGGATCTTCTCCCACCACTCCGGTTTCATGCTCATAAGCACAGCCAGCATATTAACCTCCGTTCTTGCCGGGCAGCGGAATGATCCGGCATTTGTCCGTTGCGAACTCCGCCACATGGTAAAGCGCCATGCAGGCCAGCATGATGTCCGCCATAATGTCGTCCGCGTCCTCTTTCCCGCGCCCGTCCTTGTTCTGTTTCAGAAATCCAGCGGTCAGCACGTTCCCCAGTTCCTCCAGGTTCTTGGCTGCTTCCTGCCAGCGTTCTTTCGGCACGGTGTAACCGATCTCCACTTTCTCGGTGTTTTCCACGGCTCACACCTCCCAGGGGAAAGCAGAGGCAGGGAGATCCGGGAAATACTTCCGCAGATTTTCCTTGAAGAACACAGGGATCTCGTTCTCCTCGCAAAATGCCACGATGTTGTCCACCCACTCGCGGGCGGGCGTCACCTTGTCCGGTCGGTTTCCGGTTTCGGCGCCCAGGATCACCCACTCCGGTAAACCCTCCGCCGCGGCCATGTCCACCGGCCCCAGCAGCGGCTCCATGCTCCAAAAGCTGTTGATGTTCACGCCCTGCATGGCGTACATTCCCGCCGCGTCCATGTTCGCCACGGTGCTGCCATACCAGAAATTGCTTTCGTGGGGCAGGAGGGCCAGGTGGTCCAACTCCAGATACCGGGCCGGGTTCTTGGTCAGGAACAAATAGCGGTGCTGGGGTGCCTTGCGGCAGGCGTCCAGCACCTCCACGATCCAGGAGGTTGGCACCCAGCGCCCAAACAGATCCGCCATGCTGCAAACAAACACGGTCTGCGGTTCCTTTGTGTTCTGCGGCTGGCCCAGGCGGTAGCGGTGCAGGGTAGGCTCGAAACCATACGGGTATGGCGTCGCCTTGATCTTCTCCGGCAGCACATGGAGGCCGCCGGCCAGCGGGGCCGGATCCTCCAGCCCTGCGTTGAAGCGTGTGGCCGTTCGCCTGGCGTAGCAGTACGGGCAGCCATGGCGGCAGCCGGTTACAGGGTTCCAGGACATTGTGGCCCAGTCAATTTTCGTCTTGTTCATTCTTCGTCGCTCCTTTCACTTTTCCACTCGTTCACTATGCACTCGTTACAGCCAAAACTCTGGCAGTACACGCAAATGTCCATACCGTCGGCCATGGCCGCGCGGACGATTGCCGGGAAATCCGGCAGGTTCACCTTGCGGCGCGGTTTCAGTTCCGCCAGAACGTCGCCCAGGTATTCCGACGCCTGCCAGTCGCCATAGATACGCGCAGGGGCTTCCTGTTCCTCGGTTTCCGGGTTCATGGTCCAGAGGGCAACACACCCGCCGTCCGGGTCATGCTCCCACCGTGCCGGTGTCTGGCTTATGATTTTCCCATCTGCGCCCCGCGTTGTCAGGCCCATGGCGGCCGTTCCTTTGGCTATGCAAATAATACTCATGCGCTTATACCTCCCGTTCAAACCTGATTTTCATTTGCGCCGGGCACAGGTCAACCTCTGGCCTGCGCTTTCCGGTCCACCGGAGGCCGCCAGCTTGTCCCACGCACTTCCAGCCAGCTGCCCGGAGGCTGGCCCCGTTTTCACTCTCCAGAATGTAGGTCACCAGGCGTTTATACCCCATGGCGCGGGCGGCTCTCCACGCGGCGGCGTAAAGCATGGAACAGGCGTTGCGGGTTCCGTCTGTGCAGAGGCGGTTTACCTCCAGCGTCCACCCGTCGTCTAAATGCCGCGCCACAGGTCTGCCCACAATAGCCACGCCCACGATTTTCTCCCCGTCGGAACAGCCTATTGAAAACTTGTGCCCCACCACAGGCCCGTGGTGCCGGTGGTTTTGCTCAACGTATGCGTTGGCCTCTTTCATCGTCATGGGTGTTATTTCAAGCATTGTCACCACCCCCAAACGCCGCCAGGTCGAAACAGGTCTGTTTTCCAACGTACTGGCACCACGCCCATTCCAGCATGGCGCCGCGGCTGTCCTGGTAATCCTGCATGAACAGAACCACGTCCGCCGCCTCCATCATGGCGAAACACAGGCGCATATAATCCACGGGGCGCAGCCCCTCCGGCGCCGTGGCGGGGTTCAGTACGATATGGCCCGCCGCCGCCAGCTTCTTTTCCACCTCTCGGAACTTGGCTTTATAACGCCTGTCCCCGGTGATCTTGCCTGATATGTAGATTTTCACAGAAAACCCTCCTATTCGTTGAAAATCTCGAAATACTCCTGGTATGGGTAACCGCTGATCTCATGCCACCCGCTCCGGCAGGTGGATCCGTCGTCGAACTTATACAGCACGGCGCCCTTTCTCGCTTTCGGGTCCTTTCTCCAGCTGGACGCAGGCACGGCGGTGTATGTGATTTCCGGCTTGTCCATGTTCTGCGTTTTGCTGTACCGCTTCCCGCGCTTGCCGATCTCTCTGTACCTCTCCATGGTGGAACGGCTTTCTTTCATCAGGTAGGCGGCCAGCTTGTAGTGGTTGCCGCGCCTGTCCATAGGCTTGAAGCTGATACCTCCGCCGCCTCTTGGGACATTCTCCCACGCCTCCGTGATGATCTCCGGATCCATGCGGGAAATGATAACGTGAATGTGCGGGTTGGTCATGCGCTTGGTTTCTATGACCGCCACGGCCTTGAACGTGATCCCGCGCTTTTTGCAGAGTTTCCGCAGGTTCCGCAGAAAGGCGGCCTTGTTCTCCAGGACCTCCTCGAAAGAACTGTCCTTGACGTAGTAGTGTAAAACGGCGTGGAGATCCCTATGGCCGAAATTGGCGTTTATATCCCAGCGCAGGTGTTCCTCTGCCACCCGCTCGTTGATCCGCTCCTGCTTCTCGGTGGTGTGCCCAGTATTGGGGCCGCGCTTCACTCCTTTGGTGTGAACCCGGAAAGATTGCATTTTCTTGTGTTCGACACACGGACCAGCTTTCACCACCCTATGAACGTAGGCCATGGGTGCCTCCTTTTCTGCTGCTGGTCACTTTACTAATCACTCTTACCGGCGCTATACGGGGCCGTGGCCCCGTCGCTTTTTCCGGCTTGTATTCCGTCCGGGAACCTGATATAATATAGGTATATCGGACGGTTTTCCGTCGTCTATATTGCCACCTGCGCCGTGTTGACAGCACCGGGCGCAGGTGGCTTTTCTTTTTTATGCCAGGTAATCCTTGGCCATTTCCAGCAATTCCGCCGCGTGTTCCTGGTCAATGATTTTGACCTTGCCGGGCTTCTTCGGATCTGCGTCGATGGCCCAGCACGTTTTCTTTGCCAGCATTTCCCGCTTGTTCAGTTCCTTGTCCAGCCCGCTTTTGTAATAGTCCTGTTCTTTACGCCAGGCCACAAACTCCATGAACTCCTCTGCGGTCATATTTACAGTTACTTCCACGGTGCCCTCCTTACGGCGTGGCCGCTGCTATTCTGTCAGCTGCCATTTGTGCATAGTCGTGGTTGATCTCGCAGCCTATGAAATCGCGCCGCAGGCGCTTGGCCACCACTCCGGTGGTGCCGCTCCCGGCGAACGGATCCAGGACCGTGCCGCCCAATGGGCTGCCTGCTAAAATACAGGGTTCAATCAGCTTTTCAGGAAACACGGCAAAATGGGCGCCGCGAAAGCCGTTTGTGCTTACGGTCCACACGTCCCGCTTGTTCCGGCGGCCCGTCTGGTTTTCTCGGTTCCCGTGGCTCTCGCGCTCCACCTTGGCGCTGTTGTCGTGTGCCCGCCCGCCGGTGTAGGCACCGCCGCCGCGGAACGTCCTGGCGTTTCCCTTGGTTGACGTAACGGGTTCGCTGATTGCCGCCGCGTCGAAATAATAGCGTTCCGATTTGGAAAGCAGGAAAATATATTCGTGGCTCTTGGTGCAGCGATCCCGGACGCTCTCCGGCATACAGTTGGATTTGTTCCATATAATATCCTGGCGCAAATACCACCCGTCTGCCCGGAGGGCAAAAGCCAGCTGCCAGGGAACGCCGATCAGGTCTTTGTATTTGTAGCCCCGCGGCGTATGCTTTGCCGTGTGGCCGCAGGAATTACGGGTGTTCGTCGGCGGCTGGCTTCCTGATCTGGTGGCGTAACTGTCGCCCATGTTCACCCACAGGGTTCCGTCTGCCCGCAGAACCCGCCGGACCTCACGGAAAACGGAAACCAGCGATTGCAGGTATTCCTCCACGCTGGCCTCGTTTCCGATTTGACCCGCCGCGCCATAATCTCGCAAATTATAGTAGGGTGGGGAGGTGATGCAGGTATGGACGCTTTCGGGCGGTAAATGCCGCAGTTGCTCCAGCGCGTCGCCCGTCAGGATTATTTCAGCCATTGGCGGGTGCCTCCTTTCGGAGATCCGCCACTATGTTTTCAATGGTGGCCGCTATGTAGTCCACCTCTTGCGCTGTATTTTCTTCTCCTAATGTAATACGGATCGCTCCGTATGCGTCCCGCCGTGATAACCCCATGGCGGTCAATACATGGCTCGGTTCTCCGCTGCCAGACGTGCAGGCAGAACCGGCAGAAACGCAAACCCCAGCCAGGTCCAGCATAAGGACCATTGTTTCACCATCAATGCCCGCAAAGGAACAGTTGATATTCCCAGGCAAGCGGGCTTCCATGCTCCCATATATGCGGTTTCCTTGGATTTCCCCAATGCGCTGCAGCAGGCGATTACGCAAGCCCCTGACGGTGTTCGCGCTGTCCTCCATATTCTCGCAAGCTGTACGCATAGCCGCCGCCATGCCAGCAATAGCGGGGACATTCTCCGTTCCAGGACGGCGCCCCCGTTCTTGCCCGCCGCCGTATAGGAGCGGATCCAGCTGCACCCCCTGGCGGCAATACAGGACGCCTATACCTTTCGGGCCGCCGAACTTGTGCGCGGAAAGGGAAAGCATATCGACGCCCATTTTTTGAACGTCCACGGGAATATGGCCAATGGCCTGCACCGCGTCTGTGTGGAACACGGTTAGCTTGCTTCCATGTTTTCGGATTTCCTTAGATATTTCCTGAATGGGTTGCAGCGTTCCAACCTCATTATTTGCGGCCATAACCGTGACCATGTTCGTGGTGCTGCTCACACGCCGCCCAATTTCTGCGGGATCTATGATCCCATTTGTCCCTGGTGCTACCAAAACAGCGCGGCGTGTCCCGCTTCTCTCCATGGCCTCCAGCGTGTGCAGGACGGCGTGGTGTTCAAAGGCGGAGGCCACCACGTCGCCGGCGCCATACCTCGCTGCACGAATGGCCCAGTTGTCTGCCTCGCTGCCTCCAGAGGTGAAATACACCTCTGCCGGACGGCAATTTAACAATTCTGCGATCTCTTTCCGTGCGCTCTCCATTTTTGCAGACGCCAGGCGCCCCGCTGCGTGTATGCTTGACGGGTTTCCGAAATCCTCCAGCGCCTCGATCATGGCCTCTTTGGCTTCTGGCCTCATGGGTGTGGTAGCCGCGTGATCTGCGTAAACTTTCATTTTGCCGGTTCCTCCTCGGTGGCGTAATATTTCGATACGCAGCGTTTTCTCCCGCAACTCCAGCAAGTTCCTTTCTCTGGCTTTTCGTTGCAGGCTTCCGCCGGCTGCTCCATGGTGAAGTCTTTTCCCAGTCTGGCCACGCAATCCTCGCACAACTGTTTTGGTGCGGTGTCGTCAAAAAGATCATCTTCCCAGCCCACGCCGATATAATCAAGAACACGCCCCCAGCCGTACCATTCGCCATTTTCGTCTTGGCAAATATGCTTCATCCACATTTCCCACTCTCCAGGGCTGGTATAGCGCAGGCGGTCAAATCTGTGCGGCCTACTCTCGATATGAACCCCAAACCCGCACATTGAACAGCCTGTTCTCTGCGCTTTGGTGGTCCGCAGCTGCCCCTCCGGTTCCGCTCCGTTATGCTCCGCCTTGTAGGCGTCAATTTCCTGCTCCGTCATTTCCAGCGGGTCGCGGACGATTTCGCCATAGATTTCTGGCACGATTGTTTCCAGGTGGATAGGATCACCATATAACAGGCTTCCGTCCTCATTTTCTCCGGTGATCGGCTTAAACTCCTGCCAATGCTCTTGGTAATATTCCTCCATTTCCAGCGCCAGGGTCAAAATGTCCTGCCGTGTGAAAATCGCAAAGGGCGCGGATCTCTTGGTATCTTTGCTAATGTAATTGCAGCCGTTCAGCATAAGCGCCTTTTGTCTGCGGCCTCCCTCGGAGGCCATAAGCCCCATATACGGAAACCGCCGGCTGCTCCTGGCGTAATCGTTGCACGGCTTTTCTTTCAGGTAATAACAGCACAGGTCTGAAACCTTGAACGGGGCCGTTTGGTAGTTCGTCCCGTATTTTTCATTTTCCGGCCCGCCGAACTTCTCCAGCCACTTTTGGCACATTTTCATTCTGGTGTTTTTCCTATACCCGCCGTATGCGCCCGTTTCGCCTGTCATAATTGCGTGGCGCACGGTTGCGTTTTTTTCTGACGGGTGCTGCAGTAGGCTGATCTTCCCGGCAATTTCTTTTGAAAGAACAGGGAACCCGTGTTCTCTGATAACCTCAATTTTTGTGTACGGGCGATCTTTTGGCCCGTTTGCGGGGCGCAGGGCACGGATCCCCAGCGCCTTGTGAACTTTTTGTATGCTGCGATCCTCCAGCATTGAAACCGATGTGCCCGGCACATCGATCCCGATTGACCGGAGGAAAAGAAACAGCGTAATACTATCCAGCCCGCCGACGGCTACATAGCACATTCCCGCCACGTCAGGGTGGTTGTAGAACTCCCACGCCCTGCGGGCTGCATACGCCTTTTTGAAAGCGTAATCCTGTTTCATCTTTGCAATAAAGTCTTTGACCTTTTCCGGGTTATTCTGATCCCACTTCATTCTTTCTCCTCCAATTTCGCCGCCAGGGCCTCAATGGTGGCCGCCGCTTCCTCCAGTTCCGTGGCCAGGAGGTTCCGGCCAAAACGGTCCCGCTGGTGCATGGCCTCCAGGCGGAGGTCTGCTGCCTGCCGCTTATATGGGTTCGTGCTGTCGGTCTTAACCGGGCCGCTGCCGGTGTATGCCCGTTTCAGCCACCAGGTAGGGCTATTCCGTTCAGCTTGGTGGGCGCAGTTTTCAGCGTCGCAGTTCTCCGCGTCGCAGCTGTCACAAAATACCCGGTGGAAATCGTCGTCCCACGGGCCGGACAGGATAGGGAGGGCGCCCAGGAAGTCCCCCAGGGCCTCCGGGGAGGCCGTGATCCTTTCAAAGTTATTCACCGCCCGGCCTCCTCTTTGTGGAGGTCCACACCCTCCAGGGCGTTCCACACGGCCCGCTCCCATTCCTTTGCCCAGCCGGAACAGGCTTTCCGTACTGCGTTAATCACCACAGCCTCGCCGTCGGCCTCCCACAGCAGGCGATCCTTGTCGATCACGTCCGCGCCGATATGCTCCGCCGGATCCCGCTCGATCATGTCCACCAGGTACAGGGGAACGCCCCAGCAGGCACCGCCGCCAGGCGGCTGGTAAATCTGGAACCCCTGCATAATCACCGGCACCATGGTGACCTCCTCGCCGCGGTCACCGCCGCGCCAGTGGTCCATATCGTCCGCCGCCGTTTCTCTCAAAACCAGCTGCGGCTCCGTGTCCTTAATGATTGACGTGGTCATATCTCGCTCCGGGATCATGCCCATGTGTTCCACGATGGTGGCCAACACCTTGCGCGGCAGCAGGGCGCGGTTGGCCATGGCAAACCAGTGATCCGTGTAAATGGCCACGTCGTTGCCGGTGTTCAGGACGGTGTACCCGCCCGCTTTGTAGGCTCTTTTGATGGCGCGGATCAGCCCGCCCTCGTTAATCAGCATTTGAAACCCTCCTTTTATATAAGGTGCGGCATAGGCACCGGCCTTTCCTCCTTGTCGGCCCTCCACACCTCTGCGTCCCGTATTTCTGTCCAGTCGCAGCCCCAAACCTCCGCCGCGTTCAGCAGGGCGGCAAAATTGGAACCATGCGGCACCACGACGGTGCCATATTTCCGGCTTACCACTCTGGCGCAGCCGCTGGCCTGCCAGCGTTCCCGCCGTGCCCGCTCCGTCACAGACGTTTCATACTTGCGGGCGGCCTCGCGGGTTACACCCCGCCCCAGGCGTTCACCGTACATTCCCATGTTTCCATGGCCTCCTTGACCGTCCTGGAGTAGTTGGTGGAGGTGATCCCGCCGGCCCATGCGTTTTTCGCGCCGCCCTCGCCCATGTTGTAGGCCATGGCGGCCTTTTCGACGCTGCCATACTTGGCCAGATACAGGCCCAGCTTGTAGCAGCCGCCCGCGATATTCCCGGAGGTGGTGGTGGGGTCCAGCCCCGTGGCCGCCTGGATCTCCGCATGGTAGGAACCGCCGGGGCCTGGGTTTAACTGCATGATCCCCACCTCACCAGAGGCGCCCACGGCGTCCATGTCGAAATTGCTTTCAGTCTGTGCCACCGCCAGGGCCAGAGGATAGGGGCAGCCGTATTCCTCGCAGTACGTCCTCATGTAGTCCTGCCATTCGTAGGGCATAGGAACCGCCAGGGAGAAATAACCCTGCGCCAGCAGCGCCTCCTCGATCTTTTCCGTTTCCTGCGGGTCCTCCATGTATTCCTCCTCCGCCGCCGCGGTGAACAGCAATTCCGTGGGCAGGATTGCCGCCGGGGCCGCCGACGCTTCCGGCGCGGCAGGTTCCGCCGCCGGTTCCTCGCTGTACGCCTTGGCCACCATGACCACGCAGACGGCAACGAACAGCGCCAGGGCGATAAAGGCCAGAACCTTATTGCGCCGGCGGGCTTTGCGCTCCCGCTCCGCCGCGCGGGCGGTTCTGCGCTCCTTGGCCGCCTTGATCTCCGCCGCGGCCTGTTTCAACTCACGGGCGGACACCGCCGCCCGGTAAACGGCCAGATCGTCCTCCACGGCAGAGATCCGCACCCCCTGGGTGGTCTGCTCGGTGGTGATGGCCGCCACGTCCTGCTCCAGCTTGTCCACGCGCCGCTCCATGCGGCGGGCGTATTTTTCGCCTTTCTGGCTCATTTCTTCGTTACCTCCTTTTTTCTGGTGGCCCGCCCGGTCACCTCATAGGTGATACCGAACCGGCGGCGTCCGCACTCCGAACAGGTGATTTTCTCACACCTCTGCGCGACGGGTTTTACAGTCTTACCCTTGGCCTCCAGATCGATGGCGCAGGGCAAACATAACAGCTTTGTCATTCGTCCGTGCCCCTTTCGTCAATATGGGCGGCGCACATATCAGCCTCATGCAGACGCCACACCCATGGCGTTGCGTCCATGGCCGCGGACAGGTCCCGCAGGTCTGTACGGGCCGCCGTGTCATAGGCTCCCATGTGCCAGCGGATTGCCAGGGCTTCGTAATCCTCCAGCCGGATAAAACGGGCGATCTGGTACAGGCTCTTTTCTCCGTGTCCCAGGGGGAGGGGATCCCGGAACGTATAACCCAGGTAGTCCTCCCACACACCCGTTTCCGGGTTCCTGCGGCGTTTTCTTTCAATGTGGTACACGCCTGCCTTGCACACGTCATGCAGCAGCCCCAGGATCGCCACGGTTTCCTCCTCCTGCTCGGAGATGGGGGCAGGCCCCAGCGCGTCCCTGGGCGTCAGGTCGCGGATCGTGATTTCCCGCAGACGACGGTAAACGTTCAGGCTGTGAATAACCAGGCCACCGGGGAAAGCGCCGTGGTGCTTGGCTCCCGCCGGGGCCTCGAAAAAGTCCGTTTCATTCTCCAGGCGCTCCAGCAGTTCCTCCGCACCGTCGCGGTGGACGCTGGCCAGAAACAGATCCTTGAAATGTTGGGCCACGGTTTGCAGCCCGTTTCTCTCTAAAAAATCAGACATTTGCCGTTCCTCCTATGCTTCCGGGGCTTCGTTGCCCCAGGCGTCCCAGCCGTCAGCCCTCTGGCGGGCGAACATTTCCAGTCTGGGCACGTCGCCCAGCAGTTCCACGATCCGCCGGCGGGTTTCGTCTGGTTTCTTGCTGTGCCCCTCGAATGGGGCTTCTATAATCTGGTGGACATTGTGGGCGCGGATCTGCGTCTTGGCCTTAAAGCCTGGCGTGACGCCCAGCAGGCAAACCTCCGCGTTTGCGCGGGTATAGGCGCCCATGCCCATGAAATTGCCGCCGTTCTTCCGGTTCTTTTTGACCCACACGAAAGCTGCGGTTTTGTATGTAAAGCCCCACGCCTCCATGACCTTGATGGCCTCCGCGATATTGGGGAATGTCGCCCACATGAAACAAGCGCACCCCCCCCCGCAGATTTCGCGCACCGGCAGGGCGCATATTTCTGCGGTGGTCATGGTGGGGTAATGCTTCACGGCGGTGCCGCGGGCTTTCGCGGTGGCCCCGGCCTGCTGGTATGCCCACGGCGGATCCGCATAGATCACGCTGTACTGTTTGGCGGGGAGGGGGATATGGTCAGGCATGGCCGTTCACCTCCCGCTTTCCGCTGGCGGCTTGATCTGCCACGAAATAAAGGGCCTCCACGTTTGAAAATGTCGTAGCCCGTGCCAGCCCCTCCGCCTCCGCAATCATCAGATCCGCGTCAAGCCCTAATATTTCAGCCGCAGTCCTGACGGCCTTTTCCGCCTCCAGGTATTCGTTGATTGCGGCCAGCTGCGGGGAGGTGTAGGCCGTCACCAGGGCCGCGGTCATGTCGTTACGCTCTGCCATGTGCCTGCCGCCTCCTCTCCATGGCGGTTGTGACTTCCTCCACCATGCCGCGCTCCCGCAGGCTCTCAACGGAAAGGCGGTGCGCCTCATGGTACAGCTGCCCGCCCGCCGCGTCGTGCGTCGTGATCGTCAGGATCGGGTGCCCCATGGAGGAGGAAAGAAACGCTTTCGTGTGGCCGTCGTCCGTCGTCCATTCCAGCCAGTAGTCCGGGCGGCCATTCGCTTTCTGGAAATCCACGCGGCGCATACCCGGCAGGGGCTTGTATGTCGCCACCAGATTGTAAAGGCTGGTTTTGTTAGCTTTCAGCCTCAACACGGGGCCACCTCCGTTCTGTACCACTCCAGGATCCGCTTGGCGTACTTCTTGCGGATCCGCTTCTTTTTGGTGTGGCGGTAGCGGTTATAAAGCGGGCGGTTGTCAACCGACGCCCAGCGCAGCGCCGTTTCCATTTCCTGCTGTGCTGCCACCTCCGCCGCCACCTGCTGGATCCATCTGCAGAAACTGTTTACCGTGGTCAGAACGCCCGCCGTAATCTCGTGGATCGCCTTGGCCAGTTCCTCACAGTTTGCCGTGGCCTGCTCCATGTTTATGCCCATCTGCGGCACCAGCATAGTGTTTTCACTCATGCGGAAAACCCTCCCCATTCTCCCAGCCCAGCAGGATATTGTGTGCCATGTTGCCCAGGTCCTCATGTGCCTGCTCCAGCGCCATCAATTCGTGATATGAGATCCCGGCGGCCTCCAGCTTGTCCCGGAAAGCCTTGGCTTGCTCGGTGGCAGCCGCAACCGCCCGCCGTTCTTTTTCTATGTCCTCCGCCGCGTATCTGGCTTTTCGTTCCGCCAAGTTGGCCTCTCCGGCCATGATCTGCTGGCAAAGTTCTTTTGCGCCCTCCAGGGTGAAATACTCATGCCCAGCTGTGTAAATCGTTCGGCCCTTGCCCTTGATGTCATTGGCCGCCACATAGAAAGCCGGGAGGCCGTCCTGCTCTCGCTTCTGATCTTTGCGGATCCAGAACATTACGCCGTCCTGGCGCCCCTCTCGCGTCTGCCCGTCCTTGCACAAGAACTTGATTTCTTTCCTTTTGCCCATCGCGTTGTATCTCCTTTTCAATTCTTCCGTATCAGGTGCCCGCCTGCTGGGGCTTGCCTCTGCGTCGGAGGTTAGCCTGGAAACGGCGCTGCGCCAGTTCCGGGTCATAGACAGGGCGCTGGTTCCGGTCCAGCTTTTCACCGTCCTGGCCTCTCCGTAATTCTGCGTAGATCGTTTTTCTGGATTTCCCCAGGTGCGTGGCGATCTCCGCCACACTCGCGTAATTGCGCCACGCCTTGGCGATATACTCCCGTTCGGCGGGGCTAATGTATTTTTCGCTCATGGCTTTTTCACCTCCGATTGCGACAAAAAAATAAGAGTAACAAGGGATTTCCCTTTGTTACTCTTATTGATAGCATTTTCGTGCGGGGCGGGCTCGTCACTTTTCATTGATTTTTTTTGCAAAAGCTGGTAAACTATATAGCGTTTTGATATTCCGGGTGATTTTTTGCGGAGAAAGCGGCAAAATGTGGCATTTGCAACTTTCTGTTTCTCCGGAAAGCGGTATACTTCAGATAAACTCCAGGGCAAGCAGGAGGAACTTTCATGTTAGAGCTCAAGAACATATGCTACACCGTCTCCACGCCGGAGACCGGTGAGCAGACCATTTTGAAGGACATCAGCGTCACCATTCCCGACGGCAAGCTCATCGTCTTTACCGGCCCCAACGGCGGCGGCAAAACGACGCTCGCCAAGGTCATCATGGGCCTCGTCACGCCGACGAGCGGTCAGATCCTCTGGAACGGCGAGGACATCACCGCCCTCGACATCACGGCGCGCGCGAAGCGCGGCATCAGCTACGGCTTCCAGCAGCCCCCGCGCTTCAAGGGCATCACCGTGCGCGACCTGCTCACCATCGCCAGCGGCGACAGCAAGCTCAGCAAGGACAAGTGCTGCCGCTACCTCACGCAGGTCGGCCTATGCGCGAACGACTATCTCGACCGCGAAGTGGACGTCTCCCTCTCGGGCGGCGAGGTCAAGCGCATCGAGATCGCGACGCTGCTCGCGCGTCATTCCGCGCTGATGATCTTCGACGAGCCCGAGGCCGGCATCGACCTGTGGAGCTTCGCCCGTCTGACCGAGACCTTTGAGCAGCTCCACCGTGAGCACACGGCGAGCATGATCATCATTTCCCATCAGGAGCGCATCATTCAGCTCGCCGACGAGATCATCGTGGTCGGCGGCGGCGAGATCAGGCACCGCGGCACGACCGAGGAGGTCTTCCCCCTCATCATGGCCGATACACTCGGCTCCTGCCCCGTGCTGAACCGCTGAGAAAGGAGAGACGAGACTATGTTGACCGATATCGACTCCCGCCTTCTGGAAAAGATCGCCGACCTCACGGGCAAGCCCGTCGGCGCGTTCAACATCCGTAAGGACAGCGGCTGCGAGGCCCGCCAGTCCACCGAGCATATTGAGATCGTCCCCCAGCCGGAGGGCAAGAGCGGCATCATCATCCGCATCAAGCCCGGCACAAAGGGCGAGCAGTGCCACATCCCCGTCATCATCAGCAAGACCGGCCTTTCCGAGATGGTCTACAACGACTTCTACATCGGCGAGGACTGCGACGTGGACATCGTCGCCGGCTGCGGCATCCACAACTCCGGCTGCGACGAGAGCCGCCATGACGGCGTACACACCTTCTACGTCGGCAAAAATTCCCATGTCCACTACTCCGAGAAGCATTACGGCGAGGGAGACGGCAACGGCAAAAACGTTATGAATCCCCAGACCATCGTGTATCTGGAGGAGGGCGCGAGCATCCAGATGGACACCGTGCAGATCCGCGGCATCGACTCCACCAAGCGCTACACGAAGATCGTCTGCGGCAAGGATGCCGAGGGCGTCGTCACCGAGCGCCTGCTCACCCACGGCCATCAGGAGGCCACGAGCGACATGGAGATCGTGCTCGACGGCGAAAATTCCCGCGGGCGCGTCATTTCCCGCTCCGTCGCGCAGGACGAGTCCAGCCAGCTCTTCTATCCCCGCATGGTCGGCAACGCGAAGTGCTTCGGTCATGTGCAGTGCGACTCCATCATCATGGGCAGCGCGAAGATCCGCTCCATTCCCGAGATCGCGGCGAACTCCACGGACGCCCAGCTCATTCACGAGGCCGCCATCGGCAAGATCGCCGGCGACCAGCTCCTCAAGCTCCAGACCCTTGGCCTGACCGCCGAGGAGGCGGAGGATACCATCCTCAAGGGCTTCCTCGCGTAAGAAGACATAAAAAAGGAACGCGGCTGCTGTGCAGCTGCGTTCCTTTTTTATGTGCGGTGCGCTTACTCCTGAACGGGAGCCTCGGCAGGCGCTTCAGCGGGCGCCTCGACCGGCGCTTCGGCGGGAGCGGCCTCGGTGACGTCGGCACATTCGGCCTCGACGGGCGCGTCCTCGCCCTGCAGCGCGGCGATCTTCGCCTGGCTGGCGCGGATGGCGGCGACGATGTCGGCGACCGCCTCGGGAGCCTCGCCCTTGAGCTCGGAAACATACCACTCGCCGATGGCGCGGTAGTTCTTCTCAATGGCGCGCTGCTCGCCGGCGATGGCGACGTTGGTCTTGACGGTGTCGGCGGCGTCCTGCGCCTTCTCGCTGGCGATGGCGGCGACCTCCTTGCCCTTTTCGGCCGCGGCAAACGCGACGTCCTGTACCTTCCTGCTCAGATCCTCAAAAAATGCCATGATCTTCTTCTCCTTTCTATTATGCGGGGTTTTCCTGTTGCCCCTATTATACGCGCACACCCTCGCGCTTGCAAGCGGAGAAATGCACGAGAATGTAAATATTTTGTGTCCGTTATCCAAAGTGTTCGGCACATTTCATGCCTTTTCGATCCAGCCGCAGGCGCAGCTCACCGCGCGCTTCCACAGCCGGTATTTTTCATCGCACTCGGCCTGCGCCCGCTCGGGGGAGAACACGCGGTCGCTCACGCGCAGGGCGCGCACCTCGTCCATGCTCTGCCAGAAGCCGACGGCAAGGCCCGCCAGCGCTGCCGCGCCGAAGGCGGTCGTCTCCACCATCTGCGGGCGGTCCACCGGGATGCGCAGCAGGTCGGACTGGAAGCGAAGCATCACGTCGCTCACGCTCGCCCCGCCGTCCACGCGCAGCACGGTGATCTCGCAGCCTGCGTCCTGCCGCATGGCGTTCATCAGGTCGGTCACCTCGAAGGCGATGGCCTCGAGTACCGCGCGGGCAATGTGGGCGCGTGTCGTCCCACGCGTCACGCCGACGATGCAGCCGCGCGCGTACATATCCCAGTACGGCGCGCCGAGACCGGTGAAGGCGGGCACGAGATAGACACCTCCCGCGTCCGGCACGCTCTCGGCAAGAAGGTCGCACTCATGCGAGGTGCCGATCAGCCCCAGCTCGTCGCGCAGCCATTGGATGGCGCTGCCGGCGTTGAACACGCTGCCCTCAAGCGCGTAGATCGTTTTTCCGCCGAGGCTCCACGCCACCGAGGTCACAAGGCCCGCGCGCGAGCGCACGGCGCGCCCGCCGACGTTCATCAGCGTGAAGCAGCCGGTGCCGTAGGTGTTTTTCGCCTGCCCGCGTTCGTGGCAGCCCTGCCCGAAGAGCGCCGACTGCTGATCGCCCGCCGCGCCGCAGACCGGAATGCCCGCGAGCGCCTCCAGCCCCTCGATGCCGGGCACGACCGTGCCGTAGATCTCGCTGTTGGAAACGGGCCGGGGGAGCAGGCACATGGGGATACCGAGGAGCCGGCACAGCTCCTCGTCCCATGTGAGCGTGTGGATGTTGAAGAGCATTGTGCGGCTGGCGTTGGAGTAGTCGGTCACATGGGCGGCCCCGCCGGTGAGACGCCAGATGAGCCACGTTTCCACCGTGCCGAAAAGCAGCTCGCCGCGCTCGGCGCGCTCCCGCGCGCCGGGAACGTTGTCGAGCAGCCATTTGAGCTTCGTGCCGGAGAAGTAGGCGTCGATGACCAGACCCGTCTTCTCCGCGATCGTCTCCGCCATGCCCGGCGTTTCCTTGAGCTTGTCGCAGATAGCCGCCGTGCGGCGGCACTGCCAGACGATGGCGTTGTACACCGGCTCACCGGTCGCCTTGTCCCACAGGATCGTCGTCTCGCGCTGGTTCGTGATGCCGATGCCCGCGATGTGCGCGTCCGGCCCGAGCTTGCGGAGCGCCTGCGCGGCCACGCTGCGCTGGCTCTCCCAGAGCTCCAGCGGGTCATGCTCGACCCAGCCGGGCTGCGGGTAGTGCTGCGGAAAGGTCTGCTGCGCCATCGCGGCGACGCGGCCGCCGCGGTCGAAGAGAATGGCGCGGGAGCTGGTCGTGCCTTGGTCGAGCGCAAGGATGAAATTGCCCATAAATACCCCCTGTTATTTCCAAAGGCGATGTGGTATACTAAGGCAGCACAATGAAAGCGGCGGCGCTGCCCCGAGATCACCCGTTTTTCGGATTATACCATACAAAGGAGCCTTGCGCTATGGAGAATCGAAAAGAATTTACCTTTCCCTCCGCCGACGGAAGGACGGCCATCCACGCGGTCGAATGGCACCCCGCAGGGGAGCCGGCCGGCATTTTGCAGATCGCGCACGGCGTGGCGGAGTACGCGCTGCGCTACGAGCCGTTCGCGCGCTTCCTGAACGCGCACGGCTTTCTGGTCGTGGCGAACGACCACCTCGGCCACGGCGAGTCGGTCGCCGAGGGCGCACCGCGGCTCTACTTCGGCGAAAAGGGCAGCTGGCAGCACGTCGTGGACGATATGTACACGCTCCGCTGCCGGATCGGCGAAGCCTATCCGGAGCTGCCGTACTTTATCATGGGTCACTCCATGGGCTCGTTCCTCACACGCACCTACCTCATCCGCTATCCCGGCACGGTCAAGGGCGCGATCCTGATGGGCACGGGGCAGAATCCCGACGCGATGCTCGTCGGCGGCAAGGTGCTCGCAAGCGTACTGGCAAGGAAGGTCGGGCGCGAGAACGCGAGCGACGTCGTGGAAAAGCTCGCCTTCGGCGCCTACAACAAGGCCTTCGCGCCTAACCGCACGGGCTACGACTGGCTGAGCGTGAGCGAGGAAAACGTGGACGCCTACATCGCCGATCCGCTCTGCGGCGGCATGGCGAGCACGGGGCTGTTCCTCGAGCTGCTTGACGGCATGGCGTTCATCAAGAAGCCCGCCAACCTGCGGCACATGAACATGGCGACGCCCGTGCTCTTCATCTCCGGCGACCGCGACCCCGTGGGCGGCATGGGCAAGGGCGTGCGCGCGGCTTACGATAGCTTCCGCCGCGCCGGTGTGCGCGACGCGGAGCTGAAGCTCTATCCCGGCCTGCGCCACGAGATATTGAACGAGGACTGCCGCGCGCAGGTCTACGACGATCTGTGGGAGTGGATCGAGCGGCATAACGGTTAAACGAAAAGCGCGGGCACAGCCCACGCTTTTTTCTATGCCGTCCGGTATTTCCGCCGCAGGCGGCTCGGGGCGAGCAGGTCAATGTCGCCCCAGCGCAGCAGCACGCCGGTGCTCCACAGCGCGTCGATGCCGAGGCAGAGCAGCACGGTGTTCGTCACGGCGGACGGAATGCCGGCGGCGAGAGCCGCCAGCGCGGGCTGCACGAGGCGCACGGCGAGCGCACCGAGCACGCCCCACGCGAGCGAGAACGGCAGACAGATACGGCCGTTGACGTCCGTTTTTGTCGCGCTGTAGTCCCAGAAGCGCACGCCGAGCACGGCGTCGCAGAAAAGATGAACGGCGTATTCCGCCGTCGTTGCGGTGATGCTGCAGAGCAGCGCGAGCTCCCAAAGCGGGCCGATGCGATCCGCGCCCAGCGCGAGCACGGCGCACATTGCAAGACCGTACACGGGGCAGACGGGCGCGAGCAGAAAGCCCTTCCGCACGCGGTGCTCCGCGTGCGTGAGAGCCGCGAAGAGCTTTTCGAGCAGATAGCCCAAAAAGCCGTAGCCGAGAAAATACCAGAAATACGCCATCGCGTCCGTTCACCTCCTGCACCGCAGTTTGCCCGCTCGAACCGGAAAAATGCGCCGCCGCGGCGTTGCAAAGAATGGAAAAACGTGATACCATAGGCGGCAGAAGGAAAAAAGGGAGGATGAGCCATGGCAGACCGTTGGGAGGAACTGGAAAAGCGCTGTCAGGACTGCCGCGAGTGCTCGCTGTGCGAAACGCGGACGAATGTGGTCTTCGGCGACGGCAGCCGCACGGCGGAGATCCTGTTCGTCGGCGAGGGTCCCGGCGCGCACGAGGACGAGCAGGGCGTGCCCTTTGTCGGCAAGGCGGGGCAGCTGCTCGACGATATGCTCGCCATCATCGGTCTCGACCGCACGATGGTCTACATCGCGAACATCGTCAAGTGCCGCCCGCCGCAGAACCGCGATCCGCTCGGCGTGGAGCAGGACGCCTGCATCGGCTATCTGCGCGAGCAGGTGACGCTGCTTCGCCCGAAGCTGATCGTCTGCCTCGGCCGCATTGCGGCGATGCGCCTGATCCGCGAAGACTTCAAGATCACGCGCGAGCATGGGCAGTGGGTGAAAAAGGGCGGCTTTGAGCTCATGGCGATGTACCACCCCGCGGCGCTGCTGCGCGATCCCACGCGGCGGCCCGACGCCTTCGAGGACCTGATGAGTCTGCGCGAAAAGGCCCGCGCGGTGTGCGAGCACACGCCGCTGCCGGAAAAGCTGTGAGAATGAGAAGAAAAAGCGAGGCGTGTCACGCCTCGCTTTTCGTTTCTTCCTTGACCGTTCCGTCGGCCTTGGCCAGCAGAAAGACCGCCAGCAGGATGCAGAAAATGCCGATGCCCAGCCGCACGGTCAGCACCTCGTGGTAGACGAGGATGCCGATGACCACGCTCGTGAGCGGCTCGAAGGTTGAGAGCATGGACGCGCTCTGCGCGCCGATGAAGCGGTTGCCGAGCTGGAACAGCAGCGACGCCGCGGTGGACACACAGCAGTAGAGCGCGAGCGCGCCGCGCGTGAAGGCGGTGGAGGGCCAGACGAATTCGCCCATCGCGAGCGTGATGCCGCCGACGAGCACGGCGGAAAAGACGCACAGCCAGAAGGCGAGCTTGAACGGCGCCATCGTCACCAGCCCGCTGGAGTTGAGATGCACGATGTAGTATGCCCACGCCACGCCCGAGGCGAGCGCGAGGAATACGCCGTAGGCGCTCACATCGCCGCCGGGGGTGTAGAAGCACAGGATGCCGGCAAAGCACAGCGCGCAGCAGACGAGCTTGCGGCGGTTCGCCCTTTCGTAGCGGAAGGCGATGCAGGCGACGACCACCAGCACGGGATAGACGAAGTGCAGCGTGGTGGCAAGGCCCGAGGCGAGGTAGTTATAGGACGCAAAGAGCAGCGGACCGATGAGCCCGTAGCCGATGCAGCAGATCAGAATATCCTTGAGCTCCTGCCGGCTCAGGCGCAGCTTTTCGCGCATGCTGCCGCTTCCGCTGCATACAAGAAGAATGAAAAAGATCACGATGCCGGCGGCAAGACGGGCGAAGGTCTGCGTGAGCGAATTGCAGCCGCCGACGTTGATGGTTTTGGAAAAGAGTGGGTTCAGACCGTAGAGGACCGCGGACAGAACGGTCAGAAAAATTCCCCTTGCCTGCATGGCTTTTGCCTCCGTTTTTCTTGCTGTTATTGGGGCATTATACGACGCGGAAAGGGGAAAAGCAACGGGTTGTTAACAAGTTAAAGTGACATTTTTCATCGGCGCGGAGCCGTCAAAGCCATGGCGCGAGCGCCGCGCGCCAGCGCTCCGTGAGCGCCTGCACGGACGAGCGCGCGTTGGCGGGACTGGTGGAGGGCAGAGCCTCCGCCTTTCCCCATACGGCCTCGTCATACCGGCGGTAAAAGCGGTAGGCCGTGCCGCCGTTGCAGAAGATGCGGCGGACCGGCGCGGCGTCCAGAATGCGCGAGAGGTCGTTTGGCACCACATTCGTGATGCTCGCGTCGGACGAGCCGGCGATGTCGCAGGAGGCGATGACGTCCCACAGCGCGACGCCATGACGCAGGAGCAGGGACTTCTTTTCCGCCGCCGTCTGCGGCGCCTCCTCGCCGAGCACGGCGGCGAGCACACGCCAGAAGCGGTTTTGCGGATGGCCGTAGAAAAACGCCGCCTCGCGCGACTTCACCGAGGGAAAGGAGCCGAGGATCAATATTCTGCTGTTTTCGTCGTATACCGGCGCGATGGTATGGAGCTGCGGCTGCTTTTCCATGGCGGTCCCTCCCTGCTTTCTCGCGGCTATCGTACCACGGCGGCGGAGAAAAAACAAGCGGGCGCGGCGGAAACCACCGGAGGAGGGGCGAGAGCCCCTCCTCCTTTCAAACGAGCGGCAAGGCAAGGTCATGCCGCCGCGCGTCTGAAGGGTATCATGTGCGGAAATCCGCAAAAAATACGCTTTGCCATTTCCGCGGGATGTGCTACAATAAGTTCGTTCTTATCTTTTGCCCGCGGGAGGAGCCGCCATGCAGCCTTTGGCACATTTCAAGACCATCACGCATCATCGGCACCTGGTGTGCAGATACTGCTTTCGTCTCGGCCTTTACCGGCAGGGACTGCTGCACGACCTGAGCAAGTACGCGCCCTGCGAGTTCTGGCGCGGCGCGAAATACTACCAGGGCTACCGCAGCCCGAACGACGCCGAGCGCAAGCAGAACGGCGTGAGCCTTGCCTGGCTGCATCACAAGGGACGCAACCGCCATCACTTCGAGTATTGGATCGACTACTGCATCGGGGAGGACGGAAAGCCCTACATGGGCGGGTGCAAAATGCCGCTGCGCTACGTCGCCGAGATGTTCTGCGACCGCATCGCGGCGTGCAGGACCTACCTCAAGGACAAGTACACCGACGCCGCGCCGTATGACTACTATATCCGTTCAAAGAGCCATATCCTCATCCACCCCGAGACGAGCGACGCCATCGAGGCGATGCTGCGCGTGCTCCGCGACGAGGGCGAGGACGCCGCGTTCGCCTACGTTCGCGGCCTGCTGCGGGAGGAAAAGGAAAGAAAATAGGCAAAAACCGCTTTTTCCGCGTTTTCTCCCTTGCATTTTCTCGTTTACAGGAGTAAACTATTTATCGAATTTTGCAATAGGACGGACACAACTGCTATGAGCCACCCCTACAAAACGAGGTCGGGCGGGGCGACGGTCACCATTTTTGTGCCGTATGACTGCCGCAACCACTGCCCTTTCTGTATCAATAAAAAGGAATATGCCGACTGCACCGGCTTCAGCGTCGAGGCGATTCTGAGGTCCATTGCCGTGATGGACGCCATCACGCCGGAGTGCGACTTCGTTTTCACCGGCGGTGAGCCCTTCGCCCAGCTGGGCGACCTGCAGCGGATGCTCGACGTGATCCCCGGGACGCACAAGGTGTATATCAACACCACGTTCCCCGTGCAGCCCGGCTGCAGCGCGGAGGAGATGATCGACTTCACCCGCCGCAACGCGGACAAGATCACCTGCATCAACGTTTCGCGCCATCTGCAGCGCTACGTCGAGGAATCGCCCGACGAGGTCGTGGCCGCTATCGCCACGCCCAAGCGCATCAACTGCGTGCTCTACAAGAACTATCCCGCGGACAAGCTCACGGAGTATGTCGAGCGCTGGCGGAAGTACAACATTCCCATCCAGTTCCGTTACGACTACACCGAGACTACGCCCGAGAACCTCTATGAGGAGGAGCACGACAAAATTTTGCAGGACCTCAAAAAGCAGTTCACCTATAGGGGACTCGACGGCTGCCGGATGCGCAACGGCTTCCATTTCGAGTACAAGGGCCTGCACATGACCTACCATAAGACCTTGCCCTATTCCACCATCGTGGAGACCGGCGAGGACGGCGTGACCTACGATATTCTCTACGACATTCTCATCAAGCAGAACGGCGACCTGCACTCCGACTGGACGAATGTGCCGCTCGACGTGGAGAAGTACCGCAGGGTCGTCTTTGAGCCTTATGACCTCAAGGTCCTTGACGGCACCGTTGATTTCTGAGACCGGATGAAAAAGCTCCGACCGTGAAAACGGCCGGAGCTTTTTTGCGTGAAAATGGGCTTACCGCGGCGGCTGCGCCGTAACAGCGTCCCGCCGCATCTCGCGCAGCACGGGCACGCTGACGCACAGCGAGGCGGCGAGGAAGAAGACGAGGCCGATCATGCGGTTGACGCTGATGGCCTCGTGGAAGCAGACCACCGCCAGGAGCGTTGCCAGAACGGGCTTGATGAGGTAGACGAACGAAGCCTCGGTCGCGGAGGTGTATTCCGTGATCTTGGCGGTGAGCAGAAAGCCGATGGCGGCGCAGAAGACGCCGACGTAGCACAGCAGCAGCGCGGACCTGAGCGTGAAGCCGGTGAAGAACGGCACGTCGGCGAAAATGTCCAGCCCGAGACTGCGGTAGAGCGCGCCGACGGCGGGGATGTGACCGAGCAGCAGGAGCGCGAGCAGCTCCAGCCCGCCGAGGACCATGTTGAAGGTCGTGATGACCAGCCCGCCGAGCCGCGGGATGCGCAGCTTGCAGAGTGTGCCGTACATGGCGAAGAGAATGGTCGCCGTGAGGATCTCCGCGAAGCCGCGCGGACTGACCTCGAGCTTCGCGGGGTTGAGGATGAAGAGGATGCCGATCAGCTCGACGCCGATGGCAATGAGGTGGTTCCGCTTCAGCGGCTCGTGCAGGATCAGGTGCGCGGCGGCGAGGGCAAAGACGGGGTTGCCGGAGTAGATGATGGAGGTCGCCGAGGCGTCCATGTGCAGCACGGCCATCTGGAGCAGCGACATGTGCAGCGTGACCGTCAGAAAGCCGAGCAGGGCAAAGTAGCTCCAGTCGGAGCGGGTGAGGCGAATGGCGTTCCGCCGCAGGCTGCGCAGGGCGAAGGGCAGCAGAAAGAGCGCGCCAATGAGCACGCGCTCGACCGTGATCTGCATGGGCGCGAAGACGCCGCCGAGCCCCTTGAGCGCGACCTCGGTGGTGGAAAAAATCATGGCGGCGAGCAGAATATAAAGATAGCCGCGTTTCCGGTTCATGGCGTCGTTCCTCCGTTTCCTGTGATGGAGCACCGCCCATTGTATGCTCACACTCCGAAAAAAGCAAGAAAGAAGTGCTGCTTCCCGCGGGAAACAGCACTTCTTTTGGTATGCGTTCAAAAGCGAGGGTGCTTGCCTTACTTGACGGCGGTCTTCTTGCTCTCCCACTTGGTGACGCAGAGCGCGCAGGAGATGTCGCCGGTGATGTTCAGGCAGGTGCGGCCCATGTCGAACAGACGGTCCACGCCGTAGATGATCATGATCATATCGACGGGGATGTTCATGGCCTGGAGCACCATAGCCAGCATGATCATGCCCGCGCCGGGGGTGCCGGCGGTGCCGATGGAGGCGAGCGTCGCGGTGACGACGATGGTGACCATTTGGCCGAGGGTCAGCGTCATGCCGCAGCAGGTGGCGAGGAAGATGGTGGCGACGCACTGGTAGATGGCGGTGCCGTCCATGTTGATGGTCGCGCCGAGGGGGATGACGAAGGAGGAAATATCATTCTCCGCGCCGAGGTCCTCGGAGCACTCCATGCTCAGCGGGATGGTCGCGGCGGAGGAGGTGGAGGTGAAGGCGAAGATCATCGCCGGGGACGCCTTCTTGAAGAAGGTGATGGGATTGATGCCCGCGAACGCCTTGGCGGAGACGGAGTAGCAGAGGACCGCGTGGACGATGTAGCCAAGGTAGGCGCAGCCGAGGACGATGCCGAGGGAGCCGAGGATCTCGGGACCCTGCGTGGCAACGACCCAAGCCATCATGGTGAACACGCCGATGGGGCTGAGAGAAATGATGAAGGCCATCACGCGCTCGATGACCGCGTAGAGGGAGGTGACCATATCCTGCGCGAGCTTGCCCTTTTCTCCTGCCGTGAGGATGCCGCCGCCGAGAAGAATGGCGATGACGATGACCTGAAGCATATTGGAGGTGCGGAAGGACTCCCAGAGGTTACTGGGGAAGATGCCGATGAGGGTATCCATGAAGTTGGCGCTGGTGGCCTTCTCCCAGACCTGGCCGTCAACGAGCTGGAGGGTGGGGAAGAGGCCGGCGTTGTTGAAGATGTTGGCGAACACAAGGCCGATCACGCAGGCGATGGCAGTGGTGACGAGGAAGTACGCCACGGTCTTCCAGCCGACGGAGCCGACCTTCTTCATGTCGCCCATGGAGACGATGCCGTCGATCATGGACAGCAGGACAACGGGAACAACGATGAACTTGAGGAGGTTGACGAAGATGGTGCCGAAGGGCTTGAGGTAGTTGGTCGTGATCTCGGGCTTACCCATAAAGTAGAAGGCAAGGCCGACCACGATACCGAGCAGCAGAGCAATGAAGATCTGTGCCGGCAGACTGAGCTTTTTCTTTTCCATAATATACACTCTCTCCTAAAATTTCTCCTATAAACGGCAGCTTATAGATGCGATTTATAAGAGTTTTTACATTTTACCGCATCTGAACATATTTTGCAAGACCGGGCGCAGGAAAACTTTCATTTTGAGCAATTTCGACAAAGCTATCCGAAAAAGCGGGAAGCGAATGCGGAAAAATATTTTTGCGTGACCACTTGCAATGTGCGCCGCTTTTTTGTAGGATGTAAAAAGAACCGAAAGAAGGAACGGAAAACGGTATGAGAGTCATCACCGGCTCGGCGCGCGGGCGCCGGCTGAATGAATTAAAGGGTTATGATACCCGCCCGACCACCGACAAGGTCAAGGAGGGCATTTTCTCCGCCATCCAGTTCGAGGTGGAGGGCGCGCGCGTGCTCGACCTCTTCGCGGGGACGGGACAGCTCGGCATCGAGGCGCTTTCGCGCGGCGCGCAGCGCGCCGTGTTCGTGGACCGACGCACCGACGCGGTGAAGCTCATCCGCGAGAATCTGGCGCTCACGCGGCTGGAGGAAGGCGCGCAGGTCGTCTGCGGCGACTCGATGGCCTATCTCAATGCCCTGCGTGAGAAATTCGACCTCATTTTCCTCGACCCGCCCTACGCGGACGATCTGCTCGAGCGCGCCGTCGCGCACATCGCGCGGTTTGACATTCTTGCGCCCGATGGTATAATGATCGCGGAGAGTCCGGCGGAAAAGGAGCTGCCCAAGCTCAGCGCGCCCTACCGCGTCGCGCGCGAGTACCGCTACGGCAGGATCAAGGTCACGCTTTACCGCCGCGATGGGGAGGAGACGACATGAGAGAGGAACGCATCGCCGTGTTTCCCGGCAGCTTCGACCCCGTGACGCTCGGCCACATGGATATCATCGAGCGCGCGGCGCAGCTCTTTGACCGCGTGTACGTCGCCATCGTGCCAAACGGCGAAAAGACGCACCCGATGTTCACGGACGAGGAGAAACTGGAGCTGATGCGCGTGAGCGTCGCACCGCTCGGCAACGTCGAGGCGGCGCTGTGGAACGGGCTGCTGACGGACTTTGCCGCGCAGAAGGGCGCGCGCTTTCTCGTGCGCGGCGCGCGGAACAGTATGGATTTCGATGCGGAGTATCAGCTCTCGCTCATTTATAAGGATGTGTCCGGCGGCGCGCTCGACACGGTGCTTTTGTGCGCTGAGCCCGCGCACCAGCACATTTCATCGACCATGGCGCGCGAGATGGTGAAGTATCATCAGCCGCTCGAGAAGTATTTGCCGGCTGCGGCCGCGGCTCGGATAAGAGGAAAGGATAGGGGATAACGATGGCTGAAGAGAATGTACAGAAGCTGCTGGATATGCTGTATGAGATGATCGACGAGGCGAAGAACGCGCCGCTGTCGAACGACAAGTGCGTGCTCAACCGCGACGAGGCGCTCGACCTGCTCGACGAGATCCGCGCGCAGATGCCGGTGGAGCTCAAGCGCGCGCAGGAGCTCGTCCGCGCCCGCGACGAGTATGTGGAGGCTGCCAAGCGCGACGTTGAGCGCATGATGCAGAAGGCGGAATTCGAGGCCAAGAGCAAGGTCTCTGAGAGCGAGGTGCTCACCGCCGCGCGCGCCAAGGGCCACGATATCGTCACCCGCGCCGAGGAGCGCTCGCGTGAGATGTACCGCGTGGCGAACGACTACTCCGAGGACGTTCTGCGCCGCACGGAGGAGGCGGTCCAGATGGCGCTTGACGAGGTCAAGCAGACGCGCGTGCGCTTCCGCGCCGCGTCCAACGAGCAGATGCAGCGCCGCCGCGAGGAGCTGAACAAGTCTTTGGAGAAAAACGACAAAGAGGACAAGTAAAATTCGTTACATCTGACAAAGACTTTTCGAGCGTTTTTTAATTTGAACATATTTTGCGATGAAGGTAAAACGCGCCACAAGATATTGTGGCGCGTTTTTTCGTGCCCTTTCGACAATAAAACGTGCGTTTGAGTTCTGGTAAAAAACGCTGGAAGAATTTGGCAGAAAAGGGCGTGAAAGCCCTGAAAACAAAGAAAATTTCTGCTTGCATTTCAAAAGCGTTTTATGTATACTCAAAATACGAAGTGGGGGAAAGTGGTGCCAAGTGTACAAAAGTGGTGCTGCTGGCCCAAAAGTGCAGGAGAGTGGAGCCGAGCGACTTCCCCGAAAAAAGAGGGAGCCGCTGCTTTGCCCTCTTCACAGCAGCTTCAAGGATCGCCGAAAGGGGGAAGCGCTTTGACCGGCCAGTATCAGCACAGCATCGACGCCAAGGGCAGAGTGTTCATCCCCGCAAAGCTCCGCGAGGAGCTGGGCGAGACCTTTTATGTCACCATGGGCATGGACTCCTGCCTGAGCGTCTATTCCGACGCGAGCTGGGCGAAGTTTACCGAGAAGTTCGAGAGCCTGCCCTACACCAAGACCAAGGCCATGCGTCCGCTGTTCGCCAATGCCGCCAAGTGCGAGCCGGACAGCCAGGGCCGCATCCTGCTGCCGCAGAAGCTGCGCGCCTACGCGGGGCTGGACAAGGACGTGGTCATCATCGGCGTATCGAACCGCGCCGAGATCTGGAACGCGGAGCGCTGGGCTGCGCTGGAGGCCGAGGAGCTCAACCCCGAGAACCTCGCCGCCGTGATGGAGGAGCTGGGCTTCTGAGATGGAAGAGATCAACTACGGCCACAAGCCGGTGCTGCTGCACGAATGCCTGGACGCGCTTGCCATCCGGCCGGACGGCGTTTACCTCGACGGGACGCTGGGCCGCGCGGGCCACTCGCTGGAGATCGTCCGCCGCCTGACGGCGGGAGGACGGCTCATTGCCCTCGACCGCGACGAGACCGCCATCGAGGCGGCGCAGCGGCGGCTCGCGGACTATATGGACCGCGTGACGCTGGTACACTCCAACTTCAGCGCGCTCGACGACGTGCTGCGTGAGATAGGCGTCCGCGGCGTGGACGGGATGCTCTTTGACCTCGGCGTTTCCTCGCCGCAGCTCGACGATGCCGCCCGCGGCTTTTCCTATAAGCAGGACGCGCCGCTCGATATGCGCATGGACGAGAGCGCGAGCTACACCGCGCGCGAGCTGGTCAATACCGTCAGCTATGAGGAGCTCAAGCGCATCCTCTATGAATACGGCGAGGAGCGCTACGCGTCCGCCATCGCAAAGAAGATCTGTGCGTACCGCACGGAAAAGCCCATCGAAACCACGCTGGAGCTGGCAGATCTCATCCGCTCGGCGATGCCCGCTGCGGCGCTGCGCGAAAAGCAGCATCCCGCCAAGCGGAGCTTTCAGGCCATCCGCATCGCGGTCAACGACGAACTCGGCGAGCTTCCGCCGATGCTCCGCGCCGCCGAGAAGAATCTCAAGCCGGGCGGGCGGCTCGCGGTCATCACCTTCCATTCGCTCGAGGACCGCATCGTCAAGCGCGAGCTGCAAGCGCTCGCCACGGGCTGCACCTGTCCGCCGGAGTTTCCGGTGTGCGTGTGCGGCAAGAAGCCCAAAATGAAGCTCATCACCCGCAAGCCCATCGTCTCGGGCGAGGAAGAGCTGAATGAAAATCCCCGCGCCCGCAGCGCCAAGCTGCGTGTGGCGGAAAAATACTGAGAAAGCAAATCTTTCACGAAGGAGAGCGCCATGGCACGCACGAGCCGCAGACAACCGAATAGCTACCGCGGCGGACGTGTGGTCGGCAATCTCGCCTACGATGAGCGCTACGCCGAGCGGCGCGCGCCGCGCCGCGAGAGCGAGCAGCGGGAGCAGCCGCACGAGGAATTCATCCGTCCGCCGCGCCGCCGGGAGAAGAAGGTCGTACGTCCGCGCATGCGCGAGCGGCAGAGAGTCTCCGGCGTGCTGGTGCTCGGCTTTGCCGCGCTGGCCGCGATGGTCGTGGTCGTGCTGATGAGCTACGCGCAGCTCACGAGCATTTCCGCCGACGTGGTCTCGATGCAGAAGGAGCTCAAGATGCTCGACGCCGAGCACGTCGCGCTGCTCACGCAGTACGAGCGCACCTTTGATCTCGAAACGGTCAAGGCGGCGGCGGCCGCCGCGGGCATGAACAAGCCCAGCTCCTCGCAGATCAATTACATCGACCTTTCCGCGCCGGACAGCGTGGAGCTTTGCGAAGCACAGAACGTCAGCGTGCTCAGCCGCGTGTTCACCTCGCTGGGGCAGGGCGTTTTCAGCGTGGTGGAATATTTCAGTTGAGCGAAGCCTATACATAAGGAGTAAGGAGCTTCCTTACTCCTTGTTTTGCCATTATGCCCCTTGCCGTATGAGGAGGAAAGACCGTGCCGACACCCCCGAAAAGAAAACCGGACAGCGCGCGCCGCGCCAACCGCATCATCCAGCAGCGGACGCTTCTGCTGCTGGCGCTGCTGGGCATCGGCACGTTTCTGCTGCTCTTTGCCCAGCTCTACAAGCTGCAGATCAAGCAGCACGACGAGCTCAAGACGCTCGCCGTGCGCCAGCAGACGCTGCGCACGACCGTGGAGGCGAGCCGCGGAACCATCTACGATAAAAACGGCGACATTCTCGCCCTCTCCTCCACGGCGGAGAACGTCTGCGTCTCGCCTCTCGACGTCGCCAAAAACGAGCAGGATCAAGATCTGATCGCAAACGGCCTCGGCGAGATCCTCGGCGTGGACCCGAGCGGCATCCTCGACGATATGAAGGACACCGCCTCGCAGTACAAGGTCATCAAGAAGAAGGTCGAGCAGGAGACGGCGGACAAAGTCCGCGTGTTTATCAGCGACAACGGCATCAAAGGCGTCTTTCTGGAGCCAACCTCCAAGCGCTACTACCCCTATTCCTCGCTCGCCGCGCACGTCATCGGCTTTGTCAACGCCAACGGCGGCGCCTACGGCCTTGAGGCTGTGTATGACGAGGAGCTGACCGGCGAAAAGGGCATGGTTGTCTCCGCACGCGACGCCAACGGCAACGCGCTGCTCTATCAGTATGAGCAGTATTTCGACGCCGAGAACGGCGACAGCCTGGTGACGACCCTCGATAAGACGGTGCAGTATTACCTCGAAAAGGGCCTTGAGGAGCTCGAGAGCCGCTACGGCACGGGCGTGGGCGCGACCGGCATCGTCATGGACGTCAACACCGGCGGCATCCTCGCGATGGCGTCGCTGCCGACCTACGACCTCAACGCCCCCGCGAGTATCTACAACAAGGAGATGCTTGCTGCCGGCATGACCGACGAGGAGCTCGCCGCGGCGGCCGACACGCTGCAAAATATGCAATGGCGCAACAAGGCCATCAACGACACCTTCCAGCCCGGCTCGACCTTCAAGATCCTCACCCTCGCCATGGCGCTGGAGGAGAATAAGGTCAAAATGTCCGACACCTTCAACTGCCCGGGCTATGTCGTCATCGAGGGCGCGAAGATCAACTGCTCCAAGCGCGCGCCCGGTCATGGTCATCAGGACCTCATCACGGCGTTCGCCAATTCCTGCAACCCTGCGTTCATCAACATCGGCCTGCGCCTCGGCAACACGACGTTCTATAATTACATGAAGGCCTTCGGCCTCACCGGAAAGACCGGCGTGGACACCACGGGCGAGGCGAGCGGCTTTGTCAACAAGGAGATCGAATACTCCACGCTGGCGCTGGCGTGCTACGCCTTCGGTCAGAACTTCAACGTCACGCCGCTCTCGCTCATCAACGCGCAGGCGGCCTGCGTCAACGGCGGCTACCTCCGCACGCCCTACATCGTCTCCGAGGTGCTCGACCAGAGCGGCAACGTCAAGTACCGCCACGATACCACCCCGCTGCGGCAGGTCATCTCCGAGGATACCTCCAAGACCGTGCGCGAGATCATGGAGTACGAGGTCGAGTACGGCACGGGAAAGAACGGCAAGGTCGCGGGCTACCGCATCGGCGGCAAGACCGGCACCGCCGACCAGATCGACGGGAGCGTCACCGTTTCGTTCACCTGCTGCGCGCCGGCGGACGACCCGCAGATCATGATGCTCCTCACCCTCAGCAGCGCCAGCAACGACACCGGCACCTACCGCTCGGGCGGCAACATGGCCGCGCCCGTGGCGTCGAGCATCATGGCGGAGATACTGCCCTACCTCGGCATCGAGCCGACCTACAGCGCCGATGAGCTCGTCGGCGCGGATCATACCGTGCCGAACGTCGTCGGGCTCAAGCGCGACGAGGCGGCGGCAAAGCTCAAGGAGGAGGGCTTCTCCTGCCGCACCGTCGGCGACGGCGAGACCGTCACCGACCAGACGCCGCTCGGCGGCGCGATCGTGCCGAACAACGCGGAGATCATCCTCTATCTCGGCGCGGAGAAATCCACGGAGCTGTGCATCGTGCCGAACGTCGTGGGCGACAGCGCCGCGGCAGCCAACCGCAAGCTCACCGACGCGGGGCTTATCATGTCTGTCTCCGGCGCGACCGGCGGCAGCTCCGCGAGCGTGCGCGCCATCTCCCAGTCGGAGACGCCGGGCACGGAGGTCGCGGCGGGCACGGTGGTGCGCGTCCAGTTCAGCGACAGCTCGGTGACGGATTAAAAACCGCAAAAGAGAGCAAGATTTGACGGAGAAAGGACGACGCGCCTACGAAGCTCGGCGAGCTTTTGAGCGCCCTCGATCACTTCCGACTCCTCCGCGCGGACGCGCGGACGGAGATACATGACCTCACCCTCGATTCCCGCACGGCGGGAGAGGGAAGCCTTTTCCTCGCCCTGCATGGCGCGCGGGAGGACGGCGCAGACTACGCAAAGGAGGCCGCCGCGCGCGGCGCGGTCTGCGTCGTGACCGAGCACGCGGCCGAAGGCGTGCCCTGCGTGCTGGTCCCCGACACGCACGAGGCGGCGGCAAAGCTCGCCGCGAGATGGTACGGCGAGCCGGCGGGACGCATGACGGTGGTCGGCGTGACCGGCACGAACGGCAAGACGACCACAACGTATCTTCTCAAGCAGCTCCTTGAGCGCTGTCTGGGCGCAAAGGTCGGTCTGATCGGGACCAATCAGAACATGATCGGCGACGCCGTTCTGTCCGCCGAGCGCACCACGCCCGACGCGCTGACGCTCCAGCGTCTGCTGCGCGAAATGGCGGACGCGGGCTGCACCCATGTGGTGATGGAGGTTTCCTCCCACGCGCTCGTGCAAAGGCGTGTCGGCGCGATCGACTTCGCGCTCGGCGTGTTCACCAATCTCACGCAGGACCATCTTGACTACCATGGTACAATGGAAGCCTACTGCGACGCCAAGGCGCGCCTGTTCCGCCAATGCCGCGCCGCCGCCGTCAACGGCGACGATTCGTGGACGCCGCGGCTGCTCGAAAATGTGACCTGTCCGGTCACACGCTTCGGGCAGGGACTTGCAAACGATCTCGTCGGCTGGGACGCGCATTACTGCGCCGACCGCGTGAGCTTCACCGCGTGCAGCGACAGCGAGCACATCCCCGTGACGCTGCACATTCCCGGGGCGTTCTCGCTCTACAACGCGCTCGCCGCGCTCGCCGCGGCACAGGCCCTCGGCATTCCGATCGAGGACGCGGCGCAGGCCCTCTCACTCTGTCAGGGCGTGCGCGGCAGGGCGGAGGTGGTGCCGACGGACACGGACTACACCGTGCTCATTGATTATGCACACACGCCCGACGGGCTGAAAAATATTCTCTCGACCGTCTGCGGCTTTGCCGATGCGCGCGTGCTCGTCGTGTTCGGCTGCGGCGGCGACCGCGACCGGACGAAGCGCGCCGAAATGGGGCGCATCGCTGCGCGGCTCGCGGACGAGGTGATCGTCACCTCGGATAATCCCCGCACGGAAAACCCCTACGCCATTCTGCACGAGATTCTCGCCGGCATGGCGGACAGCGCGACGCCGTTTGCCGTGCTGGAAAGCCGCCGCGAGGCCATCACCTACGCGCTCGACCACGCCCGCACCGGCGACGTGGTGGTGCTCGCGGGCAAGGGACACGAGACCTATCAGGTGGTCGGCGCCGAGACGCTGCCGCTCGACGAGCGGCAGGTGGTGCGCGAGCATCTGAGCCAATAAAAAACGAAAGAGCCGCGCTCTGCGCGGCGGAAGGAATACGCTATGAAACTGATCGCTGCCTGCATTGTGAGCTTTCTCATCACGCTTGTCACCGGACGCTTTCTGCTCCCCGAGCTGCGCAGGCTCAAGGCGGGACAGAGCATCCGCGAGGACGGCCCGACCTGGCACGCCGGCAAGTCCGGCACGCCGACGATGGGCGGACTGATGTTCATTTTCGGCATCCTCGTCACCATTCTCGTGTTCGGCTGGGACGCCATGCGCGCGGGCAGCTTTGCGCACCTCTATGTGTTTGCCTTTGCCGCCGTGTTCGGCCTGATCGGCTTTCTTGACGATTTTCAGAAGGTGAAAATGCACAGGAACCTCGGCCTGACGGCGATCCAGAAGTTTGCCCTCCAGCTTGCCGCGGCGGTGGTGTTCCTCTGCCTGATGCGCTATGAGGGGATGCTGACGCCGAACCTCTACGTTCCGTTCGCCAATACCTATGTCATCCTGCCGTGGATCGTTTATATGATCTTCGCTGCCTTTGTCATCGTCGGCACGGTCAACGCCGTCAACATCACCGACGGCATCGACGGTCTGGCCGGCAGCGTGACGGTGCCGGTGGCGCTGTTTTTCGCGGTGGTCGGCTCGTGGTGGGGCTATGAGAATGACCTCGGCGTTTTTGCCGCGGCGATGGTCGGTGGACTGATCGGCTTTCTCGTCTATAACTTCCATCCCGCCAAGGTATTCATGGGCGACACCGGCTCGCTCTTTCTCGGCGGCGCGGTGGCGGGACTGGCGTTCGCCTACGATATGCCGCTCGTGCTGCTGCTCGTCGGCATCGTCTACATCTGCGAGACGCTCTCGGACATCATTCAGGTCGCCTACTTTAAGGCGACGCACGGCAAGCGCATTTTCAAGATGGCGCCGCTGCACCATCACTTTGAGCTCTGCGGCTGGAGCGAGGTCAAGCTCGTGACCATCTTCACGCTCGTCTCCGCCGTGTTCTGCATGCTGGCGCTCTGGGGCGTGATCGGAAGATACCACTTCTAAGGCACATTTCAAAAAACGATCGGGGGGAGGTGAACCGGTATGACGAAGGAGGAGCGCGAGCTGCGGCGCGAGCAGCGCGAGCACATGAAGCGCATGGAGGCCGCTGCGAAGGAGGCGGGCCGCGGACCCATCGATGTGCCGTTTCTCCTGCTCGTGCTGCTGCTCACCGGCGTGGGGCTCATCATGCTCCTCTCGGCGAGCTTCCCCTCTGCCTATTATGAGTCGGGCGACCCGCTGTACTACTTTAAGCGGCAGGCGGCCTTTGCCACGCTCGGCCTTGCCGCCATGGTCGTCATCGGGCGCATCAACTACGCGCGCTTCCGCGGCGTGGCCAAGATCGCGCTGGGCATTTCCATCGCTCTGCTTGTTGCGGTCATCATTCCCGGCGTCGGTATCACGAGCCACGGCGCGACGCGCTGGCTCGGTATCCCGGGCACCACGATGCGGTTTCAGCCGTCGGAGATCGCCAAGCTTGGAGTCATCCTTTATTTTGCCGACAGCATCTCCAAAAAGAAGGACAAAATGAGAACGCTCCGCTACGGTATCCTGCCCTACGGCTTTATCCTTGTCCTCATTGCGGTGCTGATGTACTTCGAGCCGCACCTTTCCGGCACCGTGCTCATTCTCGGCATCGGCGCGGCGATGATGTTCGTCGGCGGCATCCGCGGCTACTGGGTCGGCATCGGCATCGGCGGTATCGCGGCGGTGGCGTATGCGTTCCTCTCGGGCCTGATCACCTACAACTCCTCACGCATCGCCATCTGGCTCGACCCGCTCAACGATGCCTTTAAGACGGGCACGGGCTATCAGACGCGCCAGAGCCTCATCGCCATCGGCTCGGGAGGTCTCCTCGGTCTCGGTCTCGGCAAGAGCCGGCAGAAGTTCCTTTTCCTGCCCGAGGAGCACAACGACTGCATCTTCTCCATCATCTGCGAGGAGCTGGGCCTGATCGGCGCGACGCTCATCATGGCCATCTTTGCGCTGCTCATCATCCGCGGCTACTGGATCGCGCTCCACGCGCGCGACCGCTTCGGCAGCCTTCTTGTCGTGGGCATTACCACGCAGATCTCCTTACAGGTTTTCTTAAACATCGCGGTCGTGACGAATCTTGTGCCGAACACCGGCATCTCGCTGCCGTTCTTCAGCTTCGGCGGCACGGCGCTCGCCATCCAGCTCGCGGAAATGGGCGTGGTGCTGAGTGTTTCGCGGCAGATGCCGCCAGGCTGAAAAGCTCAAAAATATGCCGCGGCGGAAAACAGACCGCCGCGAGGAAGAAAGGGGGACGGAAGGCATGAACGTTATTTTCACCTGCGGCGGCACGGCGGGACACGTCAACCCCGCGCTGGCGCTCGCAGGCTTCCTGCGGGAGAGAGACCCGAAGACCCGCATCCTCTTCGTCGGCGCGGAGCGCGGACTGGAGCGCGACCTGATCGCGCACACGCCCTATCCGTTCCGCACGGTCAACATCTCGTCCTTCCACCGCTCCCTTCGGCCGAAGGAGCTGCGCCATAACCTCGTCTCCGTGCGCAATCTGATGCACGCGAAGCGTGAGGCGGACGCCATTCTCGATGAATTTCAGCCCGACCTCATTGTCGGTACGGGCGGCTACGCGAGCTATCCCATCGTGCGCTACGGCCACGCGCGCGGCATTCCGACGGCGGTGCACGAGTCGAACGCCGTTCCGGGGCTGACGACCCGACTGCTCGAGAACCATTGCGACCGCATTCTTGTCGGCTTTGAGGACTGCCGGCGGTATTATAAGCACAAGGACCGCGTGGTCGTCACCGGTACGCCGGTGCGCGGCGACTTCTTCACGCAGACGAAGGCGCAGGCCAAGGAAAAGCTCGGCGTGAACGACGGCCGCCCGCTCGTCGTTTCCTTCTGGGGCAGCCTCGGCGCGGGGAACATGAACCGCGTCACGGCGGGGCTTCTTTATCTTGAGGCGGCAAAGGAGCCGTTCCATCACGTCCACTCCGTCGGCTCGCTCGGCTGGCAGAAAATGCACGAGTGGGTGAGCGGGTACGGCGTGGACCTGCGCGACCATCCCTCGCTCGACGTGCGTGAGTATATCTACGACATGGCGGACGTCATGCGCGCCGCCGACCTTGTGATCTGCCGCGCGGGCGCGTCCACGCTCAGCGAGCTGACGGCGCTCGGCGTGCCGGCCATCCTCGTGCCGTCGCCGAACGTGACGAACCACCATCAGGAGAAGAACGCCGCCGTGCTCGGCGAGCACGGCGCGGCGCTCGTCCTGCCCGAGGAGGGTTTGGACGGCAAGCGGTTGTTTACGGAGGCCGCCGCGCTGCTGCGCGACGAAACGCGGCTCGCGGCAATGCACGAGGCGTCGCTCCGACTCGGTGTGCGCGACGCGACCGAGCGCATCTATGAGACCGTCATGGCGCTTGTCAAATAAAAGCCTGCGGCGCAAGCCGCAGGCTCAGACCATATTCAGTTGAGCTTGAAGTCCATCCACACGGGATTGTGGTCGGAGTAGAGGAAGCCGGCGTCCAGCACGGCGCTGTCCACGACCTCCACGTTGTCGCTCACGAGGAAGCCGTCCACCGTCAGGCGGAAGGTCGTCTCAATACTGTACGGCTCGGACGCCGTGCGGCAGGAGGCGGTGGGCGCGGTCTCGTCAAAGGGCGCGACGAGCGTCAGTCCCGCGGGAATCGTTCCCTCCGGGATGGGCTGCGCCCAGGTGTCGTTTTCCCCGGCGGCCACACCGAAGATCTCCGGCGAATTGCCGAGCAGGTCCTTGTTGAAGTCGCCGCCCGCGACGCAGTAATTGCCCGCCTCGTATTCCGCAAGCATATCCGCGCACAGCAGCTCAAGCTGCTCGGTGGCGATGGCGCCGTCCGAGGTGTAGGCAGAGAGGTGGAGATTATAGAGGACAAGCTCCTTGCCGCTCGCCGTCGGGATGCGGCTGACCGAATAGCAGCGGTCGAGGTCAAGGAGCTTCATAAAGCCGCTCTCCACCGGCAGCTCCCGCCGCGCGGCGGAAGCGATGGGGTGGCGCGAAAGCGTCACGATGCCGGACTGATTCGCTCCGTGGGGTTGAATGAGCGGGTAGAAAAGATAGGGGCTGTCGTAGTTCTGCGCGAACACCTCGTCAAATTCGCATCCCGTCATGGCGTCGCTCAGATAGGCGGTCTCGTCGATGTGCCAGCTGCGCGTGCCGTCGGTATCGACCTCCTGAAAGAGGGCAAAGTCGGGCGAAAGGTCTTCGACAAACGCGACAATGCCGCGCATATTTTCGTCGACCGCCTGCCGGCTGCGGGCGCGGCTCTCCCTGCCGCCGTCCATAAAGAAGCTGTAGTCGGCGCTGTAAGCGCCGAAGCCCGCGTTCGCGGACGAAACGCGGTAGACGGCGCCGGTCTCGACCGCGTCCTCCATGGGGACTGCGTCCCTGCTGCTGCAATGCATTACGCTGAGACTTTGATCGCCGATGCGGTGGTAGCTCGCGAACACATAGACGACGTACAGCACGACGAGAATGAGCAGCGCGAGCAGTACGAGCCCAAGCGTTTTGCAGATCGTTTTTCCCTTCATGATATGACCTCGCTTTTGGATTTTTTCGGAATTTTACCATAAAACACCGCGAAAGTACACCCCCTTTTCCTCCCGCGCCGGAACCACGGCGCACCGTGGGCGCATACTATGGCTTAGTTTGTTGACCCATCGGGAAAGGGAGGAACGGCACATGAGCTATCTGAGCATCGAGGGCGGCGCGCCGCTTCACGGAGAACTGACGATACAGGGCAGCAAGAACAGCGTCCTGCCCGTGCTGGCGGCGACGATCCTCGCGCGGGACGTCTGCCGCATCGAGAACTGTCCGCGTCTGCGCGACGTGGACGCGTCCGTCGCCATCCTGCGCCACCTCGGCTGCCGCGTGCGGCGCGACGGCACAGCGCTGGAGGTGGACACTGCGCCGATGGCGCGCTGCGACATTCCCGACGAGCTGATGCGCGAAATGCGCTCGTCCATCATTTTTCTGGGCGCGATCCTCGCGCGGCAGGGAGAAGCGGTCTTGTCCTACCCCGGCGGCTGCGAGCTCGGTCCGCGGCCCATTGACCTGCATCTGGCCGCCCTGCGCGAGCTGGGCGCGGAGATCACCGAGCGCTACGGCGAGCTGCGCTGCAAGGCGAAATGCCTTCGCGGCACGGACATCACCCTCGCCATTCCGAGCGTCGGCGCGACGGAGAACGCCATTCTCGCCGCCTGCGGCGCGGAGGGCACAAGCGTCATCTACAATGCGGCCCGCGAGCCGGAGATCGTCGATCTTCAGGCGCTGCTGCGGAGCATGGGCGCACGGGTGAACGGCGCGGGCGGCTCCATCATCACGGTCGAGGGCGGCGCGGTGCTGCACGGCTGCACGCACCGCGTCATCGGGGACCGCATCGTCTGCGCGACCTACCTCTGCGCCGCGGCGGCGGCGGGCGGTGAGGTCCGGCTCACCGGCGTGGACTACCGCGCGGTGTCCACCGTGGCGCTCTCGCTCGCCGAGAGCGGCTGCGAGGTGAGGAGCGAGGCGGACGCCGTTTCCCTGCGCTCGACCGGAGCGCTGCGCTCCGTGCGCCCCGTGCGTACTGCGCCTTACCCGGGTTTTCCGACCGACGCCCAGCCCGTGCTGATGGCGGCGCTGCTCAGGAGCGAGGGCTGCACGGTCTTTGTTGAAAACATTTTTGAAAACCGCTACCGACACGTTGACGAGCTCTCACGCATGGGCGCGGAGATCCGCGTCGCGGGACGCGTGGCGGTGGTGAACGGCGTGAGGACGCTGCACGGCGCGGCGGTCAAGTGCACCGACCTGCGCGGCGGCGCGGCGCTGGTGATCGCGGGGCTTTCCGCCGAGGGCACGACCCGCGTGACGGAGCTCACGCACATCGATCGCGGATACGACGCTATCGAGCGCGACCTGGCCGCGCTCGGCGCACAGATCCGCAGGGAGACTACATAGAAACGAAAAGGATACAAAAGCTATGGCACGAAATCGCAGCACGAATCGCAGACGCCGGCGGGGAAGATTTTCTTTCCTGATGAAGCTCCTGTGCATCCTGCTCATCGCCGGCGCGGTCGTCGCGGCGCTGACGGTCTTCTTCAAGGTGCAGAGTATCACGGTGAGCGGCAATGCGCGCTACACGAGCGAGGAGGTCATCGCGGCCTCGGGCATCGAGATCGAGGATAACCTCTTCCTGCTCAACAAGTACAGCGCCGCGCAGGCTATTTTTGAAAAGCTGCCCTATGTGGAGGAGGTGACGATCAACCGCGCTCTGCCCGACACCATCGTTATCACGGTGCGGGAGTGCGCGGCGGCGGCGGGGATCGTCACGCCGGAGGGCTATTGGCTCATCAGCGAAAACGGTAAGCTCCTCGAGCAGACCGACACGCTGCCGTCCGGCTGCCCGGGCATCACGGGCGTCGAGCCGGAGTCGCCCGCGCTGAGCGCGCAGCTCTCGCTCGGTGAGGAGAAAACGCTGACGACGGAGACACTGCTCACCCTCGTGCGGACGGCGGGCGGTTACGGTATGCTCGCGGGCATCGGGAGCATTGACCTGTCCGACGCAGAGGCCATCACCTTCACCTATCTGGGCCGCTTCACCGTGCGGCTCCCATGGGATTCCGACCTCGACTATATTTTCCGCAGCGTGCAGGATCTGGTAAACGGTCTGGAGTCGAACGAGACGGGCGAGATCAACTATATGCTGCTCAAGTCCAAGGGCGAGATGCACTTTATCCCGTCCGCGCCGGGCGCGTAAAAAAGTTTTCGGGAAATCGTGCGCGGCTATTGACCGCGAGAAAAAAGCGTTATACAATAGACTTGTTTCAGAATACACTTGATGTTGTGGCGGCACCGACATGATCCGCCCGCATTCTACAAGAGATAGTAGGAGGAACCGATATGGCATTCGGATTGGATACCGGCGTTGAAAACGTCGTCAGGATCAAGGTCATCGGCGTCGGCGGCGGCGGCAATAACGTGGTCAACCGCATGGTGCGCTCCGGGACCCGCGGTGTGGATTTCGTCGCGGTCAATACCGATAAGCAGGCGCTCAACGTTTCCAGCGCTACCTATAAGATCCAGATCGGCGAGAAGCTGACCCACGGCCAGGGCGCGGGCAGCGATCCCGAGGTGGGCCGCAAGAGCGCGGAGGAGAGCCGCGCCCAGATCTCCAAGGCGCTGGAGGATACCGACATGGTGTTCATCACCGCCGGCATGGGCGGCGGCACCGGCACGGGCGGCGCGCCCATCGTGGCCGAGATCGCCCGTGAGCAGGGCATCCTGACCGTCGGCGTCGTCACCAAGCCGTTCGGCTTTGAGGGCCGCCGCCGGATGCAGCAGGCCGAAAAGGGCATCGAGGAGCTGCAAGGCAAGGTCGATTCCCTCGTCATTATCCCCAACGAGCGCCTCAAGCATGCGACCGATCAGAAGATCACCTTCGCTAACGCCTTTGAGATCGCGGACGATGTGCTGCGTCAGGCGGTGCAGTCCATTTCCGACCTCATCCGCGACACCGGCTTCATCAACCTCGACTTTGCCGACGTCACCGCCATCATGAAGAACGCCGGTATGGCGCACATGGGCGTGGGCCGCGCGGCGGGCAAGGGCAAGGCCGAGGAGGCCGCCCGCATGGCCATCTCCAGCCCGCTGCTCGAGACCTCCATCCACGGTGCGCGCGGCGTGCTCATCAACGTTACCGGCTCCATGGATATCGGCCTTGAGGAGGTCGAGCAGGCCGCGTCGCTGGTGCAGGACGCGGTGCATCCCGACGCGCTGACCATCTTCGGCGCGACCTTCGACGAGTCGATGGACGACGAGATCCGCGTCACGGTCATTGCCACCGGCTTTGCCGACGGTAAGAGCGCCGCGGCTGCCGCGCCCGCCGAGGAAAAGAAGGCGGCGGAGGCGAAGCCCGGCATCGAGCCCATCAATTATGAAGAGGACAAGGCGGCTGCCGAGGCGGAGAAGAAGGCTGAGGAGGAAGACGATCCCTTTGCCGACATTTTCAAAATTTTCAATCGCGAACGTTGATTTTTCCGAATTTTTCCGAAAACCGCAGGTTTTGACCTGCGGTTTTCTTTTTTTGTCTCCCTGCCGCGAAAGCAAGTCATTTCCATGCCAATGCCGACAGATTTTGTGCGGGCTATTTTTTGCGCTTTTGCAAAAAGTAACGGGGCCGCAAGCAAAAACGCGGCAAAAAAATTTCAAAAGGAAACGATTTCCTTTTGAACAGGAGAGGTGATGGGATGGATGAAAGGCGACGGAAACGGAGCAGGCGGCATGGCGCTGCCGCCTGCGCGGCATTGGCCTTTGCACTCTCCGCCCTGCTCGTGCCGGCGGGAGCCGTGAGTGCGCCGGACCCGGGCGGAGAGACGCAGCTGCTCGTGCCGGTCGGCAAGGCGATCGGCGTGAAGCTCTTTGCCGAGGGCGTGCTGGTCGTGGGGCTTTCGGAGAATGAGGGCGCCGTCTCTCCCGCGAAGAAGGGCGGCATGAAGGCCGGCGATCTGATCTTGACGATGAACGACGTCACCATCGGCTCGACGGAGCATTTGCAGTCGCTTCTTGCGGAGAACGGAGAGCGGGAGGCAGCCTTCGGCGTGCGCCGCGGCGGCCGGCTCGTGAAGCTCGCCGTCTGTCCGAAAAAAGGGCAGGACGGCGTGTGCCGCCTCGGCGCGTGGATCCGCGACAGCATGGCGGGCATCGGCACGGTGACCTTCTATGACCCGCAGACGGGGGTATTCGCGGCGCTCGGCCACGGCATCACAGACGTGGACACCGGTAAGCTCATGCCGCTCTCACGCGGCAGCGTGATGGCGGCGAGCGTCAAGGCGGTCAAGCGCGGCGCGAGCGGCTCACCGGGCGAGCTGCGCGGCGACTTTGATCTGACGCGCGACCTCGGCTCGCTTTACGCGAACACGGAGTGCGGCATATTCGGCGTTTTGCCGGAGGAGAACCGGCCGGAGGCCGTCGGGGAGGCGATCCCCGTCGCACGGCGCACGGAGGTCCGCACCGGCAAGGCGGTCATTCTGGCAAACTGCAGGGGCAACGAGGTGTGTGCCTATGAGATCGAGATCGAAAAGCTCTACGGCGGCTCCGCACCCACGCGCAATCTGCTCCTGCGGGTGACCGACCCGGCGCTCATCGCGCTCACGGGCGGCATCGTGCAGGGCATGAGCGGCAGCCCGATCGTGCAGGATGGGAAGCTCGTCGGCGCGGTGACGCACGTCCTGCTGGACGACCCGCAGAGAGGTTATGGCATTCTCGCGGAAAATATGCTTTCCGCCTCCGGCATGACGGCGCAAAGCGCGGCGAGCGCCTGACGGAGGACTTAACGGCAGGAGATGTTATCCTGCTGTTAAGTTTGTGCTAAGAGTCCAAAAAGCTCGAACGATGTCGTATAAAATTTGTGCTAAACGACAAAAATCTACTTGAAAACATTGTCCAAATGTGATAGTTTATAGCCAAGGCAAAACGAAACATCCGATTCGCGTCGGAATGCGGTTGTCGAAGCCCAAGTATTGAGGAGGAAGGAAAAGGAACAGGCAAATGGAGAACAGGATCAAGGTCGTATTGGCGGATGCCAACGAAAATTTCCGCACGATGCTGCAGCAGACGATAGAAAATACGGGTGAATTTGACGTGGTGGGGAGCGCCGGGGACGGCGCGGAGGCATGGAAGATGATCGAACGGGAACGTCCGCAGCTTGTAATTACAGACGTGATCCTGCCGGAGCTGGACGGCTTCGCGCTGCTCGACCGGATGGCAAAGCTGCCGGCACGGCCGAAGACGATCCTGGTTTCCGCCTTCTACCGCGAGCAGATGGTGATGCAGGCAATGGAGCAGGGCGCGGCCTACTTCATGGCAAAGCCCTGCGAGGCCGGCTCGCTGCTCGAGCGGATGCGTCAGGCCGTCCGGAACGGGGAGACGGAGGAGGAAAGCCCCGTCGCGCTGGAACGCCTTGTGACCTCCATCATCCACGAGGTCGGCGTGCCGGCGCACATCAAGGGCTATCAGTACGTTCGCGAGGCGATCATCCTCGCCGTGCAGGATATGGACGTCATCAACGCCGTGACCAAGGTGCTCTATCCCGAGGTCGCGCGCCGCTACAACACCACGCCCTCGCGCGTGGAGCGCGCCGTGCGTCACGCCATCGAGACCGCGTGGGACCGCGGCGATTTGGAAACGCTCCAGCGCTACTTTGGCTACACGGTGTCGAACACCAAGGGCAAGCCCACCAATTCGGAGTTCATCGCCATGATCGCCGACCGCATCCGCTTGCAAAGCAAGGGCAAGATCGCGTAAAAAATGAAAAAAACAGAGCCGCGGCTGCGGCTCTGTTTTCCGTATTGGGCTCAGAGGACCTTATCGAGGAAGCTCACGAGGCGCGGGCTCTCGGGGTGAGCAAACAGCTCGTGCGAGGGCTTATCCTCCTCGATGTGACCGCCGTCGAGGAAGATGGTGCGGCTGCTGACCTCGCGTGCGAAGCGCATCTCGTGCGTCACGACGATCATCGTCATGCCGCTCTCGGCGAGGTCCTTCATCACGTCGAGCACCTCGCCGATCATCTCGGGGTCGAGGGCGCTGGTCGGCTCGTCGAAGAGCATGACCTCGGGGTCCATCATCAGCGAGCGCACGATGGCGATACGCTGCTTCTGACCGCCGGAGAGCTGGCTGGGATAGGCATCGGCGCGGTCGGCAAGGCCCACGCGGCCGAGCAGCTGGAGAGCCTTGGCCTCAGCCTGCTCCTTGTCCATGCCCTTGATGCGTGTGGGCGCAGCGGTCAGGTTGTGCATCACGTTCATGTTGTTGAAGAGGTTGAACTGCTGGAACACCATGCCCATCTTCTGACGGTGCTGGTCGATGTGCTTGCTCTGTCCCTTGGCGCAGATGTCCACGCCGTCGAAGAGGATCTGGCCCGAGGTCGGCGTCTCCAGCAGGTTCAGGCAGCGCAGAAAGGTGCTCTTGCCGCCGCCCGAGGGACCGATGATGGACACGACCTCGTTCTTTTCAAAATCAACGCTGATGTGCTTGAGCACGTCGAGCTTATGGAAGCTCTTGCACAGGTCAACGACCTGAAGGATCTTCTCATTTGCCATGATTCATCTTCCTTTCTGCCAGAGCGATCAGGCGGCCGCCGGTGAAGGTCATCGCAAAGTAGCACAGCGCCGCGATGGCAAGGCACGCAAGGCTCTTGAAGGTCAGAGCGATGACGTCGTTCGTGCGGAACATCAGGTCGGCAAGACCGATGACCGAAACGATGGACGACTCCTTGATGACCGTGACGAACTCGTTGCCAAGCGCAGGGAGAATGTTCTTGATCGCCTGCGGCAGCACGACGAGGCGCATAGCCTGACCGTGGCTGAAGCCGACGCTGCGCGCGGCCTCCATCTGCCCGACGTCCACGGCCTGCACGCCGGAACGAATGATCTCGGCGACGTAGGCGCAGCTGTTGATGCTCATGGCGATAATGCCGGCGGAAAAACGCGAAAAGTTCGGGATCCACGAAATGTCCGGCAGCGTGAAGCCGACCATGGGAAGTCCGTAGAAAATAAACATGAGCTGCACCATCAGGGGCGTCCCGCGGATGAACTCGATGTAAGCGACCGCCAGCCACTTGAGCGGCAGAATTTTGCTCATGCGCATACTGGACATGAGCGTGCCGAAGATCGTGCCGAAAAACACGGTGAATGCGGCGATGATGAGCGTATTGACAATGCCTTCCTCAAAAAAGCTGTGGTAACGGACGATGAGCTTTCCGATCGTCTGAATAAATTCCATGGGGACTCCTCCTCAGTACACAGCGGGCTTCGCCGCCGAAACGGCGAAGCCCGTAGGTTGCTTTTTATGTTTTTTCCTGCTTACAGGCCGAGACTGGCAGCCAGCTCAACGGCTTCGTCGTAGGCCTTCTGATAGCTGCCGTCGGCAGTGACCTTGTTGATGACCTCGTTCACGACCGCGACCAGATCCTCGTTGCCCTTGGCGATGACGACGGATTTACCGAAGGAGGCTTCCTCGGCGGTAAAAGTGAAGTTGGAGACTTCAAGCGCGCCGTTGCTGGAGGCGACGAGCGCCTCGCCGACTGCCTGATCGACGACCAGACCCGCGATGTTGCCGTTCTGGACCTCGAGGGCGAGGGCAGGGTACTTCTCAAGCTCGAACAGCTCGCTCTCGGGCAGAGCGGACTGGATCAGCTGGGACTGAATGGTACCCTTCTGTGCGCCGACCTTCAGACCGACAAGGGATTCCTTGGTGGAATAGGTGTCGGCGTTGCCGGCCTTGACGATCAGCAGCTGAGCGCTGGTCTCATACAGGTCGCTGAAGTCGATCTCCTCGGCACGCTCGGGGGTGTTGGTGAAGGCCGCGATGCCGAGGTCCACCTGACCGGACTGGACGGCGGGGATGATGCCGTCGAAGGCCATGTCCACGACCTCCAGCTCAACGCCGAGGCTGTCGGCGATCTGCTGGGCCAGCCACATATCGCAGCCGGCGAAGTTGGCGTCGAGATCCTTGAACTCATAGGGAGCGTACTGGGCTTCGGTGCCGACGACGACCTTGCCCTTGGCCTTGATCTGCTCAAGCAGGGTGGCGGGCTCGGCGGGCTGCTGCTCTTCCTGTTGCTGCTGCTGATCGTCAGCGGGCTCCTGCGCGGTGTCCTTCTTGCCGCAGCCGGTCATCACGGCCAGCAGCATCGCGGCGCCGAGCGTCAGCGCCAGCAGCTTCTTCATCATGTTAAAGTTTTTCATCTTTTCCTCCGTTCCGTGCATTTGTATGCGCGATTTCGTATTTGATGTGGATAATTATACTCTGCGGAACGGATTTGTAAATAGCCGTCTCAACCGATGATAGTGAAAAGTTATCCAGATTTATTGTGCAATTTATGCAAAAAGACGGAGAAGCTGTCAGAACGACAGCTTCTCCATGCGGTCAAACGCGGCTTTGAGCCGGTCGATGCCGACGGTGCAGGCGATGCGGAAGTGGCCCGCGGCGCTCACGCCGAAGGGTGTGCCGGGACTGACGAGAACATGGGCCTGATCGAGCAGGACCTTGCAGAAGGCTTTTTCGTCCAGTCCCGTTTTCTCCACGCCGGGGAAAAGGTAGAACGTGCCCTTCGGCCGCACCAGACTCAGGTAGGGGAGCTTTTCGATGCGGTCGGCGGCGTAGAAGATGCGGTCGCGGTAGGCGGTGACATATTTCTCCCGGATCTCCTTTCGCATGGCGAGCGCCTGAATGGCGGCGCGCTGCGAGACAGACGGCGCGGAGTAGATAAGCGAGCCGTTGATGCGGTTCATCACCGCCAGCAGCTCCGGCTCGGCGATGATCACGCCCACGCGCCAGCCGGTCATCAGGAAATTCTTGGAAAAGCTGTTGAGCGTGATGGTGCGCTCGGCCATGCCGGGCAGTGTGCGGATGGGGCAGAAGTCGCCCTCGTAGAGATAGGTGGTATAGATCTCGTCGGCGGCAATGAGCAGGTCATGCTCCTGCGCGACGCGGGCGAGCAGCTCGAGCGTCTTTCCGTCGTAGCCCATGCCGGTGGGGTTCGTGGGATTGTTGAAAACGATGGCCTTGGTGCGCGGGGTGATGGCGGCGCGCAGACGCGCTTCGTCGATGGCGTAGTCCTCGCTCGCGTAGGTCGGCACGTCCACGCATACGCCGCCTGCCAGCTCGATCTGCTCGCGGTACATGGGGAAGTAGGGCGAGAAGGCGATGACCTCGTCGCCGGGGTCGAGGATGGCGAGCATCACGAGCGCCATGCCGAGGCAGCTCGACGCGCTCACGAGCACATGGTCGCGCGGGAGACGCTGGCCGAAGTCCTCCTCCCACGCGCGGCAGACCGCGTCGATCAGCTCGGGGTCGCCCTTGGGGTCGCCGTAGTGCGTGTGACCGGCCTTCGCGTCGCGGAAGGCGGCGTTGATGATGCTCTCGTCGGTGGTGAAATCGGTGTCGCCGATGCTCAGGTCGATGATGTCCTTGTATTTGGCAAGCGCCTCGGTGTCGAGCGACAGTCCGGCGGCGCTGCTCTGAAATCGCTTGGCGATGTAGCTATGCTTCATGCTTGGGGGCCTCCTTGACGTGTGGAATGACGGTCGAGCCGTTCGGAATGACGTAGATGGACTTGCCCTCCAGCTGCGCGGCGTCAAGCAGGGCGTTGACGTCGGAAAACGCCTTTATGCCCATGGGCGCAACGTCCTCCGGGGCAATGCTCGAATAGAGCAGGATGTTATAGCGCTGCGCCTGCTCGCAGTTGAGAAAGAAAATGTAGCCTGCGACGGTGAAATGCTCGCGCAGCCGCCGCTCGATGGTGCCGGCGACGAGGTCCTTCGCCCAGTCGAAGTATTCGGCGGGGCCGCCGCCCTCGCGCGCCTCGATGATGAGGATGAGCGTGCCGCCCGGCTTGAGGCCGGACTCAATGTTGTCGATGGTCTTGGTGCCCTGGTAGAGCGAGATGTCCTTGGGGAAGCCGCCGCAGCTGGCAACGATCACGTCCGCCTTTTCCGGCACGTCCACCTGATAGATGCGGTCCACCATGCGGCAGGCCGCCTCCCACGAGGTGAGGTAGTGACCGGAGAGAATGGCGGCAAGCTGCATCTGGGCGTTCATCACGAGGTTGACGATGAAGAGATTTTTCACCAGCCCCGCCGCCTCGCACATATCCTCGTGCAGCGGGTTGCCCTTCAAAACGCCGTTGCCGATGGCGGGGTTGGAGCGCAGCTGCGCCGCGTCGAGCGAGAAGGCATGGTTGTGGAAGATGGTCTCGCGCCCGCTGATGCCCGGCAGGATGCTCTTGCGTCCGCCGCCGAAGCCCGCCATCACATGATGCGTCACCGCGCCGAGACAGACCACGAGATCGGCCTCGGCCGCCGTGCGGTCGATGGAGACCGGCGTGCCGTGCGGCGTGGTGCCGAGATAGACAAGGTCCTTGGCCTCGCAGTCGTGGTTCTTGACCTTGACGTGGTCGTAGACCGCGTCGGTCACGAGCGTGCGCAGCTCCTGCTCGTCGCCGCCGATGTGCGTGCCGTTGGCAATGACGATGGTGATGTCCTCCTCACGCACGCCGCAGCGCTCCGTGAGGTAATCCACCAGATGCGGGACCACGAGGTCCTGCCGCATCCAGAAGCGCGTCATGTCGCTCACGACCAGCGCGACGGTATCGCCCGCCCTGGCGCGCTCGCACAGCGGCGCGCTGTCGATCGGTGCGTCGAGCGAGGCCCACAGCGCCGCGCGGATATCGGCAAGCGGGGCGACGGCGTTGCCGTGCAACTCGCCGATCACATTTTTCTCGTCCAGCGGCAGCTCCACCGTGCCGCTGCCGCAGGCAAATGAATAGGTTTTCATACGGTTCCATCCCATCCTACTTTGAAATAATATAGGAGTATACGGCAAAGCAGCGGAAGATGCAACAGCCAATATTCATAAGATTTGAAAGATTATTGATTAAAATATGGGGAAAGCAGAAAATTCGAATACCGGCGGGCGGCAGAGCGCACCTTGACAACCGAATACCGGCACCGTATAATGCAAGACAAAGGGGGATAGAAAAATGTTTGATGAAAAGGAAATTGCTTACCTGCAGGAGATGGAAGAAAGAATTACCCGCAGCATGGCCATACTTATTGAGAGTGACGTCACGCCGAAGTTCAACCTTTTGGCAGACGGCATTAAGGACATTCAGGAGAAGCTCGTGCCGCGCTCCCGCATGGACGATTTGGAGGACGAGGTGAAATTCCTCAAGCTCATGTGACGCCAAATGGCGGAGGATATTGCAAAGCTGAAAAAGGCGAACTGAATACACGATACAGCAGGACGGTGCCGATGTTCGGCATCGTCATATTTTATCCGGCAGGGCAGCCCATAAGGAACAGAAGCGGAGCGGAAACGTGCCGCATGCACGGAGTGCCCTGTTGCCGTATTTCCGGCTAAGAAGCCAATAAGGGTAAAAATAAGTTTTTTTAAAAAATGAGGGCAAAAAAATCCCTGTAACCATTCGGGTAATGTTCATAGGGACACAAGTTGACACCATATCTTGCAAGGGGGCGGACAGCGTTTACTGTCCGCTTCTTGCGTTTTTTCTCTGCTTTTTTATTATGCGGGAAGCTGGAATACCTCACTCAGGGGCGGTGCAATGCGCGGCTGCGCCTCGCCCTGCTCCATCGCGCTGTCCACCGTGCCGATGTCGCGGTACACGATGCGGATGCTCTGGTGGGAGCTGCGGGAGTATTTCTCCGTCCGCTCGCCTACCTCGATCCGCTGGATGAACAGCCGCAGCAGCTCCGGCGTCAGCTCGTCGATGGCGGTGTACTGCTTCGCCTTCTCAACGAACGTGTTCACGTTGGCGGAGGCGACTTTCAGCTTTTCCAGCCGGGCCTCCTTTTCGGGGATCTGTTCCTCCAACGCTTTCTGCTCGCCGGTGTAATCGCCCGCCAGCATCCGGTACTGCTCATCGGTCACCCGCCCCAGCACGTTGTCCTCATAGAGCCGCTTGAACAGCTTGGACAGCTCCTCTCTGCGCCGCCGCATGGTATCCAGATCTTTTTGGATCGTGTTCATCTCACGCCGCAGCTCCAGCGTATTCTTGCTGCCGATGTAGGCGGCGAACTGCTTTTCCTTCATCCGCGCGAAGTGCGTCACCCGGCGTAAGTCCTCCAGCACAACGGCTTTCAGTTCAAACTCCCGGATATGGTGCGGTGTGCAGACGGTCTTGCCCTTTTTGCCGTAGGTGTAGCACTTGAAGTTGTACTCCGCCTTTTTCATCGTGCTGGCTCTGTGCAGCACCAGCGGCTTTCCGCAATCCGCGCAGAACACCAGTCCAGAGAAGATGTTCGGCTCGTCCATGTGCTTGGGGACACGTTTTTTGTGCTGACGCACCTCCTGCACGATGTCCCACTGCTCCTGTGTGACAAGAGCTTCGTGGGTGTTCTTCACCACGAACCGCTCACTTTCAGGGCGCTCCACACGCTGCTTGTTTTTGTAGGAGATCGTAGTGGTGCGAAGCCCAACCGAGTGTCCGAGGTAGACCTCATTGTTCAGAATGCTGGTGACGCTGTTGGAAGACCACAGGCATGGTCTGGTGGTGTCCAGTCCTCGATGGCTTTTCCCGGTCTTGCGGTAGTAGGCGTTGGACGGGTTCACCACCTGCTCCTTGGTGAGGATGGTGGCGATCCGCTTGGGGCCGTTTCCAGCGGCGCAGAGGGAGAAGATGCGCTTCACCACAGGTGCAGTGTCCTCGTCCGGAACCAGCGTGTTGGCGTCACCATCACTTTTCCGATAGCCGTAGGGCGGTCTGCCGCCCAGCCGCTCTCCCTGCTCCGCTTTCATTTTCATGACCGCGCGGACCTTGCGGCTGGTATCCTTGGCGTGAAGCTCGTTGGCCCAGTTGCGGATGGGGTTGAAGTCATTGCTGCTCTCCACCGTGGAATCCACGCCATCGTTGACAGCGATGAAGCGGACATTCTTCTGGGGAAAATATATCTCACTATTATAGACAAGAGCACAAAAAGGATAGGTACGGTGGGGATTAACCCGTCAGATTTTCCATTCAATTTCTACCTTTTCATTTGTTGCCCGGATGACCGTTATCAGTGCGTCCACCACCTGCCTCTTGTCCTCAAAGCTGACATTCTCCCAGTCATCCAGATACCCGGAAATGCTTTCCATCTTCTCCATCGGCACAGCGTCCGCAGAGAGTTTTGCAATCTCATTGGCAATGGACTGCCGCCTTGCGTCCAGCTCCTCAATTTTGCTGTTGGCATAGGAGAGCAAAACAGGGCTTGCGCCCGTCAGCGTGTCAAGCAGCTTTTCAATCTCGCTTTCCACCTGCGCCAGTTCCAGCCGCTTTGCCGCCAGCTTCGGGGAGATTTTCGCCGCATTTTTCCGGCCTGTCAGCGTCTTAAAATCTTTTAGCTTCTTCACCATAGCCCCATAGACCACCGCTTCCAGTTCGTGTAGCTTTACACAGCCGCAGCCGGGGCAGGCCCCGCTGTCCGCATGAACGGTGCAGCGCATATAAAGAATACCGTTAGAGTGCGCCGACATGAGCGCATAGCCGCATTTCCCGCATTTGATTTTTCCCGCCATCCATGTGTTCCGGGCTTTCCTTGCGGGCTGGTAAGTGTGGCTGGCAAGCAGCTTCTTCCGGCATTTCAGCCACAGCTCCGATGGGATAAACCCCTCATGTGGAGCCAGTACCAGCGTCTGTCCTTGCAGGTGCTTGTGCTTGTCCTCTGTATTCCCCTTGCCCTGATAGTAATAGCAGCCGTTTGTCCCGGCAAAGTCGGCGGCATCATTGTAAATATCCGTCCCCTGGCTTTTGTAAAACTCGTATATGTCGAGGTCAGCCATGACATAAATCGGGTTTCGGAGAATAACGCTCAAAGTAGCCCTTGACAGCGGCCTGCCATGATAAGTACGCATACCGTCCGCCGTCAGCTTCTTTGTAATGTCATGCAGCGATACCTGCGGGTCAGCGTACATCTCATACATCTGCCGGACAAAGGCCGCTTCGGTTGGCTCTATTACCAGCTTCTTTGTGCGCACCCCGTCCATCACATAAGGCTCTGTCCGAAACCCGTAGGGCGTTTTGCCGCCCATTTTGAAGCCCCGCTGACAGCGGGAGTACCATGCGTCCTGCACCCGCTTCTGTATAAAGCACAGCAGCGCAAAAAGCAAGACCTCCTTAATCGTGAGTTTCGTGTTGATCATCCAAATCATATTTGGGTAAGTGACATCACATATTTTAAAATCAAAGGATCTTGGCTCTATCTTTGCGTCATTATTGATTTATTTTCCCGCAAAGTCATCGCTCACCGCATCTCTCGTTCTGCAAGTACACGGCTCGTGACAACAACATTTCGTGCTGCCTATGCTGAACGCGGAATGCCGAAAAATTTGACTTTTCATAGTGATCGAGGTGGACAGTATATTTCTGATGCATTTTCCAAACTACTGCAACAGTTTGGTGTCAAACAATCCTTTTCCGCAACTGCCCGTCCTCATGACAACGCTGTGGCGGAAGCTTTCTTTGCGACCTTCAAAAAGGAAGAAGCCTACCGCAGAGAATATACATCTGAACGGCATTTCCGGCAAAGCGTAGACGAGTACATTTGCTTCTACAATGAAGTCCGCCCACATGCGACACTAAAATATAAGACACCGCAGGCGTTTGAGGCTGCATATACCAACGATTATATCGAAAAGACGTGTTCAAATAGCGGGGGTGGATAGCGAAATCTTCTTTTCGATTTTGGCCTTTCAAGAAAAGTACTCAAGAATACGCAAAAACGGAAAGCCATGATAAATCAAGGCTTTCCGAATACGAAGCGGCCCGTGTTTCGATAAAAAAGTTCGAAACACGGGCCGCGTTCATATGGAGGTGACACCCAGATTTGAACTGGGGAATGAGGGTTTTGCAGACCCTTGCCTTACCACTTGGCTATGTCACCGTATGGGAAAAGGAGCAAATGCTTTGCTCCTTTTTCATTTGGAGCGGGCGACGAGGCTCGAACTCGCTACCTCCACCTTGGCAAGGTGGCGCTCTACCAGATGAGCTACGCCCGCAAATGGTGCCTCCGGTCGGAGTCGAACCAACGACACGCGGATTTTCAATCCGCTGCTCTACCAACTGAGCTACAGAGGCATATCAAGCCGCTGTTGCAGCCTGATAATGGCGACCACGAAGGGACTCGAACCCTCGACCTCCGGCGTGACAGGCCGGCGTTCTAACCAACTGAACTACATGGCCACATTTTGGTGGGAACAACAGGGCTCGAACCTGTGACCCCCTGCTTGTAAGGCAGGTGCTCTCCCAGCTGAGCTATGCTCCCCACTCGAAGCCGTCTTACGAACGGCAAGGGTTATTATACTAAATCCCCCTCGCCGTGTCAACAATTTTTTTCAAGACTTTTGAAACTTTTTTTGACCCGGCAGAAGGGCGCGGTATGCGCGCCCTTACTTGCCGATTTTTTTCAGCTCATCGATCATGCGTCGCAGCTCCTCACCGGAGAAGCTGTGGATGCGGTCGCAGAACTGGCAGGTGAGGTCTGCCTTGCCCTGCTCGCGCAGAATGTCCTCCAGCTCCTTCGAGCCGAGGGAGAGCAGCGCGCGCTCCGTGCGCTCGCGCGAGCAGTAGCAGCGGTATTCGATGGGCGTCGTCTCCAGGATCTCGAGGTCAAAATCGGAAAGCACCGTGCACAGGAGGTTTGCCGGATCGGGATCGTCGCGGAGCTGATTTGTCACGCTGGGCGCGGCGTAGATGCCGCCCTCGACCTTGGCGATGGTATCCTCGCCCGCGCCGGGAAGGAGCTGAATGAGATAGCCGCCGGCGGCGAGCACGCTGCAGTCGCGGTCGACCAGCACGCCGAGGCCGCAGGCCGAGGGGATCTGCTCGGACTCGACGAAGTAGGCAGCCAGATCCTCGGCGATCTCGCCGCCGAGCAGGTCGACCGTGCCGACGTAGGGCTCCTTGAGCCCGAGGTCCTTGATAACGGTCAGGGTGCCGCCGTGGCCGACGGCGCTGCCGACGTCCAGCTTACCGTCTGCGCGCAGGGGAAGCTCCACGGAGGCGTCCTGCACATAGCCGCGCACGTTGCCCTCGGCGTCGGAGACGGCGAGGATGGTGCCGAGCGGGCCGTCGCCCTTGATCTGGAGCGTAACGCTCTCACCGCTGCCCTTGAGGGCGTTGCCCATCATGGAGACGCCGGCGAGCGCACGGCCGAGCGCTGCGGTAGCGACGGGGCTGGTGTGGTGGATCTGGCGGGCGCGCTCGGTGAGCGCACGGGTGTAGACGGCCGTGGCCTTGACCATGCCGTCCTTGGACATGGCTCTTACTAATGTGTCGTTCATAAAATCACTCTTTTCGGATACAGGAAATATAGATGCGCCCGTCTGTTTCGTTCGGGGCGCGGAGGCGGCAGTCGCCGTAGACGCGGATTTCGCCGAAGCCGGCGGCGGTCAGCCATTCGGTCAGCTCCGAAACGCTGTACCAGCGCTGGCGGTGCTCCTCGAAGCTGCGCTCCCATGCGCCGTCGGCGCGGACGGAGAAAATGTCAACGTAATAGTCCAGCAGGCGCGAGCGGCGGGAATACTCCGTGCGCCACACGCAGTAGACGTCCTCGCGTTCGTCGAGCCAGACCTGACCGTCCATCGCCTCGAGCTTGCCGAGGGCATGAACGTCGAACACGAGCGAGCCGCCGGGCGCGATGAACAGGTGCAGGCGGCGGAAGGTCTCGCGCACCTCGCGTGCGTCGATGAGGTAATTGAGGCTGTCGAGGCAGCAGATCGCCGCTTCCACCGTGCCGTAGAGGTCCAGCTCGGGCATGGACTGGTGCAAAAACAGCGGCGGGACGCCGGTGAGCGTCTGTGCCTTCTCGCGCGCCTCGAGCAGCATATCCTCCGAGCCGTCCACGCCGATGAGCTCGTAGCCGCGCTCGGTGAGGAGGGCGGTCATCGTGCCGGTGCCGCAGGCGAGGTCGAGCACGGTATGAACCGGAATATGACTGCGCAGGAAGAGCTTTTCGACGAAAGCGGCGCGCTTTTCGTAGCCGACGTCCTGCGTCAGCTCGTCGTAGGAGGCGGCGAGGGCGGAATAGCTTTCCATCACTTCTCGCCCTTCATGCGCGCGAAGATGCGCTCGTAGCCGCCGTCGGAGTCGGTCAGCGAGCGGGCCACGCGCGAGATCGTCGCGCTGGAGGCGCCGGTGCGCTCCAGAATCTCGCTGTAGACCTTGCCCTGCGTGAGCATCCGCGCGACCTCAAAGCGCTGCTCCATCGCGCGCAGCTCGGCGATGGTGCACACGTCGCGGAAGAAGCTGTAGCACTCCTCCTCGTCCTTCAAAAGCAGAATGGCCTTATAAAAGTCCTCGTTTTTTTCTTTCTTTCCGATGCGGTTTCCCGGTGCAGCCATGATAGACCCCTCCGAAATATGACAGTAGTGCGACCTGCGCACCCTACTTTATAGTTTAACAGAACAGAGCATGAAAGTAAAGGGCGGAAGTGTGAACTTTTCGCATTTTCTGCGGCGGAACCGCCTGCACGGACGCTTCATACATTGGAGTGAGAAAAAAACGGGAGGACGGTATGGAAAGAGAGCTTCTGCGGCTGTCGGAAACGCCGCTGCACCTGGAGAAAACGTGGGAGAGCGGCGGCGTACCGGTGCTGACCGCCGAGGTGACGCTGCCGTGCTGCGGGGGAAAGAGCCGCCGTGCGCGGCGCTTCGACCGCTACTACCGCCAATACGCGCGCGCCTATCTTAAATACTGCGAGGCGGAGCTGCTGCCCCGCGCTGCCGAAACGATGCACACGGCGCTGGAGCGCAGCGCGCCGTGGAGCTGCGCCCGCGCGGTGCTCGCCTATCGGGTGACGCTCGTGCGGGGAGACATCCTGAGCCTTTATACCGAAGGCCGGGAGGAGCATCTGCCGCCGCGGCTCACGCTCCGCCGCGCGGAGACGTGGGATCGGCGCACGGGCTTTCTCCTGCCGCTCACGGCGTTTTTTCCGCCGAAAACGGCGGTAAAAAAGCGCCTTGTCCGCGCGGCGCGGGAGACGGCTCGGGAGCAGATGGAGACGGGCACGGCGGCGTACTATCCCAATTACGGCGCGCTGCTGCGCCGCGCATTTTCCAGCAGGAGCTTTTATCTGGCGGACGACGGCTTGCACTGGTTCTATCCGATGTATTCCGTCGCGCCTGCGGCGGAGGGCATCGTGGACTTTTCGCTGCCCTACGGCGAAGCGGGGCCGCTCCTGCCGGCGGAGGAGGAAAAAGGATAGAGAGAGGCGGCCCGGCCCGCAGGCCGCGCCGCCTCTCTCCATAGGGGGGATGAGTGATATTCTTCTTAATAGCTGCCGAGGTCGGCGGACTTGTCGCCCTCGACGCTGACGCCGAAGACATAGTCGTTGCCGGGCAGGACGGCGTTGAGGATCACGCCGCACAGGGCCGCGATGGCAAGACCGGAGAGGGTGACGGCCGCGCCGCCGACGGTGAAGGTCACGCCGCCGACCGAGCTGAAGCCGAGACCGCTGACGAACATGACCGCCGCGATGATGAGGTTGCGGGACTTGGTGAGGTCGACCTGATTCTCCACGATGTTGCGCACGCCGACCGCGGAGATCATGCCGTAGAGGATGAAGCTGACGCCGCCGACGATGGCTGCGGGGATAGAGTTCACCAGCGCGTCAAACTTGGGAGAGAAGCTCAGGATGATGGCATAGACGGCGGCGAGACGCACGACGCGGGGGTCGTAGACCTTGGAGAGGGCGAGCACGCCGGTGTTCTCACCGTAAGTGGTGTTGGCGGGGCCGCCGAACATACCGGCGAGCGCAGTGGCGAGACCGTCGCCAACGAGGGTGCGGTGCAGACCGGGGTCCTCGATGAAGTTCCTGCCGGTGGTGGAGGAGATGGCGGAGACGTCGCCGATGTGCTCCATCATGGCGGCGATGGCGATGGGGGCCATGACGAGGATGGCGGAGACGTCGAACTTGGCGATGACGAACTGCTGCAGGCCGATCAGGTTCGCCTTGCTGACGGAGGCAAAGTTGACGAGCGGCTGCATCACGCCGTCCGCATCAGGCAGCTGCGCGCCGCAGGCGGTGGCGATGAGCGCGACGAGGTAGCTGCCGACCACGCCGAGGAGGATGGGGATGATCTTGACCATGCCCTTGCCCCAGATGTTGGCGACGACGATGATCGCCATGGCGATGAGCGCGAGCCACCAACAGGTCGCGGCGTTGTTGATCGCGGAGCCGGAGAGGTTCAGACCGATCATGATGATCATGGGGCCGGTGACGATGGGCGGGAAGTAGCGCATGACCTTCTTCGCGCCGAGCATTTTGAACAGCAGCGCGAGCACGAGGTAGAGAAGACCCGCGATCACGATGCCGCCGAGCGCGTAGGCGAGCTTTTCATCGCCGCTCATACCGGCGTATTTGCCGGCGTCCAGCTTGGCGACGGTCTCGAAGCCGCCGAGGTAAGCGAACGAGGAGCCGAGGAACGCGGGGACCTTCATCTTGGTGCAGACGTGGAAGAGGAGCGTGCCGAGGCCGGCGAAGAGCAGAGTGGTCTGGATGGAGAGCGGCAGGCCGTAGCCCTGCACGAGGATGGGGACGAGCACCGTCGCGCCGAACATGGCGAACATGTGCTGCAAGCCCAGCACCAGCATTCTGGGGGTGCCCAGCTGGCGGGCGTCATAGATGGCTTCGTGTCCGAGTTCTTTCTTCATGTGATTTTCCCTCTTTCTTCTGATTTTGATGTATGTTCTTATTTGACCAAACGACTCAGCGCCCCGCGCGGGCAAAAAAAGAGACCGGTAAAAAATTACCGGTCAAAGGAAACAATATCATTATCAACAAAAACGGTGCTGATAAAAATAGAAACACCAGCAGGAAGGAATTTCTTTTTGTACACATACTGCGTCATGGCTGTGTCCTCCCTCGTTTGTTTCTTTTGCAAATGATACAGGACGGGAGAGGAAAAAGCAAGATGGGATTTTAGCCAAGAAACACGAAAGACGTTTGCCCCTTTTGTGCAATGCGGCAAAGAACAGACGACGCTTTGCGCCGCGCCCACGCATTGACGGCGTGCGGAAAAGCTGATATAATCCATAATGACAGAATATGTGAACGTTCGAGGGACACCATGAAGAAGAACGAAAAGAAGGAACAGACCGCTCTGCACCGCAATAACCCCAACGTCCTCGGCCTGCGCGCGGACGTGGTCGAGCAGCGCATCACCGATACGCTGGAAACGAACTATATGCCCTACGCGATGTCGGTCATCGTCTCGCGCGCCATTCCGGAGATCGACGGCTTCAAGCCCAGCCACCGCAAGCTCCTCTATACCATGTATAAGATGGGACTGCTGAACGGCGCGCGCACAAAGAGCGCGAACATTGTCGGCCAGACCATGCGGCTCAATCCCCACGGTGACGCCGCCATCTATGACACGATGGTGCGCCTTTCCAAGGGCTACGGTGCGCTGCTGCACCCGTTCGTGGACTCCAAGGGCAACTTCGGTAAGGTCTACTCGCGCGACATGGCGTGGGCGGCGAGCCGTTACACGGAGGCCAAGCTCTCCGCCATCTGCGCCGAGCTGTTCCGCGACATCGACTCCGATACCATCGATTTCATCGACAACTACGACAACACCATGAAGGAGCCGGCGCTGCTGCCGACGACCTTCCCGAACATCCTCGTGAGTGCCAATCAGGGCATTGCCGTCGGCATGGCGAGCCAGCTGTGCGGCTTCAACCTCGGCGAGGTGTGCGACACGACGATCGCCTACCTCAAGAATCCCGACTGCGACCTGACAGAGACGCTGCTTGCGCCCGATTTCCCGACCGGTGGCGAGGTCATCTGCGACGTCGACGCCCTGCGCGAAATTTACAGCACGGGCCGCGGCGGCGTGAAGGTCCGCGCCCGCTGGCGCTACGACAAAAAGGAAAACCTCATCGAGGTCTATGAGATCCCCTACACCACCACGACCGAGGCCATCATGGATAAGGTCGCCGAGCTCATCAAGGCAGGCAAGGTCAAGGAGATCACCGATATGCGCGACGAGACCGACCTCAACGGCCTCAAGCTGACGATCGACCTCAAGCGCGGCACCGATCCCGACAAGCTCATGCAGAAGCTGATGAAGTCCACGACGCTGCAGGATACCATGTCCTGCAACTTCAACGTGCTCATCGCCGGAATGCCGCGCGTGATGGGCGTGCGCGAGCTGCTCGACGAGTGGTGCGCGTGGCGCACGGAATGCGTCCGCCGCCGCGTCTACTTCGTCATGAGCAAAAAGAAGGACAAGCTGCACCTTTTGAAGGGTCTCAAGCGCATCCTGCTCGACATCGACAAGGCCATCCGGATCATCCGCGAGACGGAGGCCGAGGCCGATGTGGTGCCGAACCTGATGATCGGCTTCGGCATCGATCAAGTGCAGGCGGAATATGTCGCGGAGATCAAGCTGCGCAATATCAATAAGGAATATATCCTAAAGCGCGTGGAGGAGACCTCCGCCCTACAGGACGAGATCGAGGACCTTGAGGACATTCTCGCCCGCCCCGCGCGTGTGAAGAAGATCATCGTCACCGAGCTGGAGGACGTGCGCAAAAAGTACGCCGAGCCGCGCCGCACCGGCATCGTCTACGGCCACGAGGTCGAGGAATACACCGAGGAGACCACGGTGGACGATTACGCCGTGTCCGTATTCCTCTCCCGCGAGGGCTACTTCAAGAAGATCACGCCCGCCTCGCTGCGCATGAACGCGGAGCAGAAGTATAAGGAGGGCGACGCGCTCGCGCAGAGCTTTGAGACCTCCAACGCCGCCGAGGTGATGTTCTTCACCGACAGGTGCCAGGTCTACAAATCCCGCCTTTCGGACTTCGACGACACCAAGGCGTCCGCGCTCGGCGACTATCTGCCCGCAAAGCTCGGCATGGACGAGGGCGAGAGCGTCGTTTATATGGTGCTGCCCGGCGATTACCGCGGCTGGATGCTCTTCTTCTTTGAAAACGGCAAGGCCGCCAAGGTGGAGCTGTCCGCCTACCGGACGACCTCGAACCGCCGCAAGCTCACCGGCGCGTACTCGGATAAGTCTCCGCTGCGCACGGCGCTGTGTCTGCGCGAGGACTGCGAGCTGGCGGTCTACTCCACCGAGCCGCGCGTGCTGGTGTTCTCCACCGCGCTGCTGGGGAGCAAGACCACGCGCGCGACGCAGGGCGTCGCGGTGCTGACGCTCAAAAAGAAATTCACGCTCGACTACGCCTGTCCCGCCGAAGCGACCGGCATCGCCAACCTCGCCCGCTACCGCGCCCGCAGTCTCCCCGCGGTCGGCGCGCTCTTAAAGGTGGAGGACAGCGACGAAAAACAGATCTCCCTGATGGATTGAGAAAGGAAGTCATTGCTTGAATCTGCTCAAACAGTATGTTTCCATCACGCTCGGCTGCGCGCTCATGGCGCTGGCCTTCGACTGGTTCTACGCGCCCAACGAGCTGACGCTCGGCGGCTTCACCGGTATCGCGCAGGTCATCAACTTCTTTGTGCCCGCGCTGCCGGTCGGCGTCACCGTCATCGTGCTCAACGCGCCGCTCTTTCTGATGAGCCTCAAGCGCTTCGGCAAGCGCTTTCTGGTGCGCTCATTCTTCGCCGTGGCGGCGAACTCGATCTTCATCGACCTCATCAACGCCGTCTGCACCTTTCAGCCGATGGATAAGCTCCTCGGTTGCATTTACGGCGGCGTGCTCGTGGGCGTGTCGCTCGGCTGGCTGCTGCGCGAGGAGGCGACCACCGGCGGCACGGAGCTGGGCGCGTGGCTGCTGAAGGCGAAGATCCCGGGCCTCTCCATCGGCACGCTCTGCCTTGCCATCGACCTGACGATCATCGTGTTCTATGCCGCGGTGTTCCGCAGCCTGGAAAACGCGCTCTACGGCGGCATCGCCCTCTATATCTCCACCAAGGTGATGGATATGGTGGTTTACGGCGGCAGCGCCGCGAAGCTCGCCTACATTATCTCCAACGAGCAGGAGAAAATCACGCACGAGCTGCTTGCACGCGATATGGGCGTCACCCGCCTGACCGCCGAGGGAGCCTATACGCACAACGACAAGCCCGTGCTGCTCTGCGCCGTCCGCCGCCGCGAGATCGTGGCGGTCAAGCGGCTGGTGAACGAGATCGACCCGACCGCCTTCTTCATCGTCTGCGACGCGCGCGAGGTGCTCGGCGAGGGCTTCGGCGAATATAAGCCCGACGGGCTGTAAGGAAAAATCTCTCTCGCAGTGCGGGAGGCGGAACATAAAGAAAGGAAGCAATGTCATGGACTTTACGAATGTGACAAAGGCGCTGACCGCGCGCGGCTTTAAGGTCTCGAGCTTTGAGACGGCAAAGGAGGCCGCCGAATACCTCAACTCGCAGATCGACGGCGCGACCGTCGGCTTCGGCGGCAGCATCACGCTCGAGGAGTTGGGGCTGTACGCCCTGCTCAGCGGACACAATACGGTGTTCAGCCATTGGCATCTGCCGGAGGGCGGGGACGTCGCCACACTGCGCGCGCAGGCAGCGACCAGTGAGCATTATCTGCTCTCCGCCAACGGCATCGCTGAGACGGGCGAGATCATCAACATCGACGGCGCGGGCAACCGTGTGGCTTCGGCGATCTACGGCCACAAAAAGGTCTGGATCATCGCGGGCAAAAATAAGCTCGCGCCCACCTACGACGAGGCGCTCTGGCGCGCCCGCAACATCGCCGCGCCGAAGAACGCGCAGCGTCTCCACGCAAAGACGCCCTGCGCCGTCAAGGCTGACCATTGCTACGACTGCAAGAGTCCCGGCCGCATCTGCCGTGCGCTCACCGTGCTCTGGGGCGCGATGATGGGCAGCGATATGGAGGTCGTGCTCGTAAACGAGGACCTTGGCTACTAAAAACAGCGGGGAGGGAGCGCCGTGAAAAAGAGGATACTGCTTCTTGCCGCGGCGCTGTGCCTGCTTTGCTCCGGCTGCGGCGGCGGGCTGCTCGAGCGCGAGTGGTCGTCGGTCACGCCGCACAGCGCCGGCTACTGGGAAAACGGCGATAAGGACACTCTGCGCGCCGACAGCTATCAGGATGCGGTGAACGCGATCTTGATGCTGGTCGCAAATCACGCGGAGCGCGGCGTGGTGCGCTGCTATTTCGGCAGCGACGCGGAATACGCCGAGCTGGCCGCGGAGGCCTGCAACGAGGTGCAGCAGGAAACGGACCTCGGCGCGTATCTGCTCGATTACATCACCTATGCCGGCACGGACGAGCGCGGCTTCTATGAGCTCTCGCTCAGCTTCGGCTACCGCCGCACGGCAGAGGAGCAGGAGAGCATCATCAACGCCACGAGCACCGAGGCGATCCCCGACCTGCTGCGCGCCGCAGCGGCGGAGGGCGCGGACCGGCTGGTGGTGCGCGTGAGCTACTTTTCCACCGACCGCGCGGGCGTGGAGCAGATGGTCCGCGACATGCAGGAGGAGAAGGACGGCGGAAGAGACGCCGGTATGCTCGCCGCGCCGTGGCAGGTCAGCTTTTACCCGGACACGGACGAACCGGGCATCGTGGAAATTTTGCTGAAATAAAAGAGGGAGAAGCAGCTATGTGGAGCATGATCTGGCCGATCGCGCTGGTGGTCGGTGTCAACGTGTTTTATCACATCACAACAAAGTCCACGCCGGAGGGCGTGAACGCCTTTGCCTCGCTCACCATCACCTATCTCGTGGGCGCGGCCTTTTCGGCCGCGGCGTTCTATCTGATGGGGAACCGCGGCTTTATCGGCGAGCTGGGCAAAACGAACTGGACGGCGTGGGCACTCGGCGCCATCATCGTCGGACTGGAATTCGGCACTATCTGCGTGTATCGCGCGGGCTGGAAGATCAGCGTCGCCTCGCTCGTGATGAACATTGCGCTGGCCTGCGTGCTGCTCGCGGTCGGTCTGCTGGTCTATCACGAGACGGTCTCGCTGCGTCAGGGCCTCGGCGTTCTCGTCTGCCTTGTGGGCATCTATCTCGTTGGCGCGTAACACGGGACGCACGGAATTACATAAGAAAAGGACGGCGTAAGCCGTCCTTTTTTACGCTTATTTGGATACCGTCAGCCAGTCGTCGAGCACGAGGCCGGGGTTGTGCTTGGTGAGGAAGCCGACGCTCCATTCGCCGCCGAAGGCGATGAGCTTACGGCCCTTGAAATCCTCGAGCAGCTTCGATCCGGTGCAGAACATCAGGTCCTTGGGGTCGCCGGGACATTCCGCGATGAGCCGCAGGTGCTCGTAGGGCAGCGCGCTCATGCGCAGCTCCACGCCGTACTCGCTTTTCATGCGGTACTCAAACACGTCGAATTGCAGCGTACCGACCACGCCGACCACGACGTCCTCGAAGCCGGAGTCCGGCATTTTGAAGATCTGGATGGCGCCCTCCTGCGCGATCTGCTCGATGCCCTTGACGAACTGCTTGCGCTTCATCGTGTCCTTGGGACTGACGGACATGAAGTGCTCCGGCTCGAAGGTCGGGATGCCGCCGAAGCAGAACTTCTTGCCCGGCACGGTGATGGTGTCGCCGATGGAGAAGATGCCGGGATCGAACACACCGATGATGTCGCCGGCATAGGCCTCCTGCACGATCTCACGCTCGCTCGCCATCATGGTCTGCGGCTGAGAAAGGCGCATCTTCTTGTTGCCCTGCACATGGTAATACTCCGCGTCGCGCTCGAACTTGCCCGAGCAGATGCGCATGAAGGCAAGGCGGTCGCGATGCGCCTTGTTCATGTTCGCCTGGATCTTGAACACGAAAGCGGAGAAGTCGGGGGAGAACGCGTCGATCACGCCCGCGTCGCTCTCGCGCGAGAGGGGAGCGGTGGTCATGCGCAGAAAGCCCTCCAGGAACGGCTCCACGCCGAAGTTCGTCAGCGCGCTGCCGAAGAACACGGGCGAGAGCGTGCCGTTTCGCACGGCGTCGAGGTCGAACTCGCGCCCCGCGCCGAGCAACTCGATCTCGTCGGCGAGGTTGTCGCGCCGCTTTTGCCCAATGAGATCGACCAGCGCGGGATCGTCCAGCGCGATCTCGGTCACGCCGGCCTTCTTCGCGTGGCCCGCGTCGGTGAAGTGGATGATGCACTGCTTCTCGCGGTCGTAAACGCCCTGAAATTCCTTGCCGCAGCCGATGGGCCAGTTGACGGCGTAGGTGTCGATGCCAAGCTCGCGCTCGACCTCCTCGCACAGCTCGAGCGGGTCGCGCGTCTCGCGGTCCATCTTGTTGATGAAGGTGAAGATGGGGATGTGGCGCAGGGCGCAGACGCGGAACAGCTTGCGCGTCTGCGGCTCAACGCCCTTCGCGCCGTCGATGACCATGACCGCGCTGTCCGCCGCCATGAGCGTGCGGTAGGTATCCTCGGAGAAGTCCTGATGGCCCGGGGTGTCGAGAATGTTGATGCAGTAGCCGCCGTGCTGGAACTGCATGACGGAGGAGGTCACGGAGATGCCGCGCTGCTTTTCGATCTCCATCCAGTCGGAGGTCGCTGCGCGGGCGCGCTTGCCCTTGACCTCGCCGGCCTGCGCGATGGCGCCGCCGTAGAGCAGGAACTTTTCGGTCAGCGTGGTCTTACCGGCGTCGGGGTGAGAAATGATGGCAAAGGTCCTGCGGCGTGAGATCTCTTCGTGAAGCGTGGCCATAGTGTCGTCTCCTTGCATACGGTGTTTGTCAATACAAATAGGCAGTTTATCATAGCTTTTCCGCATTTGCAAGGCGGCAGGACCAAAATCTGCGGAAAAATGAAAATTACGGCTTGACAAACGCGAAAGAATCTGCTATTATCGTCAATGTTCCGCGGGCGTAGCTCATCTGGTAGAGCGCCACCTTGCCAAGGTGGAGGTAGCGAGTTCGAGCCTCGTCGCCCGCTCCAAAAAATAACACCACGACATCGTCGTGGTGTTATTTTTTGCAATGGAGACCGATTTTTCGAACTCGCTGCCTCCACCCATGCGCGAAGCGCATTTTGATCTGAGGTGAGCGCAGGGTTCCCGCGAAGCGCCGCCAGGCGGTTCGTGGGATGCCGGGAAGCGAGTTCGAGCCTCGCCAAAATGAAGCTCCGGCTGCCTCCACCCATGCGCGGAGCGCATTTCGATCTGAGGTGAGCGCAGGGCTCCTGCGAAGTGAGGGACGAGCCTCGTGTGCGGCGAAGGCTTGCTGTGCAAATGCGCTAAAGCTCTGCCGGTTCGGCGAACTGGAATTTTTATTTTTGGTGCCATGCCATTACATAGTCTTTTTCTCCAGTAGCTTCATCCAAACCGCTGTGCTGAATCTCAAATCCTTCTCTTTGATAAAAGGATATTGCCCGTGTATTTTTTTGATATACGTTCAAAAGTAATTTGCTCCGTTTGTCCTTTGCATAATTCAGCAGAGCTTTACCTATACCCTGCGACTGCATTTCGTCAGAAACAAAAATACCCTCAACATATTCATCGTTTAGTCCTATAAACCCCTGTATTTCTTGATTGTGTTCATAGACATAGACGGTTGCCTGTAATAGCAGTTCTTTCACTAATTCAAAATTATTTTGCCAATATTGCGCGGGAATAAAATAATGTGCGGTTATATTGGTGTCCAACCATATATTTGCAACTTTATTTATATCTGCTTTTCGTAATTCTCTAATCATAACGGTGACTCTCCTGCAAATCCCGGTTTATCGAACGAAAGCATAGCACAAAAATACAAGCCTGTCCACCTGTTTTCCTCAAAGCGTCCGCGCACGGTGTATATTCTTCGCTCCTCGGCGCAAACTATCCTCTGCGCGAGGCCCGAACGTTCGCTTCGCGCGAATTTTGCAAGGAGGAATTTCTTCATGTCCGATCATACCAACAGCGGCTGCGCCTGCACCCCCAACAGAGCCATCAAATGCGAGGTCACTTCCTGCGCGAACCATTGCCAGAGTCAGTCCTACTGCGGTCTGAACGCCATTCAGGTCGGCACCCATGAGACCAATCCCACCATGGATCAGTGCACCGATTGCCAGAGCTTCCGCAAGAAGTAAGCAAAGAAGCGGCGCGGCCGCTTCTTACATAGGGAGTGGGGGACATGGAGAAGAAAACGAAGTACCGCCTCAGCGGCGTCGCCGCGGGGCTTACAAACGGCATTTTCGGCGGGGGCGGCGGCATTCCTCTGCTCGTGCTGCTGACGAAATGGGCGGGCGTGGAGGAAAAGAAGGCATTCGCCACCTGCGTGGCGGTCATTTTTCCGATGTGCGCGGTGTCGGCGGCGCTGTGGTATTGGCGCGCAGAGCTGTCCCTGACGGCGGCGCTGCCGTATCTCCTCGGCGGCTTTGCGGGCGGACTGGTCGGCGGGAAGCTGTTCAAAAAGGTGCCGAACCTCTGGCTGCGGCGCATTTTCGCGCTCTTTCTGCTCTATGGCGGCTGGCGCTATCTTTTCACGGGAGGCTGAGCGATGACGGACTGGCTTCTGCCCGCGCTCGCGGGCTTCGGCACGGGCATCCTCTCGGCGTGGGGCGTCGGTGGAGGGACGCTGCTGCTCCTGCTCATGACGCTCTTTCTCGGCGTCGACCAGACGCAGGCACAGGGCATCAACCTCCTCTACTTCCTGCCGACGGCGGGAATGTCGCTCCTTGAGCACAGGAAAAACGGCTATCTCGACCGCGAGGTGATGCGCGCGGCGATCCCGCTCGGGACGCTCGCGGCGCTTGCCGCGGCGTGGGCGGCGACCTCGGTCGACATCACGGTATTCCGCAAGCCGTTCGGCGTTTTCCTGCTTTGGGCGGGTGCCAATATGCTGCTGCAAAAAAAGAAATGAGACAATGCCGGGAGCATTGCCTCATTTTTCACACAAAGCAGGTCTGCACGAGCAGCATATAGAGCGCTGTGCCGGCGAACAGGCTCAAAAGCATGTTCCTTTTCCACCGTTGCAGCGCGGCGGTCACGGCGATGGCGATCAGCTCCGGCAGTGCGTGGTACGAGGCGAACACCGCGTCCTTGAGGCAGTAGACGAGCAGCAGCCCGATGACCGCGTAGGGCAGGACGGCGCCGAGGTAACGGATGAACGCGGGCGGCTCGCGCCCCTCGGGGAAGACGAGAAAGGGGAGAAAGCGCGTCGTCATCGTGCCGAGCACGACGGCCGCGATGGTGATCACGCTCTGCGTGACGGTCATGGTCATAGGGCGGGCTCCTCCTTTTTCTGCGATTTGCTGCTCACGAGGAAGCAGACGATGATGAGCGCCATCGCGGGCAGCATGAAGCCGTCGCTGCCGAACACGGCTAGACAAAGCGCCGCGCAGCCGAGGCCGGTGAGGGCGGGGCGGTGGTCCTTGGCCTCCTCCCATTGATTGACGAACATCACGGTGAACAGCGCCGTCATGACGAATTCGATGCCGGTGGTGTCAAAGTGCAGGACCGAGCCGAGCAGCGCGCCGAGCGTCGCGCCCGCGACCCAGTAGGTCTGGTTGAGCAGGGTGACGAAGAACATGAACCAGCCGCGGTCCACGCCCTCCGGCGGGGTGACGGTGCAGTTGATGGAGAAGGTCTCGTCGCACATGCCGAAGATCAGGTAGGGCTTTTTCCAGCCCATGCCCTTGTACTTTTCCAGCATGGAGATGCCGTAGAACAGATGCCGCGCATTGACCATCAGCGTCAGAAGAAAGGCGTGCAGCGGCGCATAGGCCGAGAGCAGCAGCTCCACCGCGACGAACTCCATCGAGCCGGCGAAGATGAAGGCGCTCATGGCCATCGGGTAAAAGACGGAAAAGCCGCGGCTGCGCATCAGAAAGCCATAGGACATGGCGATGAACAAAAAGCCGATGCAGATGGGCAGGGAATAGGGCAGCGCGGCGCGGAATGCTTTCTTTTTCATGGGTGCTCCTTTGTGAAAATCCTATAAACGCGATAGGTAATAAGGCGACGATGGCATTTTACGCCTGCGTAAAAATTTTGTCAAGCCATTCGTGCAATTTGACGAAAGAGAAGGGAGAAGTCTCATTTCTGAGACTTCTCCTTCTTGGCTTTCAGCTTGTTTTCGATGGCGCGCATCCCCTTGTAGCACACCGCCGAGACGACGGCAAGCAGGATCATCGCCGCGGAAAATTGCTTGTTCTTTTTCATGCTCTCCTCATCTTTTCGCTTCGAGTGTGACGGAAACGGTCAGGTATTCCCCGCCGCGGCAGACCTTGAGGATCATTTCCTCGCCTGCGGCGTGGCGGTGGCGCACGCGCAGCAGATCGTTGGAGGTCTCGACGCGCACGCCGTCGGCCTCGTAAATGAGGTCGTCTACCTCCAGTCCGGCCTTGTCGCCGGGACCGTTGAGATCGACCGTGTAAACACGGGCGGCCTGCTGCCCATCGGGCAGATAGGCGGGCGTGCGGTCAACCGAGATGCCGAGCACCGGCTCGCCCTGCACCTCGCCGCAGCGGAGGATGTCGTTGACGATGTAGGCGCTTGAGGCGATGGGAATGGCGAAGCCAAGCCCCTCGACGCTCGCGGTGGACCAGCGGTCCATGCCCATCTTCATCACGTTGATGCCGATGACCTGCCCGTATTGGTTGATGAGCGGGCCGCCGGAGTTGCCGTTGTTGAGCGCGGCGTTGGTCTGGATGAGCGTCATGGTCACGCCGTCTACATCCACGTCGCGATTGATGGCGGACACGATGCCGTCGGTCAGCGTGCCGCGCAGCTCCACGCCGAGCGGGTTGCCGATGGCGTAGACCGGGTCGCCGACGCTCAGAGCGTCGGAGTCGCCGAACTCCGCGGCGGGAAGCCCCTGTGCCGCGCGGCCGTCGGTGTCCTGCGCCTTGATGACGGCAAGATCCTGCTCCGCATCGTAGCCGACGAGGGCGGCGTCGAAGATCGAGCCGTCCGCAAGGGCGACGTAGCAGCTCGTGCCGCCGGCAATGACGTGCGCGTTGGTGATGATGTAGCCGTCCTCCGTCAGGATGACGCCGGTGCCGACGGACGCGCCGCGCGGCAGCTCGGTCACCACCGTGACGGTGGAGGGATTGACCCTCCGGTAGATCTCCTGAATGGCCAGCGCGTCGCCGTGACCGTCCGCGTAGACAAGGCGTACGCCGTCGTCCGCCGATACGACCGGCAGCTCCGGCTCGGCGCTCTCGTCAAGCTCGCCATAGTAATAATAGTAGTCGGGATTGTCATAGTAGTCGCCGTGATCGCCGCCGTAGAAGCGGTCCGGCAGCAGGCCGAACCACCAGGCGGCGTACAGCCCGCCGGCGAGAACGAGGACCGCGGCCAGACAGATAAGGAAAATTTTCAGCCCACGGTGTCCCTTGCGGCGCGTTTTGGCGGGCGGCTCCTGCGCGGCGGTTTCCGGCTTTCTGCCGGGCAGCGGGCGGTCCTGCACATAGTAAGCAACGTAGGGCTTCGGCTCGGCGACGTACTCGAGCGTGACCTCATTGGGCTCGCGCTGCGGAATGAAGTTGTCAGACGGATACTGCTCCATGTAAAAGCTCCTGTGTTACGGCTGTGGGGCAAGCGAATTGGCGAGCGAGAGCGTGAAGGCGAAGGTCGTCAGGCCGTTTTCGCTCGTGACGGCGATGTGCTCGTGGTGCTGCTCCAAAATGGTCTTGACGATGTAGAGCCCGAGGCCCACGCCGTCCTTATCCTCGCTGCGGGACTTGTCGCTCTTGTGGAAGCGCTCGAAGAGCAGCGGGATCTCCTCGGCGGGGATGGTGTCGCCCTCGTTGCGCACGGAGACGACGGCCCTGCCGTTCGTCACCGCGAGACCGAGGTAGAGCGTCGAGCCCGCGCGGGCGAACTTTGTCGCGTTCTCCAGCAGGTTGTAGATGACCTGCGTGATGAGGTCGTTGTCGCCGAGCACGGTGACCGGCTCGTCGGGGATGTCGGCCTCCACGTCCAGCCCACGGTCGGTGATCTTCTTTTCCATTGAAATAAGCACCCGCCGCATACTCTCGCACACGTCGAAGGGCGCCTTGCTGCGCATCACGTCGCGCGACTGAAGCTGCGAGACCTCGAGCATCCGACGCACGAGGCGGCTCAGCCGCCGGCTCTCGTCGGAGATGATGTGCAGATATTCCTTCTCCTTCTCCGGCGGGATGGTCCCGTCGAGGATGCCGTCGGTGTAGCCCGCAATGCTCGTCATCGGCGTTTTCAGCTCATGCGAGATGTTCGCGATGAACTCGCGGCGCTGGCGCTCAGTCTCCTGCAAAGAGTCCGCCATCGCGTTGAAGGCGCTTGCCAGCTCGCCGATCTCGCCCGCGCCGTAGTCGTGCATCCGGGTGTCGAAATTGCCCTCGGCAAAGGCGCGCGTAGCAGCCGCCATCTCGCGGATGGGGCGTGACTGGCGCATACTCACCCACGCCGAAGCGACGAAGGAGAGCAGCAGCACGATGACGCTCGTCATCAGGAACATGGCGAAAAATGCGCGCCACATCGTCGTCAGCCGGCCTGTCTCGGTCACGGCAAACACCGCGCCGACCGTCCAGATGTCGGACTCGATCGGCACGCCGACGACGAAGCGCTTGCTCTCGTAGATGCCGCCGAGCGTCGTGCGCGCGCTGTAACGCTCGCCGGAGAGCGCAGTCTCCATCACGTCGGACGGCACGGTGAGCACATGGTCGACCAGATTTTCGTCCGTCGTCAGCAGGACGCTGCCCTCGGTGCTGCACACGAGGAAGTCCACGTCGGTCATCGACGCGGCAACGCCCGCCATCTCGCGCATATCGCGCACATCGCCGCTCGAGGCGTAGGACGCGACCAGCCGCGCGACAACGCTTGCCTTCTGCGCCATCTCGTCGCTGCGCTCATCCGCCGCGTAGGCGTAGCTGAGCGCGAAGAACGACGCGCCGAGCAGCGCGAGCGTCAGCATGACGATGCTCGCGGTCAGGGCGAAATTCTGCCAGTAGATCGTCCGGAGCTTCTGCGGAAGTTCCCATCTCCTGCCCTTCATTACTTCTTCACTTCAAACTTGTAGCCCACGCCCCAGACGGTCTTGAGCTCCCATTGGTCGGAGACGTTCTCCACCTTTTCGCGCAGACGCTTGATGTGAACGTCCACGGTGCGGCTGTCGCCGAAGTAGTCGAAGCCCCACACCTCATCGAGCAGCTGATTGCGCGTGTAGACGCGGTTGGGCGTTGCGGCCAGATGATAGAGCAGCTCCAGCTCCTTGGGCGGTGTGTCGATCTTCTTGCCGTCCACGATCAGCTCGTAGGAGTCAAGGTCGATGATGAGCTTATCGAACACGAGACGCTTTTTCGTGTCCTCGGGGATCTCCGTGCGGCGGAGCACGGCGTTGATGCGCGCGATGAGCTCCTTCATCTCAAAGGGCTTGACGAGGTAATCGTCCGCGCCCATCTCGAGACCGTGGATGCGGTCGTTGACCTCTCCCTTGGCGGTGAGCATGATGATGGGGCACTTTGAGGTCTCGCGGATCTTGGCGCACACGCCCCAGCCGTCGAGCACGGGCAGCATCACGTCAAGCAGCACGAGGTCAGGCTCTCTGGCCTTGAATTCCTCCACAGCCTTGCCGCCGTCCGCGGCGATGCGGACCTCAAAACCCTCCTTTTCAAGATACATCCGAATGAGGTCGGAAATGTTGTTGTCGTCTTCTACCACAAGGATGTTGCGCGCCATGGCAGATCCCTCCGTTTATCAGTTATCTTTGGAATGTTCTTATTATAATCGGTTTTCCGCGCTTTTCCTGAACATTTTGTAAAGGTTTGATCAGACCGTGACCTCGTTCAGCGCCGCGATCGTGCAGTTCTCCGCACGCAGGCGGCCGAGCGCCGTGCCGAGCGCGGAGGACACCCCGCTCTCCGCGCCGAGGTAGAGCCGCACGCTGGTGGAGCGGCCGGCCCATTTGAGCGCGGTGTCCGCCCAGTGTGTGCCGCTGCGCGTAAAGTCGGACGTGTTGATCGTGATGGGACAGTAGCCCGCCTCGGCGACTGCGGTGCGCAGCGTCCGGTCGGCGCTTTCGAGATAGACGAGCCGCGTGCGCAGGCTTGCGGCGCGCCACAGCGCGTCGTTGCCCCGTTCGATCTGTGCGAGCGCCTCCGCCGCGGTCGCCGCGTCGATGCGCAGCGCGACGGCGTTTCCCGTTGCAGCAGCTCGGCGCACGCCGTCGCCCGCGCTTTCCAGCAGCTCGGGCGTGAGGAGCAGCGTCGCATGGCTCTGATGCTTTTCAAGCGTGGAGAGCAGCTGCGTGAGCGCCGCTTCCTCCGCCGCGGGGAGCAGCAGATAGACCGTCAGATCGTCGCGCCGCGTGGGCGTATCGACCGGCGGGGGCGTTTCGGGCTGCTCCGACTCCGCCGCCGCGTGCGCGCGCTCGTACTGCGCGTAGCGCTTCTGAATGGGGTCGGTCGCCGCGTCGATGAAGTATTCGTCCGAAAGCACGGCGTTGTCGTCGCGGATGCGCAGCAGATAGCCGTAGGCGATCTTCGTGCTGGAATATTTGAGGTCAAACATCTTGGCGAGCGCCGTGATGGGGAAGAACACCATGCCGCTGCGGACGATGGGCGAGCCGGCGTATTGCTCGCCGGTGCGGTTATTCTCCATCGTGCCGGCGGTCAGGTCACAGTAGAGCACGCGCTGCCCTTTGTAGAGGATGGCGACGGACTTTTCCTGGTTGTACGAGTAGCGGATGCCGAGGTCGTCCGGCCCGTCTACCGTCGCACCGGCGACATAGAGCAAGCCGTTCTGCCAGAACGGCATCGTTTCGTCGCTCAGGTCGCACATACGGTCGTTCACGGCGGTGAAGTACAGCGTCGGCGCGGCGGAGGCGCGCGGCGGCAGCAGCGTGCAAAGCATCAGCACGCTGAGCAGCAGGCTCAGCAGCCGTTTTCCTCGCGTCATCTATCGCACCTCCCATGACTCAATAATCTTCTATATTATAGTATAACAAATCCGCGCGGCCTTTGCAATCCCTTATCCCGCCCACTGTACGACCTGCGCGCCGGTAAAGTAGTGCTCTAAGATCTCCGCGCAGGAATAGCCCTCCTTCGCCATTGCGTTCGCGCCGTACTGGCTCATGCCGACGCCGTGACCGTAGCCGGTGACATGGAAGGTCAGCGTGTCGCCGCTGACCTCGACCGTGAAGGACGGCGAGCGCAGGCCGAGGATGGTGCGCAGCTCGTTGCCGCGCACCGTCACGCCGCCGACACGCAGCGTGGAGACGAAGCCCGCGTCGTTGCGCGTGATGTCCGTGAGGAAGCTGCCCGCGTCCCCGTTGAGCTTTGCCGCAGGGTAGACCGCAAGAAAGCGGTCGCGGAATTCCTGCGCGGTAAAGGTCACAACGGAGTAGTAATTCGGCACGAGGGAATCGTCCTCGGGGCTGTCCACGCTCTGAAGATAGGGCAGGTCGGTCTGCCAGACCTCGCCCGCGCCCTGCGTGTGTCCGGCGGCGGAGGAGAAAAAGACCGCCAGCACCGGCTCGCCGTCGTAGACGATCACCTCGCCGTCCGTCTCCGCCACGGCCCGCGCGAGCTTTTCCTCGTAGTAGAGCGCTCCAGCGCCCCATCCGGACGCCGCGTCCTCGGCGGTCTCGTAGGCCTTGCAGCAGGTGATGTCGTCGCAGGCGTCCGCGTCGGGATGGCGCGCAATGGCACCCTGCGCCATCTTGTGCAGCGTGTAGGTCCGCGCGGCGACCGCCTGCGCCTTGAGTGCCTCAAGCTCGAACGAGGCGGGCATCTCCGCGCGCAGCACGCCGAGCAGGTATTCGTCCATCGTCATCTCCTCGACCGCGCCGCCGTGCAGTACGCGCAGCGTGCGCGTATGGTCGGGCACCGCGGCATCGGGACGCCGCACCTCGCCGGACGGCTCCGGCTCGTCCGGCGCTTGCCGCGCGGGCGCGAAGCGCCACGCGAGGAGAAAGAGAAGGGCGATCAGCAATAGGCTGATGCGCAGGGCGTTTTTCATGTTGAAGCTCCTCCTTTGCAGGCTGTTTCTCATTTACTATATGAGGGGCTGTCCCAAGGATAGACCGCGGCGCGAAATGCGTGGACAAATCGCCTCCGCCGTGCTACAATAGCGTCGATCGGATATTTTATCGGAAAGGACGATGCCCTGTATGAAGACCTCCGACCGCCTTGCGACGATCCTTTTTCTCCTTGCCGCGCCCGCCGCGCGGCTTTTGGAGCTGAAAAACAATTATGACCCGGCCGGTCTGCCGACCGGCGGCTTCCCGTATCTGCCCGCCGTGCTGGCCGCGGCGGCGGTCGTGTTCCTGCTTTCGGCGCGCGGGCTGCCTGCGCGGGACGCGGTCACGGCGGACTTCGGCGGTATTTTCCGCTTTGACGGTCAGCTCACGCTGACCGCTGCGGTCTTGGGCGGCTTTCTGCTGCTGGCCGCCGCGGCGCTGCGGCTCGTGAGCGGGGGAATGGCGGGATTGGAGCTGATCCTTTCCGTGTTCATCGCCTGCTCCGGCGCGGCGCTGCTCTACGCGCTCATCGCCCAGCGGCGCTCCGGTGCGTTTGCGCCGACCGCGCTGCTCGTGCCGGTGTGCTTCCTCGTCGTGCAGCTCATCGTCACCTACCGCGCCAACGCGCGCGACAGCGTGCTGGGGCATTTCTATGTGGAGCTTCTGCTGCTTGCGGCGCTCTGTCTCGCCTCACTCTATCTCGCGGCGTTCGCCTATCGCTGCGGCGCTCCGCGCAGCTTTGCGCCCGCCGCGCATCTGGCGCTCACGCTGGCGGCGGCCTGCTGCGTGGATATGGCGCTCGCGCGCCGGCTCGACGGTCTTGCCGCCTGCCTCGGCGCGGCGCTGCTGCTCCTTGCCTATCTGGAGGCGGCAGGGGATTTCGAGGGGTAACGACGGAACCATGCCAAAAACGGAAAAACGGCTGCTCTCGCAGCCGTTTTTCCTATTGATTGGAAGATTGGATGAAAAGAAGCTATTGTCTCTTGCAAGTATTAAGATAACGGCTGAGTTTTAATAAAGTTCGGGTCAGTTGTTACAAAAGTATTAAATCGGATAAAAATTACGGTAACTTGTCCGCCCGTATGCCGCGGAAGAAATTCTCCAGCACTGCGCGGCACTCGTCCGCGAGGATGCCGCCGACGAGCGCGGGGGTGAGCGCGAACGGCTCCATGTAGAGATTCAGCACGCCGCCGCAGGCGCCCATCGCGCGGTCGCGCGCGCCGTAGTAGACGCGCGGGATGCGGGCGTTGAGGATCGCGCCGGCGCACATCGGACAGGGCTCGAGCGTGACATAGAGCGTGCAGTCGTCCAGCCGCCACGAGCCGGTGACCTCATTCGCCATCGCGATGGCTTCCATCTCGGCGTGCGAGGCGGTGGACTGCTTCTCCTCACGGCGGTTGCGCCCGCGGCCGACGATCTCGCCGCCGCGCACGATCACGCAGCCGACCGGCACCTCGCCCGCCGCAGCGGCCTCGCGCGCCAGCGCGAGCGCCTGCGCCATGTAAGTTTCCTGCTCGGTCATGCGCGTTCCTCCCATGGTTTAAGTTTAGGCATAATTGGCCATACTCTCCGTAAAATGGTAGGGGGAGTTGAAACATATGCGTAAGATCAATCTATTGCAGCAGCCGGTCTCGAGCGACCCAAAGCTGCAGGAGCTTTTCACCGAGCTGAGCGACACGCGCTTCGCGCTCGCGCAGGCTTATGTCCGCTTCGACAACACCACCGAGCCGGAGCTGGTGGACGCCTGCATCTTCGAGCTCAACGCGCTCCAGTCGCGCTACAACTATCTGCTGCGGCTGGTCAAGGAGAGCGGCGGCATCGCCGCGTCCAGGATCTACTCGGAGGGGGCGATCACATGGGTCTGACGGACAAAATAGGCATTGCGATCCTCTGCGCCTTCGTGCTTTTTTCGGTGGTGCGGCTGTTCGCCGCACCACTGAGGCTGGCGGCGAAGGTGCTGCTCAACACGGCGCTGGGCTTCCTTGCGCTGTTCCTGCTCGGCCTGACCGAGCCGGTCACCGGCTTTTCGCTGGGACTGAATTTTTTCAACGCGCTCACCGTCGGCATCCTCGGCGTGCCCGGACTGGTGCTGCTGGTGCTGCTGCAGATGCTGTTCGTTTAGCCTACATATTTTCGGAGAGGCCGCCGACCGGCGGCTTTTCACTTGTCCTCGCCGCCGACGCCCCAGCCATAGAGCGGGTAGCGCTGCATCGCGCCGAAGATCTTCTGCTTGAGGTCGGGATAGCGGCCCTCGAGCGAGGCGATGAGCTCCTTGATCTCCTGCCGACGCGTTTCGCCGTTGGCGGGGCAGGGATTCTCCACGATGGGCAGCTCCAGCCGCTTTGCGGCGTTCACGACCTGCCGCTCCTTGACGTAGAGAAGCGGGCGGATCTGCGTGACGTCCGTGCGGCTGAGGTAGGTCACGGGCTGGAAGCAGCCGAGCCGTCCTTCAAAAATAAGGCTCATGAGCATGGTCTCCACCGCGTCGTCGTAGTGGTGGCCGAGCGCGATCTTCCTGATGCCGTGCTCGTTCATCGCGGTCGAGAGCGCGCCGCGGCGCAGCTTGGCACACAGCGAGCAGGGGTTCTTCTCCCTGCGCTCGAGGAACACGACCTCGTAGATGGGGACGCTCACGCGGATGTACTCCACGCCGAGCGCGCGGCAGTAGTCCGCCACGCCGTCGAAGCTCATGCCCGGCGTGCCCGCCTCAACGGTTATGGCGACGACCCGGAACGGCTTGGGATAAAAGCGGCTCAGCCGCGCGAGCGCGGTGAGCGTGAGGAGTGAATCCTTGCCGCCAGAGACGCCGACAGCGACGGTATCGCCTGCTTGGATCATGTCGTAATCCTCGACGCAGCGGCGCACGAGGCCTAGAATTTCCTGCATGGTTCGGTATTCCTCCCGGGTAACAGAGTAAAATTTCAATTTGCCATTTCAGAAAACGAGAGCAAATCGAAGAAAAAAAGAGATTTCAAGAGTATTGACTGCGTTAAATTAAAATGGTGTTGACAGAGTGGCGGAGAAGTGCTATAAATAGCCTTGTTCCGATTTTAACAGGGAACAGAGAAAATGTAAAGCGAAAGCCTACATGATAGATTTCAAACGGAGGAAAAACACCATGTCCACTTTTATGGCGAACAAGGGCAACATCGAGCGTAAGTGGTACGTTATCGACGCTGCCGGCAAGCCCATGGGCAAGACCGCCGTGGCGGCAGCCGATCTGCTGCGCGGCAAGCTCAAGGTCACCTACACCCCGCACGCTGATTGCGGCGACAACGTCATCATCATCAACGCCGCCAAGGCAGTCCTCACCGGCAACAAGATGGAGCAGAAGTATTACCGTACTCACTCCGGCTGGGTCGGCGGCCTCAAGGAGACCAAGTACCGCATCCTCATGCAGGAGAAGCCCGAGCTCGCGATGCGCGTCGCGGTCCGCGGCATGATGCCCCGCAACACCGTCACCAAGGACTCCCTCAAGCGCCTACACATCTATGCCGGCGAGGCTCATGAGCAGCAGGCTCAGAAGCCCGAAGTCTGGGAAGTCAAGTAAAGGAGGATAAAGAAGAATGTATCAGTCCAAGAAGCCTTACCTCTACGGCACCGGCCGCAGAAAGTCCTCCGTTGCCCGCGTGCATCTCTTTGAGAACGGCACCGGCTCCATCACCATCAACGGCCGCGACATCGACGAGTATTTCGGTCTCGAGACCCTCAAGATGGTCGTCCGTCAGCCCCTCGCCGCGACCGAGACCCTCGGTAAGGTCGATATCGTCGCCACCGTCGAGGGCGGCGGTGTGTCCGGTCAGGCCGGCGCTCTGCGCCACGGCGTTGCCCGCGCTCTGCTGCTCGTCAACCCCGACTACCGTCCCATCCTCAAGAAGGCCGGTTTCCTCACCCGCGATCCTCGCATGAAGGAGCGCAAGAAGTACGGCCTGAAGGCCGCCCGCCGCGCTCCGCAGTTCAGCAAGCGTTAACAGCTCTTCTTACAAGCACCCGCTTCGGCGGGTGCTTGTTTTTTGCCCTCAGGCGGGAAAAAAGGTCTTGACATGGATGGTTTATCCATGATAAACTCACAGCAGGAAACGGTTTATCCAAAATAAACCGAAAGGAGACCGCCGATGGACGAAAGAAAAATGGGCACGGTGCAGACGCAGTTTGCTGAGCTTATATGGAGGCATGAGCCGATCGGCTCCGGCGAGCTGGTGAAGCTGTGCGAGAGGGAATGGGGCTGGAAGAAGCCGACGACCTATACCGTGCTGCGCAAGCTCTGCGAGCGGGGCATTTTTCAAAATGAAAACAGCGTGGTCACCGCGCGGATCACACGGGAGGAATACTACACCGCACAGGGCGAACGGCTGGTGGAGGATGCCTTTGACGGCTCGCTGCCCGCCTTTGTCGCGGCCTTCACCGCGCGCAAGGCGCTTTCGGCGGAGGAGGTCGCCGCGCTGCGGGAGATGATCGACGCATACGGAAAGGAGTCGTGAGCGTATGAGCGTTATTTTTCTCAAGCTCCTCAATCTGAGCATTTCGGCGAGCTGGCTGGTGCTGGTCGTGCTGGTGCTGCGCCTCGTGCTTAAAAGGGCCCCGAAGTGGGTGGACGTCCTGCTCTGGGGCATGGTCGCGCTGCGCTTGATGCTGCCGTTCTCCATCGAGAGCGCGCTGAGCCTGATCCCGAGCGCGGAGACCCTCAGCCCCGAGGTCGTGCAGTTCGATCCCGCACCGACCATCACGAGCGGCGTGGAGCTCATCGACAACGCGGTGAACCCTTCGCTGAGCGAGAGCTTTGCCGCCGCGCCGTTGGCAAGCGTCAACCTGCTCTATGTGTGGACCTATCTCGCGGGCTGGGTGTGGCTCATCGGCCTCGCGGCGATGCTGCTCTACGCGCTCGTGAGCTATCTGCGGCTGCGGCGGCGCGTGAGCGCCTCCATTCCGCTGCGGGAGAATATTTATGTTTGCGACGAGGTCGCCTCGCCGTTCATCCTCGGCATCCTGCGCCCGCGCATCTATCTGCCCTCCGCGCTGGACGAGGCGCAGCGGGGGAGTGTGCTCTCGCATGAGCGCGCGCACCTCGCGCGGCGTGACCACTGGTGGAAGCCGCTGGGCTTTGCCCTGCTGGCGGTCTACTGGTTCAACCCGCTGCTGTGGCTTGCCTATACCCTGCTCTGCCGCGACATCGAGCTGGCCTGCGACGAGCGCGTGCTGTGCGGCATGGACGCGGGGCAGGTCAAGGACTATTCGAGCGCGCTGCTTGCGTGCAGCGTGCCGCGGCGTATGCTTGCCGCCTGTCCGCTCGCCTTCGGCGAGGTGGGCGTGGGCGCGCGCGTGAAGAACGCGCTGCGCTACAAAAAGCCCGCGTTCTGGGTGGTCGCGGCGTCGGTCGCCGTGTGCGTCGTTGTGGCGGTGTGCTTTCTGACGAATCCGCGCACAGACACAGACGCCGCCGGACTGGTCGGTTTCCATCGGGAACAGGTCACTTATGCCGATGTAACGGACGAAAGCGGCGCGCAGCCATCCAGCGTCCAGTTGACGGCGGAGGAAACAGACGCCGTCTATGCTCTGCTCGACACCCTGCAATACAAACGCCTTGGTGCCGCGTCAGCAATGCAGGACTGCTATGCAAGGCTCTATTTTATCAGCGCCGCGGGCGAACGCTGCGAGATCATGCTCTCTGAGCGTGAAATGCTGGTCAACCCCATTACTGACGGCAAGACAGCGCGGCTCTATGAGCTGCGTTCCGGAAGCACGGAGTTGAGAGACTATCTGTTTGGATGTATTGGCGCAAGCGAGCCGGCAGAGGAGGAAATGAAAACCATGACCGAGCCGACGCTGTCGCTGACGCTCACCGTTCCCGCTGCATGGGAGGATATTGCAGAGCTCTCCGCCTACGACAAGGGGACTGCCTATCTGGGATATGGGATCATGCTGTTCCATCTGTCGGAAAAGAACGCGCTTGCGGCGTATCCCGACGGGGGAATGGGCAGCGTATGGTGGCTGGTCGCTATGAGCTGGGATAATTTCAAGGAATGGAGGGGCTATGACGCACTGCCTGTCCCCGAGATTCTCGGCATCGCCGAGTATGTCCTCGGAGCCGATGATGAGTATGTGTATCTGCTGGTGTTGCCGTCCGATGTGCAGTTCCTGGAAAACGATCCTGTCAGCCAGCGCCAATACGAGGCACTGCAAAGCGACTCACAAGGCGTACTCACGCGATTTTTGAAGGACAACGGAATCCACATAAATGACATGTGCCCTGCCTCCTCCGTGTTTTCGCCCCCTGCGCGCGGCGATGCATTCACTCCGCCGGACGCGGTGCGCAGCGGCACTGTGAGCGATACATCGTATGATAAAATTCTTACCGGCGCCGGTGAGGGCGAAGAACAGCGCACGTCCGAAAATGACGCAGAGCATACCGCGTATTCTGTTAAGACCCATGCAATGACCGCCGAGGAGCGAAGCGCACTTGACGCGCAGACCGAGCCTGCCCCCGCCGCGGGGACTGCCTTTCTGCCCCGAAGCAGCAGAGACGGCGCAAGCGGAAATGTCTGCGCACCGTTTACCGCAAAGGCAGCGGACGTGGCGTTTGTCCTCTACAGCGCACCCGGCGCGACGGATTACAATGTGCGGCTTTGTGCGGGAGAGCCCGGTGCGGGCAAGTGGGCGTCGAATGCCGTGACCGTCAAGGTAAACGACGGCGTTCGTTTTTCCGGGCTGACCGTGGGGCAGGCGTACTACATGGAGGTCAGCTCCGACACGCTTTCTACCGCCGGATGTACGGCGCTTTATAAGTGCGCGACCACACCGCCCCCTGCGCGCAGCGGTACGGTGAGCTTCACCGGCTACGCCGCCTACGACGCGCTGCTCGCCGAGATCGCCGACCTGCGGCGCTCCGGCGCGAGCGACGTGCAGACCGATTTCAGCCATGATCTCCTGTCCGTGAACGACTACTACCAGACGCCCGGCTGGCTGCTGCGCGACCTTGACGGCGACGGCACGAGCGAGCTGCTGCTCGGCGCGGACTGGGGCGATGGCTACGGCGTGATCTTCAATATTTACCGCCTCGACGGCGCAAAAGCCGTTCGCGTCGTGGACGGCTGGAGCCGCAGTCGGTATTTTCTCTGCTCTGACGGTACGCTTGCACATGAGTGGTCGGGCGGCGCCGACCATTGGGGGAGGACCTATCTACGCTACGGCGAGACGCTTTTGCCCATCGAAAGCGTTTTTGACCGCGGCGGCGTGTGGTACCACGCCAAGGGTCTCGATGCCCTGTCCTTGGAGGACACGCAGCTCGAAGGCCGCTGCAAGGTCATTCCCAGCGCCGAGGCGGAGCAGCTCATGGAGCGCTATACCAAGCAATATGAAGCCCTGCCCTTCACGCCGTTTGAAGCGTAAAGCGGAGGAAGAGTGCATTTCGCGCCGCAAAATCATACATTTCGGGCGAGAAACGCACATCTTTCCGCAGGGCGTGCTATGCTTTTCCTGCAAGAGTATCCGAGGGGTGGCCGGACAGCCGCCGGACAAAACGGAGAATAGAAGGAGAAGCATTATGGGATTATTCAGCAATAATAAGAAGCCCTGCCCCATCTGCGGCAACGCGACGCCCCGCCTGCTGCCGACCAAGGTCGAGGGCGTGCCCATCTGCAAGGAATGCGACAAGAAGATCGATCTGCCGAACGGCGTGCTGGACAGCATGACGCTCGACGATTTCCGCCGCTACATAGATTTTTACAACAAAAATCAGGTGCTGCGCGAGCGCTTCCATCCCGAGTATCGCTTCGGCTTCGGCGCGTTCAACACGCAGCTGGTGCTTGATGTGACCAACGGACTCTTCCGCCTGAAGGACGACGAGAGCACCATCGTGTTTGAAAAGTCCGCGCTCAAATCCTTCCGCATCACGGAGGACAAGGAACCGCTCTTTACCGGAACGGCCGCCGGTCTTGTCTGCGCTGAGAGCAAAAACCCCGAGCGCGTCCGTCTGCTCGCACCGCGCATCGAGCAGTTCAAGCTGCAGAGAAGCGACTATGAGCGCATCATGCAGGCCGAGCGCGTGCAGTATCTCGACCGCACCAACGAGGAGTGGCGCGAGCGTGAGCGCGAGCTGGAGTTCCATAAGCCCGAGTTCCGCGAGTCCTCGCCGTTCCGTCAGTTCGTGGTGGAGCTGGAGCTGGACCATCCCTATTGGAAAGCCTACCGCAACGAGCTGGACGCGCCGGAGTTTGACGACGACTATCCGAGCGTGGACTCCTTCCTGCACAAGTACGACGAGAAGGTCAATGAGCTGCACACCCTTGCGCGCAACCTGATGCAGTTTATCGCCCCCGGCGCGCCGGAGACCGGCGCCGCCTCCGCGGCGCAGACCGCGGCCCCCGCGCAGGCGGGCGGCGCGTCGAGCACCGTGGAGGAGCTCAAGCAGTACAAAGCGCTGCTGGACGCCGGCGTGCTCACCGAGGAGGAGTTCGCGGCGAAGAAGCGCCAGCTGCTCGGCATCTGAAAAAATCAAAGAAAAAGCGTCCGTGACGGGCGCTTTTCCTTTTTGCGCAAAACATTTTCCGCCCGCGCAAACATGGACGCGCCGCCGCGCATAGGTTGAGATAGAAACTAAGACCATTGGAGGCGGACCATGAAACAGACGCATTTTTTCCTCGGCGCGAACAGCGCGGAGGGTTTTTATGGGCTGTATGACCAGCTCCTCGACGCAAGGCTTTATGATCTGATCATTCTCAAGGGGACTCCCGGCTGCGGAAAATCGACCTTCATGCGCCGCGCGGCCGCAGCGCTGGAGGAGCGCGGACTGGAGACCGTGTACATCCATTGCTCCGGCGATCCCGATTCACTCGACGGGGTAATTTTTCCCGCCATCGGCACCGCTATTGTGGACGGCACCGCGCCCCATGTCCTCGAGCCGCGGTACGCGCTGGCGCATGAGCGCTATGTGGACCTGTCGCAGTGCTGCGACAGCGCGGCGGCGAAGGAGGTCGCAAACGGTCTGACGGCGCTGACCGACGCCTATCGCGCGTCCTACCGCGAGGCGTACCATGTTCTGCGGGCGCTCGGCGGCGTGGATGCGGAACGACGCGCTTTGGTGCGCGCGCACTTCGACGAGGAAAAGCTGCTGCGCCGCGCGGCGGGGATCGCCGCGCGCGAGCTCAAGGGCAGGGGAGAGACGCGGGGACGCGCGGCGGACGTCTTTCTCGGCGGACTGACCTGTCAGGGCAAGGTGTGCCGCTTCGACAGCGTGGACGTTCTCTGCCCGCGTGTTTATGAGCTGTGCGACAGCTACGGCCTTGCCGCGCCCGTGCTGCGCCGGCTGCGCGACGCGGCGCTGGAGGCGGGGGAGGACATTCTGACTTGCCGCGACCCGCTGCGGCCCGCGGAGATCGCGCATCTGCTGATCCCCGCGCGGGGCCTTGCGTTTGTCACGACCGGCGAGGGCGTGCGCTATGAAGGAAAGCCCTACCGCCGCCTGCGCGTCGACGCGATGGCGGAGGAGAAGCTGACCCGCGCCGAAAAGGCGCACCTGCGCTTCATCCGCCGTGTCCGCCGCGCGCTGGAGGAGGAAGCGGTCGCGTCTCTCAAGCGCGCCAAGCGCGGGCATGACGCGCTTGAAGCGCTCTACCGACCCTGTGTGGACTTCGACGCGGTCGGCGCGCTGTGCGACGCGGAGATCGCGCGCATCGGCGCCTACCCGGTGTGACAGAAAAACCATAAGGAAAGGAGCCTGCGCGCTGCGCGGGCTCCTGCTGTTTTGATTTGACATTATACCGCGATGCGGCGGGCGCTGACATAGCCGGTGGTGTAGTAGGCGTCGGAAAGGTTGCTGACAATGACGCCGACGCCGTAGTCCGAGGCGTGGACGAACTGACCGCTGCCGATGTACATACCGACGTGCGTGACGGGCTTCGAGGTGGTGCTGCCGGGCTTCTTGAAGAACACGAGGTCGCCGGGGGCAAGCTCGTCCCACGAGACGGTGACGCCGTTTTGCAGCTGAGCGGAGGCGGTGCGGTTGATGGAGTAGCCGAGCTGTGCGCAGGCATACTGCACAAGACCGGAGCAGTCGAAGCCAACGCGCGGGCTGGCCCCGCCATAGACGTAGCTGTAACCGACGTACTGGAGCGCAATGTTCGCAAGCTCCTGACCCTTGCTCGAAGCGGCGGCGGGAGTGTAGTCCGTCTCCTCCACATAGGCGGCGCTGACGTAGCCCTGCTCGATCTGATACCAGCCGCTTTGGACGGACACGACCTTCACGCAGCGGCCCTTGGCGAGGGAGCCGACCTTGGAGTAGCCGGTGCCGGGGCCGGAGCGGATGTTGAGCGGACCCTGCACGACGCGGATGTAAAGCTGCTCGAGCGCCTCCTCATAGGTGGCGGCCTCGGTGTACGCCGCGTCGATGTAGCCGCTGCCGATCTGATACCAGCCGTCCTGCGCGCCGAGGACCTTGACGACCTTGCCCTGCGCGAGCTCGTCCGCGACCGCATAGTCGGTGCCGGGGCCGGTGCGGACGTTGAGCGCGTCTGCGGTGACCTTGACGTAGGTGCTCTCACTCTGCGCGGCAGAGGCGCTCACCGCGCTGACTTCTGCCGTGACGACGGGGGCGGCTTCCTCAAGCAGCTTGATGTAGCTTGCGGAGACGTAGCCCTTCACGCTGTCGAGCTGGATGCCGTACCACCCGTTCGTCGCGGTGTCCACGATCTCGACCTGTTTGCCGCTTGGCAGCTGATCGAGGACGGCGGAGCCGGTGCTCGCGGTCTTGCGCACACGCAGAACGCTGCCGCCGACGTCCACAACGCCGGTGAGCGCGAGGGTGGGGGTGGTCAGGCAGACCGCCAGCAGCAGGCCGGCAGCCGTGCCGCGGAGCGCGTGGCGCAGTTTCATAGGGCATCCTCCTCAAATTCTCATGAAAAAGCGGCGCAGACGGGGCGCGCCACCGAACGGTACCAAAGGTTACAATTTGTAACTATTGTAATGATACCATAATTCGACGGCGGATGCAAGGTTTTTTCACCCGCTTTTGGTCAAACAATGTCGGCCCGAAATTGTGCAGAATGCACGAAGTGCGCAAAAAATCCGTTTGCCGGCCGTGGAGTGGTGTGGTATGATAAGGCAAACACGGAAGGAGCGGAGGAAATGCCATGTTCCGGAATGAAACAAACTATGTGCTCACAAACGGCGTGCTGCTCGACGGCACGGAGAAAATGACGCCGCAGACGGGCAGAGATATTTATATTGAGGGCGGACGCATCGGCGCAGTCGCCGATGCCGCGGCGCGCCGCGAGGGCTATGAGGTCGTGGACCTCGGCGGACAGTATGTGCTGCCGGGGCTGATCAATCTGCACGTTCATCTGCCCGCCTCCGGCAAGCCGAAAAAAAGGCGAGCGACCCGAAGAAGCTCGTGAAGCTCATCACCGCCAACGCGCTCACGCGCCGCATCGGCGTGAAGCTGTGCGAGGGCTACGCGAAGACGGAGCTTCTCAGCGGCGTGACGACCATCCGCACGGTCGGCGGCGTGGCGGACTTCGACACGATCACCCGCGACCTTGCCGCGCAGGGAAAGATCCTCAGCCCGCGCGTGGTGGTGTCCAATATGGCGGTCTCCGTGCCCGGCGGGCACATGGCCGGCTCCCTTGCCTACGAAGCAAAGACGCCGGAGGAGGCCGCGGCTTATGTGGAGCGGATCGCGGCGGAGAAGCCGGACCTCATCAAGCTCATGATCACCGGCGGCGTGCTCGATGCCGAGGTCGTCGGCGAGCCGGGCGTGCTGCGGATGCAGCCCGCGCTGGTGAAGGCTGCCTGCGATAAGGCGCACGCGCTTGGCATGAAGGTCGCCGCGCACGTCGAAAGCCCCGAGGGCGTGCGTGTGGCGCTGGAAAACGGCGTGGACTCCATCGAGCACGGCGCGCAGCCGGATGCGGCGATCACCGCGCTCTACAAGGAAAAGGGCGCGTTCCAGGTCGCGACGCTCTCGCCCGCGCTGCCCTATGCGCTTTTTGACCGCAGCGTCTCCCGCGCGACCTATGAGCAGCAGGAGAACGGCAAGGTCGTCTTTGACGGCATCATCGCCATGGCGCGGGAAAATCTAGCAAACGGCATTCCGGTCGGCCTCGGCACGGACACCGGCTGCCCCTATATCACGCACTACGATATGTGGCGCGAGCTGTGCTACTTCGTGAAATACTGCGGCGTGACGCCGGCCTTCGCGCTCCACACCGCGACGCTGCTCAACGCGCGGCTTGCCGGCATCGACGGCGAGACCGGCTCCATCGAGGCGGGCAAGGCAGCGGATCTGATCGTCTGCGCGAAGGATCCGCTCGCGGATCTCTCGGCCCTGCGCATGCTCTCCATGGTCATCAAGGACGGCTATCGCGTCGAGCATCCCGCGCCGAAGAAGCTGCCAGAGGTCGAGCGCGAGCTGGATAAGTTCCTGTGACCCATACCTATTATAATGTACAAGGAAAAGCACGGGGAGCCCCGTGCTTTTCCCTTATGGCGTTTTATGTTACAGCTCCACGAGCTCATATTCCCGCGTGCCGAAGCCCAGCGCCGCCGCGGATTCGACCGTGCGGACGCCGTTGAGGCTCTCAATGCGCTCTACGAGGTGGTCGCGGCCCGGATCGTCGGAGGCGTAGACCAAATCGAGGCAGGCCTGATCGACCGCGATGGGGTCGAGCGAGGCGAGGATACCGATGTCCGCCATGCACGGGTCCTCAGCCACGGCGCAGCAGTCGCAGTCCACGGACATATTCTTCATAACGTTGATGAAAACGGTCTTGTCCTTGAAATATTCCGCCACGGACAAGGCGGCGTCCGCCATCGCGTCGAGGAAGCTGTCGTGGTCGGCAGTCCAGATCTTTTCGGGCTCGCCGGCACCGTGGATATAGGCCTTGCCGTAGGAGGACGCGCAGCCGATGGAGAGCTGCTTGAGCGCGCCGCCGAAGCCGCCCATCGGATGCCCCTTGAAGTGGGAGAGGACGAGCATGGAATCGTAGTTGGCAATGTCCTTGCCGACGAAGTTCTTCTGAATGCTCCTGCCGTTCGGAACGGCAAGCTCCAGATCGGGACCCTCGGCGTCAAGAATATCCACGTCGAAGTTCGTGCTCCAGCCGTGTTTGATCATCGTGCGGCGGTGCTTCTCGGTGGTGTTGCGCTCGCCCTCGTAGGCGGTGTTGCACTCGACCACCGTGCCATGCACGGTCTCGATCATCGGCCGCCAGAAGTCGGGACCCAAAAAGTTCTGGTTGCCCTGCTCACCGGAGTGCAGCTTCACGGCGACCTTTCCCGGCAGCTCGCGGCCCACAGCACGGTAAAGCGCCACGACCTTCTCGGGCGTGATCTCACGGGAGAAATATACCTTAGCCTTCATCGCGTTTCCTCCTTGCACAGAGATTGTCGTCTGCATTATAACCCAATGCGCAAAATATTGCAACTCCCGGCGAAACGGGACCTGCCTGCGGAGGGATCATGTCACGGATGTGTCAAAAAACGGCGAAAAATGCTGTGCAGATATCCTAAAATTCCAAAAAAGTGATGTTTGCGATTGACTATGCTATCGTAATAGCGTAGAATAAAACCTGTTGATTTGGTGGGATATAGCAGATAACAAGAAGAAAATGGCAAAATATTGATGTATAGAAGAATGAATATTCATACAAAAGCATTTTGCGTGTGATCCGCTGCTCTCACGAAAACGGCTGCGCGCGCTTAACGGAGACCTTACGGCGGAAAACATCTCCTGAACGCCCCAGATACAGGGGGAGCACGGGCGCGAAAATGCGGCAGAATATGAAGTTTTTACGGCGAAATTTGAATTTTGCTGAAAAAACAAAAGGAGAAAGTGACTGATAGCACAAAAAGAAAGAAGTATTTCTGTGCGGAATGACAATGACCAGAAAATTTCATCGAAAAAACAGGAAAATATGCTTGTGAAAGACTTGACAAGACGAGGATGAATGAATTATAATCCGTCCATAAAAAATGAATAAGCTGTGAACGTACCAAACATACCGCACGAGGGTGCGGCGTACGCGAAAAAGACCATGTGGTCTTTTCTCTGTTCCGAGCCGGAACAGAGAATTTAACTTTTTTGTCGTATTCGGCACAAGCCGGGTATATAAATTTTGAAAGGAAGATATCAGCATGAAAAAAGTATTGTCTCTGATCCTCGCGCTGGCAATGGTTTTCGCTCTGGCCGCCTGCGGCGAGAAGCAGCCTGCCTCCGACGGTGACGCCTCCGGCGACGGCGATAAGCCCGCCCGCGGCAACGTCATTATGACCTTCGGCACCGCCGACACCGGCGGCTCCATGTACCCCGCCGGCGCTGCGGTCTCCCAGGTCTGGACGAACAACGTCCAGGGTGTGAAGTGCAATACCCAGACCTCCACCGGCTCCTTCCAGAACTGCCAGGACGTTTCCACCGGTGAGGTCGACGTCGCGGTCGCCACCTCTGACGTCGTTCTCAACGCCTACAACGGCACCGGCAAGTTCGCCGATATCGGCAAGCTGGACAACCTGCGCGTCATCGGCGCGGTCTACACCTCCGTGCTCAGCGGCGTGGCTCTCAAGAGCTCCGGCCTGACCTACATCAATGAGCTGCTCGGCAAGCGCGTTGCCGTCGGTCCTGCGGCCTCCGCGACCGAGAACGCCACCCTCGCCGCCTTTGATGTCATGGGCATTGATTCCAGCAACACCAGCCTTGAGAACCTCGGCCTCGGCGACGGCGCCGACTCCGTTGGCGACGGCATCCTCGACGCGGCCTTCGGCTTCGCCGGCCTGCCCATCGGCGGTCAGCTGAACCTCGCTGCCACCAAGGAGATCCAGGTCCTCGACATGACCCAGGAGGAGATCGACAAGGTCCTCGCGGGCAACGCTGCCTACATCCAGACCAAGATCCCCGCCGGCACCTACACCGGTCAGGACAATGATGCCAACACCTTCGGCGTCAAGTGCCTCATCATCGTCACCGCCGATATGGACGCGGATCTCGTCTACGATCTGTGCAAGGCCATGAACGAGCACACCGAGGAGTTGGCTGCCGGTAACGCCCTGCTCAAGGACATGACCGATCCCAGCTTCCTCTGCACCCAGATGCCCATTCCTCTGCACGACGGCGCCCAGAAGTACTACAGCGAGCAGGGCCTCATCTAATCGAGGAATTCTGAAAACTTGATCAAAAGGACGATCTGACCGTCCCTGCGAAAAGCATTTTTTGGCCGGAGTTGGGACATCCCAACTCCGGCTCCCCCTTTTCATTAAGGTTTCGTTAAGACCCCCCACTTAACAGAAAGGATGCGTTTATGTCCGATAAGAAAGAAATCAAAGAGATCGACGTCGCCTCGCTTGACAGCGAACTGGCAGCAGCGAGAACTCTCGAAGAGGGTAAGGGCGACAAGTTCATTATGATGGCCTCCGTCGTCGCCTTCCTGATGACCTCCTTCCATATTTACACCGGCTTTTTCGGCCTGTTCGACTACTCCGTGCAGCGCGGCGTGCATCTGGGTTTCGCCCTCACGCTGATCCTGCTTACCCAGCCCCTTTACAAGCACGTTTTCAAGGATAAATTCGCCGGCAGCAAGGCCTTCCGCGCCGCCTGCCGCACGTTTGATATGCTCCTCGTCGTCCTCACATGGGTCTCCGTCTGGATGGCGCAGGACGAGGTCCATCACCTCACCGAGCGTCTGAGCAAGACGACCTGGATGGCGACCTTCGCGGGCGCCTGCCTCGTCATCATCGTCCTCGAGTGCGCCCGCCGCACCCTCGGCTATATCATGCCGGTTCTCGCGCTCATCTTTATCGCCTATGCGCTCGCCGGTCCGAATCTGCCCATGGCCATCGCGCACCGCGGCTATTCCCTCGAGCGTATCTGCAAGTTCCTCGCTACCGACCTGGACGGTCTGTTCGGCACGACCATGAGCGTTTCCGCCACGGTCATCTTCATGTTCGTTATGTTCGGCGCGTTCCTTGAGGCCTCGGGCTGCTCCGACTTCATCAACGACATCGCCATTTCCCTCACCGGTAAGATCAAGTCCGGCCCCGCGCTCAGCGCGGTCGTCGCCTCCGGCCTGATGGGCTCCATCAACGGCTCCGCCGTCGCCAACGTCGTCGGCACCGGCACGTTCACCATTCCTCTGATGAAGTCCCGCGGCTACAAGCCCCAGTTCGCCGGCGGCGTTGAGGCCGTTGCCTCCACCGGCGGTCAGATCCTGCCCCCTGTCATGGGCTCCGGCGCGTTCCTGATGGTCGCGTTCACCGAGCAGAAGTACATCGCCATCGTCATCGCGGCGGTCATTCCCGCGCTGCTCTATTACTGGGGCTGCGCCGTCGCCGTTATGTCCCAGACGGAGATCGCGCACGTCACGCTCATGGACCCCAAGGATATTCCCAAGAGCCGCGAGGTCATGAAGGACGGCTGGATCTATCTGCTCATCATCGCGGTCCTGCTCTACTGCCTGCTCGTCGCGCAGTATTCTCCGCTCTACTCCGCCCTGTGGGCGACCTGCGCGGTGCCCGTGGTCATGCTCTTCGATAAGAAGAAGCGCTTCACCATCAAGACCATCCCCAGCGCCATGGTCAAGTCCGGCTTCAGCGCCATGTCCATCGTCATCGGCTGCGCCTGCGCCGGTATCGTCGTCGGCATGGTCTCCATCACCGGCATCGGCGTCATCTTCGGCGATATGATGATCCAGGCGGCGCACAGCCTGCTGTTCCCGTCCCTGCTCTTCACCGCCATCACCTGCATCGTCCTCGGTATGGGCCTGCCCACCACCGCGGCCTATGTTATCGCGGCGTCCATCCTCGCTCCGTCCCTCATCAAGCTCGGCCTTGCCCCGCTGACGGCGCACCTGTTCGTGTTCTACTTCGCGTGCCTGTCCGCCATCACCCCGCCGGTCGCCCTCGCGGCCTATGCCGGCGCCGGCATCGCCAAGACCAACCCGATGACCACGGCGGTCGAGGCCTGCAAGCTCGGCTTCGCCGGCTTCATGGTGCCCTTCGCGTTCTGCTACAACCCGGCAATGATGATGCAGGGCAGCGTCGGCGAGATCATCTCCGTCGCCATCAGCGCGATCATCGGCGTTGCCATCATGTCCGCCGGCTTCCAGGGCTGGCTGCTGTGGAAGCTCAACTGGCTTGAACGCATCGTGTTCATCGCCGGCGGCCTGCTGATGTTCATCCCCGGCACGCTGACGGATATCGCCGGTCTTGTGATCGCGGTCGCTCTGCTTCTCGTCAACGTGAAGAAGTGGGAGAAGGGCCCCAAGTTCATCATGGACAAGCACAAGGCCAAGCAGGAGCAGAAGTAAGCTCCGCTGAACCGGATACGGAATATGAGGGCCCCGAAAAGGGACCCTCATATTTTCTCATTGACCGCGCCCCCGGTGCGCGGTATACTGTAGCGTAAGAATCCAAGCGAGGAGAGAAGAACCATGGAAGCTCAGGAGATCCGTTACCGCGTCAATAAAAAGGTGTTTCGGCAGGCGTCGCTCTACGCCATGTTTTTGCGAAACCGCAATACCTTCCGTGTGGGCATCGCCGTCGTGCTGGCGGTGGCATTTTACACCGTGCTTGCCGTGCAGGGCACCTTTCCCCTGAGCTACCTTCCGATCTACATTGCGGCGGCCTATCTTGTCTGGATGCTTTTGCTGCTCGGACGCGAGGAGCAGCGCGTGCTGCGCTACCTCAAGAGCGACGAGTCGCTGCTGGGGACGGAGTACGTTCTGCGCTTTGACGCGGGCAAGCTTTCGGTCGAGATCCCCGAGAAGAAGCTCCGCAACACGGTCGCGCTCGCGAAACTCGCCTCGGCCATCGAAATTTCGAGCGTGTTCATGCTCTGCCTTACGGCCGATCAGCTCTACCTTGTGCCGACCGCAGCCATGACGGACGAGCAGCGCACGGCGCTGCGCGGCCTTCTGAGCAGCCGCCTCGGCGAGCGCTTTTATTCCAGTATTCTGGCGCGCGAGAAAAAGAAATGAACAAGGCCCGCCTCCGACATCGCTTCGGAGGCGGGCTTTGCCGTGCTATACCGGACGGCCGTGCTCCACGCGGCAGTCGCACTCGCTGCGCCACGACTGCGATTGCAGGAAGCGGCGCGCGGCATCGACGAAGGCGCGGGCGGCGGGCAGAAGGTGCCGCTTTTTCTTGTAGACAACGCTCAGCGGGTGGACAAGGTCGGGGGAGTCGAGGTCGAAGAAGAGCAGCTCGCCGCGGTTCGGCGCGTTGTGGACGGCGGTCTCATTGACGAAGCAGAAGCCGTAGTTCTCCACCGTCAGGTTCAGCGCCGTGGTGGCGTTGGTGGTGTAGAGCGCGTTTTCGACGGTGATATGCTCCCGTTCGAGAAAGTTGTTGACGCGCATGGCGAGCAGGATCTCGGGGTAGAGGAGGACAAAGCGCTCGTGCTCGAGAACGGAGAGCTCCGGCTCCCGTCCCGCGCGGCAGGCCTCCGCAAGCGCCTGCGCGGCGCGGTTGCCGCGGTTGCCGACCAGGAGGATCTTTTCGTAGAGAATGGTCTCGGTGGTCAGGTAGTCGGGCGTATTGAGATTGGTGTTCATGATGGCAAAATCCACCGTGTTGTCCGCCACCAGTCGGAACATCTCGCTCGTCGGGCGCTCAAGCAGCTCAAGATGGGCCTCGGGGTGCTCCTGCGAAAAGGCGGGCAGGATGCTCGGCAGGAGCGTGCTGGCGCGCCAGTTGCTCATGGCGACGCGGAGCGTCTGGCGGCGGCTGGCGTTCAAACGTGTGAAATCCTGCAAGAGCTGCTCATAGAGCTGCGAGCTGTCCTCGAGATAGTTGGCGTAGACCTTGCCGGCGGCGGTCAGCGCCAGCGGCGACTTGGTGCGGTCGAGCAGGCGGACGCCGAATTCCTTTTCCAAATGGATGACGTATTGGCTCAAGTAGGGCTGCGAGATGTGCAGCCGCTCTGCGGCCTTGGAAATGCTTTTCTCGGACGCAATGGCAAGAAAATATTCCGGATTTCGGTCCTGTACCATCCAGATCACCTCGTTTTCCTCTTCGATTATAGCAAAAAATACGACGCCGTCAAGCACGGTATAGTAAAAATACTATATGGGTAGTCACATTTAAGTCTTTGACCTTTTCGCGGCGATGCACTATGATAGAGTCAAACAGGGAAATCAAAAAACCATCGGAAAAGAGGGAGATTATGCCAAGGTTTGAAGCATCTGCGCTGCGGGGCTACTGCGTGTCGGTCCTGACGGCCTCCGGTGTGGAGAGGAGCTGCGCGGAAGCGGTGGCTGACGCGCTGATCGACGCGGAGCTGACAGGTGTGTCCACCCACGGTGTGAGCCGTCTGGCCGTTTATATGCAGCGCATGGACGCGGGCGTGATGTCGCGTGAAAACAACATCCGCATCGTGCGGGAATCGACCTCCACGCTGGTCGTGGACGCCGGCAACTCGCTGGGCGCGGCGGCGGCAAAATTTGCGATGGAGCGGTGCATCGCCAAGGCAAAAGAGACGGGCTGCTGCTTTGCAAGCGTGCACAGCTCCAACCACTTCGGCACCGCCGCCTATTATACAAGGCTTGCTGCCGCGCAGGATATGATCGGATTTGCCTGCACCAATCTCAAGGGCAAGATCGCGCCCTTCGGCAGCGCTGAGCCCTACATGGGCACAAATCCCATCTCCGTGGCGGCTCCGTCCGACGACCTTCCGGTCGTGCTGGATATGGCGCCAAGCGTTGTGGCGCTGGGCAAGCTCATTCTGGCGCAGAAGCTGGGAAAGTCTATTCCCGAGGGCTGGGCGCTGGATAAGGACGGCAGACCCACCACGGACCCCGCGGCCGGTCGTGCCGGCTCGCTCGTGCCGATCGGCGGCGCGAAAGGCAGCGGCCTCGCCATCATGGTCGATGTGCTTTGCGGCATTCTCAGCGGCGGTCCCTACGGTCCGCATCTGCATGACCTCTATGTGATGGACGAGCCGCAGGGCGTCAGCCATTTTCTCGGCGCCATCGACATTGCGCATTTCATCGAACCGGCAGCGTTCAAGTCGGCTCTTTCCGCCATGTCACGGGAGATCAAGGCGCTGAAAAAGGCCGATGGTGTGGAGGAAATTTTCCTGCCCGGCGAACGCTCCGGCCGCAAGGCGGAAGAAAATGCTGCAAACGGTATTGAGGTGCCGCAGCCGGTCTACGAAGAGCTGCTGGAGCTCGGCAAGCCCTACGGTCTGAGCCTGTAAAGGAGGAAGCATCATGGCAAAAATTCTCATCACCGAATCGGTCCACCCCATCGGACCCGAGCTGCTGACCGCGGCGGGGCACACCGTCGTCTACGCCGACCGCGACATGGACATCATCCGCCGCGAGATCGTGGACGCGGACGCCGTGCTCGTGCGCATCATCGAGCTGCCCGGCTCGCTGCTCGCGACGGCGAAGAACCTCAAGATCGTCTCCAAGCACGGCGTGGGCTACGATAATATCGACCTCGATTACTGCAAGAGCCACGGCGTCGCTGTGACCATCACCCCGAACGCGAACAGTCTTTCCGTCGCCGAGCACGCCTTCACGCTGATGCTCACGCTGGCGAAGAACATCATTCCCGTTTCCAACGAGTACCGCACGGTCGGCTTTGCCGCGAAGAACCACGCCCCCGGCATTGAAATGACCGGCAAGACATTGGGCCTGATCGGCATGGGCCGCATCGGAAAGCACGTCCTGCACATGTGTAAGGACGGCCTGGATATGCACGTCATCGTCTACGACCCCTACATCAGCGAGGTCCCCGAGGGCGTCGAGAAGGTGGACGACCTTTCCGAGCTGCTGCGCCGCGCCGACGTCGTGACGCTCCATTGTCTGCTCACCGACGAAACGCGCAAGCTCATTGACCGCGAGCGTCTCGCGCTGATGAAGCCCACCGCGCTGCTCATCAACTGCGCCCGCGGCCCCATCGTGGACGAAGCTGCGCTCATCGAGGCGCTGGAGAACGGCAGACTCGCCGGCGCCGGTCTTGACGTCACCGACCCAGAGCCGGTCGCGCCGGACAGCCCGCTCTTTAAGCTGCCGAACGTCATTGTCACGCCGCACTACGCGCCCACAACGGTCGAGTCCGCCACGCGTGTTTCCAAGATCGCAGCCGAAAACATCAACGCGGTGCTTGCCGGCAAGGAGCCGGTAGGCCGCATCGTCTGAACAAGATTAAGAGGAGGAAAGCAACCATGAGACTCGCAACGATCAAGCTGCACGGCGCGGAGATCGCCGGCATCGTCACCGGGAAGGGCATCCTGCCCGTCGCCGCGCTCAACGCCTACAAGGGTACGGGCTGGAAGGAGGACATGATGAGCCTCATTCAGGCCAATCACATCCCCGGCCTGACAAAGTGGTATAACGAGGGCGGTAAGGAGGAGCTGGAGAGCATCCCCGGTCTCGTGCCGACAGAAGAGGTCGTCTACGCGCCGCTCTATCGCAACCCCAAGCGCATCTTCGGCATCGGCCTCAATTACGCCGACCACGCCAAGGACATCGGCAACGCCGCGCCCACGGGCTTCCCCGGCAGCTTCTTCAAGATGGCCGATACCCTCATCGGCCCGAATGACGACATCCTGCTGCCCAAGCTCAAGGAGGCGCAGAAGACCACCGCGGAGGCGGAGCTCGGCATCATCATGGGCCGCGACTGCCGTGACGTTCCCGAGGAGGAGTGGGAGAGCGCCATCGTCGGCTACACCACGATCCTCGACATGACCGAGGAATCCATCCTCAAGGGCAACGACTTCGTGCCCGGCAATCCCCGCTATCTGACCATCGTCAAGAACTTCCCGACGTTCTTCTCCTTCGGCCCCCAGCTCGTCACGCCCGACGAGGTGCCCGACGTGCTCAAGTTAGAGGTCCAGAGCGTCCATAACGGCGAGATCCACGCGAAGAACACCGTCGATCACATGACGCACGTTCCGTCCCGCCTCGTTTCCCTGCACTCGAGCATCCAGGGCTGGTACGCCGGCGACGTGCTCTCCACCGGCACCCCGCGCGCGTTCCACATTCAGGACGGCGACATCGCCGAGTGCCGCATCGTCGGCCCCGACGGCTTTGAGATGGAGCCGCTGAAGAACCCCGTTGTGGATCTCAAGCTGCACTGAGAAAGATCAAAAATTTTAAGATATCAGGAGGAAATTATCATGGATCTGGGTTTGAAGGATAAGGTCGTCGTTTGTATGTCCAGCGCGTCCGGCTTCGGCAAGGGCATCGCGACAGAGTTCGCCCACGAGGGCGCGAAGGTAGTCGTCTGCACCAGCGAGGCGTTCAAGGCGGAGCTCAATCAGGCGGTCGTCGACATCGAGAAGGAGACCGGCAACCGTCCCTACCCCTATATGTACGACGTGCTCAACAATGAGAGCATCGCCGCGATGATCAACAAGGTCGCAGAGGACCTCGGCGGCATCTACGGCCTTGTCAATCATTGCCCCGGCCCGAAGGCCGGCACCTTCGAGGCGCTGACCGAGGCCGACTGGGCGGACGGCTATCAGAAATGCCTGTACAGCTACACCACCGCCATCCGCGCGGCGCTGCCCTACATGAAGCAGGGCGGCGGCGGACGCATCGTCAACTCCACGTCTTCTTCCATCAAGCAGGAGCTGGATAACCTCATTCTCTCCAACACGTTCCGCATGGGCGTGGTCGGCATGAGCAAGACGATGGCGCGCGAGTTCGGTCCGTACAACATCATGGTCAACACCATGGGTCCCGGCCGCATCTACACCGACCGCATCAAGTACCTCAACACGATCCGCGCGGAGAAGGCGGGCATCACGCTCGAGGAGTACAACACCCGCGACGCCGCGAGCTTCCCGCAGAAGCGCTACCAGACGGCGGACGAGTACGCCCGCTCCGTGGTGTTCATCTGCTCTCCCGCGAACAGCGCGATCTCCGGTCAGGTCATCTGCGTCGACGGCGCCATGACCACTGCGTACTAAGCTTATCCTCTCAGCATACGCTGATCTCTCTTACAGGGAAACGGCAGCGGCTCTTTGAGCCGCTGCCGTTTCCTATTCCGTTTACGGATCGCCGACGCCGTTTTCCCGCAGCCACGCGCAGATGGCGGCGTCCTCCGGTCGGTCGTTTTCCCACATCATACCGAAAAAATGGCTGCATATCAAGTTTTTTCTTGTAGAAAGGCGTTGGAATTTCTGCTTTTCTTTTAAGCAAAGCTGCGCTATAATGGGGACAACCGATAAGACGAACGGAGGAAAACACGATGGAAAGCTGGAAGGGAAACCGCACCCCCTCGAACCCGCAGGAGGGCTACTACGTCGGCCTGATGAACGCCTGCGGCTACCGCACCAAGGACCTGGAAAAGCCCGTCATCGGCATCGTCAATTCTTTTACGGACGTCAACCCGGGGCACCGCGCCTTCAAGGAGCTGGTGGGCTACGTCAAGGAGGGCGTGTGGGCGGCCGGCGGTACGCCGGCGGAGTTCAATGTGCCCGCCCCCTGCGACGGCATGGCGCAGGGCGAAGGGATGCACTTCATTCTGCCCTCGCGCGACCTGATTGCGGGCAGCATCGAAGCGATGGTGAGCGCCCACGGCTTCGACGGGCTTGTGTTCCTCTGCTCCTGCGATAAGATCGTGCCCGGTATGCTGATGGCTGCCGCAGCGCTCAACAAGCCCTGTATGTTCCTCACGGCGGGCAGTATGCTGCCCTACGAGGCGGACGAGGGCACTTACGTCACGCCCGACCTCAAGGAATCCATCGGTCAGCGCAACATCGACGCCATCAGCGAGGAGACCTTCACTCGATTCCGTGAGAACATCTGCTTCTCCTGCGGCACCTGCTCGATGTACGGCACCGCCAACACCATGGGCGTATTCGCCGAGGTCATCGGCCTGTGTCCCATCGACAGCACGACCATGCTCTTCTGCTCGTCCGCCAAGTACAAGCAGGCGCGCAACGTCGGCGAGCGCATCGTCACGCTCACGAAGGAGGGGGTGCGCTTTTCCGACATCGTCACCGAGGCGAGCCTCAAGAACGGCCTGCGCCACGTCGCCGCGACCGGCGGCTCGACGAACGCCCAGCTCCACATCTGCGCGCTCGCGCGCGTGATGGGCATTCCGATGGACCTCGCGGCCTTTGACGAGATCCAGCGCGACGTGCCCTGCGTTGCGAAGTTCAAGCCGTCCTCGAAATTCAATATGTACGATTACTACAAGGCCGGCGGCGTGGGCGCGACGATGAAGGCCATCGAGCGCTATCTCGACCCCGACGCGCGTCTGGCGACGGGCGGCACGGTGGGCGAGTTCCTCGCCCGCTTCCGCCGCAGGGTCGATCCCGAGATCATCCACACAGCCGACGAGCCGCTCTACCCCGACGGCTGCTTCGCCGTGCTGCACGGCAACCTTGCCCCCGGCGGCTGCATCGTGAAAAAGAGCGGCGTGGTGCCCGAGATGTTCCACCACCGCGGCCCCGCGGTCTGCTTCGACTCCGAGGACGCGCTGCGCGCGGCCATGACGGAGAAGTCCGTCAAGCCCGGCGATGTGCTGGTCATTCGCTACGAGGGTCCCAAGGGCGGGCCGGGGATGCGCGAGATGTCCATTCCCGCGGCGATGCTCGTCGGCATGGGCCTGCACACGAGCTGCGCCATGGTCACCGATGGACGTTACTCCGGCGCGACGCGCGGCCCCTGCATCGGCCACGTCTCGCCCGAGGCGTGGGACGGCGGCCCCATTGCCGCGGTGCGCGACGGCGACATGATCGAGATCGACATCGACAAACACACCATCCACCTCGAGGTCAGCGACGAGGAGCTCGCGGAGCGGCTGGGACACATCAAGCGTCCCGCGCATCCCGCGCCCGGCGTGCTCGGCGCCTACCGCAAAGCGGTCGACAGCGTGAACGAGGGCTGCACCTGGCTCTACGGCAAGGAAGAATAAGAAAACGGCAAGCGCCGCGGTCATCCGACCGCGGCGCTTGTATTGTGATCGTTTGCTGCTTCAGCGGAGCTTCACCGCGGCGAGCACGGCGGCCTTTCCGTCCGCCTTTTTGATGGCGAGGCGGCAGCCGCTCTCCTCACGGCGGCAGTAGACGCCCAGCTCCTCGCCCTCCAGACAGGGAGCGGCGTAGTGGACCTCCATCGACGCGATGCGGCCCGAGGCCAGCTCGGCGGCGGAGAAGCAGTCGAGCAGCACGCGGACATAGGCAACGTTGTTCATGTGACGGCCGAAGTCGATGTCCGTCGGGCGGACCGTATAGCCGCGCACGAGCTCCGCCTGCGTCAGGTCGTCCGCGAAGCGGGTGGGGTGATCGGTGATGCCGGTGCGGTCGGAGAACGGGAAATCGGCGGGAAAGCCGGTCTTCGCGAACGGCATCAGCTTCTTTTCCGGGCCGAGGACGGCCCACTGCGTGCGCCCGAGGGCGAGCAGCGTGTCGCCGCGGCGCAGACTGTAGCTGCGGTAGCAGCGCACGGCCTTGCCGCCGCACGGCTCCGGCCATGTTGCGGCGGTAAGCTCGTCCATGAGACCTGCGCGCCGCAGGAAGTCCACACGCGTGTGGACGGTCAGCCAGAACTCGCCGCGCTTCGCCATCGCCGCGCCGCCGACGCCGATGAGCTCGGCGTGCTGGGCGGCGATGCCCTGAAAGATGGTAAAGGCCGCGAGGGGCGAGAGCTGCGCCGCGGCGTCGCAGTAGTCGGGCGTGACGGTGATGCTTTTTTCAAAAATGCCTTGCTGCATAGCTGCCTCCGATGTGCGTTCAGCTCCGTGCGCGGCGGCTCAGCTGCTGCTGCGCCGCGTGGCGGCGGCGACGCTGCGCGTTCACCACAACGTAGACCATCATAATGATGGTGATGGCGTAGGGGATGATGCCGGTGAGGTCAGAGCTGACGTAGTCCTGCAATCTCAGGCCGATGGCATCGAAGAAGCCAAACATCAGCGCTGCGAGGTAGGCCTTGGCGGGGTTCGCCGCGCCGAAGATCACGCAGGCAAAGGCGATGTAGCCGCGGGAGTTGGACATATTCTCGGCAAAGGTGCCGTTGAGGTAGCCGAGCGACAGGTGCGCGCCCGCGAGCGCGCACAGCACGCCGCAGAGGATGCTCGCGAGCCACTTCATCTTCTCCGGCTCGATGCCGGCGGTGCGCAGCGTCTCGGGCTTTTCGCCGCTCGCGCGCAGCCAGAAGCCGTAGGGGGTTTTGTAGATGAACACCCACAGCACGAGGACGAAGAGCCAGGTGAGATACACAAACAGCGAGTGACCGTTGAGCACCGCGCCGAGGAAGGGAATTTTATCCAGCAGCGGAAGGTCCACCGTCGACAGGGAGGGGAAGCCCTTCGCGCCGGAGGTGCCGAACACGGAGCGGGAGAGATAGGTCGTCAGGCCGAGCGCGAAGGTATTGAGCGCGCAGCCGATGATGAACTCATCCGAGCGGAACTTCACGACGAAGAGCGCGAAGAACAGGCCGACGAGCAGCCCCATAAGAAGCACCAGTCCCACGCCGCCCCAGGCGGAGGTAAAGAGATAGCTGCCGAACACGCCGAAGAACGCGCCCATGAGGATCATGCCATCCATGCCGATGTTCATGATGCCGGCGTGCTCGGTGAGCGAGCCGCCGATGGCGGCGAGCGCCACGGGCGTGGCGCGGCGGAGCATCTCGTTAAAGGTGCCGGAGGAGAAAATGCTGGCGAGGATCGCGGAAAGGTCATCCATGTTTCAGTTCCTCCTTTAAGCGTTCTTCGGCGGCGCGCTTGGCTCTGCGGCGCTCGTGCGCCGCGGTGAGCGAGCAGGTGATGCCGCTCTCGGCGGCCATGCAGAAGATGATAACGGTCTGAATGATGAGGTAGATCTGCGAGGGAATGCCGATAAGCTCCATGCCCTGAGCGCCGATCTTCAGCACGGCGAAGAAGAGCGAGAGGAGGATGACGGTCACAGGCTTATACTGCGCGATCATGGCGACCATCAGGGCCTCGAAGTAGTAGTCCTTGCTCACGCTGTCGCGGTAAAGATGCTCCACGCCGTAGACGCGGAACATACCGACCAGACCGCACATCGCGCCGGAGACGACCATGGAGAGCAGCACGATCTGATCGGTGCGCAGGCCGGAGAAGAAGGCGAAGCGCGGATTCTCGCCGGTGATGCGCATTTCGTAGCCGACGGAGGTGCGCTCCATCACATACCACACAAGGAAGGCCATCACCGCCGCGGCAAACACGGCGCTGGTGAGATTGGAGCGTGGAATGACACTGCCGAACCAGTATTGCGCGCCGAGCTGTTCGGTCGCGGCGACCATGTTCTTATTGGCGTTCTTCCACGGACCCTTGGCGAGGTACTGGCAGAGGTAGGCGGCGATGGTGTTAAGCATGATGGTGGTGATGACCTCGTTGACCTTGACCTTCACCTTCAGAACGCCGGGGAGGAAGGCATACAGGCCGCCGACCGCCATCGCGGCGAGCGCCGCGCAGACGATGACAAGGAAGCGGGGCTGTCCGTCCATCCACACGCCGACCTGCGCGGCAAAGATCGCGCCGAGGAGCAGCTGACCCTCACCGCCGACGTTGAAAATGCCGACGCGCGCGCCGAGCACACAGGCAAGGCCGCACACGCACAGCACCATCGCGTACTCCAGAAAGTCGCCGATGTGGCGCGCGCTGTCGAACGCGCCGGAGAGCATCGCGCCGTAGGCCTCGAGCGGATGGAAGCCGGAGACGGCGAGGATGCCCGCGCCGATAAGGAAGGCGAAGAGGATCGAGAGCAGCAGCGAGAGCAGATAGCGGTAATTCACCGCGCCTGCGAGCTTTTTCATGCTTTTGCCGCCTCCTTTCCCTCACGGTGGCCGGTCATGTACCAGCCGATCTCCTCCTTGGTGATGTCACTTGTGCGGAACTCGCCGGTGATGCGCCCCTCGTACATCGTGATGATGCGGTCGGACAGGCGGAACACCTCGTCGAGGTCGGCCGAGCAGAGGAGAATGGCACAGCCGGCGTTGCGCTTTTCGATGATGCGGGTGTGGATGAATTCGATGGCGCCCACGTCCACGCCGCGCGTGGGCTGGGCGATGATGAGCACGGGGGAATCAAACGAAAATTCGCGCGCGACGACGACCTTCTGCATATTGCCGCCGGACATGGAGCCGACGGCGGTGTCGATGCCCGCGCCGCGGATGTCGAACCTCTCATAGACCTCCTCTGCGTAGCGCTCGATGGAGCTGCGCCGCTGATGAAACGCGAAGCCGCTGAAGGCTTTGTCGCGCTGCTTGCCCATGAGAAGATTGTCCGTCACGCTCGCGCTCCGGCTCACGCCGGTGGCGAGACGGTCCTCGGGAATGTGGGAGAGACCGACCTTGCGGATCTCACCCGCCGTTTTTCCGGTGACGTTCTGCCCGCAGACCTCCACCGTGCCGCGCTCGACGCGGCGCATACCGGTGATGGCCTCCAAAAGCTCGCTCTGGCCGTTGCCCTCGATGGCGGCGATGCCGAGCACCTCGCCCGCGCGGACGGACAGGCTCAGACCGTCCACGGCGACCAGCCCGCGGTCGTCGCAGACGGTGAGGCCGGAGACTCTGATCTGCTCCGCGCCCGCTTCGCCGGTCTTTTCCAGCCGGTCGTAGAGCACCGGGCGGCCGACCATCATCGAGGCGAGCTTTTTTTCGTCCACGTCGCAGGTGTTCTCCACGCCGATGAGCCTTCCCTTGCGCATCACGCCCACGCGGTCGCTGATCGCCATGACCTCGTAGAGCTTGTGCGTGATGATGATGACCGTCATGCCCAGCTCGCGCACCACGCGGCGGATGACGGCGAACAGCTCGTCCGTCTCCTGCGGGGTGAGGACGGCGGTCGGCTCGTCCAGAATGAGAATGTCCGCGCCGCGGTAGAGCGTTTTGAGAATTTCCACGCGCTGCTGAAGGCCCACGCCGATCTCGCGCACCACGGCGGCGGGATCGACCACGAGGCCGTACTCCTCCACCAGCTTCTGCGCGGCGGCCTCGGCGGCCTTGTTGTCAAAGAGCACGCCGAGCCTGCGCGGCTCGCGGCTCATAACGATGTTTTGTGCCACGGTGAAGCTGGGCACGAGCATGAAGTGCTGGTGCACCATGCCGACGCCCATAGAGATGGCGGTTTTGGGCGAGAAGCGCTCGACCTTCCTCCCGCGGATGTACACCTCGCCGTTCGTCGGCTCGTGGATGCCGTAGAGAATGTTCATCAGCGTGGTCTTGCCCGCGCCGTTCTCGCCGACGAGGGCAAAGACCTCGCCCTTTCGGATGTCGAGCGATACGTCATCGTTGGCGAGCACGCCGGGGAACTCCATGGAGATATGGCGGAATTCGACTGCATTTTCCTGCAAGGCTCGTTACCTCACTTTCTTTGGAATAGAGGAAGCGGCGCGGCTTTTGCCGCGCCGCAAGGGAAGCGCATGAAATTACGCGCGCGTCGTCTCCACGACGATCTCGCCGGAGGCGATCTTCGCGGCCAGCTCCTCGACGGCGGCCTTGACCTCGTCGGGGACCTGCTGCGTCATGCCGCTGTCGCCGTAGCCGATGCCGACGTAGCCGGTCGCCATGTCGGCGGTCCAGGTGGTGCCGAAGCGGCTGTCGCCCGCGAGATAGGACTTGACGGCGTCATAGATGGAGCTGCCGACTTCCTTCTTCATGGAGCAGATGATGACCTCGGGGTCGATGTACTTCTGGTCGCTGTCCACGCCGATGGCGTAGAAGCCCTTCTCCTTGGCGGCCTCGAACACGCCGTCGCCGCAGGCGGAGGCGATCTGGAAGATGACGTCCGCGCCCTGATCGTTCAGCGCGATGGCGCAGTCCTTGCCGACGGCGGGATCGTCGTAGGTGTTGGAGTAGTTCTTCACCACGCTGATCTCCTTGCCGTTCTCGGTGCCGTAATACTCGGCGCCCTGCGTGTAGCCGACGATGAAGTCGTTGATGGTGTCGGCATCCTCGCCGCCGACCGCACCGACCACGCCGGTCTCGGAGACCGCGGCGGCGATGTAGCCCGCGAGGAAGCTGCCCTCGTTCTGGGCGTAGGTGATGTTGAGCACGTTGGATACGGGCGCGCTGGTGGCGTTATCGACCCAGATCCAGTTGACCTCGGGATAGTCGGGCGCGATGGTCTCGACGTTGTAGAACTCCCAGCCGACGCACACGACGATGTTCGCCTTCTCGGCGGCGTTCTTCATCTGAATGTCGTGGTTCTCGTTGTTGCACTCGATGACGATGGGCGTCACGCCGAGGTCGGCGACCATGCGGTCCAGGCCCTCCTTGGAGGAGTCGTAGAAGCTACGGTCGCCGAGCTTGCCCGCCACGACCAGCGCGACGGTCAGGCCCTCGGTCTCGCCGTTGGGGTCGGGGCCGGGGGTTGGAGCATTTTCCTTCTTGCCGCAGGCGGCAAGGCTGAGCACCATGACGGCGCACAGCAGCACAGAGAGTAGCTTTTTCATTCCAATTTACCTCTTCAAAACATTGTAGTCTCTGCGCGGCGGATGCAGGAGAGCCGCGCAGGTATGCTCTATTATAGGCATTCCCGCGCGGCTTTGCAAGACATATCGCAAAAATCGCGTTGTATTTTGTGATCAGGAGGGCGTTTTTTCGCCCAACGCTCCGCGCAGCGTGCGCCAGCCGAGCATGGCACACTTCACGCGCGCGGGCATATGGGAGACGTCGCGCAGAGCCGAGGCCTCCTCGAGGCTGTCAATCTCCTCCTCACTCGCCTCGCCGCGGATCATGCGCAGAAAGAGGTCGCCAAGCCGCAGAGCCTCCTCGCGGCTCTTGCCGACGATCATACCGAGCATGATGTCTGTGGAGGCCTGCGAGATGGCGCAGCCGTCGCCGACAAAGGCCCCGTCGGCGATGGTATCGCCATCGAGCTTGAGCTGGAGCTGAATTTCGTCGCCGCAGCTCGGGTTCACGCCGTCGAGCACGAGGTCGGCGTCCGGCAGGTCGTGCTTGAACTCCGGGCGGACGTTGTGCTCGGTAAGGATCTCGTTGTAGAAAGGATTAGTCGTCATAGCCCATGCGCCCCCTGACGGTGGATAGGCTGCCGACCAGCCGGTCCACATCGGTTTTGTCATTATAGAATGCGAAGCTCGCGCGCACTGTGGCGTGATAGCCGAGGAAGTGGTGGAGCGGCTCGGCGCAGTGATGCCCCGCGCGGACAGCCACGCCGTCGGCGGCAAGCAGCTCGCTCACGTCGTGCGGGTGGACGTTGTCCACCACAAAGGTCAGGATGCCGTTGTGCTCCTCCGCCTTGTCCGAGCCGAGGATGCGGACGTGCGGCAGCGCGCGCATTCGTGCGAGGGCGTCGGCGGTGACGGCCAGCTCGCGCGCGTGGATGGTATCGAAGCCGACGCGCTCCACATAGTCGATGGCGGCGTGCAGGCCCGCCGCGCCCGCGGCGTTGACGGTGCCGGCCTCAAATTTGTGCGGCGCCTCGGCAAACACCGCGCCCTCGCGCGTGACGGACTCGATCATCTCGCCGCCCGTGAGAAACGGCGGCATCTCCTCCAGAAGCTCGCGCCGCCCGTACAGCGCCCCGATGCCCATGGGCCCGTAGAGCTTGTGGCCGGAGAAGGCGAGGAAGTCCGCACCCAGCTCCTGTACGTTGACCGGCAGGTGCGGCATGCTCTGCGCGCCGTCCACCACCAGCACCGCGCCCACGCGGTGCGCCAGCTCCGCGACCGCGCGGATGGGGTATTCGCGTCCGAGTACGTTCGAGACCTGCTGCAGCGCGACGACCCTTGTCCTTGCCGTGATGAGCGCTTCGACCTTGTTGGGGTCCAGACTGCCGTCCGGCTCACATTTCATGAACTTGAGCTGCGCGCCGGTCTGACGGCAGACCATCTGCCAGGGAAGGATGTTGCTGTGGTGCTCCATCGTGGAGATCAGGATCTCATCGCCCGCCTTGACATGGCTGAGCCCGTAGCTGTAGGCCACAAGGTTCAGCCCCTCGGTCGTGTTGCGGGTGAAGACGATCTCCTCGCTCTGCGCCGCGCCGAGAAAGCGGGCGACGGCGGCGCGGGCGCTCTCGAGCGCTTCGGTCGCCTCGGTGCTCAGCGGGTAGAGCCCGCGCAGGGGATTGGCGTTGTGGCGCGTATAGAACTCCCGCTCCGCGTCCAGCACGCACTGCGGGCGCTGGGCGGTGGCGGCGCTGTCGAGATAGGCGACGTCGCGCTGCGCGAGCAGCGGGAAATCGGCTTTATAATTCGTACTCATTCGCGTTCCTCCTTCGTACACAGGACCTGCGCGAGCGCGCCGAGGGCGCGCGCGGAAAAGGCTTCGTCCTCCGCCATGCGCGCGAGCCGCTCCACGGCGGCGCGGGCGAGGATGGCTTCGGCGGCGGCGCGGTCGATGCCGCGGCTGGCAAAGTAAAAGAGCGTGTCCGCGTCCAGCTCGCCGATGGTCGCGCCGTGGCTGCCCTCGACATTCTCCTCGGCGCAGAGGATGACGGGGACGGTCTTGTTTTCCGCGTCCTCGCCGAGGAGCAGGACGATCTCGTTTTCGCTGCCGACCGAGCCGGCGGAGCCGCGCTTGAAGTCAATGGTGCCGCGGAAGACCTTTTTCGCGCGCTCCATCAGCGCACCGGAAGCGTGGATCTCGCTCACGGTGCTTTTGCCGAGCTGCTCAACGGTCAGATCAATGTCCGCCGTGTCGCTCCGGCGGGCGAGGTAGCCGAGGTCGACGCGCAGCGCCGCGCCATCGCCCGCAAGGGAGATCTGGTGGTCGGCGTAAACAGCGCCGTCGCCGAGCTGGAGAGAGATAAGGTCGAGCTTCGCGTGTTCGGCGAGCTGCGCGCTCAACTCGTGGCGCAGCACCGCGCCCCGCGTGGGATTCAGAAGCTGCACGACGCGAAGGTGCGCGCCCTCCGCCGCTGTGAGCCTGAGCTCCGCGGCAAGGGGCTGCGCGGCGGTGCAGACCTCAAAGACGGTCAGCTCCGCGCCCGCCTCGGCGGTCACGGTATAGACGCGGCGGCCATAGGCCGCGCCGCCGTCCGCAGCCTCGATGCGGAGAGGGGCGTTTTCGCCGGAAACGGCGGTGAAGCGCTCGTTCGAGAGCAGCGTCTCCGCGTCCGTGTCCCAGCGGACGGCGGCCTCGTTCACGCCGAGACGGTTCCAGGTGCGCGAAGCGGGACGGTTGACATAAATCGTTTTTTCCATATTGTTCGCTCCTTTCGCTCAGCCGATGCTGCCCTTCATCTCAAGGCGGATGAGGTTGTTCATTTCCACGGCGTATTCCAGCGGCAGCTCCTTGGACACGTTGTCCGCGAAGCCGCTGACGATCAGGGCGCGGGCATCCTCCTCGCTCATGCCGCGGCTCATCAGGTAAAAGACCGCGTCGTTGCTGATCGCGCCGATCCTGGCCTCGTGGCCCACGGCGGCGTCGCGCGTCTTGATGTCCATGGCGGGGATGGTGTCCGAGCGCGATTCGGAATCGAGCATCAGCGACTGGCAGGAAACCGCGCTTTTCGCGCCCTTTGCGCTCTTTTCCACCACGACGCTCGAGCGGAAGGTGCTCACGCCGCCGCTTTTGCTGATCGAGCGCGCGTTCATATAGCTGCTGGTGTTTTTGCCGACATGGACGACCTTTGCGCCCGTGTCGAGATCCTGTCCCGCGCCGGCAAAGGTCACGCCGGTGAACTCCATGCGGGAATCGTCGCCCTTGAGGATGCTCATGGGGTACAGGCAGCCGACGTGCGAGCCGAACGAGCCGGACACCCACTCGATCATGCCGCCCTCCTCCACCAGCGCCCGCTTGGTGTTGAGGTTATACATATTCTTCGACCAGTTCTCGATGGTCGAGTAGCGCAGCTTGGCATTCTTTTTGACGTAAAGCTCCACGCAGCCCGCATGGAGGTTCGCCACGTTGTACTTGGGAGCGGAGCAGCCCTCAATGAAGTGCAGGCTCGCGCCCTCATCCACGATGATGAGCGTGTGCTCGAACTGGCCCGCGCCCTTGGCATTGAGCCGGAAGTAGGACTGGAGCGGAATGGAGAGGTGTACGCCCTTGGGGACATACACGAACGAGCCGCCGGACCACACCGCCCCGTGGAGCGCGGCAAACTTGTGGTCGCGCGGGGTGACGAGCTTCATGAAATACTTGCGCACCATGTCGGCATACTCGCCCTTGAGGGCGCTTTCCATATCGGTGTAGACTACGCCCTCGGCGGCGACCTCGTCGCGCACATTATGGTAAACCAGCTCGGAGTCGTACTGCGCGCCCACGCCGGCGAGCGACTTGCGCTCCGCCTGCGGGATGCCCAGACGCTCAAAGGTGTCCTTGATGTCCTGCGGCACGTTCGCCCAGTCGTTCTGCATCTTCGTGTTCGGGCGGACATAGGTGGCGATGTGGTCGATGTCCAGCCCCTCGAGCGAGGGGCCCCAGTCGGGCAGGCGCAGCTCGTTGTAGATCTGGAGCGATTGCAGGCGGAACTGCTGCATCCACACGGGATCATTCTTTTCCTTGGACAGCTTGTCCACGATCTCCGGCGTCAGGCCGGACTCCATGCGGTAGGCGTCGTGCTCCGCGTCGCGTATGTCGTAAATGCTGCGGTCTACGTCCGCAACGTAGGTTTTTTCTCTGTTCTCTGCCATGCCGATGTCACCGCCTTACTCCGTCTTCAGGCTGCCGAAGCCCTTTTCGTTGATGGCCTCGACCAGCTCGGCCCCGCCCTTTTTGACAATGACGCCGTTTTCCATGACGTGCGCGGCGTCGACGTGCAGCGCCTCCAGAATGCGCGTGGAGTGCGTGATGATGAGGAGCGAGCCGTGCGTGCGCTCACGGAAGAGCCGCACGCCCTCGGACACCGTGCGCACGGCGTCCACGTCCAGACCGGAGTCGGTCTCGTCGAGGATGGCGAGCTTCGGCTCGAGCATGAGCATCTGCAAAATTTCGGCTTTCTTTTTCTCGCCGCCGGAAAAGCCCACGTTCAGGTCGCGTTCGGCGTAGCTCTCGTCCATGCTCAGCAGCCTCATGGTCTCCCTCAGGCGCTTTTTGAAGTCCCAAAGCCGCAGGCGGTCGCCGGTCTTCTGCTCCAGCGCGCTGCGGATGAAGGCGCTGAGCGTCACGCCCGGCACCTCCAGCGGGTTCTGGAAGGAGAGGAAGATGCCGCGTTTAGCGCGCTCATTGACCGGCAGGGCGGTGATGTCCTCGCCGTCAAATACGATGCTGCCGCTCGTCACGGTGTAGACCGGATTGCCGGTGACGGCGTAGCCGAGCGTGGATTTTCCCGTGCCGTTCGGCCCCATGAGAACGTGCGTCTCGTCGCGCCCGACCGTGAGGTCAACGCCGTGAAGGATCTCCTTTTCCCCCGCGCTGACGTGCAGGCTATTGACCTCTAAAAGTGCTTCATTTTTCATGCTGCTTGCCCTCGTTTCTGCGTCTGTCCGATCGGACAGCTCTATAATCCTATCAAGTTGATAGGATTATAAGACTATAAACCTATAATGTCAATAGGAATTATAAAAATTTTCAGGTCGTCCGCACCTATTTGAACACTTGCACAGGCCGCGCCGCGCTGGTATCATAAGGGCGAGGTGAGAATATGGCAACAACAAAGGATTACATTGAATACGTCTGTGAACGCCTGCACGGCGCGGGCGGGCTGCGTTACCGCAAAATGTTCGGGGAATACATGGTCTATGTCAACGATAAGCCCGTGCTGCTCGTGTGCGACAACACGGTGTTCGTGAAGATCGTGCCGGAGCTTGCCGCGCTCATGGCGGACGCGGAGCGCGGCCTGCCCTATGAGGGCGCGAAGGAGCATTATATCCTCGATATCGACGATACCGACCTCGCACGGCAGGTCGTCGCGGTGCTGGAGGCGGTCACGCCGCTGCCGAAGCCGAAAAAGAAGAAGGCCGAGTAGCTTGCCAGCGCCGCGCCGGTGTGCTACAATAGGCGGGAAAATCAGAAAAAGCGAGGAAGCGAACCATGGAATACGATCTGCCCGTCGCGCAGATGGCGCGCGGCGACGATATCGAGGGCTTTTACGTCCTCAAATCCGCCTTTTCCAAGGTGGCGAACAACGGCAAGCCCTTTTTGAACCTGACCCTTTCGGACCGGACCGGCGCGGTCGACGCGAAGGTGTGGGACTATCCCGGCCCCATCGGCGCGGCGGACGAGGGCAAGGTCGTGAAGATCCGCGGCAGCGTGTCGGAGTTCCGCGGGGCCCTACAGGTGACGGTGGAGCGCATCCGCCTCGCGGGCGAGGACGACCGTTACGACGTGACCGCGCTCGTACCCACCGCGCCCATCGACGGGGAGGCGATGTACGCCTCGGTCGAAGCGCTGCTCGACTCCATCACGGACGCCGATTATAAGGCGGTCTGCCGTGAGCTGCTGCGCCGCCACAGCGAGAGCTTCCGCACCATCCCTGCCGCCAAGAGCGTCCACCACGGCTTTCTGCATGGCCTTCTAATGCACACGGGCAATATGATGCAGCTCGCCGACTTCCTCGCCGGTATGTATGCCGACACGGTGGACCGCAGCCTGCTGCTCGCGGGCACATTCGCGCACGATCTGCAAAAGGAGCGCGAGTTCCGCTTCTCCGCCCTCGGCCTGGTGACAGACTATTCTGTGCCGGGCCAGCTGCTCGGCCACCTTGTCATGGGCGCGCAGGAGATCGCGGAGATCACGAAGGAGCTGGACGTTCCGGAGGAGAAGTCCGTTCTGCTCCGGCACCTCGTTCTCTCCCACCACGGCGAGCCGGAGTTCGGCGCGGCGGTGCGTCCGGTCTGCGCCGAGAGCGAGCTTTTGAGCTACATCGACATGATCGACAGCCGCATGGAGATCTACCGCGAGGTGCTCGGCGCCACGCCGCTCGGTGGCTTCAGCGACCGCGTGTTCGCACTCGACGGCAAGAAGCTCTATCACCACGAATGAGGAGGAAAGAGGGATGCATCCATACTTTTCGGTCATGGACGAGCGCTGGTTCCACCGCGCCTTCGTCTACACCGGCTCGGTGACCGACCGCGAAAAAAACCTCGACTTCCGCTACCGCTATGAGCAGATCAAGGGTGACGACGGCGACGCGCTCAAGGCCTCGACCTACTCCGACCTCTGCTACGAGCTGGCACAGGACGTGGAGGAGGAGACCTTCCCCTGGACGGACGAGGGCGTGGAGGCGCTGAAGGCGTGGTATCAGTCGCAGTACGAAAAATTCCTCGCCGCGCATGAGGCATGAAGCATGATAAAAAGGGGGAGCCGCTTTACGTCGGAAAGCGGCTCCCCCTTTTCGGTCATTGCAGGCGGACCTCCGCGCCGGTGAGGGCGTCGTCCTCGTGCGAGACGAGAAGGACGATCTTCTCCCGTGCGGCCCGCGCGACGCAGCGCTGCGCCGCGGCGCGGTTGTCCGCGTCGAGTCCGGTGAACGGCTCGTCGAGCGCGAGCGCGTCCGAGGGCGCGAGCAGGGCGCGCGCGAGGGCCAGGCGGCGCTTCATGCCGCCGGACCAGTCCCGCACCCGCTTGGCTCCCACCTCGCCGAGCCCCAGCTCCGCGAGCAGGGCGCGCGCGGCGGCCTCGTCGTAAGCCGCGCCGAGCGCGAAGCGCAGGTTGCCTGCGGCGTCGAGCTGCTCGAGCAGGCGGTCCTCCTGAAAGACCGCCGCCCAGCGGAAGCGGCCCGCGTTCGTCGCGCCGCCGTCAGGACTCTCCAGCCCCAGCAGGATGCGCAGCAGCGTCGTTTTGCCGATGCCGGAGCTGCCCGTGACGCGCGTGAGGCCGATCCCGGCGGTAAAGCTCACGCCTTGCAGCACCGCTGTGCCGCCGTAGCTTTTGCGGAGATCTTCCACACGAAGCTCCATCAGGCGCACCACCTTTCCGTCAGCGCGTCCACGCCGCGCAGGAACAGCCCTTCAAACAAAACGGAGAGCAGCACGATCACCGCCGTCCACGCGAAGAGGTCAGCGGTCTGAAAGTAGACCTTGGCGGTGTAGAGCCGTTCGCCGATGGTGCCGGAGCACAGGCCGATGACCTCCGCTGCCGTGCCGGCCTTCCACGAAAGACCCAGCGCCGTATCGGCGGCCGCGCGGAAGTAGGGCAGCACCTGCGGCAGATCAACGCCGCGCAGCCGGCGGGAGAGCGGCACACGGAATACCTCCGCCATCTCCAGCAGCTCACGGCTCGTGCCGCGGATGCCCTCAAGCACGTTGCGGTACACGACGGGAAAGGCCATCAGCGCGGCGATGAAGAGCGGCAGCCGGCGGCTCTCAAGCCACACGAGCGCGAGGATGATGAACGACGCGACCGGCACGGCCTTGACAACGGACACAAGCGGCGCGAGCAGCTCCTCGACGCGGCGGTACCGCGCGGCAAGTGCGGCAAGCACGACCGCCAGCGCGCAGGCAAGCAGAAAGCCGCCGAGGATGCGCGCGGCCGAGGTGAGCGCCGTCCGCCAGAACGCGGCGGTGACTGCCAGCTCTCCGAGCCGCGCGAGCGCCGAAAGGGGCGAGGCCAGCAGCAGAGCACCGTGCGGATAGAGGGCGGCGAGCGCCATGCTCGCGCCCTGCCATACGAGCAGCCAGAAAACGACCGCCCAGAGGCGGATGCCTTTTTTTTTCGGCTTCACGGCGGTCATCTCCTTTCCTGTGGGGTGTCGGTCTTACTGCGTGACGGTGGTGGGACAGCGCCCGCCACCGAAAAGATCACGCGAAATAGAAGCTGTTGTCCGGCATCGCGCCGCCGACGGCGGCGGGATCGGCGTTGTAGAGCACAAAGAGATAGCCGGGCAGCTTTTCAAGAAGTTCTGCTCCTGTGATGCAGACAATATTGCAGTAAGGCAGGGCCTTTTCCGCTACGGCGGCATCCACGATGCCATATTCGCCGATGAGCGCGGCGGCGTCGGCGGTGTTGGCGTTGACCCAGTCCACGCTTGCGGCGTAGGCGGTGAGGAAGCTGCCGACGGCGGCGGGGTGCGCCTCGACAAAGTCACTGCGGGCGACGATCACGCCGGTGATGAGCGCGGAGCCATTGTCCAGCTTATCCCACTCCTCGGTGAGATCGAGCGCCATGCGCAGACCGTCAATTTTGCTCTGCGCGACGGTGACAAAGGGCTGGGGCAGCAGGGCGATGCTCGCCTGACCGCTTGCCAGCGCCGCGACGCATTCGCTGTGCTCGCTCTTCCAGTCGAGCGTCACGTCGGCGTCGGGGTCGATGCCGTTTTCGCTCAGAAGATAGCGCAGGGCGTACTCGGGTGTGCTGCCCTTGCCCGCGGCCACGACGGTCTTGCCCTTGAGGTCGGCGAGGGACTGCACGCTCTCGCCGTTTTCCACAATGTAGAGAACGCCCAGTGTGTTGACCGCCAGCACCTGCACCGCGCCCTCGGTTTTATTGTAGAGCACGGCGGCAAGGTTCGCGGGCACGCAGGCCATGTCCAGCTCGCCCTTGATGAGCGCGGGCGTCACCTCGTCGGCGGAGCCGGCGAGCGTGAAGTCATAGAGCGGTCCGTTCGCGGAGGAGGGCGCGTCGCTCATGAGCTTGACAAGTCCCATCGCCGTGGGACCCTTGAGCGCGGCGATGCGGGCGGTGACAGGGGCCTCGGTCTCCTGCGCGGGCGTATCCGGTGTTTCGGCCGGGTCGGTGGTCTCCGCGGGCTTCTGCGCGCAGGCAGCGAGCGAGAGGACGAGGGCCAGCGTCAGGCACAGGGCAAAAAACTTTTTGAGTGATTTCATTTGGCAACTTCCTTTCTGATGGCGGCGTCGGGGGCGTAGACGGTCTTGGCGGTGATGCCGTCGAGTCGGCCCAGCTTGCCCGACAGGGCGGAGATAACGTCGTTCGGCGCGTCGAGCGCCACGCTGATGATATTCACGCCGCGCTCCCGGTAGGGAACTCCCATCCGTCCGATGATGTACGGCCCGTATTGGTGCAGCAGCTCGTTGAGCGCCTGCACGGAGCTTCCCTCCTGCACGATGACGGCCAGCACGGCGACGCGCGTTTCCATAGACATGACCTCCCGAAAAATAAGAGTATCCCTCCCGCCGCACGGCAGGAGGGATGGAAAAACCGGTACCGGACACAGCCGCCGGCTGTGCCTTGCTTTTCCTCCTCTTTCGGCTCGGGCTTGCCCTCACCGGCAGAACGGCAGAATAAATGATACGGTCCGCCGGTCAGAGCGTACTTCCCGGGGACGAAGCGATGATAGCACAGAGCGTTCGCGCTGTCAAGCGCGGCGCTCAGAACACCACGACGAGCAGCATCTTGAATGGCTCCTGCCCATACACCGCGTGCGGATGTCTGGCGGGCATGACGATGCTCTCGCCCTCGCGGAGCAGATACTCCTTGCCGTCGATGGTGATGCGGCCCACGCCGTCGAGACAGGTCACGAAGGCGTCCCCGCCGGACTCGTGCGTGCTGATCTCCTCACCCTTATCGAAGGAGAAAAGCGTCACGCTCAGCGCGGCGTTCTGCGCGAGCGTCTTGCTCACAACCTGCCCCTTCTGATAGGCGACCTCGTCCTTGAGCGTCAGGACCTCTGCCTTGGAAATGTTCTTCAAACCGGTCATGGAAACAAACCTCCTTGTCATGCCGTGCCTTAGTTTATGGAGAATTGTAGCAGAAAAATTGAAAAGCGTCTGTTGCGGACGCAACACCGCGAATCAAAAATTTTGCCGCATTCCGTCGAAGACTGCGGCTTGACATTTGGAAACGATACCTATATTATAAAGCCACACTTATCATGCGGAAGTGTTGCCAAAAATATACCGGAAAGCGAGGGGAGCAGAGCATGGAGCACATTACCAGCCGCCAGAACGCGCTGATGACGCACATCCGAAAGCTGAACGCCTCCCGCGCCTATCGCCGCGCGAGCGGCGAATACCTCTGCGACGGCGTGAAGCTGCTCGAGGAGGCGCTTCGGTGGAACGCGCCGCTCAAAACGGTCGTGCTTTCCGAGGGCGTGGACGTTCCCGTGCTTCCCTCCGGTGTGCGCGCCGTGCAGGTGCCCGCCGATGTGATGCGCTCGATCAGCCCAATGGAAACGCCGCAGGGCGCGCTCTTCACCGTGCGCCTGCCGGACACCGCGCTGCCCGAAACCCTGAGCGGCGCGCACTACCTTGTGCTCGACGGCGTGCAGGACCCCGGCAACGTGGGCACCATCCTGCGCACGGCGGACGCCTTTGACTGCGACGGCGTGTTTCTCGTCAACGCCTGCGCCGACCCCTACAGCCCCAAAACGGCGCGCGCCACGATGGGTGCGGTCTTTCGCCGCGATGTGTACCAATGCACGGCGGACGAGCTGTGCGCGCTGCTTCAAAAAAGCAATCTGCCGCTTTACGGCACGGCGCTGCGGAACGACACCGTGAGCCTGCGCGATGCGGAGCTATCCCGCGCGGCGGTCGCTATCGGCAGCGAGGGGCGCGGGCTGAGCGCGGAGATCCTTTCAAAATGTGAGAAAACCATCAAGATCCCCATGTCGCCGCGCTGCGAATCGCTCAACGCGGCGGTCGCCGCGAGCGTGGTGCTGTGGGAAATGTACCGATAGAGAGGAGGGAGCGGACATGGCGGGACTCAAATACTGGGTCTGGCTGAACGAATGCCGGGGGCTGACGAATCGCTCCCGCGCGCTGCTGCTCGACCACTTCGGCTCGCCCGAGGATGTCTACTACGCCGACGAGGCGGAGTATGCGCTGGTTGAGGGCTTATCCAAAAAGCAGTTCGAGCTGCTCGCCGACAAATCGACGGACGGTGCGGACAAAATCCTCGGCGACTGCCAGCGGCTCGGCCTGCGTATCCTGACGATGCAGGACGCGGACTATCCCGCGCGGCTGCGCGGCATCTTCGAGCCGCCCTGCCTTCTGTACGTCAAGGGCACGCTGCCAGCGTTCGATGAAGAGGTCGCCGTCGCGATGGTCGGCACCCGCGCCTGTACGCCCTACGGCACGCAGAGCGCGGAGAAGATCGCCTACGGCTTGGCCAAGCAGGGGGCGCTCGTCGTCTCCGGTGCGGCGCGGGGCATCGACTCGGCGGCCCACCGCGGCGCACTCCGCGCGGGCGGCGTGACCGTCGCCGTGCTCGGCAACGGTCTGGACGTGGTGTATCCCGAGGAGAACGCGGGCCTTTACCGCGACATTGCCGCCACGGGCGCGCTGCTGTCCGAATACCCGCCGGGAACGGCGGCGGAGGGCTGGCATTTTCCCATCCGCAACCGCATCATCAGCGGCTTGTGTCTTGCGACCGTGGTGGTCGAAGCGCCGCTCGAGCGTTCGGGCGCGCTCATCACCGCCAATACGGCGCTCGAGCAGGGACGCGACGTGTTCGCGGTCCCCGGCCCCATCGACGCGAGCGCGAGCCGCGGCTGCAACCGCCTCATCGCCGACGGCGCGGGTCTTGTGAGCGAGAGCTGGGACATTCTGCGCGAGTATCAAGCGATGTATCCGCATAAAATTCTCGGCGAGCGCGTCGAGCTGCCCCACGCGCTCGGCTATCAGGCGCGGACGGAGCAGGCGGAGGCAAAGGCGGCGGAGACGCCCGCGGAAGCGGAAGCGCTGCCAGCGCTCGACCTGACCGGCGACCACGGCCTGACGGACGATCAGATGAAGCTCCTGCGCGAGCTCGCGCAGGGAGAGAAGCAGGTGGACGATCTGATCGAGCTGACGCAGATTCCCGCGCGGCGCGTGCTTTCGGCGCTCACCATGCTCGAGCTCGACGGCTATGTGGCCCAGAGCGGCGGCAAGCGCTTTTCCATTCAGGTGGAACTAAAGGAATGAAGGAGTCAAATACATGGCAGAAAAAAATCTGGTGATCGTCGAGTCTCCGGCCAAGGCGAAAACCATCGGAAAATATCTCGGCAGGAGCTACACGGTCAAGGCCAGCATGGGCCATCTGCGCGACCTGCCCAAGAGCAAGCTGGGCATCGACATCGAGCACGATTTCGAGCCTGATTATAAGCCCATCCGCGGCAAGGAGGCCCTGATCCGCGAGCTGAAGGAGGCCGCGAAGGAGAGCGACACCGTCTATCTCGCGACGGACCCAGACCGCGAGGGTGAGGCCATCTCGTGGCATCTCAAATATCTGCTCGACCTGAACGATCAGAAGGCCAGGCGCGTGACCTTCAACGAGATCACGAAGAACGTCGTGCAGGAGAGCATCGCGCGCCCGCGCGAGATCGACCAGAACCTCGTGGACGCGCAGCAGGCGCGCCGCGTGCTCGACCGCATCGTGGGCTACGAGCTGTCCCCGCTCCTTTGGAAGAAGGTGCGCCGCGGCCTTTCCGCGGGCCGTGTGCAGTCCGTCGCCACGCGCATGGTGGACGAGCGCGAAAAGGAGATCGAGAGCTTCAAGCCCGAGGAATACTGGACGCTCGACGCGCAGCTCCTCGACGAGCCGAGCCATAAGACCTTCACCGCGCACTATTACGGCAAAAACGGCAAGAAGTTCGAGCCCTCCTCCCGCGAGGAGATCGACGCGGTCATCGCCGACACAAAGAGCGCGGTGTTCGCGGTCAAGAGCGTCAAGCGCGCGGACAAGCAGCGCTCGCCCTCCCCGCCGTTCACCACCTCCACGCTCCAGCAGGAGGCCAGCCGCAAGCTTAACATGACCCCGCGCCGCACCATGGCGATCGCCCAGCAGCTCTACGAGGGCGTGGACGTCGCCGGCGAGGGCACCGTGGGCCTGATCACCTATATGCGTACCGACTCGCTGCGCATCAGCGAGGAGGCGCTTGCCGCCGCGAAGAGCTTCATCCTCGGCCGCTACGGCAAGGACTATTATCCCGCTACGACCCGCCGCTTCAAGGCCAAGGCCGGCGCGCAGGACGCGCACGAGGCCATCCGTCCTTCGAATGTGGACTTCACGCCCGAGCGCCTCAAGGGTGACCTTACGGGCGAGCAGTATCGCCTCTACCGGCTCATCTGGAGCCGCTTCCTCGCCAGCCAGATGGCGAACGCCGTCTACGACAGCGTCGCCGTCGAGATCGCCTCGGGCGTGCATGAATTCCGCGCGAGCGCGAGCAGCCCGAAGTTCTCCGGCTACACCGCCGTGTATGAGGAAGCCCGCGACGACGACAAGGAGGAAAAAACCTCCCCGCTGCCGCCGCTGACCGAGGGGCAGACGCTGGAGCTGCAGGGCTTCGACGAGGAGCAGCACTTCACCCAGCCCCCCACGCGCTACACCGACGCGACGCTCATCCGCGCGCTTGAGCAGAACGGTATCGGCCGACCCTCGACCTACGCGCCCACGGTCTCGACCATCATCGACCGTGAGTACGTCGTCAAGGAGGGCAAATTCCTGCGCATCACGCCGCTCGGCAGCGTCGTGACGAAGCTGATGGAGGATAAATTCCCCGACATCGTGGACACGAAGTTCACGGCCCGCATGGAAAAGGAACTCGACACCGTCGAGGAGGGCAAGATCGCGTGGAAGGACGTTCTGCGTGAATTTTACGGCGGCTTTGAATCCAATCTCCAAAAGGCGGAAAAGGAGCTCGAGGGCGTCCATCTCAAGGTGCCCGACGAGGAGACGGAGGAGGTCTGCCCCGAATGCGGACGCAAGCTCGTCATCAAGTCCGGCCGCTTCGGCCGCTTCCTCGCCTGCCCCGGCTATCCCGAATGCAGCTTCACCATGCCGCTCGTGGTCGAGATGCCGGGCCGCTGCCCGAAGTGCGGCGGACGGCTGATGAAGCGCACGGGCAAGAGCCAGAAGACCGGCAAGCAGTACACCTACTACTGCTGCGAGTTCGGCACGAGCCGCGACGAGGAGAAGAAGTGCGACTTCATGACGTGGGACGTGCCCACCAAGGACGACTGCCCCGTCTGCGGGCAGACGATGTTCAAGAAGGCGGGCAAGGGCTTCAAGAAGCCGTTCTGCATCAACCCCGCGTGTGAGAACTTCCTGCCCGAGGACAAGCGCGGCTTTGTGCGCAAAAAGGCCGCGGACGCGGAAGCGGCGGAGGAAAAGCCGGCAAAGAGGTCCGCCGCGAAGAAGACGACCGCGAAAACCGCCGCCAAGGCGGAGACCGCCGCGAAGAAGACTGCCGTGAAAAAGACGGCGGCGAAGCCCGCCGCCAAGTCCGCGAAAGCGGCCGCAGCAAAAAAGACCGCCGCCAAAAAGACGGCAAAGAAGGAAGAGAACTGATGCAAGTATCCGTCATCGGAGCGGGCCTTGCCGGCTGCGAGGCTACGTGGCAGCTCGCGCGGCGCGGCATTGCGGTCACGCTCTATGAAATGAAGCCGGCGAAGAGAACGCCGGCGCACCACAGCAACGATTTTGCCGAGCTGTGCTGCTCGAACTCCCTGCGCTCCGACCAGCTGGAGAACGCGGTGGGACTGCTCAAGGAGGAGCTGCGCCGCCTCGGCTCGCTGATCCTCGCCTGCGCGGACGAGACGCGCGTGGAGGCGGGCGGCGCGCTCGCCGTTGACCGACACGGCTTTGCCCGCCTCGTCACCGAGCGCGTGCGGAGCCATCCGAACATCACGGTGATCGAGAGCGAGGTCACGTCGATCCCCGCCGAGGGGACGGTCATCATCGCCTCGGGCCCCCTGACCTCCGACGCGCTCTCCGCCGCCATCGCGGAGAAGCTCGGCGACGGTCACACGCTGAATTTCTACGATGCCGCCGCCCCGCTCGTGACCTACGAGAGCGTGGATATGTCGAGCGCGTGGTTCGCCTCACGCTACGACAAGGGCACGGCGGACTACATCAACTGCCCCCTCACGGCGGAGGAGTACGACGCCTTCTGGCACGCGCTCACCACGGCGGAGGAGGCTCCCGTCCACGGCTTTGAGGATAAGCACGTTTTTGAGGGCTGTATGCCCGTTGAGGTCATGGCGCGGCGCGGACACGATACGCTCTGCTTTGGACCCCTCAAGCCCCGCGGACTCAAGGACCCCAAGACCGGGCACGAGCCGTATGCCGTCGTGCAGCTCCGGCGCGACAATGCCGAGGGCAGCATCTACAACCTCGTCGGCTTCCAGACGCATCTGCGTTTTCCGGAGCAGAAGCGCGTCTTTTCCATGATCCCCGCGCTCGCGAACGCGGAGTTCGTGCGCTACGGTGTCATGCACCGCAACACCTATCTGAATTCCCCCGGTCTGCTCGACCGCTATTACCGCCTCATCGCGGACGACCGTATTTCCTTTGCCGGGCAGATGACCGGCGTGGAGGGCTACGTCGAGTCCGCCGCGTCCGGCTTCCTTGCGGGCGTGGAGACCGCGCGGCGGCTGCTGGGGCAGGACCCCATCGACTTCCCGCGCGAGACCGCCATCGGCGCGCTGGGGCTGTATGTGAGCGACACGACGGTCGCCAATTTCCAGCCGATGAACGTCAACTTCGGCATCATGCCGCCGCTCGGCTGCCGCATCAAGGGAAAACGCAACAAGAACGCGGAGCTCTCCCGCCGCTCGCTGGAGATCATCGACAGCCTGCGCGAGAGCGTCCTCGACGGCGTAAAGGAGGAAAACCATGAAGATCATCATTGACGCGATGGGCGGCGATTTCGCCCCCGAGGCTCCCGTCCGCGGCGCGCTGCTCGCCCGCGAGAAATACGGCGCGGACATCATTCTCACCGGCCGCACGGCGGACATCCTGCGCGAGCTGGAGAAGGCCGGCTGCAAGGAGGTCCCGCAGGGCATCGAGATCGCCAACGCCGAGGAGGTCGTGGAGATCTGCGACGATCCCGCGACGGCCTTCAAGCAGAAGAAGGATTCCTCGCTCACCGTGGGACTGAACCTCCTGCGCGACGGACAGGCGGACGGCTTTATTTCCGCCGGCTCCACCGGCGCGCTGCTCGCGGGCGCGACGCTCGTGGTCAAGCGCATCCGCGGGCTTCGCCGCGCGGCGCTCGCGCCGACCATCCCGACCATGACCGGCAAGGCCGTTCTGATCGACTGCGGTGCGAACGCCGAATGCACGAGCGAATATCTGCTGCAATTTGCCTACTTAGGCAGCTATTATGCCGAAAAGGTGCTCGGCGTCGTGCAACCGCGCGTCGGACTTTTGAATATCGGTGCCGAGCCGAGCAAGGGCGACACCCTCCGCCATGAGACCTACGCCCGCCTCAAGGAGGCCGGCGGGCAGGGCCACCTCAACTTCATCGGCAACATCGAGGCCAACACCGCGCTCGCGGGCGGCTGCGATGTGATCGTCGCCGACGGCTACAGCGGCAACATCATGCTTAAGAGCGTCGAGGGCGCGGCAAAGCTGATGAGCGGCGAGCTGAAGAAAATGCTGACAAAGAGCGCCAAGACGAAGCTCGCGTATCTGCTGCTCAAGGACGGCCTTGCGGACTTCAAGAAAATGCTCGACCCCAACGAGGTCGGCGGCACGGCGCTGCTCGGCATCTCCCGGCCCGTCGTCAAGGCGCACGGCTCGTCGAACGCTGCGGCCTTCTGCAACGCGGTGCGTCAGACCATCGCCGTCGCGGAGAGCGGCATCATCGCCGACATCACGCAAAACGTGGATAAGATGAAGGTCACGCCCGAAAAGGACTGATTTTACAAAAAGCCTATTGACAGACCGGCTATCTTGCCGTATCATTTTGCCAAACGTTTCCTGAGGAGGACTGGATGAGATGACTTCGGAAGAAATTTTCAAGACAATGCAGGACCTGATCGCGGAGCAGTTCGCTGTGAATGCGGACGATGTGACGATGAACAGCTCCTTTGAGGATGATCTGAGCGCCGACTCCGTGGACCTGGTCGAGCTGGTCATGGCGATGGAGGAGGAATTTGAGATCGACGAGATCCCCGAGGAGGATCTGCTGACGCTCAAGACCGTTGGCGACTGCGTGCGCTACCTGACGGCCAAGCTCAACTGAAATAACGGATAACGCCCCGCTTCCGGCGGGGCGGACTTATGAAAAAGGAGGCGAAACGCCTTGCAGGAATTGGAACGTAAGCTGGGCTACCGCTTCCGCAGCGGAGCCCTGCTCGCCGAGGCTCTGCGCCACAGCTCCTATGCCAACGAGCACCGCGGCGCGGAGAGCGTGAGCAACGAGCGGCTGGAGTTTTTGGGCGACAGCGTGCTCGGCTTCGTCACGGCGGAGTATCTTTTTGCGCGGCATCCCGACTCGCCCGAGGGCGAGCTGACGCGCATCCGCGCGGCGCTCGTTTGCGAGGAGAGCCTGCATGAGGTCGCGCAGAAGCTGGAGCTGGGCCGCTACCTCAAGCTCGGCAACGGTGAGGAGGCCGGCGGCGGACGCACCCGTCCGTCCATCCTCGCGGACGCGACCGAGGCGGTCATCGCCGCGGTCTATCTCGACGGCGGGCTTGCCGCCGCGAGCAGCCTGATCCACCGCGTGCTGCTCGACTGTGAGCGCGAGGAGGTCGTGGAGGAGCGCCGCCGCGATTATAAGACCGTGCTGCAGGAGCTGGTGCAGCGCGAGCCGAACCGCACGCTCGTCTACCGCATGGCGGAGGAGTCCGGCCCCGACCACGACAAGACCTTCACCTTTGAGGTCCTGCTCAACGGCGCGGTCGTCGGGCGCGGCGAAGGACACAGCAAAAAGGAAGCCGAGCAGATGGCCGCCCGCGCGGCGCTGGAGCGGCTGGAATAAGAAAACGACCGTCGGGCGGAGCCCGACGGTTTTCCTTTACATAACGTCAAATTCCTACTGGAATTTTCTGCCCGTCCGTGCTATACTTATAACGTATCTGTATTTTTGTGTAAAGGAGCGTGAATGCTATGACCTGGCTTTCCGCCATCATCATGGGACTGGTGCAGGGCATTGCCGAATTTCTGCCCATCTCGTCCTCGGGCCATCTGGCCATTGCCGAGCATCTGCTGAATATGCAGGGGGCCTCGGAGATCCCGCAGTTTTACGACGTGCTGCTGCACCTCGGCACGCTGGTGGCTGTGTTCATCGCCTACTGGGATGAGATCTACGATATGATCGTGGAATTCTTTGCGGGCGTCGGCGATCTCGTCCACCACACGACGCCCAGGGTCGTGCCGCCCGCGCGGCGCATGATATTGCTCGTCATCGTCGGCACGCTGCCGCTTTTCGTCATGGTGCCGTTCCGTCATTTTTTTGAAGGTCTGAGCGATAATATGTATTTCATCGGCGGCGCGCTCCTCTTCACCGGCGTTCTCCTTTTCGTGAGCGACCGCGTGCGCCGCGGCGGCAAGACGGAAAAGACCGCCAGGCTGAGCGACGCGCTCGTGGTCGGCATCGGGCAGGCCATCGCGCTCTGCCCGGGCGTCTCCCGCTCCGGCATGACTATTACCACCGGCTGCTTTGTGGGCTTTGAGCGGAAATTCGCCGTGCGCTTTTCCTTCATCCTCTCCATTCCCGCCATTCTCGGCGCGAATATCCTGAGCATCAAGGACGCTGTCGACGCGGGGATCAATTGGTCGGAAATGCCGATGTATCTCATCGGCGTAGCCGTTGCCGCGGTCACGGGCTATCTCTGCATCCGGCTGCTGAAAATGATCGCCGACCGCGGCCGCTTCGGCGCGTTCGCCTACTACTGCTGGACCGTCGGCGCGCTGGTGCTCATCTTTACGATCGTATAAAGGGGTAAGCTATGGCAACGCAGAAAAGATCCTCGTCCGGCAAGCGGACGACGACAGGCAAAAAGACGACGGCGGGCGGCAGGCGCGCCGCCGCGCCGAAGAAGCGTCCCATCCGCCGCGAGGTCGGCGGTGTGGTGTGCCTTGTGCTGGCGCTGTGCATCGCGTTCAGCTACTTCCAGCAGGGCGGCTGGCTGCTCGACCGCCCCGCGGCGCTGTGCCGCGGACTCGTCGGCTACGGCTATTATACGGTTGCGCCCGTGCTGCTGCTCGTGAGCTATATCCTGCTCTTCCACCGCGGGCGGAACGTCACCGCCTGCGTGGTGGGCGCGGCGCTGTTGCCGGTGCTGCTCGGCGCGATGCTCCACCTCGTGCTGTGTCCGACGGAGTACAACAGCATGACAGGTGTAGCAAAGCTCCTTTGGAAGAGCGGGCTTGCAATGCAATCTGGCGGTGTACTTGCTGGTTCTCTCGAAATATTGCTTGAAATTTTGGTGAAAAAGACGCTCGCGATGATCCTGCTCGCGGTGCTGCTCGTCACCTGCCTGATGCTGGCCTTCCGCCTGACGCCCGCCGCCGTGCTCGAGGCGGTGCGCTCGCATGAGCGCGTGCCCTATGAGCCGGAGGACGACGAGGAGGAAGCACCGCCCACTCGCGCCGCCGCGACGAAGAGCGCGGAGAAGTCCAAGGCGTGCATCGACATTCCGCTCGACGGCGAGACGCGCGAACCGCCGAAAAAGGAGGGTAAGCTCTCCGGCTTCTTCACCCATAAATCCGACGCCGTCCGCACGCCGGACGAGCTGCTGACCGCCAAGGCCCCGGCGGGCGGGAGCGCTCCCGCTCCCGCGCCGGAGCCGACCTACACGGTGGTCGCCGGCGCGCCTCTCACCGAGACGGTTCCCGCGCCCGCTCGCACACCTGCCGCGCCGGTCGTATCCGCCGCTCCCGCAGCGGTGTCTGCAGCACCCGCGGTCAATGCGCCCGCAAAGCCCTCCGCGCCGGAGGAGGTCGCCGCCGAGGCCGAGAAGGTCGCCGGTGAGATCGAATCCGAGCTGGAGCAGGACATTCCCGAGTACACCTTCCCGCCCATCACATTGCTCGACGAGGGCGGCGCGGGCAACGCCGTGGAGGCGGGCGCGGAGCTGCGCAACAACTCCCGCCGCCTTGCCGAAACGCTCAAGAGCTTCGGCGTGGACGCCCGCGCGGGAGACGTGGTGCGCGGCCCCAGCGTCACACGCTACGAATTTACGCTCGATCAGGGCGTGAAGCTCTCCAAGATCACGAACCTTGCCGACGACATCGCCCTTGCGCTCGGCGCGTCGGGCGTGCGCATCGCGCCCATCCCCGATAAGATCTCCGTCGTCGGCATCGAGGTGCCGAACAAGCTCGTCTCCGCCGTCCACATCCGCGACGTGCTGGAGTCCCGCGAGTTTACACAGCACAAATCGAGTGTCGCCTTTGCCGTCGGCAAGGACATTGCGGGCAACAACATCATCGGCAACATCGCCAAGCTCCCGCACGTCCTCATCGCCGGCACGACCGGCTCCGGCAAATCCGTCTGCACCAATTCGCTCATCGTTTCGCTCCTTTATAAGTCCACGCCGGACGAGGTGCGCTTCATCATGGTCGACCCGAAGATGGTCGAGCTTGCGCCCTACAACGGCATCCCGCATCTGCTCATTCCGGTCGTCACCGACCCGAAGAAGGCGGCGGGCGCCTTGCAGTGGGCGGTCTACGAGATGATGAAGCGCTACAAGCTCTTCTCGGAGCACAACGTCAAGGACCTTGCGGGCTATAACGCCCTTGCCGCAGCGGACGAAACGCTCAAGAAGCTGCCGAGCGTCGTGGTCGTCATTGACGAGCTGGCTGACCTCATGCTCGTCGCGGCGAAGGAGGTCGAGGAGTCCATCTGCCGCGTGGCGCAGATGGGCCGCGCCGCCGGAATGCACCTGGTCATTGCAACGCAGCGTCCGTCGGCGGACGTCATCACGGGCCTGATGAAGGCCAACATCCCGAGCCGCATCGCCTTCGCGGTCGCGTCCTCGCTCGAATCCCGCATCATTCTCGATACCACCGGCGCGGAAAAGCTTGTCGGCCGCGGCGATATGCTCTACGCCCCGCTCGGCGAGGGCAAGCCCCGCCGCGTGCAGGGCTGCTTCATCTCCGCCGAGGAGATCGACCGCGTGGTCGGCTTCGTCAAGGCGAACGGCGCCGCGCAGTACGATGAGAGCGTGATAGACAAGATTGAGCAGGCGGTCGCCGAGAAGGAAAAGGGCGGCAAGGGCGCGTCCTCCGGCGCGGCTCCCGAGCCGGTCGCCGACGAGGGCGACGAACTGCTTCCCGCCGCCATCGACGTGGTGATGGAGACCGGACAGGCGTCCGTTTCCATGCTCCAGCGGCGCTTGAAGCTCGGCTATTCCCGCGCTGCGCGCATCGTCGACGAGATGGAGCAGCGCGGCATCGTGGGGCCGTTCGAGGGCTCCAAGCCGCGGCAGCTCCTCATCACCCGCGAAAAGTGGGAGGAGATCAAGATGCGCGGCGGTCTCGGCGCGATGAGTTCTGCGGCGATGGCCGCGCAGGGCGCGGCGGAAAACCCGCCGGTCGAGGAAGAGATCCCATAAAACAAAAAACAGCGCCTCACGGAGCTTCCGTGGGGCGCTGTCGTTCTCGGCCGGGGGCTTTTTTCGTCCTCGCACAATAAGCTTTGACGAAAAGCGCGGAAAAAAGTTCCTGCATTTTCAAAAAATATTCACGCGGACGCGCGCCGGCGCATAGGCTGAGATGAACAAAACAGCAGGCAAGGAGGCGAGGCGATGGCCTACTCCGACCGCGAGCTGCTGGCGCGGCTCATCGAGTGCGAGGCGGGCGGCGAGGGGGAGAACGGCATGAAGGCGGTGGCGAGCGTCGTGATGAACCGCGTGACCGCCTCGGGCGGCGAATACGCCCGCGTGGGGCAGGGCAGCATCCGAAAGATCATCATGCAGCCGGGGCAGTTCGTCTGTGCGAGCGAGACGGAGCGGGGGGCCTACAATCCGCAGAACATCTACAATATGCGCCCGACGGACGTCCACTACTCCATCGCGGATTGGGCGATGGCGGGCAACCGTCTGACGGGGCTCGGGGATGCGCTGTGGTTTTTCAATCCCTTTTCGGACACCTGCCGGCCCAACTTTCCCTCGCAGGTCGGGGTGTTCCGCGTGCGCATCGGCGACCACTGCTTCTACGACCCCACGGAAGCCTACTACGATACATAGGAGACGAAATCCAAGGCTCTGAAAGGAATGGACGCTATGATCGAGCTCACGCGCTGCGGCGCGCCGGACAACGACCGCTATCTTCCCGCCGTGATGACGCAGGGAGACGCGAGCACATACCAGACCATGATCGACAACAGCACCATGCAGACAAGGTCGCAGCAGATGGTGGGCCGCGCCTTCGGCTCCGCGCAGGGCGGCACAACGCAGAACGGCCAGCAGCAGGGCATGGCGCCCAGCGCGGTGCAGGGAGGAGCGCCGCCGGCCGCGCCCGACGCTGTGATGGGGGCGCAGCAGATCGCACCCGGTCTTGGCCCGCTGCCTGCCACTCCGAACGGCATGAGCGTGGCGGAGCAGATCCTCCACAGCTCGTGGAAGAGCCTGATGGCGCGCAATGTGGGACGCAGCGTGATCGTGAGCTTTTTGATCGGCACGCAGAACACCATCGTCACCCACGGCATCCTCTACGAGGTCGGCAACGACTACATTGCGCTTTACCAGCCCGACGAGCAGAGCTACATCAGCGCGGACCTCTATTCCATCCGCTTCGTGGAGTTTCTGCCCGAGATCAGTCAGACCAATTCCCGGCAGCAACAGCAGCCGTAAGGAAAAGCGGGAGAAGCGCGGCGCGCTTCTCCTGCTTTCCTTATTGCCTGCACTCAGATGCGTGTGGCGAGGGCGCGGAGCGTGCCCGTGAGCCGTACCTCGCCGCTGCCGGCGGGGAGAAAGAGACTCTCGCCCTTCCTCGCTCTGACGGCCTCGCCGCCGCAGCGGACCTCACCCTCGCCGTCAAGGATCAGCAGCGAGAGGAAGGACTCCGCGCCGCACGTCGCCGCCTGCGGCGCGGCGAGCAGATCGACAGTGAAATAGTCACAGCGGGCAAGGTGTCCGCCGAAGTCCGGCGTGGGAACGCCGGCGGTCCGGCGCGTCACGTCCAGCGCCTGCGCGATGTGCAGGGCGCGGGGCTTTCCGTCGGGACCGAGGCGGCCGTAGTCGCACACGCGGTAGGTCACGTTGCTGCTCTGCTGCACCTCCGCCACTACGATGCCGCGGCAGATGGCGTGAATGGTGCCCGCGGGGATGAACACCGTGTCGCCCGCCTTGACGTTCACGCGGCGCAGAACCTCGGGCAGCGTGTTGTCCGCGATGCGGCGCGCAAGCTCGTCCCGGGAAATATCGCGCGAAAAGCCGCAGTAGAGAAAGGCGTCCGGCTCGGCGGAGAGGACGTACCACATCTCCGTTTTGCCGTTCTGCCCCTCGTGCGCGCGGGCGTAGGCGTCATCGGGATGGACCTGAATGGAGAGATCTTTCGCCGCATCGATGAGCTTGATGAGCACCGGAAGCTCCGCGAATTTCCGCCCGTGCTCCCCCAGCGCCCCGGGGTGCGCGGCGAGATATTCCGCGAGCGTTTTGCCCGCGTCGGGACCGGACGCGAGCACGGACGGACCGTCGGGATGACCGCTCAGCTCCCACGTTTCCGCGAGACGCGCGCCGTCATACCGCTTGCCGTAATCGGTGATGAGCTTTGTTCCGCCCCAGAGATAGTCCTTACAGGCGGGGGTGAGCTTGAGAATGGACATGGAAACGATCTCCTTTCAAGGCAAACGCGCGGGATCAGAGGATCCCGCGCGCTTTGAGTTCTTCGCGCAGCTGACCGGCGTCGTGGAACACGATGCCCTGCATACCGGCGTTTTCCGCCGCCTCGATGTTCGGCGGGAAATCGTCGACGAACAGGCAGCTCGCCGCCGTGAGGTCAAATTTGTCGAACAGCGCCTGATAGATGGCGACCTCGGGCTTGAGCAGGTGAACGTCCGCCGAGATCAGCGTGCCGGAAAAGCACTCGCTGCCCGGAATGTCGTGCCAGTAGGTGTGCTGGCGGCGGGCGGCGTTGGAGAGCAGATAAAGCGTATAGCCCCTTGCCTTCAGCTCACGCACCACGTCCGCCGTGCCCGTGATGGGTACGATCGGCTCGTTCCAATGGTAGATGATGTACTCCGCCGCGGCGTGCAGCTCCGCGGGGAGCCTGGCGCAGGCGTGGACATAGACCTCCTCCTCGGTGATGGTGCCGCGGTCGAGCCGCACCCAGTCGGTCGTGCACAGCAGGTGCTGCATGAGGAGCGCTTCGCCCTCCGCGCCGACGTGCAGGCGGCGGGAAAACAGCTCCGCGCCGAAGTCCAGCAGCACGCCGCCCATATCAAAAACAATGGTATTGATCTTCATTACAGCTTTTCTCCCGGCTCGTCGGGGACAGCGGCGGCGACCGCCGCTTCCTCCGCTTCCGCCGCCACGGCGGCGGGCTCCTTTTTGAACAGTCCCGTCAGCTTTGCCACGCGTCTGCGGCGGCGCTCCCTGGCCTCCAGCCGCTCACCGAGATCGCGCGCGCCCACGCCGTAGACCAGATAGAGGATCACGCCGGACACCAGCATGATGAACACGGTCGAAGCGCAGCGGCGGCCCGAGGCGTTGACGTTGTAGCCGTACAGTCCCTCCTCCGCGCACATGGCCTGAATGACCATGGCGTAGCTCGTGCCGTAGGAGCTGGCAAAGGTGGCGGACATATCGTACTCGGTAAAGAGCGCGTTGAAGTTCAGTGCGAACACCGCCAGCACGCTCGGTAGGATGATGGGCAGCTTGACCCTGAGGAAGGTCATCAGGCCGCTCGCGCCCATGTTGCGCGCGGCGTCCTCCAGCTCCTCGTCGATGGCGTAAAACGCCGCCTTGATCATGCGCAGCGAGAACGGCAGCTTGACCACCGTGTAGGCCAGCACGAGCAGGATGCGGACGTGCTCGGCGAAGTAGAGGTTCACATTGCCGACGTACCAGATGTTCTCGGCGTTGAAGTAGGTGCGGTAGGAATAGCAGATGAGAATGGTCGGCAGCAGCCACGGGAAAAGCAGGCAGTATTCCAGCACCACGCCGGACTTCTTGTTGCGGTTTTTGAAGATGTAGTTGCAGGCGATCACGACGATCAGGCACGCGAGCGCCGCGGCGAGGATGGAGAGCACGAAGCTCATCTTGATGCCGCCGAGCGTCGCCTCGTTGGCGAATAGACCGGAGATGGAGCCCTTGCGCACCTTGTAGGTGCCGCGCGAGGTGAGGTACTGATAGTCCTGCGTGCCGAAGAAGTTGATGAGCGTCCAGTTGGAAAGGTCGAGCTTCTTCATGCGGATGGCGCCGTAGGTCTGGAATGAGAAAATGACGATCATCACCACGGGGATCATGTAGATGATGAAGAGGACATAGGCATAGATGTGCGCGAGGGTATTCCAGACGGGATTTGTGATCTTCTGTTTTTGCAGCCGCGCCTTGGTCTTGGAGACGGAGAGGTAGTGGCCCTTGCGCTCGTAGGCGGAGAGCACGGTGAGCAGCACGATGGTGAACATCGCGAGAATGATGGACAGCAGCGCGGCGCGCGCCTGCGGGAAGGCCTCGTCCGCCGTGGACGAGCCGGCAAGACGCACGATCTCGGGGTTGATGGAGTCGTAGCCGAGCAGCGTGGGGGCGGACATGGCGCACAGACCCGTGATGAAGGTCATGACCGTCAGCGAGAACATGGTGGGCACGAGCGTCGGGAAAACGACCTTCCAGAGAACCTTGAAGGGCTTCGCGCCCATGTTGCGCGCGGCCTCGACGGTGTTGTAGTCAATGCCGCGGATGGCGTTGCGCAGGAAGAGCGCGTGGTTGCTCGTGCAGGCGAAGGTCATGGTGAAGAGCACCGCGTTGAAGCCCGAGAACCAGTTTGGATCAAAGCTCGGGAAGGCGTTGACGAGCGCGGTGGTGAGAATGCCGTCGGAGGCGTAGAGAAACAGATAGCCCGTGACCAGCGCGACGCCGGAGTAAATCATCGTGGTCATGTAGCCGAGGCGCAGGATGTTCGCGCCCTTGATGTCGAAATACTCCGTCAGCAGCACGATGGACACGCCCACCACATTGACCGTGACGACCAGGCAGATGGCGAGCTTGAGGGAGTTCCAGACGTAGCGGCCCATGCTGCCCGCGAAGAAGAAGCGGATGACCGCGAAGGGATCGCGCACGCCCTCGGCGTTCGTGGTGGTGAAAATGCTCGTGAGCGTATTGAGGCACGGCAGGAGCATGAAGCCGAAGAAGAAGTAGGCAAAGAGTACGATGCCGATCATGCGCACCACAAACGCCGCGTCGAAGCGGGACTTAGCAAGAGAGCCGCCCATCACTCCACCTCCTCCGCGGAGGGCGCGTAGGCCATGATGTCGTTCGGATTCAGGATGACCTTGACGCGCTGGCCCGGGTCGTAGATGTTCACGCCGTCGTTCTTCTCAATGACCTTGAGGCTCTGCGTGCCGACGTGGATGTAATACTTGATGTAGAGCCCGTAGTATTCGCAGCTCTCCACCGTGCCGTCGAGCGCGATCTCGCCGCCGCGCGGGGCGACGTTGACGTGCAGACGCTCGAGACGGATGTAGTTGTGCTTGCTTGCGTCCACCTCCGCGCCGGCAGCGCGGAGGGCGGACACGGTATCGTCATTCAGTCGGTTGATGTCACCGATGAAATTGCAGACAAATTCGGTTTGCGAGTGGTTGTAGACCTCATTGGGCGTGCCGATCTGCTCGATGATGCCCTTGTTGAACACCGCGATGCGGTCGGAGAGCGTCAGCGCCTCCTCCTGATCGTGGGTGACGTAGATGGTGGTGATGCCGAAGTCCTTCTGCATCTTCTTCAGCTCGTTGCGCAGCTGCACGCGCAGCTTGGCGTCGAGGTTGCTCAGCGGCTCGTCCATGCAGATGATGGCGGGGCCGGTGACGAGGGCGCGGGCGATGGCCACGCGCTGCTGCTGACCGCCGGAGAGCTGCGAGACCGCCTTTTTGAGCTGCTCGTCGGAAAGGTCGACCTTGCGCGCGATCTCGCGTACCTTGCGGTCGATCTCGTCCTTCTTTGCCTTCTTGACCTTGAGGCCGAAGGCGATGTTGTCGTATACGGTCATCGTCGGGAAGAGCGCGTAGCTCTGGAACACGATGCCGATGTTGCGGTCCTCGATGGGGACGCGTGTGATGTCGCGGCCCTTGACCACGACGGAGCCCTCCGCCGGCTCGATGAAGCCCGTGATGGTGCGGAGCGTGGTGGTCTTGCCGCAGCCGGAGGGGCCGAGGAAGGTAAAGAATTCGCCCTCCTTCACATGGACGTTGATGCTGTGCAGGGCGGTGAAGTCGCCGAACTTCACAACGATGTCATTGAGCCGGATCATAATGGATTCTCCTCTTTTTGTATTCGGAATAAAGAGATCAGGCGAGCCGGAGAGATCCCGGCTCGCCTGAAAACACACAACAGTCGGTATCCCGCTGAGCCTCTCCGCGGGACGCGGTGCGCGGGGCTTGCCTTACGCGGCCTTCTGGGTCAGGGTCGCCCAGTCGAGGTTGGCCCAGTCGGGCTCCGCCACGGCGGCGGAGGCGTCGGCCCAGTAGAAGCCGAGGTTGGTCATGATGTTGGTCCACTCGCTGGAGTGCTCGGCAACGTACTCGGCATAAGTCATGTCGGTGCCGTCGACCTTGGTCAGAGCGAAATTCTTGAGGGTGTAGATGGCGGGGATGCCGTCGGGATAGAGGATGTCAGCCGCGGCGGTGTTGCAGGGATAGGAGTCGAACTCCTCGCCCCAGGCCGCCTGCGTCTCGGCAGAGCCGAACCACTCGGCGAACGCCTTGACAGCCTCGGTCTCTTCCTCGGTGCGGCCGGCCTTATCGAGGATGCCGATGTACTCGGCGATGTAATAGGTGCCGTCGTCGATCTCAACGAGGTCCCAGTTCTCGGGAGTCATAGCGCCCTTGAGGGGATGCTCGGAGCTCTCAGCCGCGGCGTCGATCTTGCCGTAGAGAGAAGAGGAGTAGAAGGTGGAAACAGCGACGTCGCCCTTGTTCAGAGGATCGAAGCCGTACTTATAGGTGTCGTCGGAGGAGTACTTGCCCTCGGCGCAGTACTTCCACAGCGTCTCCCAGCCCTCGGTGGAGATGCCGCCGGCGGGGGAGGAGGGATCGACGAAGGCGTAGAGCATCGCGGAGTTGATGTTGGCGTTGGTGGTGCCGCCGACCTTGTTCTGACGGTACCAGGTGTAGCCGCAGTTCACGATGTCGGCCCAGTGCTGGAAGTGGAGCTTCTCGCCGTTGGTGCCGAGCTCGTCGTTGCGGTAGAGCATCAGAACGTTCTGGATGACGAGGCCGTAGGCCGCGCCGGGATAGGCGTACTCGCCGACCTCGCCTGCCCAGGTGGGAGTCCAGTCAACGAGCTTGAGGTTCTCATAAACGCCGTCGACGACCTGACTCCAGCGGGTCTCGTTGAGGCCGAAGAGGATGTCGCCGTCCTTGTTCTCATTGGCGGCCTGAATGGCGGCGGTATCACCGGAGATGACGGAGTTATCGTCAATGCTGATGGTGAAGCCGGCGTCCTTGGCTTCCTGAATGAGCCAGGTGGTGCGCTCGGTGGAGTTGGAGTTGGAATAGATGCGGATGGTGTAGCCGGAGTAGTCCTTGACCTCTTCCTGATCGTCGGGCGTCTCGGGCGTGTCCGGAGTCTCCTTCTGGCCGCAGGCGACAAGGCTGAGGACCATGACGGAGGCAAGCAGGAGCGCTAAGAGTTTTCTTTTCATCGTTGTTCTCCTTCGTTTGTAGTTGCGGCATAAAATACCACATACAGTATTATACCTTCCGCGGCGTCGGCGCGGAACGGGACAAGTCTGCGATTATGCGGGCATTTCTGCGAAATGCTGTGAAAGTCCGCCGAGCTTGTCCGGTATGTTCCGTACTTTTTTGTGCAGCTTGCGCGTTCTACCGGCAGCGGTCCTGATACTCCGAGGGGGAGAGGCCGGTGAGCTTTTTGAAGGTCGAGCCGAAGTAGGCGACATCGCGGTAGCCGACCATGCCGGCGACCTCGTAGACCTTGTAGCGGCAGTCGGCGAGGAGCCTGCGCGCCATGTGGATGCGGTAGAGTGTGAGGTAGCCGAGCGCGGTGTAGCTCGTCTCCTTTTTGAACACATGGCTCAGATGACCCTCGCTGATGCCGATGGAGCGGGCGATGGTGGTGATGTTGATGTCCGCGTCGGCGTAGTGCGCGGCAATGTATTCGAGCGTCTGGAGCACATATTTGCTCTTGTCGCCCTTGGGCAGAGCCAGCAGATCGTCCTGCGCGCTGCGGGAGGAGAAGGCCTCGGCCTTCTCGCGCACGCGCTCGATGGCGGCGACGAGTTCCTGGTCGCGGAAGGGCTTCAGAAGATAGTCCGCCGCGCCGAAGCGGAGCGCCGAGCGGGCATAGTCGAAGTCGTTGTAGGCGGTGAGCACGATGACGTGAGCGGTGCTGCCGCGCTCGCGCAGGACGCGCATCATCTCGATGCCGTCCATGTGCGGCATCCGCACGTCGGTGATGATGAGGTTGGGGCTGTAGCGCTCGGCGGCGGCCAGACCCTCCTCGCCGTTGGCGGCTTCGCCGACCACGGCGCAGCCGAGCGAGGCCCAGTCGATGCCGAGCACGATGCCGCGGCGCACCACGGCCTCGTCGTCAACGATCAGTACCTTGAGCATGGTCCTCTCCTTTCTGCATCGGGAGCCGCAGCTGCACGCAGCTGCCGCCGCCCTCGTTCGGATACGCGCTCAGACCGCAGCTCTCGCCGTAGCTCAGGCGCACGATGCGGTCCACGTTGTTCAGACCCAGATGGCCGCCGGGAATAAGCTCATGGCTGTTGAGCCGTTCGAGCACCTCCAGCGGGATGCCGCTGCCGTTGTCGGACACCTTGAGCAGCAGATAGCCCTCCGCGTCCTCCTCCGCCCAGAGCTTGATGAAGCCCTCGTCGCTGTCGGCCACGCCGTGGATGATGGCGTTTTCCACCAGCGGCTGTAAAATGAGCTTGGGCACCACGCAGTGCTGGAAGCGCTCGTCCACATCAAGCTCACAGACGAAGCGGTCGCCGAAGCGGACTTCCTGAATGGCGAGGTAGCGCCCGATCAGCTCAAGCTCCTCCTCAAGCGTGATGTACTCGCTGCCGGAGATGCCCGCGCGCAGCAGCGCGGCGAGGTCGGCGGCCAGCTCCGCCACCTGCGGCACGCCGCCGGTCACGCCGAGCCACTTCATGCAGTCGAGCGTGTTGTAGAGAAAGTGCGGGTTGAGCTGGGACTGGAGCATCCGCAGGCGCGTTTCGTTCAGCTCGCGCTCGCGCTGCACGCTGCGCTCAAGGTTCTGGCGGTACTCCGCTGTCATGCGGTCGAAGCTCGCCGCGAGGCGGCCCATTTCATCCTGCCGCGTGCTTTCGATGCGCACGTCGTAATCGCCGCCCTCGACGCGGCGCATCGCGCCGTCGAGCTCGTTGACCGGCTCAAAGAGACGGCGGCTGAGCCACCAGGCGCACACGAGACAGAGCACCAGACACAGCGCGCCCATCAGCGCGGCGACGAGGTAGATCGACCGGACGACCTGCGCGGTATAGGTCTGCGGCTGCTGCAGGATGAGCGAAAAGCCGCTTTCCGCGCAGGCGCCGACGTAGTAGCTGCGCTCGCCGTCCCCGTCGGAGAGAGATTTGCCGGAGAGCAGCTGCGCGCGCAGCAGGGCAAGGGTATCGTCGGCGCGCAGGGGTTGGGAGGCGTAGAGCAGCCGCCACGTCGCATCGACGAGCAGCAGATCGTCCGCACCGCGCAGCAGGGGCGCGAAGAAGGCGTCGAAGTTGGCGTCGTCCATGCGGAACACGGCATAGCCGAGCACCGCACCGCCGCGCGCGGTCACGGGACAGGCTCCGGCGAGCCCGCCGTTTCCGGCGCGCAGCACAACGCCGTCCGCCGCGCGGGCCGCGCTGAGTATGCCCCAGCCGGTGCTTTGCGCGGAGGGCCATACGTTCGCCGTGGTATAGAGGCAGTCGCCGTCCTCGCCGTAGACCTCAAAGTCGGCATATTCGCGCAGCGCGACCGTGCTGCGGTTCAAAAGCTGATAGAGCGTGCGCGAGTCGCTGCCGCCGCGGCGCAGGGCGCTGCGCGTCACGGTGCTGCCGGCCAGGGCGCGCGTGACGTCGCCGCAGTCGGTGAGCAGCGCGTCGAGCTGCGTGGTGAGCAGCGCCATCTCCTCCTGCGCGTCGGTACGCAGGGTGTGCTCGCTGCGGAAGATCATCACCTGCGTCATCAGCACGTCGCACAGCAGCAGCGGTACGAGCGCGACGAGCAGGACGGTGAGAAAAATGCGGTTTCGGAAGGACCGCTCAAGCCATGCTCTCATGCTTCCACCTCCCCGCACAGCGCCTGCCAGGCGTCGAAAAGCTCCTGCCGCCGCTCATCCGCGCGGCGCAGGTCGTAGGGGAGGACGGTCAGCTCGGGCAGCGCGTCGGAGGCGGTATCCGTGCGCACGCTGCGGCGGCTGAGCTCCGTGCCCAGCAGCTGCTGAACGTCGGGCGAGAGCAGAAAGTCGATGAATTTCCGCGCGTTTTCCTCGTGCGCGCAGCCGCGGACGATGGCCGCGCCGTCCGGCAGGACGCTCGTGCCCTCGGCGGGGTAGACGATGGCGACGTCGAGCCCATCGGCGATGGCCTTGCGGGCGTTTTCCTCCAGCGTCACGCCGACGTAGCAGCTGCCGTCTGCCACGGCGGGGACCACGCCGCCGCTGTCGGCGATGATGCGTCCGTCAAGATTGCGGAAGAACGCGGAGAGGGTGTTGTCGGTGTTGCCGCCGACGGCCTGCAGAAGGGTGCCGAGCGCGGTGCAGCTCGAGCCGGAAACGGTCGGGTCGGCAAAGGCGATGCGCCCGCGCCAGCCCGCGTCGAGCAGGTCGGCCCAGCGCTCGGGCGGATTCTGCCGCACGAGCTTGGTGTTGTAGATCAGCACGACCGGCAGAGCGGAAAAGGGCGTCCATATACCGCCGCCGAGATCGTATTCCGGCGCAACGTCGCCGGCGTATTCGCTCACATAGGGCGCGAAGCACGCGCTGTACGCGCTCAGACTGTCCGCGCCGCCGCCAAACATCAGGTCGGCGCCGCTTTCCCCCGCGGCGATGCGCTCGAGGAGCGTCACGGTGCCGCCGGTCTCCAGCTCGACCCAGATGCCGGTGCGCTGCTCAAATTCCTTGAGGATGGGTTCGTAGATCGTTTCCTTGTGCGAGGTGAAAATGACCAGACGGTCCCCCTCAGCGGGCGCGAAGGAGGAGACGTCCTGCGTGTCCGCGCGGCCGCAGCCGGTGAGCAGAAGCAGGCAGACGAGCAGCAGACAGCAGCGGCGCATAACGGGCATCCCTCCTGATCCGACGAATTTCTTTACCATTTTAACAGGAAAAAGCGCACTTTGCAATCCATTCTTCTGGACGAAGCGGGCAAAGCGTGCTTTAATAATAAAGTAAAATTTTCTGCTGGAGGAAGACGATGACCGCTCTGAACACTTACCGCCGCTGGCTCGCGCGCGTGGAGGATGACGCGCTGCGCGCGGAGCTTTCCGCGCTCGACGAGGTGCGCGACGCCGCGCAGATCGAGGACCGCTTTTACCGTGACCTTGCCTTCGGCACCGGCGGACTGCGCGGCGTGCTCGGCGCGGGCACGAACCGCATGAATGTTTACGTTGTCCGCCGCGCGACGCAGGGGCTTGCCGCTTACCTCAAGGCGGCGGGACTGCCGCTGCGCTGCGCCATTGCCTACGACAGCCGCATCGGCTCGGCGCGCTTCGCGCGCGAGACCGCGCGTGTGCTTGCCGCCAACGGCGTGACCGCCTATCTCTATCCGCGCCTGGAGCCGACGCCCGCGCTGAGCTGGGCGGTGCGCTATTACGGCTGCGGGGCGGGCGTGTGCGTTACGGCGAGCCACAACCCCGCCGCCTACAACGGCTACAAGGTCTACGGTCCCGACGGCTGCCAGATCACGCTTGAGGCGGCGGATGCCGTATCGAAGCACATCAGGGCCGCGGATCATTTTGACGGCGTGCGTCTGTGCAGCTTTGCCGATGCGCTGGCGGACGGAACCATCCGCATGATCGGCGAGGACTGCCTGGAGGCCTTCCTCGACGCGGTGGAGCGCCGGAGCGTCTGGGATGGCGACAGATCCGCGCTGCGCGTGGTCTATACGCCGCTCAATGGCACGGGGCGCGAGTGCGTGACTAGGATCCTGCGCCGCATCGGCGTGACGGACGTGACGCTCGTGCCCGAGCAGGCGTGGCCCGACGGGAGCTTTCCGACCTGTCCCTACCCGAATCCCGAGGAGCGCGCGGCGCTGGAGCGCGGCCTCGCGCTCGCGCGCAAGACGCGCGCCGATCTGCTGCTCGGCACCGACCCCGACTGCGACCGCATGGGCGCGGCGGTGCCCGACGGCGGGGACTACCGCCTGCTCACGGGCAACGAGATGGGCGTGCTGCTGTTCGATTACCTCTGCCGCCGGCGGAGCGAAAACGGCACGATGCCCGCGCGTCCTGTGGCGGTGACGACCATCGTTTCCACCGACATGGCAGACGCGGTCGCCGCACATTACGGCGTTGAGCTGCGCCGCACACTCACGGGCTTCAAATTCATCGGCGAGCAGATCGGCGAGCTGGAAAGGGCGGGGGAGACGGAGCGCTATCTCTTCGGCTTTGAGGAGAGCTATGGCTATCTCTCCGGCCCACACGTCCGCGACAAGGACGCGGTGAACGCCGCGCTGCTCTGCTGCGAAATGGCTGCATGGTACCGCGCACAGGGCATGACGCTCGCGCAGGCGATGGACGCACTGTATGAAAAATTCGGGTATTACCGCAATGAGCTGCAAAGCATCGTCCTGCCCGGCGAGGACGGCATGGAGCGCATGAGCGCCATTCTGACGGCCCTGCGCGCGGCTCCGCCGCACACGCTCGCGGGCGAGCGCGTCACGCGGGTGCGCGACTACCTCAGCGGTCTGGACGGCCTGCCGGCAAGCGACGTGCTGGAGCTGCGCACGGCGCACGTTAAGGTCATCGTCCGCCCGAGCGGTACGGAACCAAAGCTCAAGCTCTACTACTCCGCGCACGCGCGGACGATGGCGGAGGCCGCGGCCCTCTGCGCCGCCGCGCGGCGGGACATGAGCGCAAGGCTCGGGGAATAGGAAAGCGCTGCGCGCCCTGACCGCAGAATGAAAAAAGGAGTCCGCTGCCGAGGACAGCGGACTCCTTTTTTGCAGTCAGATAGGTTTTACAGAACGTGGACGGCATCGGGTGCGAAGGTCAGATGGCACTGCTCGCCCACGCGGAAGATGCGCTTGTTGCGCGGATCGTTCTCGGCGAGCTTGACGAGCGTGTTGCCCACGCGGACGTGATAGTTCTGGTACGAGCCCATGAAGCAGGAAAGCTCAACGGTGCAGGGCAGTCCGCCCTTGTCGGAGAGCGCCGCGGACTCGGGGCGCAGCACGACGGTGTACTCCTCGCCGACGCGCATCCCCTCGCGCGGGGCAACGGCCAGACGCTCGCCCTCGACGTCCAGCACAGCCAGACCGTTCTCCGTGCCGGTCATTTTGCCGCGCAGGAAGTTCGCCTCGCCGATGAAGTCGGCGACGAACTCGCTCACGGGGTGATAGTAGATCTCCTGCGGCGTGCCGATCTGGGCAACGACGCCCTTGTTCATGATGATGATCTGGTCCGAGAGCGCCATCGCCTCGCTCTGGTCGTGCGTGACGTAGATGGCGGTGATGCCGACCTCCTGCTGGATGCGGCGGATCTCGGTGCGCATGGAAACGCGCAGCTTGGCGTCGAGGTTCGAGAGCGGCTCGTCGAAGAGCAGCACGCTCGGCTCGATGACCAGCGCGCGGGCAAGCGCCACGCGCTGCTGCTGACCGCCGGAGAGCTGGTTGGTCATGCGGCCCTCCATGCCCGTCAGCTCGACGAGGTCGAGGATGTGCATGACGCGCTCGCGGATCTCGTCCTTCGGCACCTTGCGCAGCTTCAAGCCGTAGGCCACATTGTCGAACACGTTGTAGTGCGGCAGCAGGGCGTAGGACTGGAACACCATCGCGGTGTCGCGCTTGTTGGGCGTGAGGGCGTTGATCGGCTCGTCGCCGAGGTAGATCTCGCCCTCGTCGGGGCTTTCAAAGCCCGCGATCATGCGCAGCGTGGTGGTCTTGCCGCAGCCGGAGGGGCCGAGCAGCGTGACGAAGGAACCCGGCTCGATGGTCAGCGAGGTGTCCTTGACGGCATAGAAGTTCTTGCCGGTCTTGGGGTCCTGATAGATTTTGGAGATATGGTCGAGGCGAACGCCCTTCTTGATCTTATCCATGGCTTAGTCCTCCTTCATTTTTTTGCTGGTGCCGAAATGGTTCATAAAGAGATTCATCAGCAGCACCGCGCCGTAGGTGATGACGATGAGGATCGTCGCGAACGCGCAGGCGAGGCTGTAGGAGCCCTTTTCGGCAAACTCGTTGATCTGCACCGTGATGAGCAGGAACTGCGGCGTCACGAGCAGGATGATGGCGGAAATTGCGGTGATGGAGCGCACGAACGCGGTCACAAGGCCGGAGAGGAAGGAGTCCTTGATGAGCGGCAGCGTGACGGTCATAAAGACCTTGAAGCTGTCCGCGCCCATGTCGTAGGCGGATTCCTCGATGGACTTGTCGATCTGACGCAGGGCGGAGATGCCGCTGCGCGTGCCGGTCGGCAGCGAACGCACGACAAAGACGATGATGAGGATCAATCCCGTGCCGTAAAGCCCCTGCAGGAAGCCGGTGCGGAACACGCCCGCGGAGAAGCCGCGGATGTAGCCGACGCCGAGCACCGTGCCGGGCACGGCCATGGCGAGCATGGACACCGCCTCGATGAAGCCCTTGGACTTAAAGCTCCGCTTGACGACGAGGTAGGAGATGATCATGCTCAGCAGCGCCGTGATGGGGGCGGAGATGAGGCTCAGGCGGAAGGAATCCCAGAACGCCTGCAGACCGTGGTAGCGCGTGAAGATGAGCTTGAACCATTTGCCGGTGAGCGGGAAGAACTTGTAGCCCCAAGTGGGGAAGAACGCGCCGATGGGCACGCACAGGTACATGAGGATGACGAAGGTGGCGGCAAGACCGCAGAGAATGGTCAGCGGGATCTTGACACTCTTATCCTCGATGAGCATACGGCCGCGGGAGGCCTTGCCGGTCAGGGTCGCGGCGGTCTTGCGCTCGAGGTAATACTTCTGCACCGCAAACATCGCCAGCGTGATGCACAGCAGCACGACCGCCATCGCCGCCGCGCCCGGCTTATCGTAGGAGCCGGTGATCTGCAGATAAATGGTGGTGGCGAGGGTATCGTAGGAGCCGCCGATGAGCATGGGGTTGGCGAAGTCGGCGATGGACTCGATGAAGGTGACGAGGAAGGCGTTGCCGAGACCGGGGAGCATCAGCGGCAGCGTGACGCTGGTGAAGACCTTCCAGCGGCTCGCGCCCATGTCGCGCGCGGCCTCCTCGAGCGAGGGGTCGATGTTCTTCAAAAGACCCTTGAGCATCATGTAGCACACGGGGAAGAAGGTGAGCGTCTGCACGACGGCGATGCCCCAGAAGCCGTAGACGCTGTTGTCGTAGATGCCGAGCAGGAAGCGGGTGATGATGCCCGACTTGCCGAAGAGCATGATCATGGAAAGCGACAGCACGAACGGCGGGGAGACGACCGGCAGCATCGAGACGACCTTGAAAAGGCCGCCGACAAATTTACCGACGCGGACGTAGACTTCGACATAGGCAAAGAGCAGGCCGAGCAGCGCCGAGAGGATGCCGACGAGGAAGCCGACCTTGAGCGTGTTGGTGATGGCCTTGGTAAAGGTGGGCATGGCGAAGATGCGCTCGAAGATGCCGAAGCCGAAGCTGCCGTCGCCCACGAAGCTGTCCACCAGCAGGATCGCCAGCGGATAGAGAATGAACAGAGTCAGAAAGGTGATGAGCACGACGATGGTGGTGACCATGATGGGATCGGCCATCAGCTTTTTCCGGTCCAGCGCCGCGCTTTGAGAACGTACCATAGGGAACTCCTTTCTTGGTGGTTTGGAGGAAAACGCAGGCGGGGCAGCGGCTCATGCCGCCGCCCCGTCGGGATCGTTGGGTCGATGCGATAGACGATGTAGGGAGAATTACTTCACCTGGAAGCGGTTCTCGTCGCCGGTGTTCGCGCCGGAGGCGGCCAGAGCATTCATGACCTCCTCAACGTAGGTCTTGATGTTCTTGGTGGCGTCGTCGAAGTCATAGTCCATGACGTTCTCGGGGTCCAGACCGAACTCCGCGGCAACCTCGGGCTGGGTGGCGTTGTCAATGACCAGGAACTGATAGGAGCCGTTCTGAGCGGCGAGGTTCACGCAGTCGGGAGAGAGCGCGTACTCGATCCACAGCTTCGCGGCGTTGGGGTGCGCGGCGCCCTTGAAGATGGCGGTAGCGCCGATCTCACAGGAGGTGCCGGAGGACGGGATGATCAGCTCGATGTTATCGTAGCCGTTGTCGATGATCTGGGTGATGCCGTCATGCAGGAAGCCGATGCCGATGACGCACTCGCCGGTGCCGACGTTCTTGCTCGGACCGGAGCCGGACTTGGTGTAAACCTCGATGTTCTTATCGAGGTCGACGAGGTACTGGATGCCCTCATCGTGGCCGTACTTCTGGATCATGGTGTTGATGACCAGCTTGGCGGTGCCGGCGGTGTTGTAGTTGGACAGCCAGATCAGGCCCTTGTACTCGGGCTTGAGCAGGTCGGGCCAATCCTGAGGAGCCTCAAGACCCATGCGCTCGAGCTCGTCGGTGTTGACCATGAAGCCAAGGATGCCGGTGTAGATGCCGTACCAGTAGCCGTCAGCGTTCTTGTACTGGGGCTTGGCGATGTGAGAGGCGTTCTCCGCCTGATAGGCCTCGAGCAGACCCTCGGCCGCGCAGACGTTGTAGGGATCGGTCGTGCCGCCGAACCAGACATCGGCAGACGGATTGCCGTTCTCTTCCTCGATCTTGGCCTGCACCTCACCGGTGGACAGACGCTGATACTCGACCTCGATGCCGTACATCTTCTCGAAGTTCTCACAGGCGGCGGCGAGGTACTCCTCCTCGCAGGAGCCGTAGACCACGAGCTTGCCCTCGGCCTTGGCGGCGTCGACGAGGCTGGTCTCTTCGGCGCCCTGCTGATCGTCAGCGGGGGCCTGGGTGTCGTCCTGCTTGCTGCCGCAGGCGACCAGGCTGAGCGCCATCACCAGGCAGAGGAGCAGAGCAATGAGCTTTTTCATGCAAATTTTCCTCCAATTCAAAATTTATCCGGGGGGTCATCGGGAACGTTCCCGATCCCATCAGATTACAAAAATATTACAACTTATACGGAACGATGGCAAGAAAATTTGCCGAACTTAGCAGTTTTACACGCAATTTATCAGATTTGTCCGGTGCCCTTGTCAGAATCGTCCCACATTGTCAAAAATGTGACAAAATTGCAGGGGAAGGAGGGGCTGCGGGCGGGGGCGCTAAGACTCTGTGCCGGGGGCGTTCTGATAAAAAATGTCCTCCCGCGTGCGCATCGGGTAGCGGATGAGCGCGGCGGCGTCGAGGTCCTCGCGGCGCAGCTCCACCGCCGAAATGCGGCGGTTGGTGTAGGTCGTGTAGTAATAGATGCCGCGGTCTGCGTTCCAGCAGGAGGTGTAGATGGTCCGCTCGTATTCGCCGGGGCGGACCTCGCAGCAGCCGTTCTGCTGCTCGACCGCGCCGAGGATGTGGAAGAACTGCCCGACGCTGTCGGCTTCGCCCTCGCCGGAGACGGAATGGAGCCGCGTGAACGCCGCGCGCACAAAGCGCGAGGCGGAGGAGAGGTCGCCGGGCAGTCCCAGCGCGCCCATGCCGCGGCTGTAGAGCGTGAGCGGGAGCGCGTCGGAAAAGAGATTTTCCGGCTGCTTCGGCGAGAGGTGCATGAAGTTGTTGAGCGCGAACATCTGCTGCGGAAACGGCGGGTTGTTCGTCAGCACGCCCGCGGGATCGTCGTAGACCTTCAGACCATCCGCGACGGACTCGATCACGACCGCGCCGCTTTTGTCGGCAAGGAGCCAATGAAGCTGCGAGGCGGGAAGGCGTTCGCTGAACGGCGTGCCGGTGAGATTCAGCGTGCGCAGGGCCTCACGGGCCTCCGCGAGCGTCGCGCAGCGGCCCAGCAGCCGGGGAATGAACTCAAACTGCGCGATATTCTCCCGATCGGGGACGACCTCGGCGTATTGCGCGCTGCCGACAAAGTTGAGCCCCGCCATGCCGAGCCCCTTTTCGTTCACTGCGTCGTAGTAAAGCGGGAAGCCGTCGGCGACGTGCGCCGTGCCGATGATGGCGTAATGCGTGTCCATCACGCCGCCGTGGCGCAGGGCGATGGGGAAGCGGCGCGGAGTGATGACGATCTCCTCGCCGTAGGAAAACTCATAGTCGAGCGTGCGGCCCATGTAAAAGTCTCTGGTTTGGTACGTTGCTGCGGTACACATGGGAAACCTCCTGAAAGTATTTTTGATTAGTATGCCGCGCAGAGGAGAAAATCAACCGCCGCCGCGCATCTTTCAAAACGGACAGAGGAAAGCTCGCGGAGCTCTCCTCTGTTTCGCGTTATTCCGGCGGACGGCAGCTGGCGTGCCAGCCGCAGCCCTTCAGATGGTCGTCCACCAGCCCCGCCGACTGGAGCAGGGAGTAGACGATAGTGGTGCCGACGAAGGTGAAGCCGCGCTTTTTCAGGTCGCGGCTGATGCGGTCGGAGAGCGGGGTGGAGGCGGGCACGTCGGCATCCGTCTCGGGGCTGTTGACGATGGGCTTGCCGTCAACGTAGGCCCAGAGAAAGCGGTCGAAGCTGCCGAACTCCCGCTGCACCTCTAAAAAATGCCGGGCGTTTTCGATGACGGAGACGATCTTGCGGCGGTTGCGGACGATGCCGGCGTTCTGCATCAGCTCCGCGACCTTTGCTTCATCGAAGCGGGCGACCGCAGCAGGCTCGAAGTCCGCGAAGGCCGCGCGGAAAGCCTCGCGCTTTTTGAGAATGGTGATCCACGAAAGCCCCGCCTGCATCCCCTCGAGGGACAGCAGCTCGAAGAGCGCGCGATCGTCGTGCGTGGGGCGGCCCCACTCGTGGTCGTGGTAATCGAGGTAGATCGGCTCCGGTCCGGCCCAGCCGCAGCGTGTCGGCTGCGCCATGTTATTTCTTGACGGCGATGGCTTCGATCTCGACCAGCGCGCCCTTGGGCAGCGCGCCGACCTGCACCGCGCTGCGCGCGGGGCAATCGCCCTCAAAATATTTGGCGTACACGGCGTTCACCGCGGCGAACGCACCCATGTCGGTGAGGAAAACGGTGGTCTTGACCACGTCGCCGAGCGTGCAGCCCGCACCGGCGAGAACGGCCTTGAGGTTTCGGAGCGACTGCTCGGCCTGCTCCTCTACGCCGCCGGGGACGAACGCGCCGGTCGCGGGATCGAGCGGGATCTGGCCGGAGACGAATACGAAGCCGCCTGCTTCGATGGCCTGCGAATAGGGACCGATGGCGCCGGGCGCCGCAGTGGTGGCAATGACAGTTTTCATTGGAAACAGCCTCCTGTAATATAAGATGCTTCCATGATAGCACCAGCGCGGCGTCCGCGTCAAGGCGGCGCGGGATTTTTTGCCGTGCCGCGCGGGGGGACTTGCACCGCGCCGCGCTTTGTGGTATGCTTGTCCCGATAAAAGCCAAATGGCAAAGGAGAGATGATTTATGATCATTCGTGCAGAGGACCGAAAGCAGATCCTGACGCCCAACGCCCGCGGCGGCGACGGTACGCTCGACAAGCGCGACTGTGTGCTGGAGAATATGCCGGAGAACGCGAAGATGTTCGCTGAGATCAAGCTCGAGCCGGGCTGCTCGCTGGGCACGCATACCCACACCGGCGAGTACGAGGTGTTCTTCTTCCATGAGGGCGAGGTCACGCTCAACGACAACGGCACCGAGCGCAAAATGCACCCCGGCGACTTCGCCATCTGCTATGACGGCGAGAGCCACGGCATCGCCAACCGCACGGACAAGCCCGCATCGCTGTTTGCGGCCATCATCAAGACCAAGTAAGGAGACCCCATGACGACCTATACCTATTATCCCAAGGGCACCTGCTCGAAGCAGATGGAAGTTGATCTGGAGGACGGCGTCATCAAGGATGTGCGCGTGCTCGGCGGCTGCAACGGCAACCTGCAGGGCATTTCGAGCCTTGTGCGTGGCATGAAGGCCGCGGACGCCATCGAGCGGATGCGCGGCATCCGCTGCGGCTTCAAGCCGACCTCCTGCCCCGACCAACTCTCCATCGCGCTGGAAAAGGCGCTGGAGAAAGAAAAAAACGCAAAGTGAATCCCACAGGCCCAAAAGAGTTTACGTGGATGGAAAAGGAAGAAACATAAAAGGAACGGCTTCGCAGCGCGAAGCCGTTCCTTTTTATCCTTTTGCAGAAGCCGTGCCGCTCACTCCGCAGCCTGGATGCGATGGTACATATCCTGCATCTTGCGGTCAATGTCGGCGATCTCGTCGGCGCAGGCGAACATCTGCTCGTTGATGCCGGCGGGGAGGGCGGCCTTGTCCTTTTTGTAGCGGATATCGTGCTCAAGGCTGGCCCAGAAATCCATCGCCACCGTGCGGAGCTGCACCTCCACGAGCACGGACTCCGTGCGGTCGGAGAGATAGATGGGCACGCGCAGGTCAAGGTGGAGCGAGCGATAGCCGTTGTAGTTCGGCGTTTCGATGTAATCCTGCCGCTTGACGAGCTCCATGTCGCTCTGGCGCAGGAGCATCTCCTCCACGCGGTAAACGTCGTCGATGTAGCAGCACACCACGCGGATGCCGGCAATGTCGTTGATGTTTTTCTTGGCGGACTCCATCGAGATCTCCAGCCCCTTGCGCCGCAGCTTCTCGATGATGCTGCCGGTGGACTTCAGGCGGCTTTCGACGTGGTGGATGGGGTTGTGGTCGTAGCGGACGCTGAACTCCTCGTTCAGCACCTCCAGCCGCGTCTGGATCTCGCGCACGGCAGAGCTGTAGAGATGTTCAAATTGCAGAAAATCCTGATAGCTGCGATAGAGCTGCGCGGTCTCATTCTGCAGCACGACGTCCGTGCGGATGGGGACAAAGGTCTTGTCCATGGCGGCCTCCCTGAGCGGTTGATCTCTTTTTCTCAGTATACCACATCGGCGCGTGCGCGCAAGGGCAAATTTGCGGGAAAAAGAACTGGACAAACGGGCGGGAAGCGGATATACTGTAAGCTGTGATTTTGTTGACAGAGGCGCGAAGGGAGGCCGGGGGAATGGACATTGATATGGACATCAAGGAGCTGGAGGCATTCGTCTATGTGGTCGAAAACTGCAGCTTTTCCCGCGCGGCCGAGCTGCTGCACCTGACGCAGCCGACCATCTCCTCCCACATCTCCGCGCTCGAGCGTAAGCTCGGCATCAAGCTCGTCGTGCGCACGACGAAGGAGACCTACCCCTCCGACGCGGGCAAGCTCCTCTACCGCTACGCCAAGGAGATCCTGCAGGTGCGCGAGAACGCCGCCGCGGCGCTCAAGAGCTTTTCGCAGGAGATGCGCGGCACCATCACGCTCGCGGCCTCCACAGTGCCGAGCCAGTATTATCTGCCGCACCTTTTGCAGAATTTCCACGAGAAATATCCCGACATTGCCTTTAACATCCAGATGGAGGACAGCCCCAAGGTCATCGAGATGGTTGCGACGCGCGCCGTGGAGATCGGCTTCAGCGGCACACGGGTGGAGAACCACAAGTGCATCTCGCAGGAGTTTGCCGGCGACTGCATGGCGGTCATCACCCCGAACACGGAAAAATTCCGCGCCTATGCCGGCAGGCATCTCCCGAAGGAGCTTCTGCTGAGCGAGACCTTCATCAGCCGCGAGAAATCCAGCGGCACCTATCAGGCCGGCAGGGAAATTTTAGAGCGCATGGGCGTTGACATCGCGCAGCTGCGCACGGCCATCGAGGTCCGCTCGAGCGAGAGCGTGAAGCAGATGGTGGGCGAGGGGCTTGGCATCGGATTGATCTCCCTCTCCGCCGCGCGCGATTATGTGCAGTTTGAAAAGGTGCTCGCCTTCCCCTTCGAGGAAGAGGAACTCCGGCGCAGGCTCTACATCGTCAAGCATAAAAACAGCATTCTCTCGCCCATCGCGCAGGTCTTTTACGACTACGCGCGGAAATATTACGAAAAGCATCCGGAAAAAGCGCCCGAGTAAGGGCGCTTTTCCTTTTATAGCAGGCATAGAAAAATAGTGATTTACTTTTTGCGCGCGACAGGTTACAATAAAAAAGTTAAAGAGACCGTACAAACGGCACGGCGGGAAGGCGGGGAGAGATACGATGCAGACGGTGCGCTCACAGCTCTTTGAGGGCATCACGAACGAGGAGTGCGCGCGGATGTTCCAATGCTTCGGCGCGCGCGAGGCGGGCTATGAGGCCGGCGCGCTCATCAGCGAGTTCGACGGGGAACAGAACGCCGTGGGCGTGCTGCTCTCCGGCAGCGCGGACCTCGTCCGGCTGGACGCCGACGGCAACCGCACGATCCTCGAAACGCTGGAGGAGGGCGGTGTGTTCGGCGAGGTGCTGGCGTTCTCCGGCGCGGGCGGCGACTCGATTTTTTTGGAGTGCCGGCGGGACTGCCGCGTGCTCTATCTCGACTATGACCAGATCACCAAGCGCTGTGAAAACGCCTGCCTGCACCACAGCATTCTGGTGCAGAACCTGTTCCGCCTGCTCTCGACCAAGACGCTGCGCCTGAGCGAGCGGGTGGAGGTGCTCTCGCGCCGTTCCATCCGCGAAAAGCTGCTGTGCTACTTCGAGCAGCTTGCGCGGCGGGAAAAGTCGGACACCATCACGCTGCCGTTTTCCCTCAGCGCGCTGGCAGAGTACATCAGCGCCGACCGCAGCGCCATGATGCGCGAGCTCAAGAAGCTCAAGGAGGAGGGCGTCGTGCAGACGGAAAACCGTCGTGTCACCATTCTACCATAAAAATGCAGGATAACTTGCATCTAAAATATTGAACTATCCGATTGACGCAAGGAATCCTTCATGATATAATCAACCCATCATTTCATATCCATAACGCTAATTTGGAGAAAAGAGGTTACGCTATGTATCGCATCGTCAGAAAAGAAGCGCTCAAGCCGACCGTCATCCTGTATGAGATCGAGGCGCCGATGGTGGCAAAGAAGGCCGAGCCCGGCCAGTTCATCATCCTGCGCGTCGATGAAAACGGCGAACGCATCCCCATCACGATCCATGACTACGACCGCGAGAAGGGCACCGTTACCATCATTGTGCAGACCGTCGGCGCGACCACCGAGAAGCTCAGTCACAAGCAGCAGGGCGAGTTCATTCAGGACTTCGTCGGCCCGCTCGGCCGTCCGACCGAGACCGAGGGCAAGAAGAAGGTCTGCGTGGTCGGCGGCGGCGTCGGCTGCGCCATCGCCTATCCCGTGCTCAAGAAGTTCCACGACTGCGGCGCGGAGGTCCACGCGGTCGTCGGCTTCAAGAACAAGGACGTTGTGATTTTGGAGGATAAGTTCAAGTCCGCCTCCGACGTGATGAAGCTCGTCACCGACGACGGTTCCTACGGCGAGAAGGGCCTTGTTACCGATGCGCTCAAGCAGCTCATCGAGGAGGGCAACCAGTACGACGAGATCTTCGCCATCGGCCCCGCCATCATGATGAAGTTCGTCTCCAAGACGACCGAGCCTTACGGCATCCCCACCACCGTTTCCATGAGCCCCATCATGGTCGACGGCACCGGCATGTGCGGCGGCTGCCGCCTCACCGTCGGCGGCGAGACCAAGTTCGCCTGCGTGGACGGCCCCGACTTCGACGGCCACAAGGTCGATTGGGACGAGAGCCTCAAGCGCGGCAAGATGTACTTCGATTGGGAGCGTCATAAGCACGAAGAAGTCTGCAACCTGTTCAAGAAGGAGGTCCAGTAAGATGCCGAATATGAGTCTGAAAAAGAACGAGATGCCCTCTCAGGACCCCAACGTCCGCAACAAAAACTTCCTGGAGGTCGCCCTCGGCTACACCGAGGAGCAGGCGCTCGACGAAGCCGCCCGCTGCCTCAACTGCAAGAATCATCCCTGTGTCTCCGGCTGCCCCGTGCAGGTGAAGATCCCCGAGTTCATCAAGAAGATCACCGAGAAGGACTACGAGGGCGCCTATCAGGTCATCCACGAGACCTCCTCCCTTCCCGCCGTCTGCGGCCGCGTCTGTCCGCAGGAGACGCAGTGCGAGAGCAAGTGCGTGCGCGGCATCAAGGGCGAGCCGGTCGGCATTGGCCGTCTCGAACGCTTTGTCGCCGACTGGCACAACGCCAACGTGCAGGAGGCCCCCGCCAAGCCCGTTTCCAACGGCCACAAGGTCGCCGTTATCGGCTCCGGCCCGAGCGGCCTGACCTGCGCGGGCGACCTCGCCAAGAAGGGCTATGACGTCACCGTGTTCGAGGCGCTTCACCTCGCCGGCGGCGTGCTGGTCTACGGCATCCCTGAGTTCCGTCTGCCCAAGGCTATCGTGCAGAAGGAAGTGGACGGTCTCAAGGCGCTCGGCGTCAAGGTCGAGACGAACATGGTCATCGGCCGCGTCGTGTCCATCGACGAGCTGATGAGCCAGTACGGCTTCGAGGCCGTGTTCATCGGCTCCGGCGCGGGCCTGCCGATGTTCATGCACATCCCCGGCGAGAACCTCTGCGGCGTGTACTCCGCCAACGAGTTCCTGACCCGCATCAACCTGATGAAGGCCTATAAGGACGGCTCCGACACGCCCATCATGCCGCTTGCCGGCAAGAAGGTCGCCGTCGTCGGCGGCGGCAACGTCGCCATGGACGCCGCCCGCTGCTCCAAGCGTCTCGGCGCGGACGTCTACATTGTCTACCGCCGCGGCATGGAGGAGCTGCCCGCCCGTCACGAGGAGGTCGAGCACGCCGAGGAGGAGGGCATCATCTTCAAGACCCTTACCAATCCCGTCAAGATCAACGGCAACGAGAACGGCTACGTCGCCTCCATGACCTGCGTGGAGATGGAGCTGGGCGAGCCGGACGCCTCCGGCCGCCGCCGCCCGATCGAGAAGGTCGGCAGCGACTTCGACCTGCCGGTCGACTGCGTCATCATGTCGCTCGGCACCACGCCGAACCCGCTCATCAAGAATACCACGCCCGGCCTTGAGGTCAACCGCAAGGGCGGCATCGTGGTGAACGAAGCGGGCCTTACGTCCCACGCGAGCGTCTATGCCGGCGGCGACGCCGTGACCGGCGCGGCCACCGTTATCCTCGCCATGGGTGCGGGCAAGCTCGGCGCCAAGAGCATCGACGAGCAGCTGAGCAAGAAATAAAGCCTACATAGCGAAACGAAAAGAGAGAGCCGACAAGGCTCTCTCTTTTGCTGCCGGGAAAGGAAAAAGGCTTCCGACTCGTACAGTCGGAAGCCTTTTGCAGCGGTTATGCGGCCTTTTACTTCAGGCTTTCGGCCACAGCGACAGCTACCGCGACGGTCGCGCCGACCATCGGGTTGTTGCCCATGCCGAGGAAGCCCATCATCTCCACGTGCGCGGGCACGGAGGAGGAGCCGGCGAACTGAGCGTCGGAGTGCATACGGCCCATGGTGTCGGTCATGCCGTAGCTGGCGGGACCGGCGGCCATGTTGTCGGGGTGCAGGGTGCGGCCCGTGCCGCCGCCGGAGGCGACGGAGAAGTACTTCTTGCCCTGCTCGATGCACTCCTTCTTATAGGTGCCGGCGACGGGATGCTGGAAGCGGGTCGGGTTGGTGGAGTTGCCGGTGATGGAAACGTCCACGCCCTCGGCGTGCATGATGGCCACGCCCTCGCGCACGTCGTCCGCGCCGTAGCAGCGCACGTTCGCGCGCTCGCCCTCGCTGTAGCGGATCTCACGCACGACGTTCAGCTTGCCGGTGAAGTAGTCGAACTGGGTCTGAACGTAAGTGAAGCCGTTGATGCGGCTGATGATCTGAGCAGCGTCCTTGCCGAGACCGTTGAGGATGACGCGCAGAGGCTCCTTGCGGGCCTTGTTGGCGTTCTTGACGATGCCGATGGCGCCCTCTGCGGCGGCGAAGGACTCGTGACCGGCGAGGAAGGCAAAGCACTTCGACTCGTCGGAGAGCAGCATCGCGCCGAGATTGCCGTGACCGAGACCGACCTTGCGGTCCTCGGCGACGGAGCCGTCGATGCAGAAGGACTGAAGGCCGACGCCGATCATCTTGGCGGCCTCAGCGGCAGACTTCACGCCCGCCTTGAGCGCGATGGCCGCGCCCACGGTGTACGCCCAGCAGGCGTTTTCAAAGCAGATGGGCTGGATGCCCTTGACGATCTCGTAGGGATCAAAGCCCTTGGACTGGCAGAGCTCGCGGCACTCCTCCACGGAGGAGATGCCATACTGCGCGAGGACGCCGTTGATCTTGTCGATTCTTCTCTCGTAATTTTCAAACAGAGCCATTGTTTCGTCCTCCCTTCCTTATTCCTGACGCGGGTCGATGTACTTCGCCGCGCTGTCCCACTGACCGTAATGGCCCTTGGCCTTTTCGAGCGCGGTGTTGGCGTCGTCGCCCTTCTTGATGAAGTCCATCATCTTGCCGAGGTTGACGAACTCATAGCCGATGATCTCGTCCTGCGCGTTGAGCGCCATTCTGGTGCAGTAGCCCTCGGCCATTTCGAGGTAGCGCGGGCCCTTGGCGACGGTGCCGAACATCGTGCCGATCTGGCTGCGCAGACCCTTGCCGAGGTCCTCGAGGGACGCGCCGACGGCGAGGCCGTCCTCAGAGAAGGCGGACTGGGTGCGGCCGTAGACGATCTGCAGGAACAGCTCGCGCATGGCGGTGTTGATGGCATCGCACACGAGGTCGGTGTTGAGCGCCTCAAGAATGGTCTTGCCGATGAGGATCTCGGACGCCATCGCGGCGGAGTGGGTCATGCCGGAGCAGCCGATGGTCTCGACCAGCGCCTCCTGAATGACGCCCTCCTTGACGTTGAGCGTCAGCTTGCACGCGCCCTGCTGGGGAGCGCACCAGCCGATGCCGTGGGTAAAGCCGGAAATGTCGGAGAGCTGCTTGGCCTGCACCCACTTGCCCTCTTCGGGGATGGGAGCGGGACCGTGATATGCGCCCTTGGCGACCGGGCACATATGCTGAACTTCGGTCGTGTAAATCATGGTGATCTTCCTTTCTTATAATAGGAGTCCGCTACCGCAGCGCGGACTTTAGCTGAGCTATCCGCATTCTATCAAATGTTGCAGACATTTGCAAGCCGTATTTCGCGCGGCTTCGCGCGAGGGACTTTGTGCCATGTGTCGAGCTTTTGGGATGGGAATTGTGCAATATGACAACAGCTCTTTTCAGCGCGCTGCATATTTTATCAATCTTGCCGTCTTGACGAATGGATATTTACGCGCTACAATAACACCATCAAATATGACAGATACATGAGGAGTTCTAATACAATGTTCCGTTTTGCTGATACAAAAGTGAATAACGGTTCTTGTGCCGCCGCTGCCAACCGTGCAGAGGCCACCTTCTCCTGCGCTGCCGCCAACACCAACAATGGGATGAATAGCAAGGTGATGGACGCTGTTTACGCAGCGTCCATTTTGATTTGCCTGCCCATTTTCGGCCTGCGCGTATTGGTCCTGTCCATTCTGGGCCTGATTCTTTCTCACGCGGCACTTGGCATGAAATCGCAAGCGTAAGTATTGAAGCAGTTCGATACAGCAAAGCGGTCACGCCAAGCAGGCGGGATCGCTTTTTTGTATAAATAATGAAAAGACAATTTTTATTGAAAAGGAGAAAACAAGATGAAAAAGAAGTTTGCAGCCATGTTTATGGCAGCCGCTATGGTCTTCACCATGGCAGCCTGCGGCCAGAAAGCCGACACCCCCGACACCCCCAGCACGGACGGCTCCGGCGACCAGTCCGGCGCCGAGGCCCAGACCTTCGTGCTTGGCACCTGCGGTCCGCTGACCGGCGGCTATGCCATTTACGGTCAGGCCGTCGTCAACGGCGCGGAGCTTGCCGTGGAGGAGATCAACGCCAGCGATTCCGCCGTCAAGTTCACCTTCCTCAAGCAGGATGACGAGGGCGACGGCGAAAAGGCCATCAACGCCTACAACGACATGATGGATAAAGGGATGCAGGTCCTCGTCGGTCCCACCACCACCGGCGCGTCCATCGCGGTCGCCGCGGTCACCAATACCGAACGCACCTTCATGCTGACCCCGTCCGCGTCCTCGCCCGATGTCACCGCCGATAAGGACAATGTCTTTCAGGTCTGCTTCACCGACACCAACCAGGGTACCGGCGCGGCTGACTACATCGCCGAGAACATGGCGGGCGCGAAGGTTGCCATCATCTACCGCAACGACGACGCCTACTCGCAGGGTATCCGCGACACCTTTGTGAAGGAAGCCGAAGCCAAGGGCGCCTTTGAGATCGTCTCCGAGACCACCTTCACCCTAGCGACCGCCACCGACTTCTCCGTGCAGCTCACCGCCGCCAAGAACGCCGGCGCGGATGTCGTGTTCCTCCCCATCTATTATGAGCCTGCCTCCGTCATCCTCAGTCAGGCCAAGGCCATGAGCTATGCGCCCACCTTCTTCGGCGTGGACGGCATGGACGGCATCCTCACCATGAAGAACTTCGATACCTCCCTCGCCGAGGGCGTCATGCTCCTCACTCCGTTCTCCGCCAACTCCGAGGACGCGGCGACCCAGAGCTTCGTCAAGGCATACACCGAGGAGTTCGGCGTGGAGCCGAACCAGTTCGCTGCCGACGCTTACGATGCCGTCTATATCGTCAAGGCTGCGCTGGAGAAGGCAGGCTGCACCGGCGACATGACCGCCCCCGAGATCTGTGATGCAATCGTCGGCGTTATGACCAGCCTCAGCGTGGACGGCCTGACCGGTAAGGCCATGACATGGAATGCCGAGGGCGAGGTTTCCAAGGCGCCTCTCGCCGCCGTGATCGAAAACGGCCAGTATGTCATGAAGTAAAAAATCGTTCCTCTCTCTTTGGGGCCGGCTGTCGGGGGCGCAAGCCCCGACGGCCACAGCCCTGTTCTATGGCGGAAACAAAGGCAGGGAAGAGGGCGTCGCTTGCCCTTGTTTCTGCCACAGAAAAAAGCTCGGAAAAAGAGGTGTTCTTTGGTATGGAGTTTTTATCCTATCTCATCAGCGGCATCAGCCTCGGCAGCGTGTACGCCATCATCGCGCTCGGCTACACGATGGTCTACGGCATCGCCAAAATGCTGAACTTCGCCCACGGCGACGTCATCATGGTCGGCGGCTATATCTCCTTCTGCGCGATGTTCTATCTGCACCTGCCGAATGTCGTCGCGGTACTGCTCGCAGTCGTCGTCTGTACGGTGCTCGGCATTTTCATTGAGCGGCTGGCCTATAAGCCGCTGAGAAACGCGCCGAGCCTTGCGGTGCTCATCACCGCCATCGGCGTGAGCTACTTCCTGCAAAACTCCGCGCTGCTCATCTGGAAGGCAGCTGCACGGTCCTACACCCCCGTGGTCACGGGGACGGCGAGCCTCTTAGACGGACGGCTCTCCATCTCCTACATTTCGCTTCTGACCATCGCGGTCTGTGTCGTCATCATGCTCGCGCTGACCACCTTCGTCAACAAGAGCAAGATGGGCAAGGCCATGCGTGCCTGCTCGGAGGATAAGGCGGCGGCGCAGCTCATGGGCATCAACGTCAACGCGACCATCTCCGCGACCTTTGCCATCGGCTCCGCGCTCGCGGCCATCGCCGGCGTGCTGCTCTGCTCGTTCAATACGTCGCTCATGCCGACCACCGGCTCCATGCCCGGCATCAAGGCGTTCACCGCCGCCGTGTTCGGCGGCATCGGCTCCATCCCCGGCGCGTTCCTCGGCGGACTGCTCCTCGGCATCATCGAGGCGCTGGCCAAGGCGTACATCTCCACGACGCTCGCCAACGCCATCGTGTTCGCGGTGCTGATCGTGGTGCTGCTCGTCAAGCCCGCGGGACTCCTCGGCAGGTATGTGCCGGAGAAAGTGTGAGGTGGCAACTATGGCAAAGCTGACAACGAAATTCAAGTCCTTGAAAAAGACCACCAAGGTCGACTTCGCGACTTACCTCGGCGTGATTGCCGTCTTCATCGTCGTTACCGTTCTGCAGAACGGCGGGATGCTCAACCGCAAGACGATCGGTCTGCTCGTACCCATCTGCTGCTATATGTCCATGGCGGTCTCGCTGAACCTGACCGTCGGCATCCTCGGTGAGCTGAGCCTCGGCCACGCGGGCTTTATGAGCGTGGGCGCGTTCAGCGGCGTCATCGTCTCGCAGAGCCTGCTCACGGCGGTCCCCAACGCGCCGGTGCGCCTTGCCATCGCCATGGTCGTCGGCGCGATCTTCGCCGCCATCGTGGGCCTGCTCGTCGGCACGCCGGTGCTGCGGCTCCAGGGCGACTACCTCGCCATCGTGACACTCGCCTTCGGCGAGATCATCGCGGACCTCATCAACTGCCTGCTCGTCGGCTATGACGCCGCGGGCCTGCATATCCTCTTCAACGTTTCCGGCACCAAGACGATCGACGATCTCGGTCTCGACGCCACGGGCTACGCCATCATCAAGGGCGCGCAGGGCGCGACCGGCACCAAGACCATCGCGGGTCTCACCGCGGGCTTCATCCTTGTGATGGTGACGCTCATCATCGTGCTCAATCTCACGCGCTCCCGCGCGGGCCGCGCCATCATGGCCATTCGCGACAACCCCATCGCCGCGCAGTCCGTCGGATTGAACCTCACGAAGTATAAGCTCATGGCCTTCGTCACCTCTGCCGCCCTCGCCGGCGCGGCCGGCGCGCTCTACGGTCTGAATTATTCCTCGCTCCAGTCGGTCAAGTTCAACTTCAACACCTCCATCCTTGTGCTGGTGTTCGTGGTGCTCGGCGGGCTTGGCAACATCTGGGGCAGCCTCCTCTCCGCCGCCGCGCTGACCATCCTGCCCGAGGCACTGCGCCAGTTCGCAGATTACCGTATGCTGGTCTACGCCATCGTGCTCATCTTCGTGATGCTCGCGACCAACAATCCCCGGTTCAAGGCATTTTTCGCAAAGCTGCTCCCACGCCGGCACAGCGTTGAAGAAAAGGAGGTTTGACTATGACGCAGAAAACAAAGCTCGTTCCCGTTACCCGTGAGCCGGCGCTGCTGCCGGAGCGCGACGCGGACAAGTCTCCCGTCCTCGAGTGCATCGACCTCGGCATCACCTTCGGCGGCCTGAAGGCGGTCGACAGCTTCAACATCACCATCGGCCGCACGGAGATCGCGGGCCTCATCGGCCCCAACGGCGCGGGCAAGACGACCATCTTCAACCTGCTCACGAAGGTCTATCAGCCCACGCACGGCACCATCCTCTTAAACGGCAAGGATATTCAGGGGCTTAACACCGCGCAGATCAACCGCGCGGGCATCGCGCGTACCTTCCAGAACATCCGCCTGTTCCAGAACCTCTCGGTGGAGGAGAACATCATCACCGCCATGGACACCCAGATGCACTACAACATGGCCGAGGGCATCCTCCGCCTGCCGCGCTTCTGGCGCGAGGAGCGCGTGGTCCACGAGCGCGCGATGGAGCTGCTCTCCATCTTCCACATGGAGGAGCTCGCCGACGCCAAGGCCGGAAGCCTGCCCTACGGCGCGCAGCGCCGTTTGGAGATCCTCCGCGCGCTGGCGACGAATCCCTGTCTGCTGCTGCTCGACGAGCCGGCGGCGGGCATGAACCCCAGCGAGACGGCGGAGCTGATGGAGAACATCCGCTCCATCCGCGATACCTTCAAGATCGCGGTGCTGCTCATCGAGCACGATATGAACCTCGTCATGAACATCTGCGAGGGCATCGCCGTGCTGAACTTCGGGCGCATCATCGCCAAGGGCTCGCCCGACGATATCCAGAACAATCCCGAGGTCATCGAAGCATACCTCGGCAAGAAGAAGGAGGCGTAACGATGGCGCAGATCTTAAAAGTTGATGATATCCATGTGTACTACGGCAGCATCCACGCCGTCAAGGGCGTTTCCTTTGAGGTCAACGAGGGCGAGGTCGTCACGCTCATCGGCGCGAACGGCGCGGGCAAATCCACCATTCTGAACACGATCTCCGGCCTGCTGCACCCCAAGATGGGCAGCGTCCTCTTTGAGGGCTATGACCTCAAGGGCGTCGCGCCGCACAAGATCGTCGAGCACGGTCTGGCGCAGGTTCCCGAGGGACGCCACATCTTCCAGCAGATGACCGTGGAGGAGAATTTGCAGATGGGCGCGTACACGCAGCCCAATTCCACCATCGAGCCGGGCATCGCGGACGTTTACGAGCGCTTCCCGCGCCTGAAGGAGCGCCGCCGTCAGATCGCCGGCACGCTCTCCGGCGGCGAGCAGCAGATGCTCGCGATGGGCCGCGCGCTCATGAGCAAGCCCAAGCTCCTCATGCTCGACGAGCCGTCCATGGGCCTCGCGCCCATTCTGGTCGAGCAGATCTTCGACATCATCCGCGAGCTGCACGCCGCGGGCACGACCATCCTGCTCGTGGAGCAGAACGCGCAGGCGGCGCTTTCCGTCGCCGACCGCGCCTATGTGCTCGAGACCGGCAAGATCTCGCTCACCGGCACCGGTGCGGAGCTGATGGCCAGCGACGCGGTGCGCAAGGCATACCTCGGCGGCTGAGTCCTTCAAAACCGAATCTCTTGACGCGGCGACGCGGCCCTGCTATCATAGGCATAAGATAGGGGGGCCGCGTTATGCAGTTTTATGAATTTGGCGACGCGCTTCGTCCGCTGGGCGAAAAAGCGCCGGAGAAATGGGAAAATGTACTGGCTCTGCTCGAGCCGTCGGAGCTTTCCGCGGTCACGCTGCCCGATACGCTCACGCCGCCGCTCACGTCGGACAGCGTGTACGGCTCGCAGTTGTGCGCGCTCCTGACCGATCAGAACGGCATCACCGGCCATATCCGCATCCCGGCGCGGGGCAGTCAGGCTGCCCGCCGCTTCGCATTTTCGTGGTCGCAGGGAAATGTGCTCATCGTCGATCACGACCGTGTGGTCGCGAACTGCCTCGACGCCATCCGCGCCATGCGTCCGCATAATGCCGACGGGGCGGACAATTTTCTTGCCGATCTGCTGCTCACGCTGGTGCGGGACGATCTTGCGGCGCTCGAGCAGCTCGAGGAGCGCATCACGAATCTGGAGCAGGAGGTCTTGGCCGACAACACGGACCGCTTCATCCACCGCATGAGCGCTATCCGCAAGGAGGTCAGCCGCGCGGACCGCTTCTACGCTCAGCTCGCCGATTTCGGTGCGTCGCTGCTGGAGGAGGCAGACGACCTCTTTGACAAGCGCTCTACCCGACGCATGAATTATTTTCTGCGCCGCGTGGAGGCGCTGAAAAATGAGACGGAGCGCCTGCGCGAATACGCCATGCAGGTGAGCGGCGAGTACCAGTCGCAGGTGGACATCGCGCAGAACCGCGTCATGCAGCTTTTGACCATCGTGACGACGATCTTCCTGCCGCTCTCGCTCATCGTCGGCTGGTACGGCATGAACTTCGATATGCCGGAGCTGAGCTGGGAATACGGCTATCCCGTGGTCATCGTGCTGGCGGTGGTCATCGTCGCCGTGCTGATCCGCTACTTCAAGCGCAAGAAATGGTTTTGAGGAAACAAGAAGGAAGTCCGCCGCAGCGGACTTCCTTCTTTGCCATAAGAGGAGCTTACAGGCTCTTCTCGTAGCTCTCGATCATCTTCTTGACCATCTGGCCGCCGACGGAACCGGCCTCGCGGGAGGTCAGGTCGCCGTTGTAGCCCTGCTTGAGGTTGACGCCGACCTCGCTGGCGGCTTCCATCTTGAACTTGTTCATGGCCGCGCGGGCCTCGGGAACGTTGAGCTTGTTGGTATTCTTGCTGGACATAATGATTTTCTCCTTTTGTTTGAATGTTTGGTTGGGTTTGTTGCTTTTGGGTATCGCAAACATAGCTTTGCCGGATTTTTTGTCGGTATGCAAAGCGAAAGGAGGTAAGTTTTGTTAAAAAACGAGAAAAGGGTATTTCTCGGCGGCGCGAGTTATGCTATCATAAAAAAACAACGGACCGACGTCGGAGGGGAAACGAGAGGAGAAGCGGATATGGAAAAAATCAAAAAGAATCTTGGCTTTGGCTTTATGCGCCTGCCGATGCAGGGAGAGGAGGTCGACCTCGCGCAGACGCAGCAGATGGTGGACGCCTTTCTGGCAGCCGGCTTCAACTATTTTGACACCGCCCACGGTTATCTGGACGGGAGGAGCGAAACGGCGCTGAAGGCCTGCCTGACGAGCCGCTATCCGCGTGAGGACTATGTTCTGACCAACAAGCTGACGGCGAACTTCTTCAAAACGGAGGCGGACATCCGGCCCTTTTTTGAAAGCCAGCTCGCCGCCTGCGGCGTGGACGATTTCGACTTCTATCTGATGCACGCGCAGAGCATGAAAAATTTTGAGCATTTCAAGGCCTGTCGCGCCTATGAAACGGCGTTCGCGCTCAAGGCCGAGGGCAAGGTGCGCCACGTCGGCATCTCGTTCCACGACAGCGCGGAGATGCTCGACCGCATCCTGACCGAATACCCGCAGCTCGAGGCCGTGCAGCTGCAGTTCAACTATGTGGACTACGACGATCCCGCCGTGCAGAGCCGCAGGTGCTACGAGGTCTGCCGGAAGCACGGCAAGCCGGTCATCGTGATGGAGCCGGTCAAGGGCGGCAATCTCGCCGATCTGCCGGAGGACGCCGCAGCGGTGCTGGACGCCCTGCACGGCGGCAGCAGCGCGAGCTACGCCATCCGCTTCGCGGCGGGCTTCCCGGGCATTAGGATGGTGCTCTCCGGCATGAGCGACCTGCGGCAGGTGGAGGATAACATTGCCTTCATGCGCGACTTCAAACCGCTCGACGAGACGGAGCTTGCCGCGGTCAAAAGGGTGCAGGAGATCTTCCGCAGTAAGAGCCTCATCCCCTGCACGGCCTGCCGATACTGCACGGCCGGCTGCCCGCAGCACATCTCGATCCCCGACCTCTTCGCGGTGATGAACGCCAAGCAGATCCACCGCGACTGGAACGCAGACTACTATTATGACGAGACCTACACCAAGAGCGGCGGCAGGGCCTCCGACTGCATCCGCTGCGGCAAATGCGAAAAGGTCTGCCCGCAGCACCTACATATCCGCGACCTGCTGGCGGACGTCGCCGCGGAATTTGAAAAAAAGGGCTGAGCGCATCGCGCTCAGCCCAGCTTTTCGTATTTCAGAGCTTCCACAAGCTCGGCAAGGAACATCCCGTTGGCGGGCTTTCCGCCGTCTGCACACAGATGGCCGAAATACCGGCCCCAGGCGTCGTGGCTGCCGCGCTCCCAGGTGATCTCAATGGCATGACGAATGGCGCGCTCCACGCAGAAGGCGGTCGTGCCGTTCCGACGCGCGACACAAGGATAGATGACCTTGGTGACGGCGTGCAGCAGAGAGGGATCGTCCAGCGCAAGCAGCGCGGCGTCGTGAATATAGCCGTAGCCCTTGAGACCGGGCGACATCCCAAGCTCATGCAGGATGGAGGTCACAAGCAGGGAGGGCGGGTGCAGGGCGCTGCGCGTGCTCTGCACCGCTGCGCCGCGCATTCGGTCAAACAGCGCCTCAAAGGCAAAGGGCTTGGGCAGAAAATAATCGACCCGCAGCTCCGTCGCTTCCGCCAGCATGTGATCGGACACGAAGGCGGAGATGAGAAATATCTCGCTTGCGCAGCCCTCGCGCCGCAGCTGGCGCAGGACGCGGATGCCGTCCGTGCCCGGCAGCGCCGGGTCCAGAACGAGCAGCTCCGGCTCGTGCGCGTGTATCCTTTCCAAAACCTCATGCCCATTGCAGGCAAGCTCGACCGTGAATAAGCCTGTCTCTTCCATTGCGTCCCGCAGCATCGTGCAGAACTCCTCGTTGGCGTCTGCCAACAAAACCGATCTTCGCCGCTCCATGCAGTTTTGATTGCCTCCCCCGATGTGTTTTTGAACACAATTTTCTCTGTTGTCTAAAATAGCACAAAATCTTTCAGATTTCAACAAAAATATGGATGACCTGACGAAAAAGTGCTCGACAAATTTCGCGCCCCTCCGAGGAAAAGCGCGGCAAAGAAAACGGCGTCCCTGCCGCAGACAGGGACGCCGCTTCGGTCATTGATCATCGGCAGGTGAAGACTCCGCGCCGGTACGCAGCGCCTCCGCCTCGGCCTTGGCCTCGGCGAGCAGCTTGCGCTCGCCCTTGGTTTTGCACACGCTCTCGTCAAACTGCGCCCACAGGTCGGGACGGCGCAGCATCGTGCGGATGTAGCTCTGCTTGCGCCGCCACTTCTCCACGTTGCCGTGGTGACCGGAGAGCAGCACGTCCGGCACCCTGCGCCCATGCCACTCGTCGGGGCGGGAATACTGGGGATACTCCAAAAGACCGTTCCAGTGCGATTCCTCCGTGAAGCACTCCTCGTCCGGCAATACGCCCGGCACCATGCGGCACACGGTGTCTGCGAGCGCCATCGCGGGGATCTCACCGCCGGTAACGACGAAATCGCCCATGCTGATCTCCTCGTCCACGCACTCGTCGATGAAGCGCTGGTCGATGCCCTCGTAGTGTCCGCAGACGAGGATGAGGTGGTCATAGGACTTCTTCAGCTCGCGCGCGACGCTCTGCGTGAAGGTGCGCCCGCAGGGAGAGAGATAGATGGTATGGCCTCTTGAGCCGGCCTCCTCGCAGACGTGCGCCCAGCAGCGGTAGAGGGGATCGGCCTGCATCACCGCGCCGCGTCCGCCGCCGTAGGGATAATCGTCCACCTGCATCTGCTTATTCGTGGTGAAGTTTCGGATCTGGTGGGTCCTGATGGTGATATAGCCCCGCTCCTGCGCGCGGCCGAGGATGCTCGCGTGCATCATCGCGTCCACCGCGTCGGGAAAGAGGGTGAGAATGTCAATCCGCATTGGTTTCCAGCCCCTCGATCATCTTGACATATATTTCGCGCTTTTCCGCGTCGATGTCCACAATGAAAATATCCTGCACGGCGGGGATCAGGTAGCACTTCTCCGGCCCGCGGACCTTGTAGAGCTTGTGCGCGGGGTAGGTGAGGACCTCCTCGACGGTGCCGACATAGCGGTGGATGAAGTCCTCATAGACCTGCATCCCGATGAGCTCGGCATCAAGAAATTCTCCCTTTTTGAGCTGCACCTCGCTGCGCTTGATGGAGAGGATCTTGGTTTTCAGCGTTTCCGCGGCAGTCATATCGTCCCAGCCGGGGAAGTGCATGAGCACCATGTCGCCCTGTATGCGGCGGTCGATGGGGCGGAACTGCGTGCCGTCCATATAGAGGGCCTTGAAGCCAGCGAGCTGCGCGGGCGTCACGTCCCACGGCTGCACCTTCACGTCGCCCTTCACGCCGTGCGTGTTGACGATCTGACCGACCTCGATGAATTCGGGCGCCTCGGACCTGGCGGGCTTACCCTTGGAAAAGATACCCATGGCGGGGACCTCCTTGCGTTTGACATATTTTTTTCAGTATAACCGAAAAACGGCGCAAGGGCAAGTGCGGATTTTATCCCGCGCTTGACGCGGCGGCGGCATTTGTGCTATAACGGTAGCAAAGAAACCGCGAGAGGAAAGGAAGTCTTGCTATGCTCATTTCCACCAAGGGCCGCTACGCGCTGCGCGTCATGCTGGAGCTGGCGCAGGGCGAGCCGGGAGAGTGTATGCCGCTGCCGGTGATCGCGCAGCGGCAGGGCATTTCCGAAAAATATTTAGAGAGCATCATCGCCGTGCTCGCGCGCGCGGGACTGGTCGAGGGGCAGCGCGGCAAGGGCGGCGGCTACCGCCTTAGCCGGGAGCTGAAGGATTATTCGGTCGGCGAGATCGTCCGGCTGACGGAGGGCTCGCTCGCGCCCGTTTCCTGTCTGGAGGGGGAGAACACCTGCCCGCGCGCGGACAAGTGCCTCTCGCTGCCCGTCTGGGAGAAGCTCGACACGCTCATCAACGACTATCTCGACAGCGTTTCGCTCGCCGACCTGCTGGCCGAGGGCGGCGGGAACGGCTGCGGCATCTGAGCCGCGGCAAAGCCTGCCGGAGAGCAATACGGTAAATAAAAGGAGCGCCGCTCATTCGAGCGGCGCTCCTGCTCTGTTTGGCTGTGCGCTCAGCGGACGTTGCCGTCGGCCTTGAAGGTCGGCAGCGGCGCGAGGAACTTGATGTCGTCGCGGTTCTTGGCGTCGCCCTCGGCGAGGACGGCCATGCGTCCGGCGACCGTGCCGCCCGCCTTGGCGACCAGCGTCTCCATCGCGTGCAGGCTGCCGCCGGTGGAGATGACGTCGTCTACGATCAGAATTTTCTTACCCTTGATGAGGTCGGCGTCGTCGCGGCCGAGGAAGAGCTGCTGTACGCCGAGCGTAGTGATGGAGCGATCCTCCACGGAGATGGGGTCGGGCATATAGACCTTGGGGCCCTTACGCGCGATGAAATACTTCTCCGCGCCGCTCTGACGCGCCATCTCGTGAATGAGGGGAATGGACTTGGCCTCGGCGGTGAGCAGATAGTCGTAGTCCAGCTCCTCCGCCAGCTTGAGGAGGTCGCGGGCGCAGGCGACGGTCAGCTCGGCGTCGCCGAACATGATGAAAGCGCCGATGTAGAAGTCCTCCGTCACCTTGCAGATGGGGAGATCGCGGACGAGGCCCGCAACGTGCATGGGATAGGTCATCATAGTGGTTCTTCCTTCCTGTTTCTTCCTGTAATAGCCGCCTCAGCGGCCGGTATTTTGAGGCGTCCCGCTCAGTCGATCTCGGGACCCTTGTATTTTTCCTTCTTCTCGCTCGGCTCGCGGACCTCGCTGTCCACGTCGATCACGCCGCCGCCGGCCGGCTGCTCCGGCACGACAAGGGCCATGATGACATAGAGCAGGATGCTCGTGCCGTAAAAGAACGCCAGCAGCGCCCAGATCACGCGCACGATGGTGGGGTCGATGCCGAAATAATCCGCCACGCCGGCGCAGACGCCGCAGAGCTTTTTATCCGTTTTGGAACAGTAGAGCCGCTTTTTCACGAAAAAAGTCTCCTTTCTTCTTTCTTGCAGGGTAAAGTATAGCACGTCTTACTTCGGCTGTAAATCACTTTTTTCGACCCATCAGGCTGAACCAGCCGAAGGTCATCGGCCAGAGCGTGCCCGCCATGAGCACCACGGCGAAATAACGGATGCCGTCGCCGACGCTGTTCGCGCCAAAGGCCGCCGTCAGCGGCGCCTTGAGGGCCACGCGCACGGCCAGCGTCAGCGCAAGGCCGAGCACGACCTTGAGGATCTGCGCCCACCACACGGCCTGCGTTTCAAAGCGCGTGTAGTGCCGGTCGGCGAACACCGAGATGATCGCGCCGAGCACAAGGCCGAGCATCGACCACGCCGTTTTGACCGCGTGGTCAAAGTTGGCCGCGTCGCCGCTCGTGCCCGCGCGGACGCGAAGCGCATAAAGCAGGAACAGCGCCGCCGGTACGAGCAGGATGAGCCAGATGCGTTCGAGCACCTCGCCGCGGTGGCCGATCTCCTCGAGCAGAGGATAGAACGCCAGCACCAGCAGCCAGCCGATCAGGAACGATACGCCGACGTCGAGCGGCGTGTGAACGCCGAGATACAGCCGCGAAAAGGGAATGAGCAGCGCCAGCGCCATGCACACCACGCGCACCCAGAGCTTTTTCGTGATGCAGAACATCCCGCCGTAGGCGGCGACGGCGTTCTGCGTGTGGCCCGAGGGGAAGGAGAAGCCCGTCGCGCCCGCGCGGGCGGACTCGACGATCTCGAACGAGGGGTCGAGCACCCAGGGCCGCGGGATGCAGAACGTGATCTTCAGCATCTGGTTGACCGCCGTGCCGGTGAAGCACAGGAGCATGAGAAAATAGCCCTTGTTTTTGTCCACGCACCAGAAGACCACCAGCATAAAGAGCATGAACAGCGTCTCGCCGCCGAGCTCCGTCACGCCCTGCATGAGCGTGTCGAGCAGCGGAGTGCGCAGCTCGGCGATGGCGCGCAGGCAGTTCAGATTCCATTCCATAAAGGGAGTCATTCTTTTCTTTCCACCTTCTTCCGAAAAAATGAGGTAAAGCATGGTGCATTATAAGCCATTTCGCGCGGGAATGCAAACATTTCGGACAAAGCTGTGAAGAAAAAGTGCGAAAGCACTTGAAACCTTGCGCGTCGTGTGCTATAAATAACTGTCAGAGAAACGCTGAGAACGGGAAAATAGCGAGCTTGCTTCGCGCAGAGAGGACCGGTCGGCGGCTGGAAGCCGGTCTGTGGAGTGTCGCTTGGTTCGCCCGGGAGCGGCCGCGAGGAAAGGCGCGGACGGCTGACCGCCGTTAAAGGGTCGCGAGTGTGCGCAGACCGTCTGCGCGAATTTGGGTGGTACCACGGAGAGGCTCTTCGTCCCATGCGGACGAGGGGTTTTATTTTTTTGCCAAAAACTTTCACAAGAGAAGGAGACATGATATGAAGCAGCAATTAGAAGCCATCCGCGTCAAAGCCCTTGAGGCCATCGGCGGCGCGGAGAAGGCGGAGGATCTTGAGGCGCTGCGCGTGCAGTACCTCGGCAAGAGGGGCGAGCTGACCGCTGTCCTCAAGCAGATGGGCAAGCTCAGCGCGGAGGAGCGCCCGGTCATCGGCCAGCTTGCCAACGAGGTGCGCGCCAAGCTCGAGGAGAGCGTGGAGACGCGCGCGAAGGAGCTGGCCGCAAAAGCGCTGGAGATGAAGCTCAAGGCCGAGGCGGTGGACGTCACCATCCCCGGCAAGGCCGTGAAGATCGGCAAAAAGCACCCGATGTATCAGGTGCTCGACGAGATCAAGGACATCTTCGTCGGCATGGGCTTTGAAATTCTCGAGGACCGCGAGGTCGAGACCGCCGACTACAACTTCACCAAGCTCAACTGCCTCGAGGGACACCCCGCCCGCGAGTGGACGGACACGTTCTACTTCACCGAGGACAGCTCCATCCTGCTGCGCACGCAGACCTCTCCCATGCAGATCCACGCGATGGAGACGCGCTCTCTGCCCATCCGTATTCTCGCTCCGGGCCGCGTGTACCGCAAGGACGAGGTGGACGCCACCCATTCCCCCATGTTCCACCAGATCGAGGGCATGGTCATCGACAAGGGCGTGACGATGGCGGACCTCAAGGGTACGCTCAACGCCGTCATGGAGGAGCTGTACGGCAAGGGCACGGTCACGCGCTTCCGTCCGCACCACTTCCCGTTCACCGAGCCGAGCTGCGAGATGGATATCCAGTGCCACAAGTGCCACGGCGCGGGCTGCCCGACCTGCAAGGGCGAGGGCTGGATCGAGGTCCTCGGCGCGGGCATGGTGCATCCCAAGGTGCTCGAGGGCTGCGGCATCGACTCCAACGTGTATTCCGGCTGGGCGTTCGGCATGGGTCTGGAGCGTCTGGCGCTTGGCCACTTCAAGATCGGCGACCTGCGTCTGATCTTCGAAAACGATGTCCGGTTCCTGGAGCAGTTCTGAGAAAGGAGAGCGAAGAAAATGAATTTAAGCAGAAATTGGCTCAACGAATTTGTTGACCTCCACGACATCACCGACAAGCAGTTCAACGATGAAATGACGCTCTCCGGCTCCAAGGTCGAGACCATCGAGCGACTGGACGAGAGCCTCAAAAACGTGGTCGCGGGCAAGATCCTCTCCATGGAAAAGCACCCCGACAGCGACCACATGTGGGTCTGCCAACTCGACGTCGGCAGGGAGGAGCCGGTGCAGATCGTCACCGGTGCGTGGAACATCCACATCGGCGATCTGGTGCCCGCGGCGCTGCACAAGTCCGTGCTGCCCGGCGGCGTGAAGATCGAAAAGGGTAAGCTGCGCGGCGTGCCGTCCAACGGTATGCTCTGCTCGCTCAAGGAGCTGGGCCTGACCGCCGAGCACGACTTCCCCTACGCGGTCATCACGCCCGCGGCGCTTCTGAACGACTATCATCCCATCGACCCCGCCAAGCCCTCCATCCCCGCCGACATCAAGCCCGGTGACAAGGTGTTCGGACCGGTCGCGGCGGCGAAGGTGCTCGAGTGCGCGCCGCAGGGCGACGGCACATTCCATACCTGTCTCGACCTCGGCGGCACGACCGCCTGTCCCGACACCGTCTGCTCCAACCTGCACGAGGGCGATCTGGTGGCCTACAACACCAAGTCCGACTCCATCTGCACGCTTGCCGACCTGCACGCCGAGCAGCGCGAGTTCCCGCACTGCATCGCCGACGGCATCTTCGTCCTGCGTGAGGATGATGTGAAGCCCGGCGACGACATCGCGAAGGTCATCGGCTATGACGACAGCGTGGTCGAGTTCGAGATCACGCCCAACCGTCCCGACTGCCTTTCCGTCATCGGCCTCGCCCGCGAGGCGAGCGCGACCTTCCACCGCCCTCTCAAGCTGCACACACCCGAGGTCAAGGGCTGCGGCGGCAGCATCGCGGAGCTGGTCGACATCGAGATCGAGGACGGCGAGCTTTGTCCGCGCTACACCGCGCGCATGGTGAAGAACGTGAAGATCGCGCCCTCCCCGAAGTGGATGCGCGAGCGGCTGCGCAACTCCGGCGTGCGCCCGATCAACAACATCGTTGATATCACGAACTACGTCATGCTCGAGTACGGCCAGCCGATGCACGCCTTCGACTTCTCCTGCGTGGACGGCGGCAGGATCGTCGTCCGCACCGCGCGTGAGGGCGAGGTCATTCAGACCCTCGACGGCAACGACCGCAAGCTCACGCCGAATATGCTCTGCATCTGCGACGAGCACAAGCCCGTGTGCGTCGCGGGCGTGATGGGCGGCGCGAACAGCGAGATCGTCGGCGATACGGCGATGGTCCTCTTTGAGAGCGCCAACTTCAACGGCGTATCCGTCCGCCGCACGGCGGCGGCCCTCGGGATGCGTACCGACGCCTCCGCACGCTACGAAAAGGGTCTTGATTCGATGAACACCATGAAGGCCGTGCAGCGTGCCTGCGAGCTGGTCGAGCTGCTCGGCTGCGGCGAGGTCGTAGACGGCGTGATGGACGTCATCGCCAAGGACAAGGCTCCCACGGTCGTGAAGCTCGAGCCGGAGAAGATCAATGCCCTGCTCGGCACCGATCTGCCCGAGAGCCTGATGCGCGAGATCCTTCTCTCCCTCGGCTTTGAGCTCAGCGGCGACGACATTCTTGTGCCGAGCTGGCGCGGCGATGTGGAGCATTATAGCGACATTGCCGAGGAGGTCGCCCGCTTCTACGGCTACAACAACATTCCCTGCACGCTCATGCGCGGCGAGACGACGCGCGGCGGCTTCAGCGAGCAGCAGCTCTTTGACCGCGCGCTCGGCGAGACCTGCCGCACGCTCGGCTACGACGAGATCATCACCTACTCCTTCATCAGCCCGTCGTACTACGATAAGATCCGTATGCCGAAGGACTCCCCGCTGCGTAAAAGCCTGAAGATCCTCAACCCGCTGGGCGAGGACACCTCCATCATGCGCACGACCATCCTCCCCTCCATGCTGGAGATCATCACCCGCAACTACAACTACCGCAACAAGGCCGTGCGCCTCTACGAGCTGGGCAAGATCTACCTGCCCCGCGAGGACGGTCTGGCCGACGAGCCGAAGATCCTCTCCCTCGGCGCTTACGGCGACGGAATGGACTTCTTCACGCTCAAGGGCGGCATTGAGGCCATTCTCCGCGCCTGCCGCATCAAGGACGTCCGCTTTGAGGCCTGCACGGACAACGCCTCCTATCACCCCGGCCGCTGCGCAAAGGTCTATGCCGGCGATGTCGAGCTGGGTGTGTTCGGCCAGATCCACCCGCTCGTCGCGGCCACCTACGGCGTGGACGCGGAGATCTATGCCGCTGAGCTGCGCTTTGACGCGCTCTACTCCGTGCGCGGCGGTATCCCCGTCTACCGGCCGCTGCCGAAGTTCCCCGCTGTTACACGCGATATCGCCGTGGTGTGCGCCGAGAGTGTCACCGTCGGCGCGCTGGAGGACTGCATCCGCCGCGGCGCGAAGGGCCTTTTGAAGAAGGTCGAGCTGTTCGACATTTACCGCGGCATCGGCGTTGCGCCGGGCAGCAAGTCCGTCGCGTTCAGCCTGACGCTGCGCGCGGACGACCGCAGCCTCACCGGCGAGGAGGCCGACGAGGATGTGAAGAGCATCCTTGCGCTGCTCGAAGCCGAGCTGGGCGCGAAGCTGCGCTGACAAAAGAGCTTTTTTATCAGGGACCGCATGGCACGAGAATTGCCGTGCGGTCCTTTCCCATTGCCCAAATTTCTTCCGCTTTTCACGAAAAAGGCATGGACAAGCGCGGGAAATCGTAGTATACTCCATGCAACAGATATCACGGATGTTTAAGCCTAACATTAGAAATAATTATGATAAAGCAAGAACAGGAGGAACATGGCGATGGCATACAAGGAAAGCTACGCGGGCAGGATCAACCGCAAGCTCAACAAAAAGCTCCATGTGGTAGAGGTCGCGGCGGGACGCGAAAAGGCCGACCTCGTGCTCAAGAACGCGACCTATGTGAATGTGTTCTGCAACCAGCTCAGCCGCGGCGATATCGCCGTGGCCTCCGGCCTGATCGCCGGCATGGGCGAGCATTACGAGGGCGAGGTCGAGGTCGACATGAGCGGCAAGCTCGTGCTGCCCGGCTTCGTCGACGCGCATATCCACCTCGAAAGCTCGCTCGTGAGCCCCAAGGAATTTGCCAAGGCCGTCCTGCCCCATGGCACGACGACCGTCATCACCGACCCGCACGAGATCGCCAATGTCATGGGTACGGACGGCATCGAGTATATGCTCCAGGCCACCGAGGACCTGCCGCTCGATGTGCGCTTCATGCTGCCGAGCTGCGTACCTGCCACCCCGCTCGACGAGAGCGGTGCGAACCTTGATTACCGCGCCATCGACAGCTTCTACGAGCACAACCGCGTCGAGGGACTTGCCGAGATGATGAACTACGTCGGCGTCGCCAATGCCGACGAGCAGGTGCTCGAGAAGATCGTTGCGGCGCAGGCGCACCACAAGAAGATCGACGGCCACGCTCCCGGCCTTTCCGGCAACGACCTCAACGCCTACGTTGCCGCTGGCGTCTACTCCGACCACGAGTGCTCCGACATGGGCGACGCGCTCGCCAAGCTCGAGCGCGGCCAGTACATCATGATCCGCGAGGGCACCGCGGCGCGCAACCTTGACGCGCTGCTGCCGCTGCTCACCCCGCAGTATTACACCTACTGTATGTTCTGCACGGACGACAAGCACCCCAACGATCTGCTGGAAAAGGGTCACATCGACTACATCATCAAGAAGGCTATCGCCGCGGGCGTGGACCCCATCATCGCCGTCAAGTGCGCAAGCCATCATGCTGCCCGCTACTTCCTGCTCAATAACCGCGGCGCCATCGCGCCCGGCTTCCTCGCCGACTTCGTTATCATCGACAACTTCCGCGACTTCAATATTCTCGAGGTCTACAAGAAGGGCAAGCTCATGTTCGACGGCAAAGAGGTCGCGCCCTTTGAGGCTCCCGAGATCGACCCGCATCTCATCAAGCGCTCCCACGAGACCTTCCACGTCGCGCACCTCACCGCCGACGATTTCACCGAGACCCGCCCGCGCGCCGTGCTCGGCATGGTCCCGGGCGAGATCGTGACGACCGACGCCGGCTACGCCGACAAGATCGACCTGGAAAACGACATCCTCAAGATCGCGGTCATCGAGCGTCATAAGAACACGCACCACATCGGCATCGGCTACATCAAGGGCTACGGCCTCAAGTCCGGCGCGGTGGCGACCTCCATCTCGCACGACAGCCACAACATCATCGTTGTCGGCACGAACGAGGAGGACATCGCGGCGGCAGCCAACCGCGTGGTCGAGCTCGGCGGCGGCATCGTCGTGCTCGACCACGGCGAGGTGCTCGGCGAGGTCCGGCTCCAGATCGCGGGCATCATGAGCGAGGAGCCGCTCGTGGACGTCAACCGCGAGCTGGAAAACGCCAAGGAAAAGGCGTTCGCCCTCGGCGTGAGCCGCGGCGTCGATCCGTTCATGACGCTCTCGTTCATGGCACTGCCGGTCATTCCGACGTTGCGCCTGACCACCCGCGGCGTGTTCGACACCGTGACGCAGAAGTACGTCTGAAAAAGGCCGCGCCGGACGGCGGCGCAGCCGCCCGGCGGAAACGAATCAAGAAAGCGGGAGACACAGGGTTTGCACCGTGTGTCTCCCGTTCGTTATGCAAACGCAGGACAAAATAAAAAATGCACCGTTTCCTCGTCTCCGCAGCCTTCAAAAAGCGGACTGCAATTTTCTGCTTGCTCCCTGCGCGGGGCTGTGGTAGAATAGCATTGCTATGCGGGCATGATGAAATTGGCAGACATGCGAGATTTAGGTTCTCGTGCTTTACGGCGTTGGGGTTCGAGTCCCCATGCCCGCACCAAACCAATATAATCCGAACCCGTTTCCGGTTGGAGATGGATTCGGATTATTTGTTTTCTTCGAGAAGTTCGAGAATACGCATTTCAGAAACGGCGTGGTAAAGCGTCCCGAATCCAAGCCCAGAGGGCCGAGAAAACCAAAGCTGGCAAAGGATAAGGAGGACAATTATGAAAACCATCAAAAGCTGTGAATTCAACATGGACACTGGCTGTGTAGAGCTGCGGTTTCAGGACGGCAGCATGATCTCCATCGACTGCACCGCCGTGGAGAACGAGGTGGCGGACAACCGCTTCCAGCGGTCAGAGCTGGACTATCTCATCTACAACGACCCGCTGGCTTATGCAGACCTCATTCTGAATGGCGATGTTGAAGCGTATCTGAACGCCGTCACGGAGTACAAGCCCTATGAAAACTGAACAAACGCACAAAAGGGGATGACGGTCTGCCATCCCCTTTGCCATGCTGTTTTAGGAGCATATATCCCTTGGATTTGTCTTATATCTATCGTCAGGCGACGTTCTCGCCGTTGCTGTCCTTGTCCGTTTTTGCCCCGTCCCGTGCCGCCTTCCATTCGGCAAATTCACGCTGACCTTCCTCGCTTTCGTAGTAGGCGAGGATATCCGGCAGCAGAATTCGGGCGATGTTCTCGATCTCATGCTGCGGGATGCCGCTGTTGTTGGTGAGCTTTTTCCGCCTGCTCAAGTTGCACCTCCGAAAAAGTATTTTGCCGCAGCTTTCTCCCGTGCGGCGGAGGAATGGCGTCTTGAGCGTCTTTTGTCGTCTGCTCTTCTTCCCTTCGCATCCTTCCTTTCCTATCTGAAAATGAAAACGCAGCCGCCTGTCAAGCCTTTCGGCCCGTCTGCGTCTGCATGGCGTCCTGTGTCTGAAATTGTGCTTTTATTATAGCAGCGGCGAGGCTGCACGTCAATACCACGGGAACGGAAGCGGCTGACAGCGTAATTTTGGCAGCGGCTACCGAAATTGTTCTGTGGCTTGCAGATTGGAAAGGGCCGTAGCGCAGCAGCCGCCAGCCGTCAATGGTCAAGATGAACGCTTCGCGCCATTGACAGCCGCCGCCCGCCGCGCTTTTCGGCAGACAAGGCGGGCAAGCACAGCTTGTGCCTGCCCGCCTGCATGGATTCTGAGATTTCGCTTACGGCTTGATGAGAATGGCGCTCACATCCGCCATGCTTTCGCCGAGCGTGAACGTGACGGCCTTGCCGTTGTGGGTGAGCCGGTAGGCTTCGCCGCCCTCGCCCTTGTCCAGCAAATCGGAGAGCAGGAACGCTGACGTTGCGCCCTTGGTGACAAAGACGATCTTCTCCACGCCCTGCGCCTTGAGAGTGCGGATGCCGCTGAGTCTGCCCGTGAGAATGGCGAGGTCCTCGTCAACGGTGACGGTCAGCACGCCGCCCTTTTGCTCGGCCGTGTAGGCAATGTCCCTGCCGTCCTTATCGGTCACGCGGTAGAGGGGAGGAGCTATTAACCGGCTTCCCTCATCCGGCATGGTGTGGGTCTCCCCGCACTGGTCATACCGCACGCACTTTGCCGTCTTGGTGCCGTCGTGCGCATAGGTCGCATCGTTGTTGGAAACATAGTCCTCAAAGAGATGCCCGAGCTTGCTGTCCGTGTCCGTTACCGTGTCTGTTGCCATACAGCCGCCCGTGCCGTAGCGCACGCACCTTGCCGTCTTTGTTCCGTCCTGCTCGCAGGTCGCATCGTTGTTGGAAACATAGTCCTCAAA